>ENA-OQBV01001552-OQBV01001552.1-human-gut-metagenome-genome-assembly--contig:-NODE-1552-length-11145-cov-2.681249_pt1 | contig 11145 bp, 9 predicted proteins | sample MGYA00242750_ERZ504559 | MGnify/ENA primary metagenome ERZ504559 (study PRJEB26092, sample SAMD00036230) | human gut metagenome | host: Homo sapiens | study: EMG produced TPA metagenomics assembly of...
TGCGAAGGTGCGCCTTCTCATTGGTGAGCACGCGCTTCTTCTGCGACTTAATGTTTGCCACGTTTACTCCAAACGATGTGTGTTATAAGGACATACAAAAGTTAGAGGATAGCATGAGCCCCGGAAAAACCCGCGCAATGCCACGCCGAATACAGTCCCTCGGCTACACTAGGTGAAGTTTGAGTATATGCCAAGAGGAGGAATGCGTTGGTCGTCCAACACAATCAGCCGGGTTCCACGGATCAGTCGGTGATTCGCAACTTCTGTATCATCGCACACATCGACCACGGCAAGTCGACCGTGGCCGACCGCATCTTGCAGTTGAGCGGCATTGTGCCCGAGCGAGAGATGCGCGATCGCTTCCTCGACCGTATGGATATCGAGCAGGAGCGTGGCATCACCATCAAATCCCAGGCCGTGCGCGTGCCGTGGACCTTTGACGGCACCGAATACACGCTCGGTATGATCGACACCCCCGGCCACGTGGACTTCACCTATGAGGTGTCCCGCGCACTGGCCGCCTGCGAAGGCGCGGTGCTGCTCGTCGACGCCACCCAGGGCATCGAGGCGCAGACCCTGTCTAACCTGTACATGGCCATCGACCATGATCTGGCCATCATTCCCGTGCTCAACAAGATCGACCTGCCGTCCGCCGAGCCGGACAAGCATGCCGAGGAGATCGCAGGTCTGATCGGCTGCGAGCCGAGCGACGTGCTGCGCGTCTCCGGCAAAACCGGCGAAGGCGTGGCCGACCTGCTCGACCAGATCGTCATGGACGTGCCCGCCCCGCACGGCGACCCCGAGGCCCCTGCCCGCGCGCTGATCTTCGACTCCGTCTACGATCCCTACCGCGGCATCGTCACCTACATCCGTATGGAGGACGGCGAACTGCACGACCGCGAAAAGGTCCACATGATGGGCATTGGCATGACCCACGATCCCATCGAGATCGGTGTGATCAGCCCCGATATGACCCGTACCAAGGCACTCGGTGCCGGTGAGGTCGGCTACATCATCACCGGTGCGAAAGATGTGAGTCAGTCCAAGGTGGGCGACACCCTGACCTCGGCCGTCCGCCCGGCCACCGAGCCGCTGCCCGGCTACCGCGACCCCAAGCCGATGGTCTACGCCGGTTTGTTCCCGATCGACAACGCGCAATTCCCCGAACTGCGTGATGCACTCGACAAGCTCAAGCTCAACGACGCCGCCCTGATCTACACGCCGGAAACCTCCGTGGCCTTGGGCTTCGGCTTCCGCTGCGGCTTCCTGGGTCTGCTGCACATGGAGATCGTCAACGAGCGACTCTCCCGCGAGTTCGGCCTCGACCTGATCCAGACCGCCCCGAACGTCACCTACGACGTGACCGCCGAGGATGGCAGTCAGCATCATGTGACCAACCCGAGCGAATTCCCGGACGGCAAGATCAAGAAGATCGTCGAGCCGATGGTTGCCGCCGACATCATCACACCCAAGGAATTTATCGGTGCGGTGATGGATCTGTGCCAGGACCACCGCGGGCATTATGGGCACGATGGAGTACATCTCCACCGATCGTGTCGAGATGCACTACCGCATTCCACTGGCCGAAATCGTGTTCGACTTCTTCGACCAGCTCAAGTCCCGCACCAAGGGCTACGCTTCCCTCGATTACCATGAGGATGGCGAGCAGTCCGCCGATTTGGTCAAGGTGGACATCCTTATTCAGGGCGAGAAGGTCGATGCGTTCAGTGCCATCGTTCACCGCGATAAGGCGTATTCGTACGGTGTGATGATGACCAAGAAATTGCGTAGTCTGATTCCTCGCCAACAGTTTGAGATTCCGATTCAGGCCGCAATCGGTTCGCGTATCATCGCGCGTGAGAACATTCGTGCGTTGCGCAAGGACGTGCTCGCCAAGTGCTATGGCGGCGACATCACCCGTAGCGTAAGCTGCTCGAAAAGCAGAAGGCCGGCAAGAAGCGTATGAAGATGCTCGGCCATGTCGAGGTGCCGCAGGAGGCGTTCATCGCCGCATTGTCGACCGGAGACGCAGGCAACGACCGCGACACCAAAGACAAGATTCGCGCCGCCCAGAAAACCGAAGGCTGATGTTCGAAGCCTACATTCATGTGCCGTTCTGCATACGGCGCTGTGGGTACTGTGATTTCAACACGTATACCGCTGTCGACATGGGAGCGGGCGCTTCGCGTGGCAATTACGCCAATATGGTGATTCGCGAGATGTCAATCGTCCATGATTGGCAGATCGCGCATGGCGTTAACGAACCGGAAGCGGCCACCGTCTTTTTCGGCGGTGGCACTCCCACGATTCTGAAAGCCTCGGATCTGGTCGCCATGTTGAATGCCGTGCGTGACACGTGGGGCATTGCCGACAATGCGGAAATCACCACCGAAGCGAATCCGGACACGGTGAACGCCGATTACGTGAAGGAACTCGCGGACGGCGGATTCAACCGCATCTCTTTCGGCATGCAGTCGGCTGTGCCAAGCGTGCTGAAAACATTGGATCGTACGCATACCCCGGCCAATGTGGCGGCGGGAATCGCAGCGGCAAATGCTGCCGGCATGCGTTCCAGCGTGGATTTGATTTACGGTGCGCCGGGGGAGAGTCTCGACGATTGGCGTGTTTCCGTACGGACGGCGATCGACTTGGGTGTTGACCATATTTCGGCATATGCGTTGACCGTCGCACCGAACACGAAAATGGGACGTCAGATTGCTGTTGGAACCTTGCCTACGCCTGATGATGACGATGAGGCGACCAAGTATGAGATTGCCGACGATCTACTGAGCGCAGCCGGTCTTGAATGGTATGAGATCAGCAATTGGGCACGTCCTGGTTATGAATCGCAACATAATCTTGGCTATTGGCGCAATGTTGATTGGGCGGGGCTCGGTCCCGGCGCACACAGCCATTACGGCAATGTGATGGATGTTGAACAGTCCACGTCGGCTGAAACATCTGAAACGGTCAAATCGTCGGGCTTGCGCAGCTGGGATATTGCGCATCCTCGCATGTGGGGGCAGGCTATCAACGATGATAATGTGCCATGGTCGGGAAGCGAACGAATCTCCAACGAGGAGAACCTCGAAGAAATCATCATGCTTGGTCTGCGCATACGTGAGGGTCTGGATTTGAGTCGCCTTGGAAACATGGTTGATATGGCTCGCATCCAGCCCATGGAAGACGAAGGCCTTATCGTTATCCGTGACGGACGTGTGATTCCAACCCGAACCGGACGCTTGCTCAACGACACCGTCATCGAGCGTTTCTTCGACGCCTGCTCGTTGTAATGCCGATAATCCTCTGACGAATTGGTTTTAGATGATCCATCTTGGTATGGGTGGATACAGTGTGCAGATTGAAACGGGCCTCGGATGCAGGTTGTTGCATTCCAGGCCCGATGGCATAGAGCCTAGAACGAGGCTGTCACCGGATGTTCGTAATCAGCGCATCGTGAGTCCGCCATCGACATGCAACGTCTGACCGGTGACGAAACGAGCGTCCTCGCCAACCAGCATCGCCACACCGCCCGCAATATCATCAGCCGTGGCAAGCCTGCCCAAAGGCGTCTGCGCGATGATGCGCTCGCGGACGTCTTCGGTGGTGGCGCGGCTCGAATCCGTGCCCACGGTCAAACCGGCCGCGATGGCGTTCACCGTGACGCCCCACGCTCCGGCCTCCTGCGCCAGCGAGCGCGTGAATCCGATGAGTGCTCCTTTTGGCTGCGATGTAGTCCGTGGTAGGGAACGATCGGGCTGTCTACGAGGTTGCTGGAGATGTTGACGATGCGTCCCCATGATTGGCGTCGCATGTAGGGCAGCGCGGTCGTGCAGGTGTTGTAGGTGCCTTTGAGACATCCTTCGAGTGGGTCGCGTAGTCGTTCCAGCTGGTGTTGCTGAAAGTGTTGCGGTTGCGTGGGTCGAACGAGTAGTGGCTGAGCGCGTTGTTGATGAGGATGTCGATGCCTCCGAAGGTGTTGGCTGTGGTTTGTGCGAGTTCGTTGACTTGGGTTTCGTCGGTCACGTCGGCTTTTGCATGTGATGACGCGTCCTTGTGCGTCCGCTTCGTTTTCGATGTGTTGCTTGGTGTGTTGGGCGCGTTCGTCGTTGCTTAGGTAGTCGATGGTCACGTTGGCGCCGAGTTGTGCGAGTCTGAGTGCGATTGCGGCGCCGATGCCTCGGCTTGCGCCGGTGATGATGGCGGTTTTGCCGGTGAGTGTCCGGTGTTCGGATTGCTGGTTCACGTAAGGTCCTTTGGGATTATTCGTAGTCGATGTCGAAGGTGTCGGCGTAACGGTCGGTGTTGCGTTCGATGTCGACGGCTCTGACGAGGTCGAGGATGTTGAATCCGCCGTCGTGGTGCCATCCGGATTTCGCGCGGTTCATTTCTCCGACGGGGCAGATGCGGTCGATGCCGTATTCGCCCACTTGTTGCGCGAGTGCGAACAGTCTGGATGAGCTTGTGGCGATCGCGCAGGTTTGCAGCCACTCGCGGTAGGGTTTCAGTGTGGGCAGCGCGTGTTTGAGTTGGTCCACGGCGACGATGTTAATGGTGCGGTTGAGCGGTGTCCCCAACGAGGGGAGACTGCTGGTATTGGGGTAGTAGAGCACGGTCCAGTCGGTGCCTTGCGGCGATTCGATGACGAACGGTGCCTGTGGGTCGGCCTGTGCGGCGCTGTCTGGAGTCATGGACGTCATGAACAGCGCTTGCATCTCGGTTTGAGAGCGTGCCCTGCGGATGGCGAGGGATTCCGTGTCGGAAGGGGTTGATCGTGGATATTTGCGTTGTTGCGAGTCGAGCTCGCTGGCGAGCAGTTCCGCCGTCTGAGCGGGGGAGATGGCTCCGCCGCGTTCCACGAAGATGGTTTGCGGCGCCAGGCAGCTTTGCTGGTCGTAGGTGGCCACGTCCACGGCCATACGGTGCACGGTTTGCACGTGAGTGTCCGCGCGTAGCGCTTCACGTCCGATGAGTGAGAAGCCGATGCGTGCGCCATAGCTGAGGAACGGTTTGCCCGCGCTCACGCGTGGACGGATCGCCTCGGTGGTGTGCGACGAACCGTAGGCGATCACGGCGTTCGCTTCGCCGATCGCCACGTCTTCAAGCTCTACCGTGCCGCCGCGCCACGGCACTATGGCCAATACGTCGGCGAGATCCGGGTTGATCTGTGTCAGAGAACGAGCGAACAGTACGGGCATCAGCGGTTCGTCGAACGATGATTTGCCGATGATCGCGCTTTTCGTCAGCAGACTCATGGTCATGCTCCATACGGGAATGCCGGGAACATTGCTGGAAAACACGTGGAATGTCAAGTCCGGCCCGTACAGGCGCGTGTATCCGCCGGACTTGTTCGGTCGGTATTCGTCCAGCATGCGCGGGCTTGGCAGTTCGTCATCAAGAAAACGCAATAGTTCGCGTCTGCGGAACATGCGCATGTAACGTTTCAGTTCGATACGCGTCATCGTCGCGTCATAGCCGGTGATGGAGGGAATCAGAGACTCCGCTATCTGGCGACCCTCATAATCGGGATTCGTCCACAATTCCACCGCCTCGCCGATGATGTCGACGATGTGTTCGACGGAATATGCTGCCAATGTCTGCGATCGATTGCAACGCGTTGTCTCGCACAAATCTTGGACAGTCTCAGGCGTGAGTACCGGATAACGCAACGTGACCTCACCGCGGTCGGTGAGAACGCCGCGTGTTTCGAAATCCTCAAATACGAAGCCGCGCGGCGCATGGAAAATGTCGATGACGCTCATGCGTTTGCCGCCATCACCTCGTCGACGGCGATGGAGCAGCCGCGTGCCTCCGCACCCTTCGCACGACCGTTGAGCTCGTAACCGGAATCGGTGCGCACGCCAAGATCTTCGGTCAGAATCGCCAGACAGGAATTCCAATTCGCCAAATCGTAATGCGCGATCACCCCCTGCTCGCCATCGGCGACAGGCGTGAGCGTCGCCGGATCGAGGAACACGGAACGAACCCACGACGGCGTCGCCTTCAGATAATTCGACGAACCATCCGTATAGTACGACAGCAGATTCTGATCGTAAATCTGCGAACTCAACTCCGTCATACCGTACATGTTCACGCAATGCGTGCGTGCGACGCCAAACACCTCAAGGAACTTCGCATACAAATCATCGACGGTCATATCGGTTTTCGTACTCTTGAAACCACCGGTATCGAAAACACGCGAATCCTTCGCCAACGCATAGGTTTTGCCCCGCTCGGCAAGATAGTCAAGCAGATACAGATACGCGGACGAAGCGCCCATCAGCATCACCGGCTCGCCGTCTGCCACCGACTGATCAAGGAACTTTTCCACACCAGCGAAGTCCAAACCATCCTCATGGAAGAAGAAGCCGCTGCCCTCGCTGCCGCACTGCTCCACCGCACGCGTCAGATAACGGGCCAACGAACCATTATGATTCATCTCCCAGGCAGGGGAGAGCACCGCGATACGCATGCGCTCACGGTCAGGCATGATGAAATGACGGAACGGGCCGATCATCGACGCATCCCACACCTCAAGATCAGGATGATAGTTGCGTCCACGCTGACCCGGATGCGTAGTGCCGCTGGTCATGAACACTGCCTCGCAATCATCTTCAGGCACCGAAGTGAGCGTCAGCATCTTGAACCCATCCACCGGCATCGGCGGAATATCCATCCAATCCGACAACATCTGCGGAGTCACCCTACGAGACATGCAATACGCGCGATACTGCATGTTATGGGCAAACTGGAAAGCGAAAATCTTATGTGCGAGCGCGTCGAACGCCTCATCCGGAGCGACCTCGCAACCATACTTTTCGATGAACTCAAGCACGTTTGCCTTGACTTCCTGCGCGTCGGCACCCAACGACATTGATGTCATATGCGGTATTCCTTTCTATAAACGATACTGATATTCGAAAGCAAATCAGATCTGCGACGGAACTTCAGCTTCGCTGTTTCCTTTACGACGATTGATCAGATTCGGCAGGTCGATCAGCAGTGCCTTGAGAATCACCACACAGAACGCCCCAACCAGAATCGAATTGGAGAAGAACACGTGAGCGCCGCCCTCCAAGCCGCTCAACGCGCTCGGCAGCGCGATGCCCAACAGCAGGGACAATCCAATGACCGCCTGGGAACGGTCGTTCGACTCCACCTTGCGCAGCGTATTGAAGCCCGTGCTGATCAGGCTTGCCGCGGCCGGCAGGAAAATGCCGCCGATCACAGGGGAAGGAATCAACGACAATACCGCTCCGGCCTTCGGAATGAAACCAAGAACCACAAATACCACGCCGGCGATGATCACCGGCACACGGGTACGGGTCTTGCCCTCATCCGTGACCTTAAGCAACGCGACATTCTGCGGATACGCGGTAGTGGTGAAACCGCCGATCATCGAAGAAATCGCGGAACCGGCAGCCTCGCCGGCCAAACCATAACGAACCTGACGATCCTCAAGCTTGACGCCCTGGATCTCACTGGCCGCCTGATACACGCCAAGCGCCTCCATAATCGCAACCATATATGCGATGAAGAACGGCACAAACACCGCCGCATCAAAGTCAAAACCGCCATACGGCATAATCTGAGGAAGACCAAACCAAGGCTTCGACGCGACACCGGAAAAATCAGCCATGCCAAATACCATCGAAAGCGCAGTGCCGGCAACCAGAGCAATCAGATAGGAAAGCGCCCTGACCATACCCTTGCCGAACTGGGAAAGCGCCACCACCAGCACGCAAGTCACGATAGACACGGCCAACGTCTTCGGATCGGCAAAACCATCATCGCCGGGAGCGCCACCAAGAAACTCGCTCAACGTGAAACTCGACAGCGAAACGCCAACCAGAAAAATAATCACGCCCGACACCATCGGCGCGAACAGAAAACGCATCTTCTCAATCACACGGGTCAGACACAGCACCAAGAAAATCAGCGAACTGACAAAAATCGACGTACCAGCGGCAGCCAACGAACCAGCAGTGCCCGCAGCGATCATCAACGCATCGAACGCGGCGGACGGACCCTGCACAATCGGCAAACGCACCAACCTCGTGGCCTGAATCAATGTGACCAAACCAGACACAATGAAAATGGCATTCACCATATTTGACGACAACGCCAACGGCAAGCCAATGGCACCAGCCACAAACACCGGATCAAGCCACACATTGGACACCAACACATGCTGCAAACCCAGCAGCACATTCTTCGGAGTCAACTTCTTCGAACCCGAACCAAGCTGCTCAGGCACCTGCGACGCATCAGACACGCCAAATCCCTTCTCTTTCCACGAAACACACGGCCAAACACCAGCCGTCAGCACAGAGAAGACGCGCACGCGCACCGTTCGTAACATCCCTACGCAGGCACTACCCTGTTCAGGTCATAAGGGTCCGGGCAAACGCCCATCTCAGCCACATCGGCTCCCCTGTACTCTTCGGACAACCACCAGCATAACGACACGCATCGATACCGGCAACCACCACAACCCAACACATATCCTCCACATTTTCCCAAGAAAAAACAGTCTTGACTTTTCCGAGTATTCGTTATATGGACACGCGAAACGTATTTGATACAGGGGCGCGGTATTCTAAACCACGCATTAAAGAACCGCAAGACTTTTCTTGCCCAAAAACATTGAAGGTGGTTTCGGTGACTTTCCACGCCCCGTTAGATCTCACGATCCATGATTCCCAAGGTATGTACGATCCCGGCGCCGAGCACGACGCCTGCGGCGTGGGTATGGTCACCACCCTCAACAAGCGCCCCGAACGCAAAATCGTCGACGACGCCATCGAAGTGCTCGTCAACCTCAACCACCGCGGAGCCGTAGGCGCCGAAGAAAACACCGGCGACGGCGCAGGCATCCTCATGAGCATGCCCGACGAATTCATGCGCGCCACCGCAGGCGTCGAACTGCCCGAAGAAGGCCACTACGCCGCCGGCATCGCATTCCTCGACCGCGACATCGCCACCTCCGGACAACAAGAACAAGCCATCGCCAAAATCGTGCGCGAAGAAGGCCTCGAAGTACTCGCATGGCGCGTCGTACCCACCAACCCGGACGGACTCGGACTGCAGGCGCTCGCCAGCATGCCCGCGTTCAAGACGCTGGTCGTGGCCGACCCCGAAGGCCAGCTCGCAGGCATCGAACTGGACCGCAAGACCTTCCGCATCCGCAAGCGCGTCGAACACGAGGTGGGCATCTACTTCGCGTCCCTGTCCGCACGCACCATCACCTACAAGGGCATGCTCACCACCATGCAGCTCAAGCCCTTCTTCCTGGATCTTTCCGACGAGCGCATGAAGGCGAAGATCGCCATCGTGCACTCCCGCTTCTCCACCAACACGTTCCGAGCTGGCCGCTGGCCCAGCCGTTCCGCCAGCTGGCCCATAACGGCGAGATCAACACCATCCAGGGCAACCGCAACTGGCTGTCCGCACGTGAAGGCCGCCTAAGCTCCGAACTGCTCGGCGAATTCAAGCCGCTGCTGCCGATCGCGACCCCCGGGCTACTCCGATTCCGGCACGTTCGACGAATGCCTCGAACTGCTGCACCTGTCCGGACGTTCCATGCCACATGCCATCTCCATGATGCTGCCGCCGGCATGGGAGAAGAACGACCAGCTTGACCCCGATGTCAGGGCGTTCTACGAATACAACAATACGCTGATCGAACCGTGGGACGGTCCGGCGCACATCATCTTCACTGACGGCACCCAGGTCGGCGCGCTGCTCGACCGCAACGGCTTCCGCCCCGGCCGCTGGCAGCTTACCGACGACGGCTACATCGTGCTCGCATCCGAAACCGGCGTGCTCCCGGAGAACGCCGAGGAACACATCGTGTCCAAGGGCCGCCTGGAACCGGGCAAGATGTTCCTCGTCGATACCAAGGAAGGCCGCATCATCCCGGACGAGGAGATCAAGAAGTCCCTCGCATCCCAGCATCCGTACCGTCAGTGGGTCGAAGGCAACACCGTCGAGATGAGCCAGCTGCCCAAGCGCGAGCACGTCAACCACTCCGGCCAGTCCGTGCAACGCCGCCAGCGCGCCTTCGGCTACACCGAAGAGGATCTGAAGCTGCTGCTCGCCCCTATGGCCAACACCGGCAAGGAGCCGCTCGGATCCATGGGCAATGACGCGCCTATGGCCGCGCTTTCCTCCCGCAGCCGCATGCTGTTCGACTACTTCACCCAGAAGTTCGCGCAGGTCACCAATCCGCCGCTCGACTGGGAGCGTGAAAAGATCGTGACCTGCCTTGAATCCGCCATCGGTCCCGAGCCGAACCTGCTGGCCGATTCCGAACTGCATGCCAAGAAGATCCTCATTCCGTTGCCGGTGCTCAACTCCGACGAGATGGCGCAGCTCAAGCGCCTCGACCGCGCCAAGATCCTCGGCGGCTACTATAAGCCGTTCGTCGTCAAGGGTCTTTATCAGGTCGCTGGCGGCGGCAAGGCGCTGAAGGAACGTCTCGACGAGATCTTCCAGGAAGTCGACGAAGCCATCGAAAACGGATCCAACTTCCTCGTGCTCTCCGATCGCGACTCCAACTACACGTGGGGACCGATTCCGTCGCTGCTGCTCACCTCCGCGGTGCAGCACCATCTGCTGCGCAGACACACGCGCACCCAGATCTCCATGGTCGTCGAGGCCGGCGATGTGCGTGAAATCCACCATGTCGCTCTGCTGATCGCCTATGGCGCGGCGGCCGTCAACCCGTATCTGGCGTTCGAATCTGTCGAAGACCTGTCCCGCAAGGGCTATCTCAACGTCGATGCCGAAACCGCGGTGAAGAACCTGACCAACGCGTTGTCGACCGGCGTGCTCAAGATCATGGCGAAAATGGGCGTCTCCACCATCATGAGCTACCGTGGCGCACAGCTGTTCGAAGCCATCGGCCTGAACAAGGACGTCATCGACGAATACTTCACCGGCACCACCTCCGCGTCGGAGGCGTCGGACTCGACGAACTGGCCGAAGAGGTCGCCATCCGCCATCGCGTGGCCTACCCGTCGCAGTGGACCGCCCGCCCGCACCGCAACCTGCGCACCGGCGGCGAATACAAGTGGCGTCGTACCGGCGAAGACCACCTCAACGACCCTGAAGCCATCTTCCTGCTGCAGCAGTCCACCCAGC
>ENA-OQBV01001554-OQBV01001554.1-human-gut-metagenome-genome-assembly--contig:-NODE-1554-length-11134-cov-5.579086_pt1 | contig 11134 bp, 8 predicted proteins | sample MGYA00242750_ERZ504559 | MGnify/ENA primary metagenome ERZ504559 (study PRJEB26092, sample SAMD00036230) | human gut metagenome | host: Homo sapiens | study: EMG produced TPA metagenomics assembly of...
GTTTTCAGAGAGCTCTTCGAGAGAAAATAATATGCCCTTTACTTCTTTATACAAACTCAATAGTATAAAAAGTAAAGGGCATATCTTATGTTAGTCTGACAAACATTTATATCAGACAAGCGGTGTCATACTTATTCTTTTCTTCGTTTACGAAGCTGCAAGACGACAGCAATAACTGCTACAACAGCCAATATTCCCAAAGCAACAAACGCAACAGTTTCGGTAACATGCAATGATTTCGGATACGAAAACAAAACGTACTGTATGTTTACCGGCCGGAACATTCATTGCACGAAGAATATAGTCGGCACGTCCGTGAACTGTTTCCTTATCGTCTATGTAAGATCCCCAACCCGGATAATAGATTTCAGAAAATACTATTACTCCACCCTTCTGAGAATTAACTTCATAAACCAGTTCATTCGGTTCATAACTTTTCAGAACAACTGTACTCAAGCTGTCTTTTCCTGCTCCCGAATCTTTTACAGCTTCGGCAAAGCGTTTGTCTACTACAGCCACTTTGGCAGGATCAATCTGATGAATAGCCTCTACTTCTTCGTTGGCATTGTTCACATACTGAACCTTATCTACAAACCAAGCGTTGCCCAAGGCATACGGATTGAATATAGGAGCTGTAGAACCACCCTGAAGCGGGAAAATAAAGTAACGGGTATTCAGCATGTTCAACACAGGGAAATGAACGGGATCTACCTTTGTCATATCTCCACCTGCTGCCGGAAGTTCTTTAAACAAGGCAGTCATTTCACCCTGGATATGCTCTTCTATCATTTCCTGATAACGGCGCAACTTGGCTGCGTGATAACCTCCGATACTCTTATGCCAGTACGAAGTCTGGTTTTCATTAAATGTATTGCTAGCCAGATTCAGTACACGATAATCGAGTGTCTTGTCTTCCAGAATCTTCTTATCCGTTTCCGAAGGTTGCAGGAAAGGCTGCATCTCTGTTCCTTTAGCCACAAACTGTTCGTCGTACAAATAACGCTTATTCACGCTCCACATATCTACCAGACACAATATAGTCAGCGTAGCGACAAGCAACCCGGCTTTCAGTTTTCCGGCACAATAAGCCCAAAGTAATGCCACACCAATCAATATGATAACAAAACTTCTCCAAGCATCCGACGTAAAGATAGCTACACGCATATCTTCCAGGTTCATCAGGATCGGAGCAAGCTGTTCTGCCGGAATAGCGTTTTGCAAAGCGCTCATTTCCATGCTCGAAACATACGACGGGAAGAATACACGCGGAGCAACAGCAAACAACAAGGCCAGTCCGCCTGTCAATCCCAGACTGATATAAAAAGCTTTTGCTTTTTCTTTTAATACAGAAGGATGTTCAATCACTTCCTTCAATGCCATGATAGCCAACAACGGAATGGTAAATTCTGCTATTACAAGAATAGATGATACAGCACGGAACTTATTGTACATCGGGATATAATCGATAAAGAAATCGGTCAGTCCCATGAAATTCTTTCCCCACGACAGTATAATAGAGAACAGTGTACCGCCCAGCAAAGCCCATTTCATCGGACCTTTTACTATAAAGCAGCCCATAATAAACAGGAACATTACGAAAGCTCCCACATATACCGGTCCCGAAGTTCCAGGCTGTTCACCCCAGTACTGCCCTATCTGACTGTACAGTCCCATGTATGTCGGATCTGCTTTCTTCATAGCCGTTTCATTCTGTGAAAGAGGAACAGATGCCCCACCCTTTACATTAGGAACAAGCAATGAAAAAGTTTCTCCTATACCATAGCTCCACTGAGTAATATAATCACGCTCCAGTCCACTTCCGGTCTGATTGGCAGAGTGTTCTTTTACCAGTTCACTCTTTCCGCGCATACTTTCCTTACTGTACTGATATGTATGATATATATTCGACAGATTCACACATATTCCCAATATTCCGGCAACAACCAATACTCCAGTCGATTTCAAGAATTGCGGAAAACGTTTCTCCTTCCATGCCGAAACACCATAGGCTATTGCAATGAACAGCATGACAAAAAGGAAATAGTAAGTCATCTGCACATGGTTTGACACGATTTGTAAAGCAACAAACAATGCAGTCAGCAAACCACCCCACAAATATTTTCCTCTATATATCAAAACCATACCTGCGATAGTAGGCGGTATATAAGCAAGCGTTACAAACTTCCAGATATGTCCGGCAGCAATAATAATAAAGAAATAAGAAGAAAAAGCCCAGATAATAGCTCCCAGAGCAGATAGCCAGACTTTAAAATTGAATGCACGAAGCAGGATGTAAAAACCCAGCAGCATGATAAAAATATATCCGGCATAGGTAGGAAGAAACAGCCGGTAGATTTCCTGAACAAAGTTCAATGTACGACTCGACTCATATCCCGGAGCCAGCTGATAAGTCGGCATACCGCTAAACAATGAGTTTGTCCATCGGGTAGCCTTACCATGCTTTTCATAGTATTCCTGATGTTCTCTTCCCGCTCCGATACCTGCTACAGCATCATGTTGTGCCAGGATACGTCCCTCGGTAATAGCCGGAAAGAAATAGGCGACTGATATAATTGCAAAGAGTGCAATCGCCACAATATCAGGGACAAGTTTCTTTAATTGATTCATACAGAAATAGTTTATTAATTAATGTTTTCAGGCAGCAAAGATAACACAATAGTCCATGAAAAATAGTAACTTTGCCATCGAAAATCATAAAAATAATATGAAAATAGGAATCATAACCGCCATGTCTTCAGAGCAGAAGCAACTGGCAAACCAACTGAGAGACAAGACAGAATGTACCAAAGGTCCCTTTAACTACATTGAAGGAACAATCAAGAACAATACAATCATACTGATGCAATGCGGTATCGGTAAAGTAAATGCTGCCGCCGGAGCAGTAGAGCTTATCCGCAATTTTGAACCTGACTGCATTATCAGTACAGGAGTAGCCGGAGGCATTGATTCTTGCCTTAAAGTCATGGATGTAGTAGCAAGCCGACAGATTGTGTATCATGATGTATGGTGTGGCGAAGGAAATGCTTACGGACAAATTCAAGGACTTCCGACTTTTTTCGACGGTAATGAAACACTTTACGACTGTGCTCTGTCGCTTGATACAGAAACAGCCATCCACGGTGGACTAATCTGTAGCGGTGATAAGTTCATTACAGATCGCAGTGAACTGGAAACAATCAAGGGAAACTTCCCCGAAGGTCTTGCAGTAGACATGGAATCTGCTGCGATTGCCCAAGTTTGCTACCTGTACAAAGTACCTTTCATCAGCTTCCGCATTATCAGTGACACTCCGGGAGCAGACAAACATTTCGAACAGTACCAGAATTTCTGGGGAGAAATGGCCGACCGTTCATTCCATGTTACTGAAACATTCTTAAAGGCTTTGCCAAACAAATTATAATAAAAGACAAGAAGATTATGAAGAAAATCCCAAGTTTTACTGTCGATCATATCCGTCTGTTACGCGGTATTTATGTATCACGCAAAGATACGGTAGGAAACGAAATCGTAACAACATTCGATATCCGTATGAAGGAGCCGAACCGTGAGCCTTGCCTCAGTCCATCGGCCATCCACACCATGGAACATCTGGCTGCAACTTTCCTGCGCAATCATCCTGTATGGGCCGACAAAATTATCTACTGGGGCCCGATGGGTTGCCTTACTGGCAACTATCTGGTTGTAAAAGGTGATCTTGAATCGAAAGATATCCTTCCATTGATGCAGGAAACCTTCCGCTTCATTGCCGGTTATGAAGGTGATGTACCCGGAGCCAGCGCTAAAGATTGTGGCAACTATCTGATGATGAATCTTCCGATGGCCCGCTGGGAAGCTGCAAAATATCTTCACGAAGTATTAGAGAATATTACCGAAGCACAACTTCAGTATCCGGAATAAAATAGATAATAAAAAAAGAAACTCCCTTATATTTGATCATTAATGATAATATACAATCAAATATAAGGGAGTTTTTAGTTACCTAATTTAAGAAGAAACTCAAATTAGGTAACTAGAAGGTTTAATTAGCCCACCAGCGCGGATCTCCAGCAACACCTTCACCGTCAAATTTCAGTTCTGGTTTAAAACGGAAATCACCATTGGTAGGATCGATAAACAGATCATCGCTTGTGTATTCCAAACTAATGGCATCATTAAATTCTCTACTATCAATTACCATATCAGATGTCACATAACAACCAGCATAACTTAGCCAACCGGAATAATCACTATTACCTGAATTAACTTTACTTCCTCCATTAGGACCAGAGAAAATACAATTAGTGATAGTAATCATCTTAGGTTGCTTTTCTAAACGGAACATCTTAGGAATACCTGTTTCATTATTATAAAAGGTACAGTTAGAGAACTCAAATTCAGATAAAGCTACACGCAGGTCAATAATCTGATTGCCGATTTCCCATAATGTACAGTCTGTTATAGAAATGGAACTTAACGTTCCAGCTTTCCCTATATTCAATAAACCATATCCACTTAAGCCAATATTCTTTAATATACAATTATCAATATTTATACTTTCAGCCATTGCGTCATTAGAATTCATTCGAATAATGCTACGAGGAACTTCACGAACTGTACATCCAGTAAAACTGATATTCGTAAAGCAATTACCATTACCTATTTCGACAAGGAATTGTGATCCTCCATTACTTAATACATCCATATACTGAACATAGAAGTTACCCATTGGAGCAGAGAAAGTAAACTTACTCATTTCCAAAACAGGATTTATTCCATTCACAATATTACCTGATAAATAAATATTCTTGATTCCTTCAGGAATAATTATTTCATCAGCCTTGTAAACCAACCCTCCCTCAAAAGCAAGAGTCACATCTACAGGTGCTTCAACTGTACCAGCAACGTTAGCTAAAACTATATTAATATCATCTTGAGGAGTGACATTAATCAAGGTTGAAGTAGATGAGCCTAAAGTTCGGAAAGTATACGTGCCTCGTAAGATTCCATCATTTAATATTTGAGCAATATAATTAGTTCCAATTTGCAAATCAGAGATAACTAATTGCCCATTCTGTAATTCGGTATCTGTCAATTGATGATCTTCAATCCAAAGAGTATCCGTATCAAGTTCAGGTTCATCATTTTGTATTAATTGGCCATACTTAATATTTGTTGCTTCCTTTTCAATATTCCACTGCAATGTAGCACTAGTAATTCCTGGAACAACCTTAGTAAAGATTTGCTCAGCAGGTGTATCAAAGCAAAGAGCTGTCCATCCAGACTCTTTACCAGTAAGATCATCCACACCTTTCACTCTAATTGAATAACGGCTAGTACCATGAAGATCTTCAAATAATAAACGATATTCGGTAGCTGTTACTGTACTTTCCTCTTTATAAGCGGTCAGTGTATCAACTAATGCCGTTTCAGTACGTACAATATTATTAAAAAGAAGGCTGTCTCCCTCACTAAATTCAAATACATATTTGGTAGCATCTATAACCCCTGTAAAACTAACAATCACAGATGTAGGCCTTTCCTCCACTATATCAAAATGAATAGGACGATACATATTATCATAATTCGGGTCATATCCCCAGTTATTAGGGTCTTCACAAGAAACAATCAAAAGATTGAGCAGGCCCAATAAAATCAATAACCTATTTAGTTTCATAATTCTCAATTTTAATAAAACAAGTATCAATATCCATACGAATTGGACAAACATCCATTCGATTTATAAACATCTTCATAATAAATAGGATAAAGATGGCGATAATTACATTTGCCATTTCCCATCTGACTTATATTCTTTAAAATATAATCTTGAATCTGTGCTCCCCATTGTAGTTCTTGTAACAATCCAGTATAATCATAGGATGCACGTAATCCAGATGCACAAGCACACACTTTAGCTGAGTTCTGAATTAAAGTTTTTGCTGCACTCTCATCTTTGCGTTCCCAATAGTTTCCGGGGAACCAGCGTATTTCTCGATAAATCTTAGGATTCGGATTGGCATTTCGATTCATATAGAAATTAACAGAAGACCAGTCAATAAACTCACCATTTAAATTGCTTCCTTCATAAGTATAATATAATACTTGCGGAAAATCACTTGGGTTATAAGTTTTATCAAAAATCTGCACGGTCTTTGTACCATCCATCATATATAGCATAGCCTTCTTCATATCTTCGATTTTACTATCCAATAATCCCCAACGTACTAAATCTAATTTACGGATACCTTCACCTCCAAATTCCCAAGCACGTTCATTAACTATGGCTTCAAAGAAATCTGAATCATATGATGAAACTTGTGGAGAATCAGCTCCAAATGCACGTTGACGTACAGCTTCCAAAGCCTGACGAGGACTGATTCCGGCTACTGAATTTATCATATCGGCACTACCATTCAATGCATAACCAGCTTCCGCAAACATTAACAGCACATCAGAATAGCGCATAATAATCCAATTTATACCGGTCGGAGTTCGACTAGTTGCAGTAGCTGCAATACTGCGGTAAGTGTCAGAAGTCCACCAAAAACTCCATTTACCTAAACGCACATTCATTATATCATTATTCATTATTTCACGGTTGCCACCATCCACATCCGAATCTTTTTTATAAGTAGGCCAATAACATGCATAGTCACGACGCTTATCAGCTCTATCGAATGAATAGAAATAATAAGCATTCGTACTTACATAAGTACCACCGAATCCACGTTGTCCATAACCTATATTTCCATCCATGGCACGTCCCATCAGTGTTCCTATATCCCCACTATATCCAACACCATTAGCAACTTCAAATAAATTCTCGTTATATGCATTATAACCTAACCCGCAAACTGTTTTCCATATATCTCCATAATCGGGGTCCAATGCATGAGGATTCTCTGGATCTGCAATCAACTCTGCACACTGCTGCTCAGCAATTTCATAATAATCACGCCAGTTTTTAGGACGTCCTACATAAAAACCGTTTGTTTCTTCCATCCCAGGATTACCTTCAATGTTAGGATAATGTTCTACATTCGTATCATCAAAAGCATTTCCATCACGTACAGACCAACCACCTGCAAACAAAGCAATACGTGCCAATAAACCTTTTGCAAAACCTTTAGTTACACGTTCACTATTATAATCTGAAGTTCCCATCCAAGGCAAATAGTTTATCGCTTCTTTCATTTCTTTTATTATACAAGAATAGATACTGTCACGATCAGTCTTTCCCATATACACATTCGAAAGATCAGAATTAGACATACCTTCTTTATAAGGAACATCTCCATAGCGACGTACCAATTCAAAATAAGCTAATGAACGCAGCACCAAGGCCTCACCTAAATATCCCTGTAAAGTCTTAGATTCAGATAACTTAGTAGATTTACGTAAACCATCAACTGTAGTACTTGCTAATTCTGCCATTTTAAAAATACCTTCCCATTTTGTATTTTCCAAATACCAATTACACCAATAATTAGCAATACCATTATCTGCCCCTGCAGTAGAAGGATCTTTTTGATAGCCACTAGCCAATTCTATATCAGAGACACCTTGCCAATTGACAGACATTTTTTGTCCGTACACATAACTATCACACAGTTGAGAATAAATACCCATTATAGCTGACCGTGTCATACCCTCATTCTCATAAATAACCTCTCCTGTCTGTTCCGACAAAGATTCTGTATCTAGGAAATCACTACATGAAGCCATACACAGGCATCCAAATAGTAATATTATTGATTTATATTTTTTCATTATTCTATTTTATTTAAAATGTTACATTTACTCCTACTATATAAGAACGTGATTTGGGATAAGCTGAATAATCAAATCCCATAACCATCTTATTAGAACTTGTATTCACTTCCGGATCTTGTCCACTGTATCCTGTAATACACAACAAATTACTACCTGTAGCATACAATCGTAAATTACGTACTCCAAACTTTCGAGTTAAATTTTGAGGAAACGTATAACCAAGTGTTAATGTTCCTAGACGTAAGAAAGAACCATCTTCTATTGCCCAATCTGTCATAATCGAGTTATTCATCAAAGGATGCCAGATTGTAGCATTTGCATTAAGTTCTTGTAAACGAACAGGATCTGCATGTGCACCATAATAGATATTATATCCAGTTTCCGGATCAATTGTAGCAAAACGATTTGCCAGACTCATTTCCGAACTCATATTTTGATAACGTTTTGAACCAACAAACGAGGTGTAATCTATTTTATTAGCATTGAACACATCATTTCCATAAGACCAGTTAAATAAAGCAGTGAGGTCAAATCCCTTCCATCCTGCTGAAATACCAAAACCTCCAGTATGTTTAGGTAATGCATGACCTATTACCTGACGATCGTTATCTGCATCAAGATGCCCATCTCCATTTAAGTCTTTTAATTTCAAATGACCTGGACCAAAATACTGACCACTATTAGTTAACAGTTCTTCTGTCACATCGGGCACTCCTTCTTTTAAAACCCAACGCTGAGTTGTTTCGTCAAAATTAAAATCATCAAAAGTATACATACCGTCACAAACATAGCCATACATCAAACCAACTTCCTGTCCAACAAATACACGATAATTATCACTACCAACTTCTACTTTATCACCTTTAATAATCATTTCAGTATCCTCTGAGCCATAAAGCGCATCTACTCTATTTTTATTGAAAGCTATATTAAAATTAAAATCTAAAAAGAAATCTTTCTTATTTATTAAATTGGCATTCAATGAAAGTTCGACACCACGGTTTGTAGTCTGTCCTAAATTCTGATATTGAGTTCGATAACCAGAAACAGAAGGCAGCTGTATCTCCATGATCAAATCCTTTGTTACATCATTATAAAAATCGAAAGTAACATTTAATCTATTCCAAAAAAGTCATATCCAATCCAAGATTGGTAGAATACTTTGACTCCCAGGTTAAATTTTCGTTACGCAAACGAGTTGATGGCTGCAAGCGCTTTGTCCTATTTCATTCTGATAATAAAGACTTTTTTGTATAGTTACAGGGCTATAAGTCTGACGCCAATAAGATCCTACACGATGCATTACCAGACTTACCATAAACTAGCACGCAATTTTAAGTTATTAAACCAGTTCCGAACAGAATCCATAAACTTCTCGTCACTAATTCGCCATGCTAACGAACCAGCAGGAAAAATTCCCCATTTATTACCTGGAGCAAAAACATTTGTACCATCCGAACGTAATGTAAAAGTCAAATAATAGCGGTCATTAAAAATGTAATTTAAACGTCCAAAATAAGACATGCTACGACTAGGTTCCTCAATAGTAGTATAAGTCGGTTCAGAAGTACCGTTATTCCACATTGCTAGAATATTATCTACTGTATAATCTGCAGGATAATAATCTGCATTTATTTCCATTTCATCACGTTGAGAATGTTTAGCTTCCCAACCTGCCATAATATCAAATCTATGTTTCTTCTGAATATCAAATTTATAATTCAATACAGTACGTAATGTCCAGTTATTTCCATTCCAATACTGACGTCGAGCAACAGGCTGTCCTGCCTTACTATTAGCTTCACCTGTATTTGCTAACCAAATATTATCCGTACGATCATAAGAATAACCATATGTACCTTCTGCACGCCACTCCAAACCTTTGATAATATTCCAAATTAAAGCTACATTATAGTTATTGTTAAACTTAGTCTGTTTTTTATACTCATTTGTAATATTAAACATCGGATCATTCAAGTTACTAATATTTTCTATCAGTATTTCATCATCACCAGCCAAATCCTCATCCGAGAGGTCTGTCAATGTTCCGATATTAGGATATTTAATCGCATCACGAAGTTTTGAGCCGCTAGATACACTTGGGCCATCAACCACTCTATTGGTCATTTTTGCATTAAAGTCTAAGCGTAATTTATCTCCAAACTTTTTAGTCAACTTTAAATTCAAATTATCACGTTTAAAATTAGAAACAGACATTATATAGCTTTCATCATCATGCGTATAGCTTAGACTATAGATCAAATCTTTACTACCTCCACTGATATTCAAATTGTAATTCTGCTTAATACCTGTATTTCCGAATAACATATCCTGCCAATTCGTTCCAACACGAGCCTTATAATTATTAATATCCTCCCAACGACCAAATTTGTCAAAGAAACCTGCATTATCAGAAGAATCCAATTCACGCTGTAAATACACATATTCATAAGGAGAAAGCACTTCCGTCTGATTATACATCCGGCTAAAGCCAACCGAAGCGTTAAACGAAACTTCTGTACGTCCAGTACGTCCACTCTTAGTTGTTACCAAAATAACTCCATTAGCACCTTTCGCACCATAAATTGCCGTAGAGGAAGCATCCTTTAATACATCAATACTTTCAATATCTGTAGGTGGTATATCATCAATACCACTAACTTCAAATCCATCTACTATAAAGAGCGGCTCATTACTTTGAGTAATAGAACCACCACCACGTACACGAATACTGACAGAAGCATCAGGAGAACCTTCGGAGGTAATTACGCTAACACCAGCCAAACGACCTGTAAGTGCACTTGAAGCAGAAGTCACAGGAATATTCTTCAATGTATTTTCACCTACAGAAGATATAGCTCCCGTCAAATCACGTTTACGAGCATTACCATAACCAACGGAAACAACCACTACCTCATCAAGCAACTGAGATTCATCCTCCATCTTAACCTTCAAAAGTTTACCAGGCTGAGATACAACTTCTTGAGGTTTCATTCCGATATAGGTAATAACAAGTACCTTTTTCTTCTCAGAAACCGTAATAGAAAACTTTCCATCCAGATCCGTAACTACACCATTTGTTTTATTGCCCTTTTCAATGACAGTAGCACCAATAATAGGTTCACCGTTTGAGTCTGTTACGATTCCTTCCACAGTAATACGCTGGGCTAGAGCCTCTATCGGTATCATAAAACATAACACCCATAAAAAAAATAGCCAGCTTCTTTTCACTTCCTTTTTCATACGTAAATATTAAGCGTCCTACACATAAAGTAGGACAGGTTTATACTAAAATTGATATAAAACCGAGTGGTTTGACAAAAGAAAGATTAGCATTCATGAAAACACAAATGCGGCTATT
>ENA-OQBV01001560-OQBV01001560.1-human-gut-metagenome-genome-assembly--contig:-NODE-1560-length-11077-cov-3.528402_pt1 | contig 11077 bp, 12 predicted proteins | sample MGYA00242750_ERZ504559 | MGnify/ENA primary metagenome ERZ504559 (study PRJEB26092, sample SAMD00036230) | human gut metagenome | host: Homo sapiens | study: EMG produced TPA metagenomics assembly of...
TCGCGGTGTCATTTGCGATCGATCGGGAATGGAACCATATGCAGTTTCTTAGGAGGACACGTAATAAGAAAAGATCGCAGCAGAAAAGCGGGGATCATAAAAGAAGGATGTCCAGTTATTTCATATAACAATCAAGAATCCGTAAACGAAGTAGATCAAAGAAAAGGTCAAAAGAGATGCACTGCAAAGTTACTTTTGTAAATTCGGAAGGAATCCGTGTGTTAAGTGAATCTTTAAATGGAGAGAGCTTTTCTTATCGTTCATCAGATGGAAGATGGTATGAAAAGATAGAAATTCCTCTTCTTGGAAGACATCAGATCAATAATGCTGCCTTGGCATTAGAAGCATTGAATACGATAAGAAATTATTATTGTATCAGTGAATTTCAGACAGAAGATGGATTACGTAAAACAATCTGGAGAGGCAGGATTGAGATCTTAGAAAAGGACCCACTAGTCATTTGTGACGGAGCACATAATCCGGATGGAGCGAAAAGTCTGTTAAATTTTTTTACAAAATAATTTTACAAACAGACGATTAATCTATATAATGGGAGTGTTATCAGATAAAGACTATGAACAGATGATACAGATCCTTACGTCAATGGCAGCAAAAGTTTACACGGTAGCACCAGATAATGCGAGGGCTTTATCAAGTAAGGATCTTGCAGAATGTGTAAGGAAATATCATCATGATGTAGAAGAAAGACAGAGACTGAAAGAGTGTCTTGAAGAGGTAAAACAACAAGCAGATAAAGAAGATGTGATCATAATCTGCGGTACATTATCATTTCAGAATGAATTAAAATAGAGGATAGAAACAGTGGAAAGATTCCAAAAGATCGTATGGCATGAGAAATACAAGGAGACATACGAGAGACTACAACAATTAGAAATAGATCGAAAGTTTTGCGGCCATGATATAGAACATTTTTTGTCAGTGGCAAGAATCAGTTATCTGATGATCCTTGAAAAAAGACTTCCTGTGTCCAAAGATATCATTTATGCGACTGCATTGCTTCATGATCTTGGGAGAGCTGATCAGTATGAAAAAGGAATTTCTCACGAGGAAGCGGGTGCAATTCTTGCTGAGGAAATCTTAACGGACTGTGGATATACCAGAGAAGAGAGAAAGTTTATGACAGATACGATCTTAAGGCATAGAGACATGAAAGAAGAAAGCGAAAGTTTTGCATCAATCTTTTATCGTGCAGATAAACTTTCAAGAGATTGTATCCACTGCAAAGCAAGGCAAGAATGTTATTGGCCGGAAGAAAAGAAAAACAACAAGTATATATACTAGGAGAGATGCTATGATTATTGGAAATAAGACATTTGATACGAAACATCATGGATACATCATGGGAATTTTGAATGTGACACCAGATTCATTTTCAGATGGAGGAAAATATGATCATTTAGATGCGGCACTAAAGCATGCTGATGAGATGATCAGAGATGGAGCAGCGATCATTGATGTTGGAGGAGAATCTACAAGACCCGGAGGATACACGTTGATCTCTGATGAAGAAGAAATCGCAAGAGTCACACCTGTGATCGAAGCATTAAAAAAGGAATTTGATGTACCAGTATCCCTAGATACTTATAAATCAGGAGTTGCAAAAGCAGGGATCGAGGCTGGAGCAGATCTGATCAATGACATCTGGGGGCTTAAGTGGGATGGAACTATGGCTGCAGTTTTAGCGGAAACAGGAGTTGCTTCTTGCTTGATGCATAACCGTAAGGATACAGATTATAAGGATTATTTAAATGATGTGGTAGCAGACTTAGATGAGACGATGAAGATGGCAAAGGAAGCTGGAATTAAGAAAGAAACGATCATGCTGGATCCAGGAATTGGATTTGCCAAGGATCTTGATCAGAATTTAGAGCTTATGAACCATCTGGAGTTATTAAATCAGTGGGATGTACCAGTTCTTCTTGGAACATCTAGAAAATCCATGATCGGTTTAACGTTGGATCTTCCATCGGATCAGAGAGTAGAAGGAACTGTGGCAACAACGGTCAGTGGATATATGAAAGGATGCAGATTTTTCAGGTTCACGATGTCAAAGAAAATATGCGTGCGATGAAGATGATAGAAGCAATTTGTGCAAAATAGGGAGAACAGATGATGGATCAGATTACAATCAAAGATTTGGAAGTTTATGCAAATCATGGTTTGTATAAAGAAGAGAAAGCACTTGGGCAAAAATTTCTGGTATCTGCAATTTTTATCGCTTGATACGAAACTTGCAGGTGTCAGTAGATCAGATGGATTATTCCGTTGATTATGGTAAAGTATGTCATAGGATCAAAGAGATCCTTACAGAAAATGACTTTAACCTGATCGAATGTGTGGCTGAAACAGTGGTGAAGAAATTATTACTTGAGTTTCATTGATCAGAAAACTAGAGATTGAAGTAAAAAACCATGGGCGCCGATCGGATTGCCACTCGACTATGTTTCAGTGAAGATTAAAAGAGGATGGCACAGAGCGTTATCTTGGAGTAGGATCAAATATGGGAGATCGTATGGAATACATTAATCAGGCAATCAATGCGATCGAGGTACAGGATGATACAAGAGTTGTTCATGTTTCCAGTCTGATCGAGACCAAGCCATATGGCGGTGTGGTACAGGATGATTTTTGAATGGATGTATTGCTATTGACACATTAAAAGAGCCAGAAGAACTGTTGGACTTTCTGATGGATGTTGAAGCACAGGCGGGAAGAGTCAGAACAATTCATTGGGGACCAAGAACATTAGATCTTGATATCCTGATGTATGATGATCTGGTGATGAATGAGAGAAGACTGACGATTCCACATAAAGAGATGCACAAGAGATTATTTGTATTAGAACCATTAGAAGAAATCGCCCCATATCTGATGCATCCGCTTCTTGGACAGACGATCACGCAATTAAAAGAAAAGATAAAAGAGGAACAGTAACTTATGAGAGATTTGACGGAGATAAGGCAGCAGATCGATCAGATTGATCAGAAAATGCTTGCATTATTTAAAGAAAGAATGGGATGTTCTGCAGAAGTTGCAGAGTATAAAAGAGGAACAGGAAAGGCAATTTATGATCCTGTTCGTGAAAGACAGAAAATTGATGCCTTGACAAAAGACGAAGATGAACTTATCATTAAAAAGTCTGTCGAAGAGATGTTTCTTCAGATGATGAGTATCAGCCGAAGATATCAGTATAGTCTGTTATCACAAGAAGATGCTTATATTGATCAGACATTTGAAGAAGTGGAAGCACTGGATATCAATGAAGATACCAAAGTTGTATATCAGGGAATTCCAGGGGCATATCAGGAACAGGCAATGGTACAGTATTTTGGAGAGGATGTCAAGAATTTTTCTGTACCAGAATTTAAAGATGTTGTAAAGACTCTAGATCGAGGAGAAGCTGATTATGGAGTATTGCCAATAGAGAATACTTCAGCAGGAACAGTCAGTGGAATTTATGATATGATCCTTGACTATGACATTTGCGTCGTGGGAGAAGAATCTGTAGATGTAAGGCATGTATTGGCTGCAATTCCTGGAACGAGCTTAGATAAGATTGAAAAAGTATATTCTCATCCACAAGGATTGATGCAGTGTAAAGGATTCTTGGATGAACATCCAGACTGGGATCAGGTAAAAGTTGCAAATACAGCGATCAGCGCAAAGAAAGTAGCAGATGATAATAAGCCTGTGAAAGCTGCAATCTGCAGTGAACGTGCTGCAAAGATGTATGGACTTGAGATTTTGAAACGTGAGGTGAATGATGAAGGAAATAATACAACAAGATTTGTGATCATGTCAAAGAAGAAACAGTACAGAAAAGATGCGGGCAAAGTCAGCATCAGTTTTAGCGTGCTACATGAATCAGGATCTTTATACAATATTCTGACGCATTTCATGTTTAACAATGTCAGTATGAGTAACATTGAATCCAGACCACTTCCAGGAAGAAAGTGGGAATACGGATTTTATGTGGATGTGATCGGGAATCTGGATGATCCTGCGATCCGTAATTCCCTTGCAGGAATTAAAGAAGAAACCAAAGATTTCAAAATCTTAGGGAATTTTAAGAGAGAATGAAAAAGAGAGAAAAAGGAAAAATAACTGGGGAAATACAAACGAATGGAAGGTAAGGTAAAATGACACAGACAAATGGTGAAACGAAATTACAAAAATTTCACAGCGTCATGCAAAAAGTTCTGAAATATGGAATTGTTTTAGCATTGATCGCATTTATCGTATTGGTTTTGATGAACAAAGACCAGTTTTCCGAAAAAGTTGCAAAAGGAACACCAGAACATAAGCTGACGAAGATTGAAGTGACAGATGGTGATAAGGTTGTTCAGAAATTTAAAGCAGTTTCACATACGATGGAACGGTTGGATATCATGATCGACCGAAACGAACAGACAGGAAGAGCTGGAAGTATTGATCTGAATGTAAAAGATAGTAAAGGAAAATCTATTTTCCACATTACTCCAACACTGTTAGAGGTTGACGGACTGACAGATATGAAAGCAACGATGCGTCGTACTTTGCGTAATGAAAATAAATGGTACAAAGTAGTCGTGAATCAGAAGTTGAATAAAGGGGAAACTTATACGATTGAGATAACAGGAAAGGGTATTAAGGCCGAACGCCCATTATATCTGTATACATCAAGCAATATGGGGAAAATCTATCAGTCAGCTAAATTAAATGGTGTAACACAGAAGAATTTTCATGTTAGAACCAGAGTGTGGACGACACAGATTGATGTATCAGCAGTTGTTTTAACAGTAGCGATCACACTTGCTTTGATCATTTTAATTCTTACACCATTAAAGATTCCAGAAAAATGGAATAAGAGATTCACATGGGCATTATTTATCGTCAATCCATGGGTCGCATTTTATATGGTAGAAAAAGTATTCTATAATCCGATCAGTGTGATGAATAAATTGGCATTTGGAATGAACATCCTATGGTACTATATATTGTTCTTCATTTTATTACTGATCTTTAACCGTGTGAAATGGGCGTTGCTCGTTGGAGATGTATTTTTTATATGCAGCTGCGATCGGAAACTATTTTGTATTAGCATTCCGTGGAACACCGATCACGCCGGCAGATATTTATGCACTTGGAACAGCAATGGACGTTGCAGATCATTATGTATTAAGTTATGATAAACCAGCAATCGTTGCGACGGTTGTATTATTGGGATTATGTGTGTTTGCATGTAAACTCGATACATATAAGATCTTCCATTGGAAGAAACGTCTAGTTGCATTGCTGATCACAGCAATCGTAACAGTAGGAAGTTCTTTCTTCTTGACAAGAGTAGACTTTTTGTCAAAGAAAGGTGTTGCTGTAAACTTCTGGCAACAGAAGAAAGGATACTTAAAAAATGGATATATTTTAAGCTTTTTAATGAATATTCAGTATACGATCGTTTCCCAGCCAGATGGATATAGTCCAGAAGCGGTAGATAAGATCGCAGATAAGTATCAGGTAACACAGGGAACCAATAAGAAATTAAAACAGAAACCAAATGTTGTCGTGATCATGAATGAAACATTCTCAGATCTGAATGTAGTAAATAAGATCAAGACAAACAAAGAGGTTATGCCATTTATCAATAGTTTAAGTGAAAATACGATCAAAGGACATATGCTGGTATCTGTTTTTGGTGGAGGAACAAGTAATTCAGAGTATGAGTTCTTAACAGGAAACTCTGTATCATCTCTTCCATTAAACGGAAATGCATATACACAGTTTGTAAAACATAAGGTGCCAAGTCTGGCATCTCAGTTAAAACAGCAGGGATATGATACACTGGCATTCCATCCATACAAAGCACACGGATGGAACCGAGATACGGTATATCCGCTAATTGGATTTGATAATTTCTTAGATGAGACATCTATGAATCCAAATGGAGAGAAATTCAGAGGATGGTATAGTGATGCAGAAGATTACAATAAGATCATAGATATCTTTAATAAGAAAAAAGCGGGACAGCCATTATTCTTATTCAATGTAACGATCCAGAACCATGGTGGATATCTGATCGCAGACAAGAACTTTAAGGAAGAGATCAAGATCAAAGATGAGAAGGCAACAGATACAGCAAACCGTTATTTATCACTGATCCATGAATCAGATCGAGCATTCGAGAAGATCATCAACTACTTTAAGAATCAGAAAGAGCCAACGATCGTTGTAATGTTTGGAGATCATCAGCCAAAACTGAGGATTCTTTCTATGAGCTGTTATATGGAAAATCTCTAAACAGCTTAAGTTTAAAAGAACTGCAGAAGAAATATACAGTTCCATTTATCATCTGGGCAAATTATGATATTGATGCAAAGAGCGATGTGGAAAATGTCAGTGCAAACTATTTATCAAGCCTGATGTTACAGCAGACAAACTTAAAGATGTCAAGATACAATGAGTTCTTATTAAATATGAGAAATGAAGTCCCAGCATTAAATGCCAATGGATATGTTGATAAAGATGGAAAGAACCATGAGTTGTCTGAGAATAATGAATATACAAAACTGATCACACAGTATCAGTATCTACAGTATAACAGTCTGATGGATAAGAAACATGTAAGTACAGACCTGTTTAGTGTAAAAGATGGAAAATAAATCAAAGCTTTGGACACTCTGCCTTGACAGAGTGCCCAAAACGATATAGAATGAAACGTGTTGTCATGTTGTTAAATATAACAGCATTATAAATAATATAAGAAAAGTCAAAGTAATTGATTTTATTAGGAGGATACACATATGGTAAAAGCAGTCGTTGGAGCCAATTGGGGAGACGAAGGAAAAGGTAAGATTACAGACATGTTGGGTGAAACATCCGATATTATCGTTCGTTTTCAGGGAGGAGCAAATGCAGGTCATACGATCATTAATGACTATGGTAAGTTTGCATTGCATACATTACCATCTGGGGTATTCTACAACCATACAACTAGTGTGATCGGTAATGGTGTGGCATTAAATATCCCTGTATTATTTAAAGAGATCGAAGGAATCGTAAGTCAGGGTGTTCCACAGCCAAAGATCTTAGTATCAGATCGTGCACAGATGGTCATGCCATATCATATTTTATTTGATCAGTATGAAGAAGAACGTTTAGGAAAGAATTCTTTTGGATCAACAAAATCTGGTATCGCACCATTTTATTCAGACAAATATGCAAAGATTGGTTTCCAGGTAAGCGAATTATTTGATGATGATTCTTTAAAAGAAAAGATCAAAGCAGTATGTGAAAAGAAGAATGTTTTATTAGAGCATTTATACCATAAACCACTTCTTGATCCAGATGAATTATACAATACATTAATGGAATACAAAGAGATGGTAGCACCATATGTATGTGATACATCTCTGTTCTTACATGAAGCGATCAAAGAAGGAAAGAATATCTTATTAGAAGGACAGTTAGGATCATTAAAAGACCCTGATCACGGAATCTATCCAATGGTTACATCATCTTCTACATTAGCAGGATATGGTGCGATCGGAGCCGGAATCCCTCCATATGAGATCAAGAAAGTCGTTACAGTTGTAAAGGCATATTCAAGTGCTGTAGGAGCTGGAGCTTTCGTAAGTGAGATCTTTGGAGATGAAGCAGATGAACTTCGCCGCCGCGGTGGAGATGGAGGAGAATTTGGAGCAACTACAGGACGTCCAAGAAGAATGGGATGGTTTGACGTTGTAGCAACCAAATACGGATGCCGTATGCAGGGAACAACAGATGTTGCATTTACAGTATTAGACGTACTTGGATACTTAGATGAGATTCCTGTATGTGTTGGATACGAAATTGATGGAGAAGTAACAACAGATTTCCCAACAACAGGAAAACTTGAGAAAGCGAAACCAGTATTAGAAGTACTTCCAGGATGGAAATCTGATATCCGTGGAATCAAAAACTACGAAGATCTTCCAGAAAACTGCCGTAAGTACATCGAGTTCGTAGAAGAGAAGATTGGATATCCGATCACTTTGATATCTAACGGACCAGAAAGACATGATATCATCAGACGTGGTTTTGAGGATTAATTATTAAGGACAGATCAATATGAGCAAAGAAAATGCAGATAAAGAACAGAAGAGAAGTTTCAAGCGTGAGGCATTTAGCTGGATCGCATGTATTGTTGTAACGATTCTTCTGACAGAATTTATCTTGAATTTTGTAATTATCAATGCGAATATTCCAAGTGGTTCGATGGAGAATACGATCATGACGAATGATAAACTGATCGCTCTTCGAACATCCTATTGGTTTAACGATCCGAAACGTGGAGATATCATTATCTTCAAATATCCGGATGATGAGACAGAATGGTTTATTAAGCGTGTGATAGCACTTCCAGGAGAGACTGTGTTGGTAAAAGACGGTAAAGTATATATTAATGGAAGTAAGAAAGCACTCAGTGAGCCATATATCAAAGAAGAGCCAGTAGAAGATTTCGGACCATATAAAGTACCAAAGAACGGGTATTTTGTGATGGGAGATAACAGAAATAATTCAAATGATGCCAGAGAATGGGAGACCCATTATGTTTCCAGAGATGAAGTCTTAGGAAAAGCATGGTTCAGGTATTACCCATCGATTAAAGTGATCAAATAAATGACCAAAGAGAAAGGCAGGAAGATAAGATGGATACAAAGATCATCAATGCAGAGAATGCTCCAGCAGCAGTAGGACCATATTGTCATGCAGTAGAAGCAGGAGATTTCGTATTTACATCCGGACAGATTGGATTAGATCCACAGACACAGGAATTAAAAGAAGGTGTCGCAGCACAGACCAAACAGGTATTAGCGAACTTAGGTGCTGTATTAAAAGCATCAGATCTTACATTAGATAATGTTATCAAAACAACAGTGTTCTTAGCAGATATCAACGATTTTGCAGAAATCAATGAAATCTACGAAGAAGCATTTGGAGATAACAAACCAGCAAGATCTTGTGTACAGGCAGGAGCTCTACCAAAAGGAGCACTGATCGAGATTGAAGTTATCGCAGTAAAATAGATAGATGAGTTATAGAAATCCCTGAGAATGAATTGTAAAAGATTCATTCTCAGGGATTTCTTGTTTTATAAAAATATTTATGATCAGAGTGTCAATAAATTCAGCAAACGATCGTTATCTTCTTTCTTCTGAATACAGAATCGGATAAATTCACCGTCTAGTCCATGGAAACTTGCACAGTCACGGATCATCAGGCCAGACTTAATGCAACGTTCAAACATTTCAAAAGAAGTTGTGCCATCTAATAATTTTACAAGGATAAAGTTTGCATAAGCTGGATAAATCTTTAGGTTATCGCGTTTGGATAAAATATCAATGCAGCGTGTACGTTCAGATTGTATATAATCCTTTGTTGTTTGAATATAATCTGTATCCATAAACATAGCTTCTCCTGCAAGAGCAGCAAGTGTATTGATCGTCCAAGGATTTTTGATACTGTTCATACGTTCAAGGAAAGCAAGATTTCCACAGATTCCATATCCAAGTCGCAGTCCTGGAGCGCAGAAGAATTTGGAAGTTCCACGAAGTATCATGAAATTATCGAATTTTGTTGTTAGGGATACTGCAGAGATCATATCAATATCAGGTGCAAATTCTACATAAGTTTCATCGATCATAACGAAGATATCATGTAATTTACAATGAGTTAGGATCTTTGTGATCTCTTCGGTATTCAAAGCGCTGGACGTCGGGTTGTTTGGGTTACAGATCGCAAGAAGATCAATATCATCGGTAAGCTTTGAAATCAGGTCATTAAGATCTAGTTTAAAATCAAGATCTTCTCTTAAAAAATATTCTTCTACATGTCCGCCAACCAGATCGATCTCTCTTGTATACTCAGAATAAGTTGGAGAAAGCAGCAAGGCATGTTTTGGACGTAACAGCTGCATGGTCAGACTGATCATCTCAGTTGCACCATTTCCAACAATGATATGTTCCATTGGGACATTGCAGTAAAGTGCAAGGGTGGAACGAAGCTCTTTATAATCACGGTCAGGATATTCGCTGATTGATTCAATATGAGAAGCCATACTTTTCTTTAACAAAGGAGAAATTCCGAGCGGATTGACATTTCCGGCAAAGGGAATGATATCTTCTTTTTTGATTCCATAATAAGCTTCTACTTTCTCAAGATCACTTCCGTGAAATTCTTGTTTTTTTTCTGACATGGTAATTCCTCTTTTCCTTTTCTATTGTGTCGAAATTTGGTATAATACATATTATGCGATAAGTACGCATGGGTGTACTTGAATTTGTATTTTTGATATTTACATCATAATTATACCCACAAAATCTTTTGGTTGGCAAGGAGCAGAATAAGATTATGTCAGAATCATTGGAAAATTTTACAAATATCGTGAAAGAAGATATAAAAGAGGCAAAAACACTCTTTTTTTCTGAAGCGTTTAAAGAAGAATATCATAAAAGATCGAAGAGAAGAAAAAGAGCTTTATCATCAGCTTTTGCTGGGGAGAAACAGGAATCAGATCTTGGAGGAATTTTTGCTGAGTTCAGGACAGAAAAAGCCGGTTCTCTTGAGTGCAGCAAAGACGATCTATCAGGCAACGATCATGAATCTTGATGAACCATTGGAGATAAAAGTCAAGAGAGAAGGATGGGGGTATCTGGTAGGGAGAATAAAAGTGACGGAACTTTCCTGTCTATTCAGCAAGAATACATTTCAGGCAGAGGATTTTGAAGATGGCACTCTGACGATCTATGCAGATATGAAACAATTCCGAAGGATGGAGATATCGACCATCTGACCATTCAGACTGTTTATCAGACTCTGCAGATCGAGGTTGTATATAAAGAACAGAAAAGTGAAAGAAAAAAAATGAAGAAGAATTCCGTCAAAAGAAATTGATCGAATTATATGTGGATTTCTGTACAGGAAGGATTACAACAAGTCAGCTTTATGAGAGAGGAAATATGGTTCTTGATAAGATGCCGGATGATCCGGTTAAGAATCGTATTTATGATCTGATGAAACTGCATCTTTCTATTCTTGAAGG
>ENA-OQBV01001561-OQBV01001561.1-human-gut-metagenome-genome-assembly--contig:-NODE-1561-length-11076-cov-3.128140_pt1 | contig 11076 bp, 11 predicted proteins | sample MGYA00242750_ERZ504559 | MGnify/ENA primary metagenome ERZ504559 (study PRJEB26092, sample SAMD00036230) | human gut metagenome | host: Homo sapiens | study: EMG produced TPA metagenomics assembly of...
GGTGCAGAGAATGGTGTCGATGACGACAGAGAGCATCTGGACGAGACCTTGCTGGGCCGGGTGGGAAACGTCAGCGGCTGCAGCTGCGTTCGGAGCAGAACCAACGCCGGCTTCGTTGGAATAAAGGCCGCGCTTTATCCCAAACATCAGACAGGAAGCGCTGATGCCGCCCAGGATTTTCTGGAAGTTGAAGGCATCGGCAAAGACAGCGCCTAAGACGCTCGGAATCATATCAAGATGCATAAGGATGATAGCAAGGGAAAGCAGGACATAAAGGACGCCCATGATTGGAACGAGGGTCCCCGTTACATGAACGATACGTTTACCGCCGCCCATGACGCAGTAGCCAACCATTACGGCAAGAAGGCCACCGATGATCCAAGGCGTGGTGGCTTTGTCATAGAAGCCATATACAGAGAAGGTGGACTGTAGGTTGTAAGAAGCAAGCAAGTTGAAGCCGCCGGCATAGGTCACAATAAGGGCGATGGCAAAGGCAATGGCCAGCGCCTTGTTGTGGAGGGCTGTTTCAATGTAGTAGGCCGGGCCGCCGTAGCTGTCGCCATTTGCATCCTTGCGTTTGTAAACCTGGGCCAGGGTGCTTTCAATGAAGGCTGTGGCTGAACCAATCATGGCAATGGCCCACATCCAGAAGACGGACCCAAAGCCGCCCAGACACAGGGCCGTTGAAATCCCGATGATATTGCCCGTGCCGACACGGGACGCGGTCGAAACCATGAGGGCCTGGAAGGATGATATGGAGCCTTCTTTTTCCGGTTTTTCCATAATGACCCGGATGCTTTGACGCAGCCAGCGAAATTGAACAAAGCCCGTTGTAAAGGTGAAGTAAAGGCCAGCGGCGAGTAGGACGATGATGAGAATCGGATAATAGAGGACATCGTCCAGGGCAAGTAGAAATTCTGACATATGAATTGCCTCCTTTTGGGTTGAATCCACATCCGTTCCAATTGTTGGATTGCTTTGTTTTTATTGTATCATAAAAAAGCTGAAAACATGTCATTTTTTGTGAAATATAGTGGGAATAATTTTATATTTCGGAACATAATTTAAGCAAAATGGAAAGGAATCTTGTATCACAATGCATAGGGGGAAAAGACTTGTTTTCAAAATCAGATAATTCACTGTCTTTTTGCACACCAAAAAGCCCGGCGGTGACGAAAAATCTCTGTATTATAAGGAGGGCTTCTTGAGGCGGCTAGGGAGATGGGATGAATTTCCCCCAAGCAAGGAGACAATGCAGGAATCCGCATGAGGGCAGGCATGGAGGCAAACGAAATGAAAGGGACTATTTTGCGTAATTATACCTTTTGTGGTATGCTATTATGAGCGAATTTTTTTAAGTAATTAATGATGGTATGTCAGATAACCTACCAATTCGAAGCTTGACTGCCTGTGAGGAGGATTTTTTTAATGAGCGTTTCTGTAGAAAGAAAAGGTAACGAAGCAACTTTGAAATTCACTATTCCTGTTGAAGAAGTCGCAAAGGGTTTCGAAAGAGCCGTTGCCCGTGTCAACAAACAGGTCACAATTCCTGGCTTCAGAAAAGGAAAGGCCCCGCGCCGGGTCCTGGAAGCCCATGTCGGTAAGGATGCCATCAAGGAAGAAGCGTTCCAGATCCTTGCCAATGACAATTACAGAAAGGCTCTTGATGACAACAACTTCATTCCTGTTGCAGATCCCGAACTGAAGGATTCCACCTTGGAAGAAGGCAAGGAAATGGAAATGACCCTTTTGGTCACGCTCCGTCCGGAAGTTGAACTGGGTGAATACAAGAACCTCGATGTCAAGAAGGTTGTCCGTGAAGTCACTGACAAGGATGTGGACGATGCCATCAGCAACCTGCAGAAGCGGGCTGCTAAATTGGTTGATGCTCCGGAAGACCGGAAACTGGAAAAGGGAGACCTTGCTACGATTGACTTTGCCGGCACCATCGACGGTGAACCGTTTGAAGGCGGCGAAGGCAAGGGCTATCCTCTGGAAATCGGTTCCGGCAGCTTTATCCCTGGCTTTGAAGATCAAATGGTCGGCCTGAAAAAAGGATGAATCCACCGATGTCAATGTAACGTTCCCGGAAGATTATGGCGCGAAGGAACTGGCTGGTAAGGCCGCTGTCTTCAAGGTCCATGTCCAGAATATCAAGGTTCGTGAAATTCCTGAAGTGACCGACGAACTGATTGAGAAAAACTCTGACAGTACGACGATTGCTGAATTCCGCGAAAAGACCCTGGCCCGTCTGAAGAAATCTGAAGAAGATCAGGCTCAGGCCAACTATGAGCGGGATGTCATCAAGAAGGCCGTGGAGAATGCTTCCTTTGAAGTTCCGGAAGTTATGGTGACCCAGCGCGCCAACCAGATGGTGGACGAACTGACCATGAATCTCGAAGCACACCACATGAGCCTTCCGATGTATCTTCAGTATCTCGGCAAAGATGTGAAGACCTATCGGGATGAACAAAAACCGGTTGCTCTCGAAAACCTGAAGGCTGATCTCGTTCTTGACGCCATTGCCAAGAGGAAGACCTTAAGGTAACGAAAGAAGAAACGCTGGCGGAAATGCAGAAGATTGCTGATACACAGGGTGCTACCCTTCATCAGGTCCAGAAAATCATTAAGGAAAATGGATCCCTGCCCCTGCTCGTTTCCAATATCATGCGCCGCAAAGCCGCTGATCTTGTACTCAGCTCTGCCAAAGGTGCAGCAGAAGCAAAAGAAGAAAAGACTGAAGAATAATCAACTGGGAGGTGGACCGCGTGAGTTATGTCCCTATTGTTGTTGAACAGACCAGCAAGGGCGAACGCAGTTATGATATTTACTCCCGACTTCTGAAAGATCGCATCATTTTTGTGACCGGAGAGATTGAAGATCATATGGCCAATCTGATTGTGGCCCAGCTCCTCTTTCTCGAATCGGAAGATCCGGATAAGGATATCCATCTCTACATCAATAGCCCTGGCGGCAGTGTGAGTGCTGGACTGGCCATTTATGACACCATGCAGTACATCCGTCCCGATGTTTCGACCATTTGCGTCGGCATGGCAGCCTCTATGGCCTCCATCCTCCTGGCAGCCGGAGCCAAGGGCAAACGGTTTGCCCTGCCCCATTCCCGTGTCATGATCCATCAGCCATTGGGCGGTGCCCAGGGCCAGGCCACGGATATTGAAATCCATGCCCGGGAGATCCTGCGCGTACGGGAAGAGATGAACCAGATTTTAGCAGCCCATACGGGGAAGGACCCAGAAACCATCAAATTGGATACGGAACGCGATCACTACCTGACCGCTGATGAGGCCTTGTCCTATGGCCTTATTGACCAGGTCGTAGCATCTCCGGTTCATGCTTGATTGATGGATAGAACCGTCTTGCCCCAATTGTAAGGAGGGGTGTCAGATGGCATTCGATGATAGTAAAGGCCCGTTCGATCAAGATTATACCTGCTCTTTTTGCGGTAAGAAGCAGAGTCAGGTCAAGAAACTGATTGCTGGCCATAATGTTTTCATTTGCGATGAGTGCGTTGCCCTGTGCAACGAGATGCTCGACAAGGAACTCAAGAAACCTGCGGGAGAAAAGATTACCGATCTCCCGAAGCCGAAGGAAATTAAAAAGATCCTCGACGAATATGTCATTGGACAGGACGACGCTAAAGTGGCTCTGTCCGTGGCTGTCTATAACCACTATAAACGCATCAATTACGAACAGGATCATCATTCTGATGTGGAATTGCAAAAATCCAATATCCTGATGCTGGGACCGACAGGAAGCGGGAAAACCCTCCTTGCACAAACCCTAGCTAAGATCCTGCAGGTGCCGTTTGCCATTGCGGATGCAACGAGCCTGACGGAAGCTGGTTATGTTGGGGAAGACGTGGAAAATATCCTGTTGCGTCTGATCCAAAATGCCGACTATGATATTCCGCTTGCGGAACGGGGCATCATTTACATCGATGAAATCGATAAGATTTCTCGTAAATCCGAAAATCCGTCCATTACCCGTGATGTATCGGGGGAAGGGGTGCAGCAGGCCCTACTTAAGATCCTTGAAGGGACCGTTGCTAATGTGCCGCCCCAAGGGGGACGGAAACATCCACATCAGGAATTGATTCAAATTGATACGACCAATATCCTCTTTATATGTGGCGGTGCCTTTGCTGGCCTCGAAAACGTCATCAATGCCCGCACGGGGAAGAAAAGCATGGGCTTTGGTGCAGAAATCGAGACACAGAAGGAAAAGGAAATGGCCAATCCTTTTAAGAAGGTCCTGCCTGAGGATTTTGTAAAGTATGGCCTGATTCCTGAATTTGTCGGTCGTCTTCCCGTTGTCGTCACCTTGGACCAGCTTGATGAAGCGGCCTTGGTCAAAATCCTGACGGAACCGAAGAACGCCCTGACTAAACAATATGAATCCTTCCTCGCCATGGATCATGTCGAGCTGGATTTTGACGATGATGCCCTGAAGGCCATTGCCCACGAAGCCTTGGCCCGTAAGGCCGGAGCTCGGGGACTTCGTGCCATCATTGAAGGCATCATGAAGAATGTGATGTATGAGGTCCCGAGCCGCAATGACGTTGAAAAATGCATCGTGACAAAGGATGTCGTTACGGCCCATAAGGAACCGGAACTGGTTCTTAAAAAGGTTGATGCAACTAAAAAAGCACGTAAAAATGCCTAGGAAAAAAGGAAAAGGGGGTCCCCTTTTCCCTTTTTCGCTATAAGGATGGTGAAACAGATGTCTGAAGTAGAAACAATGAGATTGCCTCTTCTTGCCCTTCGCGGCTTGATTGTCTTTCCAGGGATGATCATCAATCTTGACGTAGGGCGGGATCGCTCTATCAAGGCTGTAGAAACGGCTATGGCAACAACGAAACGGATTCTTTTGGTGACCCAGAAAGCAGCTGAAGAGGCTGATCCGACGGCGCAAGACTTGTATGGGTTCGGCGTTGTTGCAGAAATCAAACAGATGCTCAAGATGCCAAACGGCGCGATGCGCATCCTCGTAGAAGGACTTTATCGTGTAGAGGTCATCTCTGTCATCGATGAAGTTGGGATGAACTTGGAAGCCCATGTAGAAGTCAAAGAGGATACGGATAATAGGGGCAATGAAGTGGAAGCCCTGAAGCGTATGCTTGTAGAGACTTTTGAACAATGGGTGCTGGCAAGTAAGAAAGTGACAAGCGAAGTCATGCTGACCTTCAAGGATCAGCCTGATGCAGGCCGTGTCGCCGATATGATTGGCGGTTATTTGACCATTGATGTGCCGGAAAAGGAAAAACTCCTCGAAGCCATCAGTGTCAAGGAGCGGCTGCACCTTTTGTATACCTATCTGTGCAAGGAACTGGAAATCGTTACCCTTGAAAAGAACATTTCCCAGCAGGTCCGTAAGCAGATCGAACAGAATCAGCGTGAATATTATTTGCGAGAACAGATGAAAGCTATCAGCAAGGAACTCAACGAAGGGGACGAAAAGCAGTCTGAAGTGGATGAGTACAAGGCAAAGATGGCAAAACTGAATCTCCCGGAAGAGGTCAAAAAAGCCCTTGACAAGGAACTTGATCGGCTTCTCAAGATGCCCCCCATGATGGCTGAAAGTGCTGTCATCCGCAGTTATCTTGATACTTGTCTGAGTCTGCCCTGGGGCAAGATGACTCAGGATAATTACGACATTAAAAAAGCTGCCCAGATCCTTGATAAGGATCACTACGGCTTGAAGAAGGTCAAGGAACGGATCCTGGATTATCTTGCTGTCCGTGCCCTTACCAAGAGCAACCGTGGCCCTATTATCTGTCTTGTGGGTCCTCCCGGAGTCGGGAAGACGAGCCTTGCCCAAAGCATTGCCCGTGCTGTGAATCGAAAGTTTACCCGCATTTCCCTGGGTGGCGTCCGAGATGAAGCGGAAATCCGCGGTCATCGCCGAACCTATGTAGGCGCCCTGCCGGGCCGTTTGATCCATGGTATGATTGAATGCGGGACCGATAATCCGGTCTTCCTCCTGGATGAAGTGGATAAGATGGGAGCGGATTTCCGGGGAGATCCGGCCTCAGCCCTTCTTGAAGTCCTTGATCCGGAACAAAACAGCCATTTCAGCGACCACTACATTGAGTTTGCTTATGATATGTCGAATGTTTCTGGATGTAACGGCAAATACCGTCGAGACAATTCCGCCAGCCCTTTTGGACCGGTTGGAAGATCATCCAGCTTGACAGTTAATACGGACGAAGAAAAAATCAAGATTTGCCCAGCAAGCATCTTTTGCCAAAAGAACGAAAACTCAGTGGGCTTCTTGCTAAGAACCTCACTTTGTCCCCAAGACCTTGGAGCATATTATTCGAGACTATACGCGGGAAGCAGGTGTCCGTAACCTCGAACGCAAGATTGCCACTATCTGTCGTAAAGCAGCCCGCCGGATTGTTGAGAAAAAGATTGAAAAGGTTTCTGTCGGTGTGGCAAACCTCAAGGAATTTTTAGGACCTGCTGTCTATCTTGAAAGTGATATGAAGGCCAAAGCGGCTATTGGCGTCTGCACAGGTCTTGCTTGGACAAGTGTAGGCGGCGAGCTCCTCAAGATTGAGGTGGTTGTCTGTGAAGGTAAGGGCAAGCTGGTCCTCACGGGCCAATTGGGCGATGTCATGAAGGAATCAGCCCAGACTGCTTTTACCTATATTCGGTCCCGGGCCAAGGAGCTGGGCCTTGAACCGGATTTCAATGAAAAATCGACATCCACATCCATGTCCCGGAAGGTGCTATCCCGAAAGATGGTCCGTCTGCAGGCATTACGATGGCAACGGCCATGGAATCGGCTCTTACCAAACGAAAGGTCAAGGCGGACCTTGCCATGACTGGCGAAATCACCCTAACCGGTCAGGTCCTACCCATTGGCGGACTTAAGGAAAAGGTCCTTGCAGCGGCTCGTTACCAGATCAAGACGATTCTCTTGCCTCGTCAGAACGAACAGGATCTGGAAGAGCTGCCTGATCATGTTAAGAAATCCATGAAGTTCATCCCTGTAGATCACATGGATCAAGTCACGAAACTTGCTTTGGAGGCATAACAATTATGGTAATGACGCAGTGGGATATTGTCGGCGGCGAATTTGTCGCGTCAGCCGTCAAGGCCACCCAGTACCCGCAGGATACGGTGGATGAAGTTGCATTTATTGGTCGCAGCAATGTAGGTAAATCTTCCCTGCTCAATTCGCTGGCAAGGCGAAAGGGATTGGCTCGCGTCAGCAGTTCTCCTGGTAAGACCCAAACGATTAATTTCTATTCTTTTCGTGCCAAGAAAACAACGGAGAAAGAACCGCTGCGTCATACCTTTTATGCAGTGGACCTGCCAGGGTATGGTTTTGCCCGGACCAGTCAGAGCCAAAAGAACCAGTGGTCTGCTTTTATCTGCAAGTATATGGAAAATTCCCGGGACCTGAAGCTTGTCTGTATCCTTATGGATATCCGTCATGCACCCATGGAAAGCGATATTGACTGCTACCAGTGGCTCCTTAGTCTGGGAATCCCTCTTATGATTATTTTGACGAAGTCGGATAAGCTCAATAAAGGAGCTGTGGCGGCTCAAAAGGAACTTTATAAGAAAACTTTTGGTCTTGATGATGATCGCATCCTGACCTACACCTCGACGGCCCACACAAACCGGCGAGAACTAATCGAACGGATTTTGGCTACGTTGGGACACTGAACCCCATGATCAAAGGCCGGCAGCAAGGAATTGATATCCTTTGCTGCCGGCCTTATCCCTTTTATCTTGATTTTCGCAGACGTTCCAGGAATTGGGTGAGGATGCGAGCCGTAATGCCCCAGATGAGCCGTTCTTTATAACGATAGAAATAGATATCGTAGGAATGCTGCATGACCCAATCTTCCTTTTCCGGGGTTTCAAGTTCCGGCGGGAATCCTTCCAGCCGTTTGGATCCAATGGCCACCTTGCCTTTTTTCGGGGTGAGGGAAAGGAGTGTTTCTACTGGAATCGTGAAAAGTTCTGCAACCTCGTCTTGCTCAATGGTGAGAGGGCAATCTTTGGGGAGGATTCCCACATAGGGATAGATTGCAGGGGGACCCATGACGGCCATAAAAGTAATCGAGCGGGCCCAGGAGTGTAATTTCATTTTGGGGGGATTCCCAGTTTGCTTCCGATGTTTTGCCCGAACGGGCTGTATCGCTGAGGTTCCGGTCCATGTCCTCTCGATGTCCGCCGGGAAAACAGATATCGCCTGGCTGCCAGGTAAGCGCCGAGGAACGGACTTCAAATAAGATTTCCCACCCCTTAGGGCCTTCAATGAGAGGTAGAAGGACAGCTGATTCCCAGATATGGAGTGTACTGTCAATGGAAGATGGTTGGGAAGGGATGATCCGGCGCAGTGTGTCTATTGCTTGAAAAGTCATAGGTGGGGATATCCTTTCGTTAGGGTTTCCTATAGTGTAACTGATTTTCCCTTTTCGGTAAAGAGACGAAAAAACTTGACAAGGACCTTTCCATGATTTATTATACAGGGAAACATAAAGCACAAGTCGGGTTACCGACCGGGCCGAATAGGCAGCAGGTAGATAAGGCATCTGCGGGACACAGCAGCGTTCCGCAGGTGTTATTTTTATCCCGTGTTTTTTCTTACATTTTCTGAGAATAGAAAGGTGATCAGCGTGAGACGGTCCTTGAAACAACAGTCCTCCAGCGATATTGCGATGCACGTTTCCTACGTAAGTATCCTTGTCAATCTAGTCCTTAGTGTGGGTAAATTTGTAGCCGGCATCATGGGCCATTCATCGGCCATGATTTCTGATGCCATTCATTCCGCTTCCGATGTTTTCAGTACCATCATCGTAATCTTTGGTGTCCTTTTGGCTAGCCGTTCCTCAGATGCAGACCATCCTTATGGACATGAAAAGCAGGAATATGTTGCGACCCTCTTTCTGGCCTTTGTCCTTATGTTCACAGGCCTTGGCATAGGCTATGAAGGGCTTCAGTCCATCCTCCATAAGACGTATCTAGACCGTGAATCGCCGGCCCTGATTGCCATGGCAGCTGCCATTGTTTCTATTGTTACCAAGGAAGCTATGTTTTGGTATACCATCAGGGCTGCAAGAAAAATCAACTCCGGTGCCCTATCGGCAGATGCTTGGCATCATCGCAGTGATGCTCTTTCTTCGATTGGGTCCTTCATCGGAATTTTGGGGGCGCGTATGGGTTATGGCATCATGGATCCCTTGGCTTCTGTTGTCATCTGTTTGATGATTATCCATGCCTCGATTGGTATTTTTCGGGATGCTTCCGATAAGCTCGTCGACCATGCGGCCAATGGCCGTACCATCGAGGAAATGAAAAGTTTCGTTATGAAGCAGTGTGGCGTAACCGGGATCGATTCGCTCCGTACCCGTATGTTTGGTGCTAAGATGTATGTCGATATCGACATTGTTGCCGACGGGAACCTGACCCTTTTTCAAGCGCACCGCATTGCTGATGAAGTCCATGATACAATTGAGCGGCATTTCCCGGAAGTCAAGCACTGCATGGTCCATGTTTCGCCGGATCCGGAAATTGCTGCAAAAGATAATACGAAAACAAATATTTTTGCCCCATCGGATCCAATCGGATTACAGGGGAAAGCTAACCTGAAATTTGAAATGAGGGAGGGCGATGAGAATATGAGAGGCTTATATTCTCACGCCCTCCTTTTTTTGGGAAAAAGGCAGTGGCGGAAGAAAATGAGGATCTTCTTTATAGGGGATGAAGGCGGGACTTCTACCTGGTTCAGTCAGATAAGGCGTAAGGAGCATAACTACTTCAGTGCGCGTTTTTTTGCGAGACCGAAAGGTAAAGAGATTCCCTAACAGGGGCAGTTTTGATAGGAGCGGGATGGTTTCCAGACGTTTTTGTTCCTCATCACTGATCAGGCCGCCGATGACGAGGGTTTCGCCTTCCAGAAGACGAACATTCGTATCCGCCGTTCGGCTTGTAATCCGGTAATTGTGGAGCTCTGAAATTAGGGTTGGGGTGCTGACTTCCGTATGGACCGAAGCCGTGATAACGCCATCAGGACCGACAATGGGGGTGTAAGAAAGGCGGATACCCGCATCTACATATTCTGTCGAGGTTGTCGTGGTGCCGTTGGAAACTTTTTCCGTAACGACAGGGATATGGTCACCAATGAAGATTTTTCCTTCTTTTCCTGGCACGGTGACAATGCGGGGCGTGGCAAGGACCTTTGCCTTTCCTTTTTGACAGAGAGCAGAAAGGATGCCTTGAAAGGAGCCCGTATAGCCATGCCCAAGATGGAAGGTACCGCCATCTGTTTCTTCGCTATTTTGCTGCGGCAGTCCGCTCCATTTCCACTGGAGGCCCAATTCGCGGGAGGCGTCTTCCTGCAGGGAGAGAATTCGGGCTTCCAAGGTTACCTGTTTTTGCAGCCGGTCCATGCGGGCAAGGACCTTTTGGGCCCGCGCTTGATCTCCAGGACTTCCCAGCACAAAAAGAGTATTGCTTGTTTGATCAAAGGATAGGGGCGCCTTGATGAGGGGCTTCAAGGTTTCAGCCGCTTCCTTTGCTGGAACGTAGGAAAGAGGGTAGGCTGTGAGTGCACCGAACCCTCTTTCCATGGTCCCTGCCGGAGCTACGATGGTGACGTCCCCGACTGTTTCAAGGAAAAGCCCTTGGGAAGCGGCAGCAAGACGGAGGGCTTCTTCGTAAGGCACGTCATGAAGGGTGAGGGAAAGTTCCCCCGTAAGGGCTTCAGGAAAGACAATGTTTTTTCCACTCATGGAAGCCAGGGAACGAAAGACTTCTTCGGTCGGCGCTTTTTTTACGGATAGACTGACCAAGGGACCGGCAAAGGCTCTGCCGCATACAAAAAGTGAAAAGGCACAGGAAGAAAAAACGTTTCATGGAATCACCTCACCAACGGGGATGACCATATTGTTCCAGATGATCGAATCGGAATGGATGGCGCGCACTTGCCCTCTTTGTGGAATCTTATCCATGGTTTCCAGCAGATAGGTCTTTTCTGGGCCTATGAAGAGTGCTTTGCGGCATCCGTCGACCGTGAGGATTCCGCTAAGGCGCAGCA
>ENA-OQBV01001562-OQBV01001562.1-human-gut-metagenome-genome-assembly--contig:-NODE-1562-length-11074-cov-3.435188_pt1 | contig 11074 bp, 11 predicted proteins | sample MGYA00242750_ERZ504559 | MGnify/ENA primary metagenome ERZ504559 (study PRJEB26092, sample SAMD00036230) | human gut metagenome | host: Homo sapiens | study: EMG produced TPA metagenomics assembly of...
CCTCCTTCATACTATGTTATCAGTTTATTAGCACTCACTTTGTCCGAGTGCTAATTTGCTTTAGTTATAAAATATCACTCCACTTCCTGTTTGTCAACAGACTTTATACTATTTTATAAAATCCATTTTCTATTTGGAATTCTAAAATTTTTCCGTGTTCATTGTAGTAGCGTTCTTTTATTCTTCCCTCACTGCCGTGCCATGTTGTTCCTGTCTCTATCCGACATTCATAGACTGCATCAAGTACAATATCCGCAAGTGAATCATCTTCTAAAAGTAAATATACGCGTTCCTCCTCCGCGTGATATGCTAAAATCTTACACTGAAATACTTTTGATTCCAATATTCCTCCGGCAAGAATCGCTTTTTTCATTTCTAACTCTGCTTTTTTCCCTTCGTACATGTTTCCCTCTCCTTGTACAACTCAAGGGAGCCAGAACTCTGACCCCCTTCTCTTATTGTTATTTCAATTTTTTCTTTTTGATCGCATCTAGTTCTTCAAAAATATAGTCATTTACCACTTTAATATATGTTCCCTTCATACCGGACGAACGTGATTCAATCACCCCGGCACTTTCGAATTTTCGAAGTGCATTCACGATAACAGATCGCGTAATCCCAACTCTGTCTGCGATCTTGCTCGCCACAAGAATTCCTTCTGTTCCTTCCAATTCATCAAAAATATGAATGATTGCTTCCAATTCTGAAAAGGAAAGTGTACTGATCGCCGACTGCACAATCTGTTCCTTTCGAATCTCTTCGGCACTTTCTTCATTGACAGAGCGCAGCATCTCCAGTCCCACGACAGTTGTTCCATACTCACTTAGAATAATATCATCGATCTCGTAAAGTTCATCTTTTTTATAAATGAACAACGTTCCAAGTCTTTCTCCCGCAATGTCGATTGGTGTCACGATCGCCTGATATCCTTTGACAACCTCTGGTGAAAATCCAAGTGTCTGAAGATTCACATTTTCTTTGGTCGACAAAATACTAAGCAGTCTTTCATTGAGCATCTCATCAATATGGCTTCCAACTTCATTATCGATCAGCTCATGTATCACTTCTACATCTTTCCACTGGCCACTTCCAAGCACTTTTCCTTTTTTGCTCACCACTAATACATTCGATGCGAGAATCTCATTTAATACCTCACAGATATCGTTGAACACGACTTTACTTGAATTGTTATTGTGCAATAATCTGTTAATTTTTCTAGTCTTATCCAATAATTGTACACTCATATCTTCGCCTCCATTATGTGACACTTGATTTTACAAACTATTTACCTAATCATACACACAACTCAGAAAAAATATGTGTATAGTTGTATGTTATCATACAATTTGTTTTTTTTCAACATTTCATTCATTTTTTTCATCATTTTTTATATCTGTTTTATACCCGCATTCTTCATTTGAGCAGAGCAGTTTATTTCCCTTTTCTACCATATAGCTTCCGCACTTCGGACATTTCTCTTTGGATGGTTTTTGCCATGACATGAATTCACAAGTCGGATTATCTTCACATCCGTAATATTTTCTTCCTTTTTTTGTCTTTCGAAGAACCACATCTTTTCCGCATACCGGACATGGTACACCGATTTTTTCAAGGTATGGTTTTGTATTTCTACATTCCGGGAACCCCGGACATGCAAGAAATCTGCCATGTGGCCCGTATTTAATCACCATATTTCTTCCACATTCTTCACAGATTACATCTGTCACTTCATCTTCAATCTTGACACTTTCCTGCTCTTTTTCAGCTATTTGCACTGCTTCCTCCAAATCAGGATAGAAATTACTGATCACAGACTTCCAGGCAACTTTTCCTTCTGCAACCATGTCGAGCAGGCCTTCCATGTTTGCTGTAAAATTCTCATCTACGATGCTTGGAAACGATTGTTTCATGATATTATTTACAACTTCACCAATCTCTGTCATGTAAAGGTTTTTGTTTTCCTTCGCCACGTATCTTCTTGCAATGATTGTTGAAATTGTCGGCGCATACGTACTTGGACGCCCGATCCCGAGCTCTTCTAATGCCTTTACAAGTGATGCCTCTGTATAATGTGCCGGCGGCTGTGTAAAGTGCTGTTTTGGATCCAGTTCTTCTTTTGTAAGCTTCGAATCCTTATCGATGCTCTTTACAAGTACATTGTTTTCTTCTTTTTCCTCATCCGCTTCCACATAAACAGCCCGAAATCCTTCGAATACGTTTTTGGATGCCGCAACAGAAAAACGATACTCGCCAGCTGCAATTTTGATCGAAGTCGTCTCATATTTTGCCGGGTTCATTCTACTTGCCACAAATCGCTTCCAGATCAGCTGATATAATCGGAACTGATCCCTTGTAAGGGATTCTTTCAAAGCCGCCGGTGTTCTTGTGATATCTGTCGGACGGATCGCCTCATGCGCATCCTGAATTTTCTTCCCGTCATCCGCCTTTTTCGCCACCGCCGATACATAGCTCTCTCCATAATTCTGCGAAATGTATTCTCTTGCATTCGCATCTGCTTCCTCGGAAATTCTTGTTGAGTCTGTACGCAGATACGTGATCACACCGACTGTTCCATTTCCTTTGATGTCAATTCCTTCATAGAGCTGCTGCGCAATTCGCATTGTCTTCTGTGTTGCAAAGTTCAGCACTTTTGATGCTTCCTGCTGCAATGTACTCGTAGTAAACGGAAGAGGTGCTTTCTTTGTCCTCTCTCCCTTTTTGATATCGTCTACATAATATGGTACATCCTCGACTGCCTTCATAATCTGTTCCAGTTCTTCTTTTGAATGGATGACTATTTTTTTCCCATCTGTTCCATAGAATTTTGCAAGGAGAGGCTTTCTCTCCCCTTCTACTTTAATCTTTGCATCCAGTGTCCAATATTCTTCCGGAATAAATGCATTGATCTCCTCCTCACGGTCTGCAATAATGCGCAGCGCCACAGACTGTACTCGTCCCGCACTCAAGCCTCTCTTTACTTTTGCCCAGAGAAGAGGACTGATCTTATAGCCAACAATTCGATCCAACGCTCTTCTTGCCTGCTGTGCATCTACCAGATTCATATCAATCTCTCTTGCGTCTTTGATCGATGCTTTTACCGCATTCTTGGTAATCTCGTTGAAACTGATACGGTACATCTTTTTGTCTTCCAGTTTTAACGCTTTTGACAAATGCCATGCAATCGCTTCTCCCTCACGGTCGGGGTCAGTTGCAAGATATACTTTATCCGCTTTCTTCACTTCTTTTCTTAAATTAGCAAGAATATCCCCTTTTCCGCGTATGGTAATATATTTTGGTTCAAAGTCATGTTCCACGTCAATTCCAAGCTGACTCTTTGGCAAATCACGTACATGCCCGTTTGACGCCGTAACAACATAATTACTCCCCAAAAATTTTTTAATTGTCTTTACTTTCGCAGGAGACTCTACGATTACAAGATAACGTGCCATTTATAATTCCTCCACTATCGTTCTATCTATCTCAATCTAACATAATGATTTTTTGAAAATTCACGAATATATCCTTGTAACTCTAAACTCACCAGCACATCCATCAACGCCGGAATTGTCAGCCCTGTAAGGTCCGCCAATTCGTTTAGGTTCTTTGGATACAAATCGAGACAACTATACACCAAATTTTCTGGACTTTCAAGTGCTATTTTATTTTCCGTTAATTTTTTCACTTTTTCTTCACAAACAAACGATAGCTCTTCTAAGAGATCCTCAGGCGATAACAATATCCCTGCACCCTGTTTAATCAGGCGGTTGCACCCCCTGCTCAGCTGACTATTTATCGGTCCCGGCAGTGCATAGATATCCTTTCCCTGCTCCAATGCCATATCTGCGGTAATCAAAGATCCACTTCTTTCTTTTGCCTCCATCACAAGTACGATATCTGAAAGTCCACTGATAATTCGATTTCTGGCAGGGAAAAACTGCGGCAGCGGCTTTGTCCCGATGGGCTGCTCTGATAAAATCCCGCCTTTTCTTTCCAGCTCCGTATACAGCTCAATGTGTTCTCTAGGGTAACAGACATCCACCCCGCACCCCAAAACCCCATAGGAATCTCCGCCTTCCTCCAATGCTCCTATCTGTCCGGCTCCATCAATCCCTTTTGCCATACCGCTTATGATCTGCGCTCCTGCACTTGCCAGTTTTTTTGCAAATTCCTTTGTCAATTGTCTCCCATAAGGACTGCATTCTCGTGCTCCTACAATCGCCACTGAAAGCCTGTCTTCTTTTGGCAGTCTCCCCTTTACATAAAGCGCATATGGCGGTGAACTGATTTGCTTTAATTTTTCCGGATAATCGCTGTGAAAAAACGGATAAAACTGAATTTTCTTCTGTTGCATCCTCTCATATTCTTCCTCCAAATCCCATGTTTCTATACTTTTCCGAATAATTTGAGCATCCTTTTCTTCCACTCCAAGTGCTTGTAAGCCTGTTTCTTCTATATAATATAACTCTTGTGCACTCACCAAGCGCTTACGAATTCTTTTCTTTTTCTGATTGCCAATTCCTTTTATATTTGCAAACCAATATTCATATTTCATCCTGTCACCTGCCCCAATATTTTTTATCCAATGTCCTGTATCCGGTCGCCTCTCTCAAATGCGCCAAACCGATTTTCTCCTCGCCTGCCAAAATCTCAATTGTTCTGGCGACACAGAGGATTTTGTGATACATTCTCGCTGTGAGATTTAACTTTTCAAACGCCTGCCGCATCATCTTTTCCTCCTCGCTTCCAAGAATACAGTATCGCTTTATCTTCTCTGCATTCAACTGTGAATTTGTTGTAATCCCCTCCCCTTTATACCGTTCCTTTTGCCGTTCTCTTGCCATGATCACACGCTCTCGGATATCCTTTGAAGACTCTTCACGGGCTCCCTGTAAATCCTCGTAAGCCACACGTTCAGCCTCAACACAGATATCAATTCGATCCAATAGCGGCTGACTGATCTTACTTAAATACGCTTGAATCTGAGTCGACGTACAAAGGCACTTATTCAAATCAGGATAGTTTCCACAAGGACATGGATTCATAGCCGCCACCAGCAAAAATTCTGCCGGGAAATGATACACTCCCCGATTTCTTATGATTTTTATAAAATGTTCCTCAAGTGGCTGTCTTAGCATTTCCAGCACCGGCTTTTGAAATTCTGCAATCTCATCCAAAAACAAAACACCTTTATCTGCCAAACTAATCTCTCCCGGCCGAGGTATCAGACCGCCCCCTATCAACGCAGACGTTGTCGTTGTATGATGTACCTCCCGAAATGGCCGTTCCAAAATCAATGGCTGGTTTGCATTCAATCCTCCAACAATACTGTAAAGCTTTGTCAATTCCATGCTTTCTTCTTTTGTCAGCGGTGGCAAAATCGTCGGTATCCGCTTTGCAATCATTGTTTTTCCAGCTCCCGGCGGTCCGATCATCAACATATTGTGGTTCCCTGCAACTGCCACCTCGGCCGCCCGCTTTGCAAGCTTTTGCCCTTTGATATCCTGATAATCCAATTCGTATGTATGCTCTCCTGCATCTCTCACCGTTCTTGTCTCCGTAGGATCTGCAGCAACGCCCTCATTGAGCACATCGCATGCCGCTTTTAAATTTTCCACTCCGATCACTTCAATTCCCTCGACAAGCTTTCCTTCACTTTCATTTTCTTTTGACACCACACAGGATTGAAAACCATGTTTTTTTGCCTCCAGGACAATCGGCAGAATTCCCGGCACACTTCTCACCCTTCCGTCAAGGCTTAGCTCTCCAACAAAAACTGTTTTTCAAGCCTCTCCTGACTTACCACTCCAAGTGATGCCAAAATTGACACCGCTATCGGAAGGTCAAATGCTGTCCCTCTCTTTCTGACATCTGCCGGTGAAAGATTCACAACAATCTTCTTCGCCGGAATCACAAGCCCCGAATTGCGAATTGCCGTTCGTACCCGTTCTCCTGCCTCTTTTACTTCTGAGGATAAATATCCTACCATATGAAACATCGGTAATCCATTGCTTAAATCCGCCTCCACATCAATAAATTCTACCTGTAATCCTTGTAGTGCAGCGGATAATACTGTGCTAAACAATCATTTGCACGCTCCTTTCTTTATTCCTTTTTTCTTAGTTGAAATCTCTGGCAGAACTGCCTGATAGTACTATAGAAGAACGAATATCTTCTGAAATATAGTGCTCTTATTCTTACATACTTCTCATTCATTGTCAATATTTGTAAGTGGAAAGCACAATATTTTGTCCGCACATACATTATACTAAATACGCTTAAGAGGTGCTTTCCTTGAAATCATTCCCAATTCCCCTAACTTGCAGCTGAAGAACAATACTATATACCAAAATATATCGAGGGTGACCTTGAGGCGAAACACATCTTGATCGAGCGGAACTTGCGCCTTGTCGCCCATGTCATCAAAAAATATCAATACTTAGACGATGATCCGGAAGATTTGATCTCCATCGGAACGATCGGGCTGATCAAAGCAGTTGCAACTTTTAATCCTTCTAAAAATAATCGTCTCGGAACCTATGCTGCAAGATGTATTGAAAACGAGATCTTGATGATGCTGCGCAGCAAAAAGAAAGTATCGAAAGAGATTTCTCTCTATGAACCAATCGGCACAGACCGTGAAGGAAACGAAATACAGCTTTTTGACATCATAGAAACTGACGATGATGATGCACAGACAAAGGTTGCTCTCAAAGAGGATATTAAAATGCTCTACACAAAAGTTGAATCTGAACTTTCACCTCGCGAGCGGCTTGTTTTGAAAATGCGATACGGTCTCTACGACGAGGAAGAATATACACAGCGGGAAATCGCCGCTCAGCTTGGTATTTCTCGTTCCTATGTGTCTCGTATTGAAAAAAGTGCAATAGAAAAACTGCGGGAATTTTTTTAGAATCCCGCAGTTCTAACTGCCACAATTTCTTATGGTTCACGTCGTCTTAAAATATCATATGCATCCACTTTGATTCCCAAATCCACATACAACACCTGTTTCGGATGCGGTGCACTTTCCTGCTCCTCTCCGTCCTCTGTGAGAATCCGTTTTACAGTGACTTCAACGTTCTCGCCATTTGGCTTCATCACCTCGATCGTCTCTCCGACAGAGAATTTATTTCTCTGTTCAATCCGATAGGTTCCCTCTTTTTCTTCTCCGATAATACCAAGATAGGTATATTCCTTCACATAGGTATTGCTGTCATAGATCTGTGTTGTCTCATCCGGCTTTCCAAAGAAAAATCCGGTAGTAAACTGACGGTATGTGCAATTAGATATCTGTTCCAAATACCATGGCATATTCTCTTCGTAAAGTTTCGGATCTTTTTGATAATCGTCAATTGCCTTACGGTATGTCCTTGCAACAGTCGCCACATAAAGCGCTGTCTTCATACGACCTTCAATTTTCAGGCTGTCAATTCCAGATTCTAAAAGTTCCGGAATATGCTCGATCATGCACAAATCTTTCGAGTTAAAAATATAAGTGCCTCTTTCATTTTCAAATACCGGCATCACTTCGCCCGGTCTTGTCTCCTCTACGATTGAATATTTCCATCGACACGGATGTGTGCATGCTCCTCGGTTCGCATCTCTTCCGACCATAAAATTACTCAGAAGGCAGCGTCCTGAATAAGAAATACACATTGCACCATGTACAAATGTCTCAATCTCCAGATCATCCGGAATATTTGCACGGATCTCTCTGATCTCCTCCAAAGACAATTCTCTCGCTGTAACCACACGGGTTGCGCCAAGCTTATGCCAAAAATTAAATGTACCGTAATTTGTGTTATTCGCCTGCGTGCTGATATGACGCTCTATCTCCGGACAAATCTCGCCCGCAATCTCAAAAATTGCAGGATCTGCGATAATGAGCGCGTCCGGTTTGATTTCTTTCAATTCTTGAAAATATTCCCTCACGCCTTCCAAATCATCATTGTGAGCTAAAATATTTGCAGTCACGTACACTTTCACATCATGCTCATGGGCAAATGCGATTCCCTCCCGCATATCTTCCATCGAAAAGTTCTTTGCTTTTGCCCGAAGTCCAAATGCCTCTCCTCCAATATATACCGCATCGGCTCCAAACATAACTGCTGTTTTCAATACTTCCAGACTGCTTGCCGGAATTAATAATTCAGGATGTCTTGCCATTTTTTATTCCTCTCTTATCTTTGTACTAAGTGCTACTCCATCTCCCAATGGGATAATGGAAGTTTCCAATAATTTATGGTGTTTCAATTCATATAAATATTCTCTCATTCTGCTGTGGATCGTGCGATTTCTGCGTTCTACCGCAAACCGGGACTCAATGATATCTCCTTCTTGCAGCACATTGTCTGACACCAGCACACCTCCATGTTCCAACAGACGAACCACTTCCGGCATATAATAAATGTACTGCCCTTTCGCCGCATCCATAAAAATAAAATCATACGTCTCATCAAGTGATTTTAAGATTTCCAGTGCATCTCCCTCAAGCAGTGTGATCTGTTCTTCTTTTCCTGCTCTTTTAAAGTTCTCGCGGGCGATCGGAATCCGCTTTTCATATTTTTCGATTGTTGTAATCTTACAATCTTCCGAAACATATTCACTCATCAAAAGTGCGGAAAATCCAACTGCTGTTCCGACCTCCAATATCCGCATCGGCTTTTTGATCTGCAAAAGTACTTTCAAAAAGCTCTGCATCTCCTTTCGGATAATCGGCACATAAGTATCGAGCGCTTCTTTCTCTATCGTCTCCAGTATCTCACTGTTTTCCGTCTCCAGCGAATGAATAAACGTCACCATACGTTCATCTACTATCATGTCCCTTACCTTCCTCTATTCATAACGAAACCAAAGACGGAGAAATCATTTTCCCCGTCTTTCTCTCTAATTCTATACATCCATAATAATCGGAAGAATCATAGGTTTTCTCTTTGTCCTCTTCCATATAAATTCATTCATGGTATCACGTATCACAAGCTTAATACGGCTCCAGTCTGCATTCCGGTTCGTCAGACATTTCTCCAGTGCTTCCTGAAGAACTTGTCTTGCCTCTTCCATCAGACTCTCAGATTCTCTCACATACACAAATCCTCTGGATACAATATCCGGTCCTGCAAGAAGCTGATTCGTTCTCTTTTCTAACGTAAGAACAACGATTAAAATACCATCTTCCGCCAGATGCTGACGATCACGTAATACGATATTTCCCACATCTCCAACGCCAAGTCCGTCGACTAAAATTGCTCCGGTGTGTACTTTATCTACAATCTTTGCCTCTTTTTCATCTAATGCAAGCACGTCTCCGGAATGCATGATGAAAATATTTTCTTTCGGAATACCAAGGCTTTCTGCCAATTTTGCATTTGCTTTCAAATGACGATACTCTCCATGTACCGGAATTGCATATTTCGGTTTTAACAGGGAATAGATCAGCTTTAGTTCTTCCTGACAGGCATGTCCTGATACATGGGCATCCTGGAAAATGACATCTGCCCCTTTCTGTGATAATTCATTAATCACACGTGACACTGCCTTTTCATTCCCCGGAATCGGATTAGAACTGAAAATAACGGTATCTCCCGGCTTGATTGTCACTTTTTTATGAATGTCTGCCGCCATACGTGACAATGCAGCCATTGACTCTCCCTGGCTTCCTGTCGTGATCAAAACTGTCTTTTCGTCCGGATAATTTTTCAGCTGGTCAATCTCGATTAATGTCTTGTCCGGAATGTGAAGATATCCAAGCTCTGACGCTGTCGAGATAATATTGACCATACTGCGTCCTTCCACAACTACTTTTCTGTCGTACTTATATGCAGAGTTAATAATCTGCTGTACTCGGTCTACATTGGACGCAAATGTCGCAATAATAATTCTTGTATTACGGTGTTCCGCAAATATCTGATCAAATGTCTTTCCAACTGTCCGCTCAGACATCGTAAATCCCGGTCTCTCTGCATTCGTACTGTCTGACATCATCGCCAAAACACCTTTTTTACCAATCTCTGCAAATCTCTGCAGATCAATGGCATCGCCAAATACCGGTGTGTAATCTACCTTAAAGTCACCTGTGTGTACTACAGTTCCCGCCGGCGAATAAATTGCAAGCGCTGCCGCATCCTGAATACTGTGGTTCGTACGGATAAATTCAATACGAAACTGTCCTAAATTAATCGACTGTCCGTGACGCACTACTTTTCGTCTTGTACTGCGAAGCAGATTATGCTCTTTTAATTTATTTTCAATAATCCCCATTGTCAGCTTTGTCGCATAAATCGGGAGATTCATATCCTTCAATACATACGGAAGAGAGCCAATATGATCCTCATGTCCATGTGTGATAACAAATCCTTTTACTTTTTTAATATTGTCTCTTAAATAAGTGATATCCGGAATCACAAGATCGATTCCAAGCATATCATCTTCCGGGAATGCCAATCCGCAATCCACTACTATAATACTGTCCTCATATTCAAAGGCAGTAATATTCATTCCAATCTGCTCTAATCCGCCGAGTGGAATAATTTTCAATTTGAGTTACTTTCTTTTTTCAAATTTACACCTCCATGTGTTTATGTAACTTTTCTGCACTTTTTCGGCGCAGTCCTTACATTGTCCATAGAATTTCAATTCGTGGTCTAACACACGGAATCCCGTCATTTTCTCTATGTGATTTTCCAACTCCTCTAAAAGATCATCGTTAAATGACAACACCTTTCCGCAATCTTTGCAAATCAAATGATGATGTGTATGTTTTGATTCTCCATCTACCCGATGCCCAATCTCATACCGTACACAACCGTCATCCAAATTGATCCGATCCACCAATTGCATCTCCAACAACAACTGTACCGTTCTATACACTGTAGCAAGTCCGATATCCGGACATTCCGCTTTTACTAACTTATAAATATCTTCTGCTGCCATATGGATATCCCGATGCTTATCCAATACTTTTAAAACAATCAGTCTCTGATTCGTCACCTTCAATCCCTTGGCTTTTAACATTTCTTTAAACTCTTCCTGGTTAATTGACATAGTGCCCCCTCAAAAATGCAGCCATCTGTTACAT
>ENA-OQBV01001563-OQBV01001563.1-human-gut-metagenome-genome-assembly--contig:-NODE-1563-length-11071-cov-3.549433_pt1 | contig 11071 bp, 10 predicted proteins | sample MGYA00242750_ERZ504559 | MGnify/ENA primary metagenome ERZ504559 (study PRJEB26092, sample SAMD00036230) | human gut metagenome | host: Homo sapiens | study: EMG produced TPA metagenomics assembly of...
CATGCTGGTAAATGCCAGCTTATGCAAGGTATCTTCCAAAAAGAAAATACCGATAAAGCCCTAAAATACGGGATATATCGGCATTTACCAACTTATGAAAAGATAATCAGAAATTTAGTAAGTTTTTCTAATAATTTTTCATTAAATTTCATTTATAGATCCTCCTGCTTGTTTAATACGCCCAGTATATTTAAAATGTACCAAAACAGCAAGCAACCATTCTTGTCAATCTGTCAACTGCAAATAACATCAGCGAAATTTCTTGACTTTCTGCATATAAAGTAATAAACTAAATAGCTATCTTTTTATCAGAAACTTTAACTGAACGAAATCGTTTTAACCATTTTAATCGCATTTGACTTATGCCCATTCCATTCTAACTGTATTTTTTCACACGGAATAAATCCTTGCTTTCCCCAAAAAGCAACTACATTATCTTCATATACAACATCTATTCTAATTCTGTCAGCACCTTCTGCTTGAAAAAGCTGTTCTAACTGACTATATATACGACTGCCTAATCCATCAATTTATTAGTATCTTCAATTATAATTTTACATCCCATCGTATTCCTCCCAAGTGCTTATGATATCAGACATTAATTCGCTCAGTTGTTCAAAAAAAATACAATCATATTTTTTAAAAATTCTTCTTAAATCATTTTCTATTTTTTTATGCTCTTCATCATGTTTATTACATACTATTTCTCCTTTAGATGTTAACTCAAGCACAAAACTTTTCTTGTTAGCTTTTTTCTTTTTGACACAATCTTTTTTTCTAACAAATTAACTAATTGCGTAATGGCGCTTCGACTTACTTTCAGCTTTCAGCATATTCAATAAGCGTGTAATTTGGATTCTGTTCAGCTACTTTCAATAAATGTACCTCTGATAAATTCAAGTCAAGAATTCTATGTTGTTTGTGTTCTAAACTAAGATATGCTTTTATGAAGTTTTGAAATTCGCATAAAATTTTTTCGTAGTTCATTTTACCACCTCTTTTTGTTAATATACTTAACAAAATATCATATGCATCAAAAAATGTCAACTATATACTATCCAGTTTTTCGCCAACAAAAAGACAGCCCTCCTCAGCTTACCAAGCACATGGAGTTCTGTCTTTTCTATTCACATTGTTTATTTCATTACAATATTAATAATCTTCTTCGGAACATAGATTTCCTTAATCACGTTTCCTGTCAGTTTATCTGCAATCGCTTCTTTTCCTGCTGCGATCGCTTCTTCTTTGGAGATATCTGCTGCGATACTGATCACTGCTTTTGTCTTTCCATTAATCTGTACCGGAACTTCGATCTCATCGTCTTTCATCTGTGCCTCATCGTATGTCGGCCAGCCTGCTTTGAAGATTGTCTCTGTATGTCCGAGCTGCTCCCACATCTCCTCTGCAAAATGAGGTGCAAATGGAGAAAGCAGGACTGCGATCGTCTCCAGAGTTTCTTTATCGATTCCGCCTTCTTTCTTTGCGATCTCGATAAACTTGTTGTTGTACTCCATAAATCCGGAGATAACGGTATTCAGACTGAAGCTCTCCAGACGCATGGTGATATCTGCTACCATTCTGTGACGCTGTTTGATCATCTCTTTTGTTGCCTGTACTTCATTTTCTTTGCTGTCCATCAGCAGATTCCACAGACGTTTCAGGAAGCGGTTAACACCGTCGATTCCACGGTCATCCCACTCTGCATCCAACTCCGGAGGTCCCACGAATAATTCATACATTCTCAGAGAGTCACATCCGTAGTCGCGTACCAGATCATCCGGAGATACGACATTTCCTTTGGACTTACTCATCTTAATTCCGTTCTTTCCTGTGATCATTCCCTGGTTGAACAGCTTGTGGAATGGTTCATCAAAGTCTACAACTCCGATGTCATGCAGGAATTTTGTATAGAAACGAGAGTACAGAAGATGCAGTACCGCATGCTCTACCCCACCGATATACATATCTACCGGAAGCATCTCGTCCGCTTTTTCTCTGGAAACCAGTTCTTTGTCATTGTGACTGTCCACATAACGCAGGAAGTACCAGGAAGAACCAGCCCACTGAGGCATGGTATTTGTCTCACGTTTTGCGTCTTTTCCACAAACCGGACACTTGCAGTTTACCCACTCTTCGATTCCGGCAAGCGGAGATTCTCCGGTTCCTGTCGGTTCATAAGAATCTACATCCGGCAGACGCAGCGGCAGCTCTTCTTCCGGTACCGGCACTGCTCCACATTCCGGACAGTGTACAATCGGAATCGGCTCTCCCCAGTAACGCTGACGGGAGAATACCCAGTCACGCAGCTTATAGTTTACAGTTGCTTTTCCAATTCCACGCTCTTCAATGATATGTGGAGCTTCTTTCTTGAGAACGGCTGATTCCATTCCGTTCCACTCTCCGGAATTGATCATAGTTCCAACAGCATCTGTGTATGCCTCTTCCATATTTTCGATTTCCTGTCCGTCTTTTGCAATGACCTGAATGATCGGGATCTCGAATTTTTTTGCAAATGCAAAGTCACGGTCATCATGTGCAGGTACACACATAATTGCTCCTGTACCATAATCTGCCAGTACATAATCAGACAGCCAGATCGGTACTTTTGCACCGTTGATCGGATTGATCGCATAGCTTCCCGTAAACACACCTGTCTTTTCCTTATCCTGCATACGGTCTACGTTGGACTTCATGGAAGCATCATAAATATACTGCTCCACCGCTTCTCTTGTCTCGTCTGTCGCAAGTTCTTTTGCAAGTGCATGTTCCGGCGCAAGTACCATGAATGTTGCACCGTGTAAGGTATCCGGACGTGTTGTATAAACGGTGATCTTGTCGTCTCTTCCATCCACCTGGAAATCTACTTCTGCACCGTAAGATTTTCCGATCCAGTCAGCCTGCATTTTCTTTACTTTTTCCGGCCAGTCCAGTTTGTCGAGATCGTTCAAAAGACGGTCTGCATATTTTGTGATACGCAGCATCCACTGACGCAGATTTTTCTTTGTAACATCTGTTCCGCAGCGCTCACATTTTCCATTCACAACCTCTTCGTTTGCCAGACCTGTTTTGCAGGATGGGCACCAGTTGATCGGGAACTCTTTCTCATATGCAAGACCTTCTTTGAACATTTTCACAAAGATCCACTGTGTCCATTTGTAGAAATCCGGATCTGTTGTGTTAACTTCCATATCCCAGTCATACAATGCTGCGATCTCATTGATCTGACGCTTGATGTTTGCTACGTTCTCTGCTGTGGATTTTGCAGGATGAACTCCCATCTTGATCGCATAGTTCTCAGCCGGAAGACCGAATGCGTCCCATCCCATCGGATGTACAATATAATATCCCTGCTGTAATTTGTAACGGCTCCAGACATCGGAGATCACATATCCTCTCCAGTGTCCGACATGCAGACCGTTTCCTGACGGATACGGGAACATATCCAGACAATAATATTTTTCTTTTTTCTCTCCGTTGTCCCTGAATCTTGGATTTACCGGATTTTCCTGCCATTTATCATGCCATTTTTTCTCGATTGCTTTGTGGTTGTAAACAATTTTTGCACCCATTTCGCATATCCTCCTTTGATTTCTAAAAAAGCCTTTTCATCTCAATTAAGAGACGAAAAGGCTTTTATCTTCCGTGGTACCACTCTTCTTCATCTGCAAACATACAGATGCACTCATTACTTCTGTAACGGGAAGGCCCGCTTTTTCCTACTTTTCCATCCTGGGTGTTCAGAAAAAGAACTCCGAGGGGAGTTGGGAGAACGCTGTTTCCTGCCTCGCACCATCCGGCAGGTCTCTGAAAAACCTCAGACTCTTACTATTCCTCATCAACATTTCTTTCATATGTTTCCTTATTATAAGAAGAATCATAAAATAAGTCAAGTGGATTCTGCTGATTTCTCTCTATTTCATCCTCGCAAAATAGTCTTTTGTTTCTTTGACCACCACATTGCTGAGCACAAGCAGTGCAATCAGGTTCGGAAGCGCCATCAGCGCATTGAAGATATCTGCGATGTTCCACACTGCCGCAACCGTCATATATGGTCCGATAAATACAGCCAGAATATACAGCCAGCGATAAGTCATCACTACTTTTTTATTCCGGTTGAACAGATATTCCATACACCGTTCTCCATAGTAATTCCAGCCGAGAATCGTAGTAAATGCAAAGAATACCAGACAAAGCATCAGAATAAAAGATGCAACTGCCGACGCAAACGGCAGACCCTTCTGAAATGCTGCCATCGTAATCTCCACACCTTCCAGATTCGGATCATTCCATGTACCTGCTAAGACCACGGAAATTCCGGTCATTGTGCAAATTATGATCGTATCAATAAATGTACCTGTCATAGACACCAGTCCCTGACGCACAGGTTCTTTTGTCACTGCAGCTGCTGCCGCGATCGGCGCACTACCAAGACCCGCTTCATTGGAAAAGATTCCTCTTGCGATTCCTTTCTGCATGGCCATGACCATGGTTCCCATCGCGCCGCCTGCCAGTGCACTTCCGGTAAATGCAGATTTCACAATCGTTACGATTGCTACCGGGATTTCTGTAATATGTGTGATCATAATGATCAGAACAAACACCACGTACAATACCGCCATAAACGGAACTACAATTTCGGATACTTTTGCAATTCGTTTCAGTCCTCCGATCACGACCAGACCGACACAGACTGTCAGAATAATACAAGTGATCACAGTTGCCCATGAATATGTATTTCCAAACATCTGCACGGCATTCTCTGTATTCGGATCAAAGAAATTCTTCACTGCAGATGCAATACTGTTTACCTGGGTAAACGTACCGATTCCAAACAACCCGACTCCGGCTCCGAAAAATGCAAATATTTTTGCCAGCCAGCGCCAGTTTTTTCCCATTCCGTTTTCAATATAATAGAACGGTCCGCCAAGAACATGCCCTTCTTTGTCGATTGTCCGGTATTTGATTGCAAGAAGCCCTTCTGCATACTTCGTTGCCATTCCGAAAAATGCTGCCACCACCATCCAGAACAGTGCGCCCGGTCCGCCTGCCGCAATCGCAGTCGCTACTCCGGTAATATTTCCGGTTCCGATCGTTGCAGAAAGCGCCGTACAAAGTGCTCCAAAGCTGGTCACTTCCCCATGTCCTTCTTCTTCATTTTTTACCATGAATCTGAGTGCTTTCGGCAGATGCCGAATCTGAAGTCCGCCAAGGCGAACGGTTAAATAGATACCTGTTGTCAGGATCAGAATAATGAGCGGCAGTCCCCATATCCGGTCATCCACCCATTTGATCGCTGTGTCGATTTGATTGTAGATTTGTGCTAACATACTTTCTTTCCTCCATCCTTTTGCCTGAGAGATTCTCAGCAAAACCGCATCCAGATCATGCGTCTGCTGATTACACCTTCGGCGCTCTTTTTTCAGAGACTCTCCTGAGTTTAGTGTTTTACAACACTAAAGTAAAGAATAGCATGGTTTTGAAAAGAATGCAAGCCATTTTCTGATTTTCCATTTTAGAAAAACTAATCAATGTTTATAAGTAAAATGCAGAGGGAATACAGACATCGCTCCCTCTGCTTTTTTCTATCCCAGCGCCACATCCAGAATCATCATCAGTGTGAACCCTGCTGCAACACCGATTGTTCCTACATTGGTATGTTTTCCGTTTTGTGCCTCCGGAATCAACTCTTCCACTACAACATAAATCATAGCGCCTGCCGCAAAAGAGAGAAAATATGGCAGAAGCGGAACTACAAGCCCCGTCAGCCAGATTGTCAGAAATGCGGCGATCGGCTCTACAATCCCTGACAGTGTTCCATACACAAACGCCCTCAGTTTTGTAATTCCCTGCGCCCTTAACGGCATGGAAATAATCGCTCCCTCCGGAAAATTCTGAATGGCGATTCCGGCAGACAATACAAATGCCCCTGTCATTGTTATCAGTACATTATCCGAAAGAACTCCGGCAAAGGTCACACCCACTGCCATTCCTTCCGGAATATTGTGCAGCGTCACTGCGAGCATCAACATTGTTGTTTTTCGAAGTGATGCCTGAATCCCTTCCGGCTCCGATTCCTGAAAGTGCTGGTGAGGTGTCACCGTGTCCAGCAAAAGCAGAAAGCCAATCCCAAGCAGAAACCCTGCCGCTGCAGGAATCCATGCAATCTGTCCGCCTTCCTCTGCCATCTCGATGGCCGGGATTAAAAGCGACCAGACAGATGCTGCGATCATGACACCCGAAGCAAATCCAAGCAGACCTTTCTGCAGCTTTTCATTCATCTCTTTTCTCATGAAGAATACCATTGCTGCGCCAAGAGTTGTTCCTGCAAACGGCAGTAAAATTCCAAGTATTACATCCAAATTCATATGTTTCTCCCTTTCGTAATTCTTTTTTTCGATATGTTATCCTATGCTCAGGAGAAGACTTTGGTTCCGTTTAAATGCACATGGAAAAAGAATCCTTATACCGATGCCGTGATCAGTTCCTTTCCGGCTGCCCGGCATTCCTCCAACGCAGCATCATCCGGCGTCTCGTTTGCGATCACACCTTCTTCACAGATCAGATGTGCTCCCGCCTCTTCCATTCTCTGGCACCAGTCACGCATCCACTCTCCGTCACCCCAGCCGTAAGACCCAAACAAAAGTAGCTGCTTACCGGAGATCATCGGCTCCAGTTCTTCCACGAACGGCTCCATTTCGCTGTCTTCCAACTGCTCTGCTCCCATAGACGGGCAGCCGAGCGCAATTTTATCAAATTTTGAAATCGTATCCGCATCTGTCTGTCCAACCTCACATACCTCCGCGGTTCCTCCTGCTGCCTGAATCCCTTCTGCGACCGCCTGTGCCATTGCCTCTGTATTTCCTGTTCCACTCCAATATACTACTGCTGCATTCATGTGAATTCCTCCTTCATTATTGTGCGATTTCCCGGATACTTTTTCCGGCTAAAAATTCTCTGACCACTCCTTCTTTGGCCTGATCATAAGACTTGAAAATCATTTTTGCCCTGGACGGATTACTATATACTTTCCAATATCCGATCATAAGATACTTTCTTCCTTCATTGTGAATAAATCCTTCCACATCTTCCTTCGGATACCCTAAAAACACTCCGATTTCATGGGGAAATCCCAGTTTTCTGCTGCTTATCTGCCTCACTCTTTGAGCCAGTCTTTTGAGCATCTCATCCAGATTCCGCATATGATACCCATATGCCTCAAGCAGCCGCTGATTGTCAGGCAGCATCAGATGATACTCCAACTCACTCCGTCTGAAAAAGAAAACAAGACATCTGCTGTCCCTGCAGGACAGAATTCGATATTCTACCTCTGTCTCTTCAAAAATCTCCTGCAGCTCCTCACACATTTTCTGTTCCATTGTGATCACGCTGGATATCTTGATCCCCTTTAAAAAGGGGGCGCACTGCAGCGCAACCTGAAACCTGGCTTTTAGTTTTATATCTTCATTTTTGAAAAAATAAGACAATGTTTCCGATGACATATGAGCCTCCTTAAATGATTATGATTCTCAATTAGTTTGATATTACCATGTCCTACTCTCAATTTCAACATTTGTTATTGAGAAGTTTTCTCATTATATTTTTCTGAATATTTATCTGCATTTTTATTATTTTTTTATTGTTTAAGAACATTGTTTGGTGTATAATAAATTTAAGTTATTTGAGCAGAAAGAAGTCTCAAAATACATACAAAAAGGAGAGATTTGCCATGGTAAATTTAATTACAGGACCGAAAGGAACCGGAAAAACACAGCAGATGATTGAGCTTGCTAATGAAAAGGTCAAAACATCTAACGGAAACGTCGTATTTATCAAAAAAAGTCATCGCAACACTACTACTTTAGACTTCGGTGTACGTGCAATCTGCATGGAAGACTATCCTGATATTCTGACAATGGATGAATTTATCGGTTTTCTCTACGGTATGGTAGCAGGTAATCATGATATTGATACCATCTTTATTGACAGCGTATTAAAACAGGCGGATATTTCTTTAAACAACATTTCTGCATTTATGACCAGTCTGAGTAAAATTTCTGCAGAAAATACTCTTGATTTCTTTATCAGTGTGGGGGCTGAGAAAGAATCCATTCCCGATATAGATTCCGACAATTATAACGTTTTGAACTAATGGGTATGAAAAAAGCGATATTCAGTATTTTTTACTGAGTACCGCTTTTTTATACATTATGGTATATCTGTTTTTATTATTCTTCTGATAATGCCTGCTCTTCGCTTTCCGCTTCTGATTTTTTTGTCTCTTTTGCTTTTTGATCCGGCTCTTCTCCGTTCAAAGAAAGTACAGAATTTGCCCGCTCACCTTCTTTGTATTCTACCGTCACAGTATCACCGACATTGTATTTGATAATATCGATAAAATCAACGACTGAAACATCAAAAATATCATCAGAGCCTTCCAACATGATATAAAAGTGAGAATCTCCGTCTACAACGCCCTGTGCGATCTTTGTGATCTTGGAAGCCAGCGTCTTTACTTCTCTCGTATCTTCCGCCTGCTTCTTGATGCCACTCTCATACATCAGATCATTGTAGTTTTCTTCACACTCACTGACCGTATTTCCAATGGCTACAACCTGATATTTCTGCACATTGACCATGGCATACTTTTTCACCAGTCCGGCATCATCTTTCAGCGCCATAAAATAGGTCGGCTCCCCTGAAATATTCAAAAGCAACGGGAATGCCGCTTTGTATTTTAAGTTCTGCACCTGACCTTCTGCTGAAGACATGGCAGACTCTTCTGTCGCGCCTTCCACTTCATAGAACTTCGTCTCCATCGTACGCTGATTCATCAGAACAAATCCTACATTGGACTGGTCTCCTGTGATCGAAGTCACACCTGTATATACCCATACATCATCATCCAGCGCAAGATAGTTGTATCCTGTCGTCGTATGCAGACAATCCTTCTGTCCCAGCACACTGTTTAAAAATCCATGCTTCAACGTACCATAATAATCATACAGCTGTATCAGCATATCTGCGGAGTACGCCCGGTCGATCCACTCCGGTGCATCTTCGATCTTATAATCTTTCGTCTCACCTGTAATGGCATTACATAAAACCACTCTTCCAACTGTGGTACCTCCAAACAGACCGATATTGAATTTCTTCACTGGGCTGATCCAGTATGGAACTCCGTTGTCATCGATCTCAAAACTTAAGTCATTGAAGATATAAGTCGGATATTTGAACCGGAGATGACGGTAAATATTGCGATTGAAATGATCACTGGTCGTATACTTCATCCCTTCATCCAACTTCACCAGTTCGGTATTCTGTGTCGCCATATCGATCTTGATATATGCCGGAATTCCCTCACTCTGATTCGTGAACCATTTGATCAGGCTGGCATAACGCAGGGGAGATACTCTCACGGGCTGATCCTGGTAGTTGATCTGGCTGTACCAGTCATCTACCTCAAACTGAGAGACCATATCCACCATACTTCCCATCTTTCTGTTTCCCAGGATCGTCGCAGAATCTCTGTCAAGCAGCGGAATCTGATCAAATGAGAGTTCCTCGATATCTTTTGTAAATTCTCCATCCTCTACTTTCATCAGCTTCTGATATTTTTTCGCGTTGACGATCGGAGAAGACAACAGTGTACCTGCTGCATACACGATTACAACTGCGCCAAGAATCCCCAGGATCACTTTCATCCCCTTGGATTCTTTCAGCGCATATCTGTCGAACCGCTTTCTTTTCGCATAGAAAAATGCTGCTGCCACGATCACCACGATCAGAAATATCCAGAACTCCGTAGAATGAATATTGAGTGCCGGCAATGCAACATAATAGTAAATACCGGCAAGAATAACCAATGCCAACACTGCAAGAAGTTTCATTTTACCTTTTTTCATGCTAATTCCCTTTCCTAAAAATAATTTCTACTTTTAAAGTAGTGGGACAATTATAACATCTTCAAAGATAATTCACAATTCTTCTTGCAATTTTTATATCTTTTTAATATTTACCTATGATTTTTCCAACATTTTGTCTTAAAATTTCCGTTTCCAGAGCTCCGGTGCAAGCAGGACAAGACAATGGGAATGATTTCCATGCCGTCCCAGCAGCATATCCGCACAGAATACCAGTTTTGACAGCCAGGAGAACTCAAAGAAATTCTCAACCGGTCCCACCTGTGAAATTCCGGGACCGACATTATTTAAGGTCGTCAGAACCGCACTGACAGAAGTCGCAAAATCATAATTATCGATGGACACGATCAAAACAGAAGATACCAGGATAAGCGCATAACAAATACTGTATACATATACTCCATGAAGGGTCTCTCTGCCTACCTTCTGACCGTTCACAGTCACCACCGTCACTGCTTTAGGATGCAGAATCCGCTTGATTTCCTGCTTTACGCTCTTGCAGAGGATCAGAATTCTCGACACCTTCATTCCTCCACCTGTCGATCCGGCACAAGCTCCGATGATCATGGTGACCAGCAAAATGGTTTTAGAAAATTCCGGCCATAAATTAAAGTCCGCAGTGTAGAATCCCGTTGTCGTGATCACCGCTGCCACCTGAAAACTTGAATACCGGAACGCACTTGCCACATTGCCGTATATATGATAAATGTTGACTGTGATCATCAATATTGCCGCAGCAATCACACCAAGATAGGTGCGTGCTTCTTCATTTTTAATGCACTCTTCCAGTTTTTTATGTAAATTGCAAAATAAATATTAAAATTGATCCCAAACAAAATCATAAATACGGTGATAACCCCGTCAATATACGCACTGTCATAATAGCTCACACTTGCATTTCTGTTGGAAAATCCACCGGTTCCCGCAGTACTGAATGAATGAATTAGCGCGTCATAAAGGTTCATTCCGCCAAATAAAAGGAAATCACCTCTGCCATTGTCAGAATCAGATACATCAGATACAGAATTCTCGCCGTACTGCGTGCCTTCGGAACAAGCTTGTCTGCTTCCGGTCCCGGTACTTCCGCGCGCATCAGATACATGGATCCGTCATCATCCAGATTCAAAAGTACCATAACAAATACCAAAACT
>ENA-OQBV01001565-OQBV01001565.1-human-gut-metagenome-genome-assembly--contig:-NODE-1565-length-11054-cov-5.095818_pt1 | contig 11054 bp, 10 predicted proteins | sample MGYA00242750_ERZ504559 | MGnify/ENA primary metagenome ERZ504559 (study PRJEB26092, sample SAMD00036230) | human gut metagenome | host: Homo sapiens | study: EMG produced TPA metagenomics assembly of...
TACATTAAGTAATTCTAAATCGCAGGTAGAAATATATGAGCATGTTAAGTAATTAGTATGGTACTACATTAACGTGCTCATGAATGTGGGTTGGTTTAACCTACAGTCATCAGATACGGTTACAAGGGGAATCCCTGATCAGCTTTGAACGGCACATTCCTGCGGTCTTATGGATATAATATTTCTTATTTTTCACCTGAACCCAGCCGTATTTTTTTGACACCATTGACATAATAAAATTTCTTTCCGTTCTCTGTTGCCCAGCCGGTTTTTCCTTTATAGTTGCTGGTATCCGGTCTGGTGGATGCCTTGTATCCGGTCTGTGCATGCCATCTGGATGTGATGATCTTGGTATAATCAACATAACCGAAGTCAATATCTACAGTAGAATAAGACGGGATTCCCGCAACCAGACCCTTGGTGGTATTCAGATATCCGCCACCGTCACCATCGGTGGACTGCCAGATGGTATATTTGTACTTTTTCTTGTCAGGAGCCGGAATCGTATCACCATACCGCGCAAGCCATACATCATAACCTGTCATCTTGCTCCAGTCAAGCTTGTTGTCATACCAGTCTGTATTGCAGTAGATCATTGGATGATATCCGGCTTTTTTTACCTCATTGCAGAAGGTCTTTGCCAGATCTGCGATCTGTGATGCGGAAAGATTGCGCATCTGATCATATTCAATGTCATAAACCACCGGATAGGATACTTTATATCCATCCATTTTACGGATAGCAAGCTGCGCTTCCTTCAGTGCCTGCTGTGTGTTCAGCGCAAGGCTGTACACATAGGTTCCTGTCGGAACTCCTGCCTTCTCTGCCTGTTTCATGTTGTAATCATATGTCTTATCCAGATGATTCAGACCATAGGAGATCCTGACAAAAGCAAAATCTACATTAGATTTTTTGACCTGGCTCCAGTTGATGGTATCCTGCCACTCAGAAACATCGATTCCACGTGTGACAGCACCTTCCAGCTTCTGGCCGCTTCCGTTATAGCAGACACCGTTGATCTTCTTCCAGGCCTTTGAACTTACCCTGGAATTCTGTGTTGCCTTCCCGCTGGGGACCTTTTCTTCCTCAGCAACTGCCTCGCTTCGGTCTACGCCTCCGCCGCCCATGGCCATCGCTGTAGTTCCCATTGTTCCTATTCCCAGCAGTGCTGCCATACAGCCTGCCACCAGCCATTTCTTCCAGTTTTTCATTTTAGTTTCCTTCCATAAATTATGTTGTTTATTTGTGCATGACTTTTATTATACATATGAAAAAATGGAAAGTAAAGCCATATATGGAAAAAGACCGATGTCAGCTTCATACAGCTGAACATCGGTCTTCAGTTATTCTATATATTTCTTTCTGGTACTGTTCGGTAAAGATCACGGAACTTCCGGGTCTGTAGGATCAAAGTTTCCGGCTCCACGGAAGGTTGCCAGCGGTCTGCGGCCTAACGGTCCCTTGAAGGATTCATTGTTAACGTAATTTCCGCTGCTGTAAATGTGGATCGTAGAACCGTTACAGTTCTCAAATACCCACTTCGCATCAGCCACACAGGTACGGATACATCCGTGAGATGCAGGCTGACCAAGCTTCAGGTACTCGCCTGCCGGAAGATTATAAACACTCCTGGTCGATCCGGCTACGGAATGGATAAAGATTCCTCCCTGTCCGCATCCGTCAACATGTGTTCCATACTGTCCCCAGGACGGTCCCATCAGTGGCTGCCATCTCAGACTGCGGGTCAGTCTGTATGTACCATCCCATGTAGGTGTTCCGGAGAGACCTACAGAAACACGGATTGTCTTAACAGGAATCGTCTTGCTACTATTTGTGTATACAGTCATAACACCGTTGGTCTTATCAACCTCCAGGTAATATGGTCCTCCGTAAATACTGGAAACATCATTGCGGCGGTAACCATCCTTATCAAAGTAATACAGTTTTCCATCGATCCATCTGCTTGTATTGGTCAGATACTTGGAACCGCTGTCCGGATCGATATATTTGACCTGATCATAGTAATCGCTGACGATCACCCAGCCGGTGGAAAAACGTCCCTGGCTGTCCAGATAACCATTTACGGAACCACGCTTCATGGATTTATTTGTCACAACGGTATAGTTCTGCAGATAGTACCAGTATTTACCTACCTTCTGCCAGCCTGACTTTTTCAGAACACCGTTGCCGCCTGCATAATACCACTTATTCTGGTAACGGATCAATGTACTCTTGTACATCCAGCCTCTGTGCGCATTGGCATCTGATGTTGCAAAGAAATAGTATTTTTTGCCGATCTTTGTTTTTCCTGTTGCAAGCTGTCCTGTGCTATTAAAGTAATAGCTCTTTTTGGAGGACTTGTTTGTTATCATCTGGCTCTTATAATGGTTTCCGTTTTGTCAAAGTAAAACCATCCGAAGAACTGGCCTTTTGCGTCGGTCACCTTCTGCCAGCCATATTTTTCAACAACTTTTCCTGCTGTGCTTCCGAAATAATAAATCTTGTTGGATGCACCCGGGCAGCCATGCCAGCAGTTCTTCCAGGAAACTCTCTGGCCATTGCCTCCGAAATAATATCTGCTGCCTTTATACTTCACAAGTTTTTTTGTAATGATGCGGCCCTTGCTGTCTGAAACATAATATGCGTTATTCTGCGCCTTCGCCATTGTATTCGTCATAACATAGCCGCTGGCATTCAGCATATATCGATATTTCTTGGACATTACAGGTGATACATAAACTCCATGTTTCATGATCTGTCCACGTGTGGCAGCCTTCGGACTACAATAGATAAAACGTTTTTGATTTTTGCTGTTTAAAACATATGTCCATCCGCCATAAAAAAGCTTTCCTGGAATCTCTCCTGCCTTTGATGCCGGCTGGAAGTAATACTGATATGTTGTGGAACCGGTTGTCAGCTTCAGGATTCCTGTTCGCGGTTTTCCGTTACGCATCAGTGTATAATAAGCATTTCCGATCTTTTTGATCTTGCCTACAAGGTTCTGAGCCTCTATGGATTTGTAATCACCCTGGGAATTATAATAGCGGAAAACAGTTCCTGTCCATAACCAGTAATTTCTCTTCTGCTGGCCAAGATTGGATGTCCACGGTGTGATTGCTTTTCCGGTGGAATCCGAATACAGGGAAGCTTTGGAGTTTTCGAGGAAATACCATTCTGTCTTCTGTGTTCCGGTATAACCTGCTGCACCTGGCTCACGGGTCATACGGCCGGTTACCAGATATCCGTCTTCATTAAAAAGATAATATCCCACATGTCCGTTGGTATTGATCTTAAGAAGACCATCCTGCGCAGTAAAATAATTATCTTCGATGGAACCTGTTTCTGATACCTGAGAAGCGTTCCCTTCATCCTGGGCAAGAGTCTCTGCGTTATCTACGCTCTCTGATGTTTCGACTGCCGTCTCTGTTTCTGCGGGTGCTGTCTCTTCGGATGTCTCCTCTGCAGACACTACATCTGCGGATGCTGTCTCTGCAGAAGCTTCTGCTGCGGATACTTCCTCTGTAGAAACTTCTTCTGCTGCAGTCTCCTGCTCTCCTTCTGCTGACTCATTCTGGAGTACCTGAGCCTGCTCACTCTCTGCTGCACCTTCCGGAAGCTCTTCAGTCTGCTGTACCTCCTGTGCTGCTGCAGCTGTTTCATCAACTGTTGTTTTCTGCTCTTCTTCGCTGCTTTCTGCAGGATCCTCAGAAGCTTTTCCCTCCGGAGCTGCAGATGCAGCAACCTTCTTTTTGCGGAGTCTGTAAAAACCGTTTGCAGAAACCCAGTCACTTGTCTTGGCAACGACTACACCGTTTACCAGTGATGCTCCGGTAGCAGAAATTTCCTCTGCCTTGTTGTTCTCTACTTTGTTCTGTACTGCGGTATCTGCTGACGGTGCATCCAGCTCCTGTGCATCACCTGCACTGAAATCATCGCCCGGATCTGTACTGTCTTCTGTTGTCGCATCCGGTGCTTCTGTAGCCTCCGGTGCTTCTGTAGTTTCCGGTGTCTCTGTAATCTCCGGTGTTTCTATAACATCCGGTGTCTCTGCGGGGTTCTCCGGTGCAACAGGTGTTTCTTCTGAACTGTCTGTACTGTCAGTACTACCTGTCTGATCCTCTTCTGTCTCCGGCTGCTGTACAGTCGTTTCCGCTTCATCACTGAATACATCCTCAGCCGGATTGCCGGCTGTCTCTGCTGCCATCTGCACGTCTGTACTTCCCAAAGCCGCAGCGTCGGCTTCCAGAGTTCCGCCCATGCATAATGTCAGACTGAGAAAAATTGCCACAACTCTTCTCTTCACAATAATCCCTCCTGATCATGCTGCTGTAAATAATTATTGTATCTGTTACGTATCATTCGCCCAGTCCGCCTTCGATAAGAGCCACAAGCGCATCTATCGCAGCCTGTTCATCCTCACCCTCGCAGACCAGTGTGATCTCATCCCCGCTTTTAACACATGCACCCAGAACACTCAGAACACTTTTGGCATTCGCTGTACCTCCGGCATACTGAAATGTTATGGACGATTTGTATTTTATTGCCTCGCCGCATAAAAGCCCTGCGGGACGAAGATGAAGCCCTGACGGGTTCCTGACCGTTACCTTATAACTTAACATTGCTGCTGTCTCCCTTTATATTACTTATCCTTCAAGCCTTGTCCAAAGCTGTGATTACTTACTGACTACTGCTGTCTACATTGGAAACCTTGGAGATTTTGATCTCGGCGGTTACATCCTCCAGCAGCTTGTAGCCTTCCGGAAGGCTGATTTTGATCGGTACTTCGTAGCTGCCCTCCTCCCAGTCATCCATGGAAAGTGCTGCTCCTACCGACTTCAGATCAAATTGGGAAAGATCTCCGTCTTCCGCCTGCACCTTCAGTTCAATATCCGCAACTTCAAATGCCAGCTGCAGATCATCAGGCAGACCCTTTACTTTGATATCCTCTGTCGGGAAGCTGTATATCTTACTGCCCTCCGGCAGGATATTGACTGTGATCCAGAGGTCCGTACTGGATCCGGATGTCAGCTTAAGGCCATCCGGAAGAAGTTCTGACAGGTTTACTTTCTTTTCCACGTCATTGCTCTTTCCTGAAATATCCACATTCTCATTGTCTAGATAAATGGTATTTCCCTGAAGTTTCAGATTGTTCAGTGCTTCCTCACTTCCGGCTACGCTGAAAGTCTCCGGTACTGTTGTGACACTATCCACAACATAGCCTTCTGCTGGTTCCCCTGTATATCCCGCACTGATCCGTATATCAGAACGCACCTTCCAGAGCTTTGCCGTGACATTAACCTTTCCGTTGTTGTCAAATTTCAGATAGCTCATGGAATTTGATGAAAGAGTGTCCTGATTCTTATCTGTGATAGTCAGTTCTGCGTCCGTGATCATCGTATCCTGATCGATCCCGTCAAGTTTTGAACTTACATCCACACTCACACTATCTATTTTACCAACCAGAGATTCCGGTCCTGTAATACGGACTTTTTCCGGATTTGCGGTGAGCGAAGCAATCTCCAGCCCCTGTGCCGGCTTGCTGTCATCACTGGTAACATTGATCGCAAATTCTTTGGTCACCTTTTTTTCCAGATGGACACTCAGATTCTGCGGTGATACACTAATGTTTTCCGGCAGTATCCCGGAGCAGGTCGCTGTAATGGGAATCATTACAGGATCTGTATCGGTAGACTGGGCCTGCTGCAGATCCGCAACTGCCTTAATATCACTTGAGGTGAGACGGTTGACTGTCTTCCGATCACCTGTAATATAAACACGTACGGAATTTTCACGGTCATCCTGCATGACCATCTCACCCAGCTGATCCACATAAGCTTCGTTGATGATCTGCACATCTGAGATCACAAAGCCTTTCGTAATGATAGGGTCATCAACATTTACTACGATCAGCCACACCAGGATTCCCACAATAATCGACATGATCTTCAAAGGGATGTTCTTAGTCAGATTTTTCTTCATGTTTCACTCTCCCTTTCAGCAGATTTCTCAGCTTACCGTTGTCAACAACCTTTTTATTCTGAGCAGAAACAAGTACTTCACGAAGCTGCTTGCTGTTAAGCCCTCTGGACAGTTCTCCGCCTCTGGCCACTGAAACCTGTCCTGTCTCTTCCGAAACAATGATCGTAAGAGAATCCGTAGCTTCGCTGATACCCACACCTGCTCTGTGTCTTGTTCCCAGCTGTTTGCTCAGTTCCATATTATCTGAAAGAGGCAGATAGCAGGTTGCTGCTACTACACGGTTCCCACGCACGATCACCGCTCCGTCATGAAGAGGTGTATTATGCTCAAAAATATTGATCAGCAGCTGACTGGTAAGGATACCGTCAATATTGATACCGGTTCTCACATATTCGTCAAGCCGGATCTCTTCCTCGATCACGATCAGTGCTCCGGTCTTAACTTCACCCATATCAAAACAGGCCTTTACCAGTTCGTTGATAGTCTTGTCATTGAAACGCTCCTGCACTTCCCTGCCGGAATCAAAGGGAATAATGTTGGAAACAAACTTCTTCTGTCCCAGCTGCTCCAGCGCCTTCCTCAGCTCCGGCTGAAAGATTACGATCACACCGATCACCAGCACATTAGCCAGGTTCCGGAAGATCCAGAGGATCGTATTCATTTTGAAGATATATGCGACCAGGATAAATCCAAGGACGATCAAAATGCCCTTCAGAAGGGTATATGCACGTGTAAATTTAATCCATGCCATAAACTGATATACAAAAAAGGAAATCAGTCCGATCTCAATGATATCTATCACGCCAAATCCCGGAAGGGAAATCTTCCCCAGATATCCGGCCACAACTGTCAGCACATTCTGCATAAGTCTCCTCCTTTCTTCCTGAGCTATTCCAATCGTTCCTGTTTAAAGATCCTTCAGCGATTCCTCCAGCTGTTTTTCGAAATCGATCTTGTCCAATCCCTGCGGTTTCTCACTTACTGTATTTTCGGAAAACATATCCGGCATCTTTACTGTATGCATTTCGTTCTTCTCAGGAAATACATCATCACTGAAAGACACAACATTGTCTTCTTTTTTTTCTTCTTTTACCGGCTCCGCATTGATCTTTTTGATGCTTCTCTCAGAAGTGGCGACCGTTGCCTTCGGAACGGCTTTTACGTAGTAATAGTACTCATCATCCTCATATTCCAGACGTTCTGTTCTGCTGTAATCTCCGCCAAAAACAAAGAACTCCAGAACAAATCCTGCCAGTACGGAGATCACTGTGGACAGGATCATCGGCACCATGGCTACCGTAATACTAATGCAGAAATCTCCGGCAAGGATAACCAGGATATAGATCACGCCGCCGGCAATGACAGCGATCCTCCATGCATAATCAAACGCCCGTGTTCTCAGAAGGTTCACAAACAGGATCACTACCACAAACGCGATCACTGTGATCCACATTGCCCAGTTGTGGACAAGTCCGTCAGAGATCAGCTTCAGTTTTTCTGTGATCTCTGCGGCAGGATCACTGAGTGCCGCCGACTGTGCATGTACAAACCGTATAAAATAATAGATCACAACACCGCATCCGGCCGGAAGCGCTGACAATGCACTACCCAGCAGGCCTGCTCCGATCGGCATAAGTGCAGGAACACCAAATCCGAAGGAAAGTGGTGTAAGGATCATTGCAAGATTCTGTGACCTGCTGAATCTTAGGAACAGGATCAGCATAAACAGAATAAGAAGCAGCATAAATCCTGCCGTTTCGATCCCGACTGCATAACAGTGCCCGATCATCAACGCAAATCCCATAAACATCATCACGGAAACCGGAAGGATCGAACATACAAGCGCCAGGATCAGGACAACAAAAATATTATCCAGCTGTTTCATGTAGCCCATATTGCTGTTGATCCAGAGAAAATAGGCAAATGCCAGAACAAACTTCAGGACCGGCAGTATATATACTTCATATTGTCCGTAAAATCTTTTGATATTCTGTTTGATCTCAAGTAAAGCTGTCATTTTCTATGTCCTCCTGCATTTCTCCGGACCGGATTTCTTTTTTCCTCCCGCCCGTAGATTTTTTCCAGTCTTGTAAGATCCTGATAATATTCCCTGACACTTTTTTTTGCCCGGAAATATTTCACAGAATACTGGATGTAGGTCAGTATCGAATATACAACAAGCACGATCAGATAACCGACGATGATATAGATCCCAACCTCGACCAGATTAATCTTATTCACATTATCCATAAGATATTCGCTGAAATATGCGGCAACGCCTGCAAGTCCCAATATATATCCGATCGTTACCAGAAAAAAGTTTCTGATCAGTGCAAGTCCAATATAATCACTTCGATAATATCTGCTCACCGGAAGATACTTCCTGCCTTCTCCATGCTCATACATGGCCAGACGGTTCATGATCTTCACTTTTTCTTCATTTACCATAAAAATAACTCCTCATAAGCTTTCTTTATCAGGAAAATCCCCGATATATGATCTGCATTACGCTTTCCATACAGTTATACTGTTTAACTGCAATCAAATTTATTGTAGCATAGTTCCATACCTATGAAAAGTGTTTTTTCGGCTGTTTCATGCCCTTCCTGCGCATATTGTCAGAAAATAAACTTTCTCTGCACCGGCCTCAAGAAGACACATTGCCATGGCATCTGCCGTACTTCCTGTTGTGTATACATCATCCACCACAAGTACAGAAAAACCCGGGATCTTTTCGGTTACCTGATATGCATTTTTCAGGTTCTGACGCCTCTGTATGGCATTAAGTTTTTTCTGAGATCTTGTGCTTCGTATCTTCTTTACCAGATGCTCATTCCATGGGATCCCCGTAAGAACACTGAGCCTTTCTGCCAGATATGCTGCCTGGTTAAAACCTCTCATCCTTTTTTTTCTGGGATGCAGAGGAACGGGAACGATCAGATCAGGCTTCCACCGTTCCAGATATTTTTTTCCGAAGACGCTCATTGCCTTTTGCATAAAAATCCCCATATTCCCGACATCCGTAATACTTAAATCGTACCAGAGACTGTCTCCAGACCTCTCCGTACCAGAAAATACTTCTGCCCTCCGTAAAATGATGGGCACCCTTGCGGCAATCTTCACAGTATTCCTCTTCCATTTTTACCGGTCTTCCGCATTTCATACACCTGGGACCGGATATAGGCCTGACCTTTCCGGAACACTCCGGACAGATCAGCCGGTCTTTTTCTTTCAGTATCTGATGACACAGCGGGCATTTTTTTCGGGTAAAGCATGTCCAGTAAAAAATCTGCTGTTTTTTTCAAGAAAGTCCTTTCTCCCCGATGGCGCTCTCCTTCTGTTCAGATTCATCCAGCTCCCGGATCCGTCTGTCCAGAGAGCTGTATCTCTGCTGCTGTTTTTCATTACGGATCATCTCCGCAAAAGTGGTCTCGCTGCCTACTACGGTAACACATTTTCTGGCTCTGGTCACTGCTGTATACAGAAGATTCCGATTCATCAGCATCCTTGGTCCGGAAAGGATCGGAAGGATCACTGCCGGATATTCTGAGCCCTGGGACTTATGTATGGTCACTGCATAGGCAAGTTCCAGTTCCTCAAGCTGTTTGAAGGAATATTCTGCCTGTCTGCCATCCTCAAATTCCACGGTGGCCGTTTCCGCAAATTCATTGATCTCCGTCATAATACCGGTATCTCCATTAAACACGCCCACACCTTTATCCACAGGAATCTTGTATCGTCCAAGGATTTCCCACTCCAGCTGGTAATTGTTCTTCACCTGCATCACCTTATCCCCTTCACGGAAAAGGCGCTGTCCGATCTCTTTCTCCTTTTTCTTTTCATCCGGCGGGTTCAGATATCTCTGAAGTATCTGGTTCAGCCGCTCCACACCTAAAAGTCCCTTACGCATAGGCGTGAGCACCTGGATCTCATAGGGCTTTGCATCTACATAACGCGGAAGCTTCTCCTGGATCAGTGCGATCACCACACGGATAATGATGTCCGCGTCATATCTTTTCAGAAAAAAGAAATCCCGGCTCTTGTTATTGATGGTCACCTGCTCGCCCCGGTTGATCTTATGTGCATTCACCACAATATCACTTTCAGATGCCTGGCGGAAAATCTTTTTCAACTCTACTACCGGAAAACAGCCGCTGCGGATAATATCCCTCAGAACATTTCCCGGGCCTACACTGGGAAGCTGATTTTCATCACCTACCAGGATCAGTCTGGTCCCTGCTGTCACTGCAAGAAGCAATGAATGCATCAGTGCGATATCTACCATGGACATCTCATCAATGATGATCACATCCGCTTCCAGCGGATTCTCCGAATTCCTGTCAAAATGAACTGCACGGCCTTCCTGCTCTTCCTCCGGCATTCCATTCAGCTCCAGAAGTCTGTGGATCGTCTGAGCCTCGTATCCGGTAGCCTCTGTCATTCGCTTGGCTGCACGGCCGGTGGGAGCTGCAAGCCGCAGCTCAGCGCCTTCCTCTTCAAAATAACGGATAATCGCATTGATCGTTGTAGTCTTTCCGGTTCCCGGCCCGCCGGTCAGAATGAACAGACCATGACTGGCAGCTGCCGCCACTGCCTGTTTCTGCATTTCATCTAACCGGGTTCCTGTCTCCTTTTCGATCCTGTTGATCCGTTTCTCCATCATCTCCTCATCTTCCGGGCAGAGGATGTTCAGCTCACAGAGCATTCTGGCTGAATTCAGCTCAAGATAATAATATCGTGTGGGATAGACAACTGCACCGTCTTCTGTTTCTTTCAGGATCAGTTTCCGGTCTACTACCATATCCATGAGATGTTTTTCCATGTAGGAGGAATCTACTCCCAAAAGTCCGGATGCCCTGGAAAAAAGTTCCTCCTTCGGGAGATAGATATGGCCTTCTCCTGAAGCCTGTAGGAGAGTATACAACATTCCGCTTCTTATCCTGTAATCTGAATCCCTTGCAATTTGGACACCGGCCGGAGGAAAGGCTCCGTTTCTCTGTCTGGAGCCCTGGAACGGTTCCGGCATTTTTCACCAGGATGATGATATTTTTGCGCATAAACATGGAATCCTCACG
>ENA-OQBV01001566-OQBV01001566.1-human-gut-metagenome-genome-assembly--contig:-NODE-1566-length-11040-cov-3.612297_pt1 | contig 11040 bp, 13 predicted proteins | sample MGYA00242750_ERZ504559 | MGnify/ENA primary metagenome ERZ504559 (study PRJEB26092, sample SAMD00036230) | human gut metagenome | host: Homo sapiens | study: EMG produced TPA metagenomics assembly of...
CTGATTGGTGCATGCGTGGCCTTCATCGTGCTCACCGTTCCGGCCTTCATGGCGCTGAACACCGCACAGTTCTGGCCGGTGCTGATCGTTGAGCTCGCCATGTGCGCCACCCTGACCGCCAACGACGGTACGCTTTCGAGCTACCTGACTGAAACCTTCCCGACATCGGTTCGTTTCACCGGCTTCGCATTCAGCTTCAACCTTGCCAACGCCATCTTCGGTGGAACCGCGCCGTTCATCGCAACCTGGCTGATCTACACCACCGGTTCGAGCATCGCTCCGGCCTGGTACATGGTGGCGGTGGCCGCCGTGGCACTGGTCGCCATGATCCTCTCTCACGAAAACACGGATAAGGATCTGAGCCGCATCTGAGAAGAAACGGTTTTTACGAAACAATTCCTCGAAACAATAAACGCCGTCCCTGAAACATTGATTGCAACATCGATTCGCGGGGACGGCATCATCGCAATCATTATCAATTGTTGAAACGCAAACCAACAACAGCACATAAAGGAGCAATCATGAGCAGCAGCCGTCGGATGGACCATATGACCTGGCCGGAAATCGAAGCATCGAAATCAAAGCCGGTTATTGTGCCAATCGGCTCCACTGAACAGCATAGCCAGCATCTTCCCCTTGGTGTGGACGCCATGATCGCCAGCCATGTGTCTGAAGACCTCGCCGAACGCATCGACGGCATCGTGGCACCGACCATGAACTACGGGTACAAGTCGAAGCCGCTTTCCGGAGGCGGCCCATTGTTCCCCGGCACCATCGACATGAACGGTGTGACGGTGATCAATCAAATGCATGATGTGCTTGGCGAGCTGATCGCGGACGGTTTCACCAAAATCGTGGTGATGAACGCGCATTTCGAAAACGAGGCATTCATTATCGAGGCAATCGATCTGATCACCCGCGAAACCAGGGGAGTGGCCACCATCGTCGAAACCAACTGGTGGGGATCCGCTGCCGGAGAACGTGGTCGAGCAGGTGTTCGACGGACTCGTGTTCCCCGGTTGGGCGTTGGAACATGCCGCAGTGACGGAAACCTCATTGATGATGCATTACGAGCCGGAATTGGTGCATATGGACCGTGTGATTGACGAAGGCAATGTCACACCGAAGGCTTACGTGCGCTACCCGGTGCGCAAGGGCGACGTTCCGGATTACGGAGGACTTGGCCACTCCTGCAGGTTCCAGCGCCGAACGAGGTAAGCTCATCGTCGATGCCTGCATTGATGCGGTGGCCGATATTTGTGCTACCGAATTCGGCGAATGATAGTTGAATATTCTGTATGGTGATTGCGCATGTGAGAACACGTGCGATTATACGAAGAGGCTGGTATGTGACGGATGTCGTTACGTACCAGCCTTCTTGATTATGCCTGAGTGAAGTCCAGCTGATATTTGACCGCATCTCTGTGGTGCAACCAAATATCAGGATGTGCGACTTACTTGATGGCGTTCAGCCACTGCTCCTTGGTGGCCTTCTCGGCTTCGAGCTTGGCCTTCTTCTTCGGATCGGATTCCGCGGCGATCTTCTGATCAAGCTCAGCGAGCTGAGCGTTGAGCTGTTCTTCGAAGGAGGACTTGCGGGCGTCGGCTTCCGGATCGGACTGCTTCCAAGCGGCATCCTCAATGGCCTTGATCTGCTTGTCTACAGCATCGAGACGGCCTTCGATGCGGCGCACTTCGTCACGCGGCACGTAACCGATCTGGTCCCACTCCTCCTGAATGGCGGCGAGAGCCTGACGGGCCTGCTTGGCCTCTTCTTCGCTCTTGACGGGAACCAGCGCCTCGGCCTTGACCAGCAGCTCTTCCTTCTTGGCAAGATTTTCCTTCTCGGAGGAGCTGATCTGATCACGATCGGCCTGACGTGCGTTGAAGAAGGTGTCTGCGGCGGCGCGGAAACGCTCCCACATGGCATCATCGTCACGACGACCGGCACGACCGGCCTTCTTCCAACGATCCATCAGCTCGGTGAACTTGCGGGAGGTTTCACCCAAGCGGTGGAATCCTGAGCGCCTCGGCCTCGGCGATGATGGCTTCCTTGGTGGACTTGGCGGAATTACGCTCTTCGTCACGGTTCTGCACCCACTTGCGGCGGGCGAAATTGAACTTGGTGCGGGCCGCGGAGAAACGAGCCCACAGGGCGTCCGCATCTTCCTTGTCGATGCGGACGTTGTTGCGCTGATGCTCCTGCCACTGCTGGAAGAGCGAACGGAACTTGTCTGCGGTGGAACGCCAGTTGGTGTTCTCGTCGAGGGAATCAGCCAGCGCCTCGGCCTTCTCCACAATGGCGGTGCGCTCCTCGACGGCCTTGGCGATAGCGGCCTTGCGTGCCTCGGTCAACGCGGTTTTCTTGGCTGCGCCTTCCTCCTTCAGCGCCTCGAACTGGGCCTTGAGAGCGGCCAGATCACCCACCACTGCCGGCTGTTCGGTTTCCGCGGACAGCGTCTTGATGGTCTCGTCGATTTCGCGGGACTTCACATTGTTGGACTTGAGCTTGTTTGCGAACAGGTCCAACTTGGCCTTCAAATCAAGGTAACGGCGGGCATACAGAGCCAGCGCCTCTTCCTTGGAGGCATCAGGGAACTGACCGACCTCACGTTCTCCTTCGCCGTCCTTGACGAACACAGTACCATCGTCGGCGACACGGCCGAATGCTTCGGCGGTCTTCACATCGGCATCGGAGAAGCCGGTGGATGCGGCAGCCGGAGCGGTGTGCTGTGGAGCTTTCTTGGCGAAGGCCGCGGGGCTCGGAGCATGGGGCTTCATCGAAGCCGGGCTCGGAACGGCCGGTTTGCTGGCCTTGACTGCGGGCGTCGTTGCCTGCTCGGTGGTTTCATTGGTGTTCTCGGACGCGGTGACATTCTCGTCGGCCATGGCCAGCTCCTTTAAGTAAGCTTCATGTAGTGCAGGGGATGCGGATCGTGCGAACGTGCTTTCAAAGCCTGAAAAACGCGCTGCATTTTCCGCAACCTCATTTATTATAGGGAATCGTGGCAAAAGGCGCATCTATTTCAGGATTTCCAGAGTGGCTCCCCTCTGAACGTGTTGTGGAGCAGCGTGTTATCGACACGCTCCGTGAAGTTTTCGAGCTCAATGGCTTCATTGGCATTGAAACTCGTGCTGTTGAGCAGGGTTCGAGTCTGCTCAAGAAGGGCGAAACCAGCAAGGAAATTTACCTGCTGAGCCGCCTTCAGGAGGTCGGTCATGAGTCCGACACTCCGATTGAGGACCGCCTTGGTCTGCACTTCGATTTGACTGTTCCGCTGAGCCGTTATGTGGTCGAACATTCCGGCGATTTGGCATTCCCTTTCAAGCGTTGGCAGATTCAGAAGGTCTGGCGTGGCGAACGCCCGCAGGAAGGTCGTTTCCGCGAGTTCGTGCAGGCCGATATTGATGTGATCGGCAACGGTGATCTGCCCGATCATTACGAGGTCGAGCTGCCGCTGGTCATGGTATCGGCATTGGAACGTCTGCGTGAGTTCGGTTTGCCGAAGGCCACCGTGCATGCGAACAACCGTAAGCTTTCTGAAGGTTTCTACCGTGGTCTTGGCTTGACCGATGTCGAGGGCGTGCTCCGTGAGATCGATAAGCTCGACAAGATCGGTGCCGACGAAGTGGCCAAGTTGCTGGTCGAAGGCTGTGGAGCCGACGAGAATCAGGCACGTGCGTGCCTTGAGCTGGCTGAACTGACTGCAGCTGACGGCGCTGAACTGTCCGGCAAGTTCGACACGCTGTGCGAGAAGCATGGCATTGCCAATGATTCCGAGGCGTACGTGCTCGCACGTCAGGGTCTTGACACGTTGGCGATGATTGTTGACGAGGCCGCTCGTATTCGCCCGGGCTCCGTGATCGCTGATTTGAAGATCGCGCGTGGTCTGGATTACTACACCGGTTCCGTGTATGAGACGTTCCTTGACGGTGCTGCGGCTCTTGGTTCTATCTGTTCCCGGCGGTCGTTACGACAATCTCGCATCGCAGGGCAACAGGAAGTATCCGGGCGTGGGCCTGTCCATTGGCCTGTCCCGCTTGGTTTCGTACATGCTGCACACCGCCGGTGCCCACGCGAATCGCGTGTCCCCGGCTTCCGTGCTCGTGGCCGTGTGGAACGAGGAGGACCGTTCCGCTTCCAACCAAATCGCCAACCAGCTGCGCGCCCGTGGCATCGCGGCAGATGTGGCTCCGACCGCAGCCAAGCTTGGCAAGCAGATCAAGTATGCCGACAAGCTCGGCATCCCATACGTGTGGTTCCCCGCGGACAAGTCCGCGCAGGACGCTTCGGACGAAGTCAAGAACATCATCACGGGCGACCAGCAGCCGGCCAACGCACAGTCTTGGGAGCCGGATACTGTGTATGCCCAGCAAACCGTTACCGTAGAAGCCTGAAATCGCAAGACTTCAATCATTAGAGAACAAGGAATAGGGGAAGCATGAGCCAGACGGCTTATAGAACACATCATGCAACCGAAGTGACCGAGGAACTCGTCGGTCAGAAGGTGACGCTCTCCGGTTGGGTCGATCGTCGTCGTGACCACGGTGGCGTGGCCTTCATCGATCTTCGTGACAACACCGGTCTTGTGCAGGTAGTTATCTACGACGAAGACATGGCACGTCCGCTGCGCTCCGAGTTTGTGATTCAGGTGGTGGGCGAGGTCCGCCTGCGTCCGGACGGTAACGAGAATGATCATCTGGCCACCGGCAAGATCGAGGTTGTGGCGGAAAACATCGAGGTGCTCGCCAAGTCTGACGCGCTGCCGTTCCAGGTGTCCACCGCGTTGGAAAACGAGTCCGAGAACAAGCTGCCGGGCGAAGAAGTTCGCCTCAAGTACCGTTATCTCGACCTGCGCCGCCCGTCCATGCAGCGCAATCTGAAGCTGCGTCCCAGATGTCGAAGGCTGCTCGCCACGCTCTGGAGAGATGGGCTTCGAAGAGGTCGAAACCCCGACCATGATCAAGTCCACTCCGGAGCGCTCGCGATTTGTGGTGCCGGCCCGCTTGGTGCCAGGTTCTTGGTACGCGTTGCCGCAGTCCCCGCAGCTTCTCAAGCAGCTGCTGATGGTTTCCGGCGTGGAACGCTACTACCAGCTGGCCCGCTGCTACCGTGACGAGGATTTCCGTGCAGATCGTCAGCCGGAGTTCACCCAGCTCGATATGGAAATGGCGTTCGTGGATCAGGAAGACGTGATGGCCATGGCCGAAAAGGTCATCGCCGCCATCTGGAAGTCCGCAGGCTATGAGATCCAGCTGCCGATTCAGCGCATCACTTGGCAGGAAGCCATGGATAAGTACGGCTCCGACAAGCCGGATCTGCGTTTCGGCAACCCGCTGATCGAGCTGACCGACTACTTCAAGAACACTCCGTTCCGCGTGTTCCAGGCTCCGTACGTTGGTGCGGTGCTCTTCAAGGGTGGCGCGGCCACGCCTCGCCGCCAGTTCGACGCTTGGCAGGATTGGGCCAAGCAGCGTGGCGCCAAGGGCCTCGCCTACGTGGTGTTCGCTGAGAACGGCGAGCTCAAGGGACCTGTTGCCAAGAACCTGTCTGAAGAGGAGCGCGCTGGCCTGAAGGAAGCCGTTGGGGCAGAAGACGGCGATGCCGTGTTCTTCGCAGCAGGCCGTCGCACCTCCGCTCAGGAGCTGCTGGGTGCCGTGCGTGTGGAACTCGCCGATCGCGCCGGTCTGCTCAAGCCCGACGATTTCGCTTTCACTTGGGTTGTGGACTTCCCGCTGTTCAAGCCCACCGACGATCCGGATGACGACGATGTGGCAGTCGGCCACTCCAAGTGGACCTCCATGCACCACCCGTTCACCATGCCGTCCAAGGATTGGATCGACACCTTCGACAAGGATCCGGAACACGCCATGTCTGATTCCTACGACATCGTGTGCAACGGTAACGAAATGGGCGGCGGTTCCGTGCGTATCCACCGTGATGACATTCAGGATCGTGTGCTCGATGTGCTCGGCATCACTCCTGAAGAGGCTGCCGACAAGTTCGGCTTCCTGCTTGAAGCCTTCAAGTACGGCGCTCCGCCGCACGCTGGCATCGCTCTCGGTTGGGATCGTACCGCCGCCATCCTGGCTGGCGCCGACTCCATCCGCGACGTCATCGCCTTCCCGAAGGCTGGCGGCGGTCGTGATCCGCTGACCGGCGCCCCGGCTCCGATTTCCGACGAACAGCGTGCGGAAACCGGCGTTGATTATGATCCGGAAGAAGACGAAGACTGATAGTGTTTTCGCTTTGAGATAACAGGCTGTCTTTGCATGAGAGACCGTGCAAGGACAGCCTGTTTTTATTGTTTACGTTGTCTATTTTCTCTTGCTGCCGGTATGGTGGAGCAAAGATGAGTATCTGAAATATTATGAGAAAGAACTGAATCTGTAGTATGAATTTGAAGCAATCGTTGGAAAAACATGATTTTCATGGTGTCTGGATGCGACTTCTCGCGTTGGCGATGATACTGATTGTGGCAGTGAGTGCACTCATCGCATCCCCAGTTAGTGCTAACGCCGCCGAAGTCGGAGATCCCTCCGCAGTCAAGGGCAAAACCTACGCGGTCGGCACCGATACCACATTCGCACCGTTCGAATATCGCGAGAACGGCAAGATGACCGGTATCGATATGGAACTGATCCGTGCCATCGCCCAAGAAGAAGGATTCGAAGTCACCATCCAATCATTGGGTTTCAATGCAGCATTGCAGGCTTTGAGCTCCAATCAGGTGGATGTGGTGATCGCAGGCATGTCAATCACCGACGAACGCAAGGCGACCTACGATTTTTCCAATCCTTACTTCCAGTCCGGTATTCAAATGGCCATCGCTGAAAACAACGATAGTATTACCAGCTACAAGGATCTTGACGGTAAGACCGTTGTCGCGAAAACCGGATCGGAAGGCGAATCCTACGCCAAACAGCATGCAAGCGAATACGGCTATACCGTGACTTCCGTGGACCAGTCATCAACCATGTATGAGATGGTCAAATCCGGCAATGCGGATGCCGTGTTCGACGACTATCCGGTGCTTGCCTACGGTGTTTCCCAAAACAACGGTTTGAAGATCGTGACTCCGAAGGTGCCGCATGGTGAATACGGCATGGCCGTGAACAAAGGCAAGAACGCCGATCTGCTGGCCGCCATCGACGATGGTCTGAACAAGCTCATCGCTTCGGGCGAGTATGAGACGATTGTCGCACAGTATTTGGGTGCCGATGGCGCGAAGGAACAGGTCGAGGCGATTTCCGGCAAGGTCACCGACAACGGTGCCGACGGTGAGGCGCAGAAGAAGGTCGGTTTCTTTGGTCTGGTCAAACAGTCGATGCCGGCTTTGCTGACTGGTCTGAAGAACACTCTGTTGATCACGTTGCTGTCGTTTGTGATCGCACTGGCGTTGGGTGTTGCTTTCGGCTTGATGAAAGTATCGGAGAACAAGATTCTGAGAGGCGTGTCCAAGGTTTATATCGCAGTGTTCCGCGGCACTCCGATTCTGGTGTGGGCGTTCTTCTTCTATTTCGGTGTGCCGCAGCTTATCGGACACAGTGTGAACATTTGGGTTGCAGGTGCGTTGACGTTGTCGCTCAATTCCGGCGCATATCTGGCGGAGATCGTGCGTGGCGCCGTGCAGTCCGTTGACTCTGGTCAGATGGAGGGAGCACGCTCGCTTGGCCTCAACCATCATCAGGCCATGGCGCGTGTAATCCTGCCTCAGGCCACTGCAATCGCCATGCCGTCGATCATCAACCAGCTGGTCATTATGATCAAGGATTCCTCGCTGCTGCTGGCCATCGGCTTTGGTGAATTGCTGTATCAGGCGCAGCAATTGTATGCGGCGAACTTCCGCGTCACCGAAACGTTGCTGATCGTCGGTGTGATGTACTTCGTGGCCATCACCATCCTCACATGGCTGGCCAATATCGTTGACAGGAAGGTGAATCGATGAGCGAGAACGGCAATCACGGCAACAATGATGGCGAAGTGATCATCGACGTCAAGAATCTGCATAAAAACTATGGTCATATGGAAGTCATCAAAGGCGTCGATCTTACGGTACGCAAGGGCGAGGTGATCTGTATCATCGGACCGTCTGGTGCCGGCAAATCCACCATGTTGCGTTGCCTGAACGGACTTGAACAGGCATCCAGCGGCCAGATCGTGGTCAACGGTCATGATCTGGGTGATCCGCATGTGAACATCGACCAGGTTCGAGAGCAGGTTGGCATGGTGTTCCAGCATTTCAACCTGTTCAACAACATGAGCGTTGATTGACAACATCACGCTTGCGCCGAAACTGGTGCACAAGGAAACCGACGAGCAGGCGCGTGAACATGCGATGGCATTGCTGAAAACCGTGGGATTGGCCGAAAAGGCCGATGTCATGCCTCGCTCGTTGTCTGGCGGTCAAAGCAGCGTGTTGCCATCGCACGATCCTTGGCCATGCGTCCGAAGGTCATGCTGTTCGACGAGGCCACGTCGGCGCTTGACCCGGAGATGGTCGGTGATGTGCTCGAAGTCATTCGTGAGCTGGCCGAAGACGGCATGACCATGGTGCTGGTGACCCACGAGATGGGTTTCGCCCGCGAAGTGGCCACCCGCGTGATCTTCACCGACGCCGGCGTGATCGAGGAGGAAGGCACTCCGGACGAGATCTTCAACCATCCAAAGAGCGAACGATTGAAGACGTTCCTTTCCAAAGTGCTCTGAGTGCTCTCTTGGCCCCGGCGATTGCTTAATCGCTGATCGCGGATGAAATGCTGCGATCGTGTGACGGATGGTCATACGAATCTGCATGTAAAAGACAGGCGAATGTAGGGTGAAATTCATCTTGCGTTCGCCTGTTCGGCTCTTTCTCGTTGCTTGGCGTTCCTACGTTGGTATGCATGAGCATTGGTAATACGTGGCGTCGCGTTGTGGATGGTTTCAAATCCAAGGTGCCCGAACGAGTGGTGTTCGGTGCGGTGGTTGTATTGTTCGTAATAGCGGTGCTGGCTATCGAATTGCCACGATGGTGGTAGCTGCCACGTACGGCGCTCAAGATATCGGTATTGCGGTCGATAACGCGCTATGATGCATTTTGGGACGACGTTGTCTCATATTTCGAGCACGTCAGGGGGTGGTGACGGCCGCGGAAACATGGCTTTCATATACTATCCGTATGACAGATATCAAAGAAACGCAAGAGACGCGCCCGATCATGCCGGGTACGGAAGACAGCGACCGCCCGCTGGTCGAATTGACCCACGTTGAAAAGCACTACGGTGACTTGCATGTGCTCAAGGACATCAACCTCACCGTCAAGAAGGGCGAGGTGCTGGTCATCGTCGGTCCATCCGGTTCCGGCAAATCCACCATGTGCCGCACCATCAACCGTTTGGAAACCATCGATTCCGGCGACATTCGCATCGACGGCAAGCCGTTGCCTCAGGAAGGCAAGGAGCTCGCCAGCCTGCGCGCCGAGGTTGGCATGGTGTTCCAGTCGTTCAACCTGTTCGCCAACAAGACCATTCTTGAAAACGTGACGCTTGCTCCGATCAAGGTGCGCCATATGGATAAGAAGGCGGCCGAGGATCTCGCCATGGATTTGCTTGCCCGCGTGGGCGTGGCTTCCCAAGCCTCCAAGATGCCGTCACAGCTTTCCGGCGGTCAGCAGCAGCGTGTCGCCATCGCACGAGCGCTCGCCATGCAGCCGAAGGTCATGCTGTTCGACGAACCGACGTCCGCGCTTGATCCGGAAATGGTCAACGAAGTGCTTGACGTCATGGTGGAGCTGGCTCACGAAGGCATGACCATGCTGTGCGTGACCCACGAGATGGGCTTCGCACGCAAGGTGGCCGACAAGGTCGTGTTCATGGCCGACGGTCAGATTCTTGAGCAGAGCACGCCGGAAGACTTCTTCGAAAACCCGAAGACCGATCGTGCCAAGGACTTCCTGTCGAAGATTCTCACCCACTGAAGTGACTGACGGGAATAAGACAGAAGAAGGATTTTCGATATGAGACTTTCTATGAGGGCGAAGCGTATGCTGCGCAGGGTTATAGCGACTTTCTGCGCCTGTGCATGCGTGTTCGCAGTGTCCGCCTGCGGCGCGGACGATGCCGATGGCAAGATTCGCATCGGTATCAAATTCGACCAGCCTGGTCTGGGCTTCAAAAAGTCCGGCACGTATGTCGGCTTCGACGTTGACGTAGCCAAGTACATCGCCAAGAAACTCGGCTATTCCGAAGACCAGATCGTGTGGAAGGAAGCACCGTCGAAGCAGCGTGAAGCCATGCTGCAGAACGGTGACGTCGATTACATCGTCGCCACGTACTCCATCACCGACGAACGCAAGAAGGTCGTCTCCTTCGCCGGACCGTATTTCGTGGCGGGTCAGGATCTGCTCGTTCGTAAAGACGAAACCTCCATCAAGGGACCTGAGGATCTGAACGGCAAGCGTTTGTGCTCCGTGACCGGTTCCACTTCCGCGGTCACCGTCAAGGAGAAGTTCGCCAACGAAGTGCAGCTCATGGAGCAGCCTGGTTACGCGGAGTGCGCTACCGCACTGTTCTCTGGCATTGTTGATGCGGTGACCACCGACGACATTATTTTGGCTGGTCTTGCCTCCGCGTCCCGCGGCCGTCTGCGCGTGGTCGGCAAGCCGTTCACCCAGGAGTATTACGGCGTCGGCATCAAGAAGGGCGATACGAAGCTGGCCACCCAGATCAACAACGCCATCGCCGATATGATCCAGGATGGTTCTTGGCAGCGTGCCATTTCCGACAACACGAAGGGCACCGCATACACGCCGAACGCGAAGTACAATCCGCCGGAGCCGACTGAGGGGGAGAGATAATGGAAGCGTTCATCTCATTGTTCAGCCAGTACAATGTGCCGGCTGCGTTCTTGGTGAACATTGAACTGACCTTGTGGTCGGCGTTGTTCTCCACGATTCTTGGCGTCATCCTCGTGATGATGCGCATCTCGCCGGTCGCGTCGCTGCGTATGGTCTCGGGTGCTTACGTCGAGCTGTTCAAGAACCTGCCGTTGACCATCAT
>ENA-OQBV01001567-OQBV01001567.1-human-gut-metagenome-genome-assembly--contig:-NODE-1567-length-11040-cov-2.637405_pt1 | contig 11040 bp, 8 predicted proteins | sample MGYA00242750_ERZ504559 | MGnify/ENA primary metagenome ERZ504559 (study PRJEB26092, sample SAMD00036230) | human gut metagenome | host: Homo sapiens | study: EMG produced TPA metagenomics assembly of...
GATCCTGCGCGTGTACCAGCACCAGGCTGACCTTCATCTTCCCTTCACCCTGATCGCTTTCAATAAGCTTTGTCTGCACCAGGTGCGCTTCGTTCAGCGCGGTACGAGACTGTTCCATCATGGTTTTCGCGGCGGCAAAATCACCCTGCTTGGCCTGCTTCAGTGCGGCATACGCCAGGCTGCGGGCCTGCCCGGAGTTGATGATAAGCCCCATCACCACTTCTTCAAGATCGTTCTCTGCGGCGTCGTCTGCGACGATACTATCCAAATCTAACATGTTTAAGCTCCTTGTGGCTGACGCGGGTTTCCCCGCGTCGGTCAATCTTAGAATTTCAGTGAGAGGGCAATGTCCTCTTCGCTCTCTTCTTCATCAATGATGGTGGCAGCTTTGTTCGCAATCGCCACGAATGGCATGTAGAGCAGGGTTGCAATCCCGAGGTTGAATATCGCCAGCAGGAAGGCCGCGACGCTACCGTTGGTATTGAAGAACGCGCCCAGCCCCGCTGGCATGGTCCACGGTGCAATGTTGGTCACCGGCGGAATAATGCCCATGTAGTAAGCCGTCAGGGTGATGGCTGCCAGCAGTGGTTGAACCAGGATGAACGGAATGAACATGACCGGGTTCATGATGATTGGCAGGCCAAACAGAATCGGTTCGTTAATCTGGAAGATACCTGATGGCAGCGCCAGTTTAGCTACCTGACGATAGTCAGCACGACGAGAGACAATAAAGACCGCGATGATCAGACCCAAGGTCGCCCCGGTACCACCCAGGAAGATATAGGAGTCAAGCATCGGCTTCGCCCACACATGGAAGGTTTTACCTGCTGCCAGCGCCGCGTCAACGGAGCCGTACTGCTGGTAAAGTGCCACGTTTTCCAGTGCCCACGGGGTCATAATTCCGCTATCCAGCGCAGCCAGTGCCAGTGAACCATGTACGCCGAAGAACCACAGAAGAGAGGTGAAAATCACATACGCCCAACCGACCACACCACCCATCGACGCCAGCGGCGTGGAGATAGAATCCATGATGATCTGGTGGAAGTTCGTACCCCAGTGAGAGAGCGCCCAGGCAATAATCCCCATAATGGAGAGAATAATAAAGCCCGGAATCAACGCGGAAAATGAACGAGAAACGGACGTCGGTACGCTATCCGGCAAGCGGATAACCCAGTTGCGACGAATAATAAAGGTGAACATTTCCGCCACCACCAGACCGATAACAATACCGGAGATGATGTTCGCCCCACCCAACCAGTTGGCGCCGACGGCATACGCCTCCCCTACGCTGTAAGGCGTGACGGTCATAAATGCAGCAACGGATAATAACCCGGCAGCCAGCGGATCCACTTTTCGCTCTTCTGCCAGTGCCATGCCAATAAAGAAAGGCGCCATCAGCGACATAATACCTAACGTACCGTTATATACGTTGCCGCCGATGGCTTTAAAACCATTAAGGGTTTCAATTGTGGAAGCGTCTAACCGAATGCCTAATGAATAAAAGAAGGAACCTTCACCAAAGCTCAGAAAAACGTTGTTAATTAAAACGAACATGGCCCCGGCCAGCGTCAACGGCATTAATTTAATAAAGCCGTTTTTAATGGCATTAACGTGAGGCTGCTTTCCTATTTTAACAGCAAAAGGAAGGAGTACCTTTTCAAGTGAAGCGATGACTTTACTCATAGGTAAATACCCTTAAATGCCGTAACTCGTGTTACGGCGTATTGTGTGTGAAATAACTCTTTGACGGGAAAAATAAAAATTAATTAGCAGCTTTTTTAATGGCTGCCACAGCAGCTTCTGCAGGCGATTCTCCGTTTATGCCCAGAGAATACACGAAAGCCAATTATATCAAAGGCTTCAGCCAGCTGGTTGTCGAAAATGACTTGCAAGGTATTCTGGCGACAGCCTGGGACGACGGTTCACCGCATCTGGAAACAGTTTTCCGGGGCTATATCGCACAGGGAGAATTCGGCTGGAACCCCGACGGAAGAACTGTTGAAGAGTTTGCCGAAGCTCACGGACAGCGGGAGTTCGGTCTGGAAGCAGGAAAGAGGAAGACTGATTTCATACAGGAACTGGAAAAGGCTTTCTTCTTCTTTGACGGTGCCCTGGTTGAATCCGGCAGAAGAAATCCGGCCTGGGGAACCACTCATTTCAAGCTGATTGAACTTCCTGACAAGACTCATCCCGGACAGTGGACGCAGAAATATCAGAAACGGATTGAACAGGCTGAAAAAGAACAGCTCCGCTTTGAGCAGATCCGCCGTGAACTGACTGAGGCCCGGCAGGAAGCTTTGCGTAACCGCTATACTCTGGACATCTACGAACAGAACAATCATCTTCAGAACTATCCGGTCAGACTGCTGCTGGCTTTAAGGGATCTGGACAAGGCTGCCGGTGAAGAAAACCGGCTCAAGGCTTTGGATCAGCTGGAAACGGTCTGCAATGACTTTTATGCCATGCGCCGGGAACTGGAGGCTGTGTATTCACGTACCCGCTTCATGGAACAGCCGGATGGTTATATCCCGGACATGAATCACCATAATCATCTGTCGGCCAAATCAAATAATAGCGACTGGCTTTATCTGTATGAAAAGCCGATGGTTGAAAAGATTCTGAGTTATATAAAAGTTTACAGACAGCAGTAAAGAAAACTTACCTTAAAAGAATATTATGATGAAAAAATATCTGATTCTTTCTTTGTTGCTCATAACCGGCATCCCTTCTTTTTCCGGTGTTTCCGATCACTGGAAAGAAAGTCGCCATGTGATATTTGCTCCGCAGAAGGGGAGTGAATACCATGCACTGTCGCCCGGTGAGTCTCTGAAAGCGGTTGTAAAGCTGGATCAGTCCGGTTGTCCTACCCGCAAGTTTCTCCGGGTAGTGGGCAAGGTGGACATGCCTGCTCCTTTCTCCAGCAGAGGTGAAAGCAATTTCCGGCTTTCAGAGTTTTATATTGATGACAACCTCGACTCTTCCATCGTTGCAAAGGAAAAGTATTCCCTTTATTTCAAGGGAAACAACAACAATTTTGAGCGTCATGCCTATTACCGGATTCCCGGTGACCGTTTCAGACCGGGAAGGGTGAAAGCCGTGCTTCCGGTAGTTAGACAGCATGGACTGAAGACGGGAGCGGACGGTGACTTTGGGATGGAACTTGAATTGTATTACAAGAAGGAGGGCCGTAATGTCAATGATGTTTATGACCGGCCTGATTCTGTAATCTATGTAGCTGTTCCTTCCGGAAACTTTAAAAAATACAGACAGATAGAACACTCCTTCGAGATTCCGGATAATCTGGCCTGCATACTGGTCCGTGTAGGCGGTACCTTCTTCGAGGGTGAATGCTGGCTGGAGTCCCCCCGCTTTTATCAGAACGGGAAGTCCGTATGCCGTATTCCCTTTTGCAGGTATGCACAGAGAGAAAACGACATGAACTACTGGGTGGGCATCAATCTCTCCACCCGCAGCTGGCCTTTGTGGAAGCTGAGCGTGAACGGAACTCCGGTTTTTAAAGACAATATTTTTGACCGGGGCTCTAATGTTGCTGACTTTTATATCCCTTTGCCGGAATCCGTTTCTGACGGAGATACCATCGAACTGCTGCTGCTCAGGGAAGATCACCGTGCTGCCTATTCCTATTCTGTCCGTTCGCTGGAGGTGATAGAGGAGAGCATGAGAGATTTTGAGATCATAGCTGTTCCTAAGTATGTTGCCACGGGAGAACGTTTCGGTATCCTTGTGGAGACTAACCGTCGGGGAGTGGAACTGAACGTCCAGTGTGACGACGATGCGGAAGTACCTTTCCGCAAGGTTTCCTTCGACCGGCCCGGACTTCATGTCATAGACCTCCGTGCCGGAAATCCCGGTGGCAGATTCAACCTGTCGTTTTCAGACGGAACGCATCGTGTGGACACGTTTGTCACACAGGTCATTGACAAGCAGCCCGATCATGTCTATCTGTCCTCCGGTGATGAGATATACATTGACAAGCAATATGTACCCTATAACTATTTCTTCAAATGGTACATCTCACAAAGAGTCGGCAACTGGTATCAGTTCCGCCCGTCGTATCAGTGGAGCGGCTTCAGAGTCGCAGATGATACCATCATCCGCCATTATGTAACTCTTTTGGATCGCCTGCGAATGCCGTATGCCTGGCAGGTGGAAGGAAGAACTCTTGCCGGAAGCAGGATCAATCCGTCGCTGGATGTACTGGATACGGATATGTTCATGGGCAAGCAGGCACACGAAAACGACGGAGGATACTATTACTGGCAACATTTCAAATACACTGGCCTGCTCTGTGACATGGCAGCCCGAACCAGACCATACGGAGGAATCTTTGCCAAGCACCGCCCCATATTTACCGATCACGGCAATTTCATCCATTATGATACACAGGGAGTGACGGACATGGCCGACGGTGCCCGGAAGTTTGTGGACAACCTGCGTTATTCAAAGGGAGAAAGTACGCGCCACACCGGCCCTTCTTCTCTGTTCCGGTATTTCTATCAGGCAGGATATGAATGGCTGGGTGCAGAGCAGATGTATGGACCGGAAGAAACCATCCTTTCCTCACTGAGAGGTGCCTCGCGTGCTTACAGCCGCCCCGTGTACGGAACCCTGCATGCCATGCAGTGGGGCTCTTTCCCTTTCACGGATCCCAAACATGCCTTGCGTCACTATATGTCGCTCGCCGTAGCTTATATGCACGGCTCTTCCCACCTCAATACGGAAGAGGCTCTCTGGCTGGATGAATATGTGAACGACAGATACTCCGAATCGGGGAAGGCCCACATGTATTCCCAGCATCAGATGCTCGACTATATCGAAACGCATACACGCCGGGGAGAACTCCTGAGCAACATCGCTGTGATACAGGGAAGAAATGATGCCGGAAGTCTTTTGGACGCGGGCCTTTGTGGTCGCAGGAATCGGAGAAGTGGAAATTCAACAAGGCATGTGAAAGTTTTGACCTGCTCAGAGTCTTTTATCCCGACAACAGAATCGATATCAGCGGGCCTGACGGATGGTTCACAGCCACTCCTTACGGAACCGTTGATCTTCTGCCGGTAGAAGCTCCGCTGGATGTGCTGAACAAATATAAGGCACTGATCTTCCTTGGATGGAACACTTATGATGAAAGTGATTTCGTCCATATCAGAGATTATGTATTCAACGGTGGAACCATCCTTCTGTCTGCCGCCCATCTGAATGCCGAATTGCAACCTGATGCTCCGGCAACATTCCCGGAGAACGATGCTCTGATCAAGGAACTTCTGGGTGAAAACTACCGCAGTCTGCAGGGAAAGAACGAACTGGCATACGGAAAGGGAAAAGATTATCTATTTTGCTTCTCCCCGGTATCCGGCCGATGCTGCTATTCTGCCGGAATACGAGAAGACCATGCACCAGCTGGCTGGGCAGTCGCTCGAAGTAGAACATGCAAAAGGATGGATAGAGCAATCAGACCATGTCGGATTTACGGTCTGGGACCAGGGAGAACGGCGGACACTCCTGTTGCTGAACACTGACTGGCAAAGTGAGCAGCCTGAACATGCTGCAAAGCTTGCTTTAGGCGACAAGGTCTTTGAACTTCCTGTCAGACGTTATCACATCGAAACCGTACATTGCTCTCACGGGCTGGCGGTATATGGAATGTCCAACACGACAGATGTACTTTCCATAGAGAAAACATCTGAGGGCTGGACGGTAAAGGTTCAGACCACCGGAAAGGATACCGTTAAGATCCTGAATTCCGTTTCCGGTGCAGAAACCTGCAGCCAGATTGACGGAGCGGGCATACATGTACTGAAGATAATGTCTGTTACAGAACGTTTGCCAATCTGATAAAGTGAATTATTCATGGGGAAAAATACTAAATTATGAATTATGAAAAATAGAATCTGTCATTTCGGATACTTTGCAATACCGGTATCCATGTTATTGTTTTCATGCACTCAAAGCGATGAACCCCGGAAGCCTAATATAATTTATATTCTGGCAGATGATCTGGGACGTGCTGAACTGGGATGTTACGGTCAGGAGATTATCGAGACTCCCAACATTGACCGGCTGGCGTCGGAAGGTATGCGCTTTACCAACCATTATTCGGGACAGGCCGTTTCAGGACCTTCCAGATGTTCATTGTTTACCGGTCTGCACTCCGGTCATGCCTACATACGCGGCAATGACGAAATGACGTCCCGCGGAGACGTGTGGAACCATGCGGCCATGCTGGCCGATTCGTCGCTGGAAGGGCAGAGACCGGTTCCGGCCAATACCATCATGATTCCGCGAAAGATGAAGGAAGCAGGCTATAAAACAGCCTGTATCGGGAAGTGGGGGCTAGGCTATCCCGGATCTGAAAGCACTCCCAACAAAATGGGATTTGATTTCTTTTACGGTTACAACTGTCAGAGACAGGCTCATACGTATTATCCTCCTTTTCTGTACAGAAACGAATGCCGGGAGTATCTGGAAAACAAACTGCTTCCACCGCATACCAAACTCGACAAGGGAGCAGATCCTTATGACGAGAAGAGTTATGAGAAATATACGCAGAAGCAGTATGCACCTGATCTGATGTATCGCGAATCCTGTCCTTGTCGAGGAATCCAAAGACGAACCGTTTGTCCTGTTCTGGACCACTCCGGTTCCCCATGTTCCATTGCAGGCTCCTGAAAAGTGGGTTGACCATTACAGAGCCAAACTGGGTGATGAAGAGCCGTATATCGGTGACAAGGATTATTTCCCGTGCAGATACCCGCGTGCCACATACGCTGCCATGGTCAGTTACTGGGATGAACAGATCGGCGGCCTTGTAGCCAAGTTGAAGGAACTCGGAATATACGACAATACCATCATCATCTTTACGAGTGATAACGGTCCTACTTTCAACGGAGGTACGGATTCTCCGTATTTGACAGTGCCAAGCCCTTTAAAAGTGAATTCGGATGGGGAAAGGCTTCTCTTCGCGAAGGTGGCATACGGGTTCCGATGATTGCATCCTGGCCCGGCCATATACCCGCAGGAACAACTTCCGACCTTCTGTCTGCATTTTGGGATATGATGCCGACCATGTGTGATATAGCTGGCATTGAATCTCCGGCAACGGACGGTATCAGCATGCTTCCCGAAATGCTGGGAGACAAAGAAAACCAGAAACAGCATGATTTCCTGTATTGGGAATTTCCGGAATCGGGAGGACAGAAAGCTCTGAGATTCGGAGACTGGAAGGCTTTTGTGGGCGATGTAAAGAATGGAAACCGGAACATTGAACTGTATAATCTGAAGGATGATCCTCGTGAACAAAACAATGTAGCGGCTGAGCATCCGGATCTGGTCAGAAAGGTGACCGACATATTCCGGGCCGAGCATACCGATGCCGAAATAGATAATTTCAATCTGCCGGTATGGTAAGAAAAAGAGAACGGCTGTCTCACTTCAGAATGAGACAGCCGTTCTTTTTTATCTGAAAACCGACCGAATTCAATTTTTGAACCGTACAATCGCCAGTACCGGATTGTCATCATCGGTCCGGCCAGCGGCAATCTCTTTCAACGGACCATGTACCTTGCCCGCTTCCGACTGTTCCACCAGATCACTGCTGGGAATCAGATAGCAAGTCGTGTTCCAGACCGTATTTGTATGGCTTCCGCCACCCAGCCCACATGACAGTTCCTCGCAGTCCCGGTTGACAAGTTTGCATACATACGGCTTTCCGGCTGCATAATCATAAACCATATACTTGGAAGAGAATCCGGAGCGGGCCTCAAAATCGAAATCAAAATCCACCAGGTCAAAGAAGAAATAAGAGCCCGTCTTAAAGTCCGGACAGATCACTTTGGGAGTTTCCATGGAGAGTACCGGCGGCGTACGTACCAGCATCGGCGAGAGTATGCCCTGGGGAGTATAGGTATAGATTGTATCCGCTGACAAATCACCGATCACATAACTATCCTCGCAGCGGACAATGGGATCATAAGCTAAAGCAGCTGAAATAGTCTGATTCTTGCCGAAAGGTTTGGACAGACGGTTGGACATACGTTTGGTGAAATGAATGTCCAGTTCCTTCACGATCTCTCCGGTCTTTTTGGAAAGCAACATATACGGTTTAGCCCGGTTGGAGATTCCCTTCTGGTCAACATCCCTGTCGCACGCCAGCAGATAATCGGCAGAAAAATCCAGAATACTACCAAGAATCATCTTGAACGGAATAGGCAACGTACGTTTATACTGTCCGGTGAACGAATACACCTGCATCCGATACTTCAGCAGATAATCTACGATGAATATTTCCTGTGCTTTGGGATCCACAGCCATTCCGATGATATTCTGATATTCTTTGCTGCCTTGTCCGGCATGACTGAAGCTGGAACGCACACTGCCGTCTCCATTAAAGAGAACAATCTCTTTTTCCAATGTAAATGCCACAATCAGGCTGTCGGAAACATAGCCCAGCATAGCAGTGGAATTGGTCAGCAAAGCATTTTTCTTCGTTTCAAGAGGAATGTACTTCACATCGGCCAGATCCTGCAAGACGATTTTCTTTTCAGAATAATCCTTGGTGACATCCAGCGTCACCAACCCTTGTTCCTTCTTTGCTTTCTGAGTCTGTTCGGTAGAAGCATCTTCCTTGCCGTCCTGTCTGTTTGTGTTGTTTGCTCCACAGGAGTAAAGCAACAAGCTGGCATACAGTGCCCATACATAAGTTTTCATGTTACTTAAAATTTTTAAGGTTAGTTTGAGAATCTGAAATATAAACAGTAATCGTCAGATCACCGGAAACAAAAATATAGAATTATTATCTTTTTTGCAAGTTATTCGTTTCTCAAAGGGCACATGTGTCATTGCAGTCAGCCTCCGGAAGGCTGACTGCCTTATTCCAGCGAAAGTGTTACGGTTATTTCGCCTTTTCCTCCCAACAGTTCGAGCATCTGTTCCCGTGTGGAAACTTTATCCACCTTTCCCAGCCGGGTGAAGTTCCATGAGTTTGTATCATAATAAATTACAAACGAATTTCCCTGATACAGAATCAGGTCTCCGGGTTCCGTAGTGGTCTGCCGGTCGTTTCTGGGCAAAGAGAAGCCCAGAGAACCAACCTTCTCCATATTTCCGTAATCATCCATCCGGATTTCCAGTTCTCCCTGTTTGGCCAGATGTTCTTTCAATGCCTTCGTAGAAGAATTATCCACGAGAGTGGCCGTAAATGTTTCTCCGTTGACGGTCAATTTAAGAGTATTGTTTTCCATCATATTATCTTCGTTTTGATCTTCGTTCTGACTTTCATTACTTTCTTCATCCTGATTCTCGTGACCACCTTCGTTCTGGTTTCCGTTTTCCGGATCTTCATTGCCGCTTCCTTCAGCAGGGACATCCGTCTGCATGCCGTTTTCGGGAAGAGCCGGGTCTTCCTGCACAGGAGTGCAGGAAGACAGAGACAGAAGAATGGCGGGCAGAAGCAAATATTGCTGCATCTGCGAACAGAACTTCCATTGCATACTTCCGTGACTTTATTTCAGCTTACCATATTCTTCGTCGGAAACAGGCTCCAGCCATTCGTTGGAAGTGTTTTCTCCCGGAACTTCGAAAGCCAGATGAGCAAACCAGCTGTCGGCTGCCGCTCCGTGCCAGTGCTTGACCCCGGCAGGAATATGAATTACCGTTCCGGGAAGAATCTGTACGGCAGGTTTCCCTTCTTCCTGATACCAGCCTCTGCCGGCTACTCCGATCAGCATCTGTCCGCCTCCCCGGGTTGCACGATGAATGTGCCAGTTGTTACGGCATCCCGGTTCAAAGGTTACGTTAGCCACAGGTACCTGCTCCGTGGATACCGGTGCCAGATAACTGTTGCCGATAAAATACTTTGCATACGCCGTATTGGGTTCTCCGACAGGAAAAATCATTTCCCGCTGGAAGGCAGATCTGGCATCATCTGCTGCCGTATCTTCGGCCCATACCTCCTTGGCCTGCCGGAAAGCAGCCCATGCTTTCGGCCATCCGGCATAAAAACCTATATGCGTAATGATTTCAGCAATCTCGGTGCGGGTGATGCCGTTCTGCCGGGCAGTTTGCAGATGATATGTCAGTGAACTGTCGGTGATTCCCTGGCTGATCAGTGCCGTAAGAGTAACCAGACTACGGTCGCGCAGTCCGAGCTTGTCTGTGCGGCTCCATACTTCTCCGAAAAGGACATCGTCATTAAGTTCTGCGAATTTGGGAGCGAATTCTCCAAGCTGATCGCGTCCAGCTGTTTGTTTGACTGTTTCCTGTGCCATAATAGTTGTAGAATTTATTGCCAATGCGACAAGCGCAAGGACGGTTTTGATTTTCATAATTGAATGAATTAAAAGGATTATTCGTTTTTCCTATGGCAAAGTTAGCAGATTCATCCTGACAGCTTTGTATACGATTTACTGATATTTGTACCCCAATTATGGATTCAGCAGATTTTTTTAAAACGTTTCGACGTTTTGAGTAAAAGGCCGAAACGAATTGAAGCATACGTCGGGACGTTTTTTTGAGGAGTAGGGGACTGCGACATTACTTGCTATTCAAATGTGCAGAACGTGAACAGGAGTTAGCATAGCCTATTTTGACCGATGCCCAGTGTACTTGCCAGTGGACAGCTGCCGAACGGTATTCGGGCAGAAATTTCCGGTGTGTTCTCGGATGTCTCACCGTGTGTAATATCGAACAATATTGCCGATGTTTTCTTTATCTACCAACGGTATAAGGATTTTCGGCAGGATATAGAGTACCTTTACAACCAGATTGTAGAAAGGTGAAGGCCAAAGGATTAATCAAGTAGCTGTGACTAGCTTTCATTCTGGTAAAAAAGCCGGAGCGCTATGTTTCCGGCTTTTGGTTAATAATATACAAATAGCAATCATCAAACTGTAACATTCGAAATAGCTATATTATAATAGCTTATTAGGTTCCATTCCTATAAAATCGGTTAGTATAGAATGCCAGTCTGATACATTAGCTCTGCTAGGATGGTAAATTCTTATGCATTTTATCTCATTCTCG
>ENA-OQBV01001571-OQBV01001571.1-human-gut-metagenome-genome-assembly--contig:-NODE-1571-length-11026-cov-2.165520_pt1 | contig 11026 bp, 15 predicted proteins | sample MGYA00242750_ERZ504559 | MGnify/ENA primary metagenome ERZ504559 (study PRJEB26092, sample SAMD00036230) | human gut metagenome | host: Homo sapiens | study: EMG produced TPA metagenomics assembly of...
ATGTTTAATGACTGATGATTAATCTTCGTATCCGTTTGGATTCTTGCTCTGCCAGTTCCAGGAATCCGCACACATGTCCTTAATATCGTATTCTGCCTTCCAGCCAAGCTCTCTTTCTGCCTTGGACGCATCAGAATAACAGGTTGCAATATCTCCCGGGCGGCGTTCTTTGATCACATACGGAATCTTCACGCCGTTGGCTTCCTCAAAGTTCTTTACAATATCAAGAACACTGTAGCCTTTTCCTGTTCCCAGATTGTAAATGCTTAAACCGGATTTGTCCTCAATCTTTTTAAGAGCCTTTACATGGCCTTTTGCAAGGTCAACCACATGAATGTAATCTCTCACGCCAGTTCCGTCCGGAGTATCATAGTCATTGCCAAACACGCCCAGCTCTTTCAGCTTTCCTACGGCAACCTGAGTGATATACGGCATCAGGTTGTTTGGAATACCATTTGGATTTTCTCCGATAGTTCCGCTCTTGTGAGCACCGATCGGGTTAAAGTAACGAAGAAGAACTACATTCCATTCCGGATCTGCTTTCTGAATATCAGAGAGGATCTGCTCAAGCATGGACTTTGTCCAGCCATAAGGATTGGTACACTGTCCCTTTGGGCATTCTTCTGTAATCGGGATAATTGCAGGATCTCCATATACAGTTGCAGAAGAAGAGAAAATAATATTTTTAACACCATGTTTTCTCATTACATCTACGAGAGTCAGTGTTCCGGCAATATTGTTCTCATAATATTCCCACGGCTTTGCAACAGATTCTCCTACTGCTTTCAGCCCTGCAAAATGGATACAGGAATCAATATCCTCTTTTTCAAAAAATATCATTCAGCGCTTCTCTGTCAAGAATATCTGCCTTGTAGAATTTTACTGGTTTGCCTGTGATCTTTTCTACTCTTTCCAGACTTTTTTCGCTGGAATTGCTTAAGTTATCCAGAACCACTACATCATATCCTGCGCTCTGAAGTTCAATAACTGTATGGCTTCCGATATAACCGGCGCCTCCTGTAACTAAAATTGCCATGTTTTTGTCCTCCTCTTCAGGTTTTCAGTCATTGACCGGATCCGGGAAAAACTGTCTCAGCTTTCCCCAAAGTCAGTTTCAGTATACCACTACTTATATTTTTCTACAATAGCTTTCATCTGAGGAAGCTTCTCCTCCATGTCCGCAACCAGCTTAAACTGGGTACGACAGCGGTCCAGATTATGGCCTTCTCTGTGGATCTTAAAGTAATGATCTCCCTCCAGATAATCAGTAAGGAAACGCATTCCGCACTCAAAAGTCATAAGGATCGCCCCCATGGGAAGCATATCCAGCTCGATATCTGTAAGCGCGCCTGCGCAGCCCTCGATAAAGCCTTTTGTATATACTTCGTAGAGATGAAGATCACAGGAAATTTTGCTGAGATCCTGCTCATCCTCTGCCCCTGTACTTGCTCCAAAACGGATGGAATCGCCGAAATCATTTACAGAAAGTCCCGGCATAACCGTATCAAGATCAATAACACAGATTGCTCTGCCTGTCTCGTCATCAATCATGATATTGTTCAGCTTTGTATCATTGTGAGTTACACGAAGAGGCATTTTTCCTGTATCCTGCAGATCGCACAGGGTATGAGCCAGCTCTTCTCTGTCAGAACAAACTTAATCTCCTCCTGAACAGATGTAGCCCGGCCTTCACTGTCTGCCTCAACTGCTGCCTTGAATTTCGCAAAACGGTCAACCGTTATTATGGAAATTCACAATGGTTTCATGAAGGGTCTCAGCAGGATAATCTGCAAGAAGTCTCTGGAAATGCCCAAAAGCAACTGCACTCTGATAAAAGTCATTGTCATCCTTTACCATATCATAGCTGGTAGCATCCTCAATAAAAAGATACACTCTCCAGTATCTCCCTCTGAGTCCACATAATAACGGGTTTCCATCCTTATTCACTTACCACATTCAGCGTTTCTCTCTCCACATCACCGTCCGTTTTCCCGGATTTTTTTACGGAGCCATGCGGTAACGCCCTGCACGTTCTCCATAAGCTCTACCGGCTTTGTAAAAATACTTTTATTCATTCTCTGGAGAATAAAGTGCTTCTCCTGTCCGCCCGGCGTTTTTACTGTAAGACGATATGTATCATTGATGTGTCCGCTTCCGTAGGCAACACATTCGACTACCTCTCCCGGAAATTCAAACTGACTGATTACTTCTTTCTGAATTGTATTCACTGTTACTTGTTCTCCTCCCATAAGTTCTGCGGATAGAGCCCCTGATCTTTCAGGCTCTGCACTGCAGCCATAACAACAGGCTTATCCTCTTTGTAGGTAACCCCATACCATTTATCCTCTGATTTCAGCACCTTGACTGTGGCTTTTTTCTCCTGAAGAAGCTCGTCCACTACAAACGGAAGAAAATATTCGCACTTCAGTGGATTTTTCTCCAGATTCTCATCAAGAAATGCCGCAAAACGTGCTTTCAGTTCTTTCAGGATACTTGCAGAAAATCCCCACATATTCATAGAAACTGTGCTGCCTTCAGGGAGCATGGTCCAGGTAGCTCCGTCATCCTCTGTATAAGCAGTACCTTCCCCATGCTTCTCAATGTGAGTACGCTCATTGATCTTCAGAAGATGATCTGCCTCATCGGTAACACAGACGCCTCTTGCTACATGACCATTGTCTGTCAGAGTATTTTCCAGCTTGTAGCCAACCATCATATACCTGTAAAGATTCTCATCATCCTGATTTTCAGCCAGAAAATCATATGCCATTTTAAATGCATGGCTTCCATAATAATCGTCTGCATTGATAACGGCAAAAGGACCATCAACCTCGTCAATACAGCTTAAAACCGCATGTCCGGTTCCCCAGGGTTTTACTCTTCCCTCCGGAACCTCATAGCCTTCCGGAAGATTATAAAGATCCTGGAACACATAGGCAACCTGAATCTGTTTGCTGAGACGGTCGCCAATAGCGTTACGGAAGTCTTCTTCATTTTCTTTTTTTATGATAAACACTACTTTTTCAAATCCTGCTTTTACAGCATCATAAATGGAAAAATCCATAATAATATGACCTTCTCTGTCAATAGGATCGATCTGTTTCAGACCGCCGTAACGGCTTCCCATTCCTGCTGCCATAACTACTAATACCGGTTTTTCATAATATTTTCTGCTCCTTTCTTGATCAGCCTTTCGTTCCACCTGTTACACCGCCGATAATCTTCTCTGACAGAAAAATCCAGAGAGTAAAGGCCTGCAGAACTCCTGCCTTCTGAAAACAATATAAAAGCTCCATATATTGTGCATTTTATATAATTACATGCATTTGCAACACTAATTTTATCATTTTTACACAATTAGTATTTGCATAATCATCTATTTCTTTTGCACAAAAAGATTGTTTTCATGAAAATCTCTGTTTCTCTCCGCCATATTTAATGCTTTTCACTCCAGCATCAGCGACTCTTCCCACCACTGTCCCGGTTCAAGTCTTTTTTTCTCCGCAAAGCCCTCTCCTTATATTGTATCTGAATATATACGGAATTCTCTGTATAAATCTTCCATGACAGTTTTCTGCCCTCAAAAATCTCCGCACTGCACAGGATTCCTTTTTTCCCCCGCGGAAAACTGTAAAAAAGAAACCTGTTTTTCCGTCCAGGTTTTGGGAACAGCAGGAAACAGCCGTATTTTTCCATCCTTCATCTGAAACAGCATTTCCTGAAGATGCATCTGCACTGAACATATTTCCCTCAAGAGTTAAAGGTCTGTAGGTAAACTGCGAATATCCTTTTTTCCGAAAATCTCCGTTCAGGTGAAATCCATTACAGCTGCAGAAATTTTCCCAGAAAATCCTCAGATACTCTGCTGCTTTTTCTCCGTTTCCCTGAACAGCATAAAGATGTGCCATCCATGCAAAGGTATAACCAACCCACTGGATGTGCCCAGCCTTTCATAATCCGCAATTACAGCATCGATTATTTCTTTTCCTTCGCCCTCATAATCTATGATTCCCAGAGGTGAAACAGCCATCGCATTTGAAAATGACGATGGGATTCTTCAAGACTTTCATCCGGAGAAAGCATCAGAACCTTATTTTTATTGACTGACAGTTCCGGAAGCCTCTGTCTGATGTGGCGCCACTGTAATTCTTCTGTTTTCCCCAGCTCACCAGCCAGTTTCTCCAGTGTTTCAAACAGCCGGATCATCAGAGCCAGATCATAATTACTGACAGGTGTCAGCCATGATCTTTCCGTATCGTCGTGAATCTCCGGAGAGCTGGATACAGGAAGAACCAGATAACCGTCCTCTGTCTCCTCCAGAAGCGATTGGATAAAAATCCCGGTTTCCTTCATATAAGGATAAGCTCTTTCCCTCAGAAATTTACTGTTTCCTGTATATCGGTAATATTCTCCAAATGCGTGGGCAAGCCACATCTGGTTGGACGGAGAAAGCGAATACATAGGCCAGCCCCCAAGAGGTTTCCCGTCAATTGTCATTGTTCCGGGAAGACAGCAGCCTTCTGCGCCGTAAAATTCTCCGGCAAACCGTCGCCCCTCATCAAAAAGACTCCAGAGAAAATCTAAAAAGCACCGTCCTTCTTCCAGATGGTTTGCCTTCAGATAATGGGTATAGGACAATTCTGTATTCAGATCGTTATGGTAATCTCCCTTCCACGGAGGAAGCGTTCCCTCATCTGCGGTCCACACTCCCTGAAGAGGCATAGGGACGCCTCCTTCTCTGGACGTTGAAGCAAACAGATAATTGGTCATATACCACTGCTTTTCCATAAATTTATCAGGAATACAGATACCGCTCTCTTCAAAATAATCCTTCCACCATTTTTTATGAGAATCAAAAAGTTCATCACCTGCTGACAGAGCGCCGAGAACCTGCTGCTTTCCCTGTTCCATCCAGCAGTCTCCGTCTTCTGATGAGACAATCTTCCAGACGATTCTTGTCACAGAGTCTTTTTTTCTTCTCCCAACAATCACTCCATAAGAAAATTCATCATTTACAGGCTGGCAGAACCATTGCAGCTCTCCCTCCTGTTTTTTTATCACAGGAGGATATTTCAGATCCTTCAGATTCCCCTGGGAAATCTGTCTTTCTTCCTGGCAAATAAACGTACTCTTTTTCCGTTCCTTTTTTCTCCGAATTCCGGATTTTTCAGTTCCACAGAAAATTCCGTTTCCCGAGCTTTCAACCTCTATGATCCCAACTTTGTTCCACTGCATGGACCCAAACTGAAATCCTGACAGTCTCTTTCCGGCTTCTGAACCTCATTTCCGCTTTTGCTGTTTCCAGGTTTAAGACAGATTCGATTTCTCCGTCAATACCGTAAAAATGAAGCAGGATCCTGCCTGCAGTTAATTTTGTAGGTGATGGATAATAATAGGGAGCATCAAAGATTTCCCGGATTTTTGCAGTATTTCCTGCCTTTGCAAGTTTCACAAGATTTTTCCAGGTAAACTCTTTATTCTGCTCCCACAAAACAGTTCTGTCCCATAAATCTGTACGGTCCAGACTAAACCTTATCTCTTCAGGACTGCCCCCAGCAGAGGCAGCCGCATTTTCCATTTCCCAGCGGAACAGCCTCGTCCCACCGGGAAATATTTTCTTTCCAGTTATAAGTAATATTCATGTACAAAGTCTCACTTGAATTGTCTGTTATAAAGATATAAAAGAAGAATCAGTCCGGCAAGTCCCAGAAGCATTACCAACAGCCCCTGCGGTCCTACATTTTTCTGTCCCAGTACTACAAGCGCCACACAAATAATAAAAAATATAGCTGCCAGAACGGTTTTTAAAACACTCTTTGTTCTTTCATTCATTTTATTTACCTCCTGTTCCGCACACTGATCAGCCTTTCAGACCGCCAAGAGTCATACCCTGTGTCAGTTTCTTCTGTACACAGATATATAAAATCAGTGTAGGGATCATAACAATAACCAGTCCCGCATACATCTGTCCGTACTGAACTGCTGATTTCTGGGCTGCCATCAGATTCATAAGTCCTACCGGAAGGGTTTTTATCTCCGTCTGGTGAGCAGGGTCATGGAAATAATATATTCATTCCAGAATGCCAAAAAGTTAAACAGAATTACTGTCACAATACTTGGCTTTGCCATAGGCATGATAACCTGAATCATAGTTCTCCAGTATCCGGCTCCGTCCACATAAGCCGCTTCCTCGTAATCTTTTGCCAGTGATTTAAAATAACCGGACAGCAGATAAATGGTAAAGGGAAGCGCGGTTGATGCATATACAAGCGCCAGAATAAACAGATTGTTCAGGTAAAAACGGCTCTCCGAACCACTGACGCAGTTTTCCGTCTGCATTATTGAGCATCAAAAAGATCGGTACAACAATATAGTTTACATTAATAAAAAGTCCTGCCATAAACATAACATTCCAGATCTTCTGGCTCTTAAATTTGAATCTGGACAGTACATAAGCTGCCGGAAGAGCGATCACGATCAGAAGCAGGATACCCAGGACCGTTACAAACACAGAATTCAGCATATAAGAACCCATGTTTGCAGTTTCCCACGCATCTGTAAAGTTCTGGAAATGGAATCCTTTCGGAAGCGCCCATGGACTTCCGTAAAACTCTGAATTCTCTTTAATTGAAGCAACAAATACCCAGGCAACAGGAACAATGATCGTAACTGCCAGAAGCCCCAGTATCAGATAGATAAATACTTTTGCCACCTTGGAACTGGCAGTACTGTTTTTCGTCATATCAGCCATTTTTCACCCTCCTTAGAATTCAATTTCTTCACGTTTGGTCACCGCATTGAGAACAGCGGCCAGCGCAAAGGAAAACAGGAATACCGCAACACCGATGGCCATACCATATCCATAGGAAGAGTTGGTGTAAGCTTCCTGATACATGTAGCTTAAGAATACATTGGAAGCTCCGTCCGGTCCGCCGTTTGTCATTGCTTTTACCATCAGGAAACTCATATTAATAGTACTGATAACAAAGAATGTCAGAGTGGTACGAATATTAGTCCAGATCAGCGGAAGAGTAATTGAGAAAAAACTGTTTGATCCTTCCCGCGCCTTCCAGACTTGCTGATTCATAGAGACTGTCCGGAATGTTTGCCATACTTGCCATGTACATAACCATATAATATCCAATGGCCTGCCATACCATGGCGATAATAATACTGTAAATAACAAGATCCTGACTTCCAAGCCAGAGGATAGGATTGTCCACCCCATTCTGTCCCCGGAACAGATTCAAAAAGGAGTTCAGAAGTCCCTGATTCGGATCATAGATAGCAGAGAAAATAGCGCTGATCACTACAACAGAAAGAATATTCGGGATGTAAAAAACAACACGGAAGAATGTCTGCCCTTTCAGTTTTTCTCTTGTAAGAATAGCGGCAAAAATAATCGCCATACCAAAAGTAACAATAGTAACAATCACGATCAGAAGAACAGAGTTCTGAAACGCCTGATAAAATTTATCGCTCTGTAACAGTATTTTGAAGTTATCAAGACCTACAAAAGTTTTTTCAGCTGTATATCCGCCCCATTTATAAAGAGACATTCTGAAAACATCAATGGTAGGGATCAACATAAAAATAGCAAAAAGAATTACTGCCGGCGCCAGACAGCAGAAAATAAACCGGCTTCTTCCCTTTTTTTTCGTCATGGTTCTTCTCCTTTCTTTATCCCGAAAAACGGACGGTAGTATTCACCGTCCGTTTTTTCAGATACCATATTTAATTATGTCAGGATCCTGGCTTTATTTCAAAGCGCCGCGAAGGGTATCACTGTCTTTTTTGATCTGCTCTACCCAATCATCTACTGTCTTATCACCGCTGACAAGAGAGTTGATCGGATCAAAGAATGTTGTACGAACGGTTACACCTTCTACCGGCTCAGTTGTCGCAAAAGCATCCATAACAGCTACTGCACCATCATCATAGATAGAATAATAAATTTTTGCATCGCCCTCAAGTTTGTCTGTCATTCCCTGGATCGGCTGAACTGCTCCACCGTCTTTTGCAAAAATCTCAGCTGCTTCATCAGAGTACAGATATGCGATAAACTGTTTTCCAAGGTCTTTGTTTACAGCGCCCTTCGGCATCCAGATCTGCTCAAAGAAGGAATAAGAAGCTCTCTCTCCGCCTTCCTCTACTGCCGGAAGTGCTGTGAATCCCCACTCAAAGCCGTCTGCACGAGGAGCGTCTGCCATCTCGCCGATTACCCAGTTTCCGTTTGGCATAAACAGAGCCTTATTGTCAAGGATCAGCTGCTGGTTTTTACGGAAATCATTGTCATTTGCGTTTGCCGGAGTTGTCTTCTCTGTATAGGAAGCCAGCTTCTCAATGATCTCAAATGTTTTCTTTGCTCCGTCTGTTTCCCATACGCCTTCGCCGTATTTCAGAGCTTCCTGGAATGTTTCAGCGCCGGCAGTCTCATGAAGCAGTGCATAGAAGAATGCGTCAAAGTATCCTGCTGTAGGATATGTAAACAGTGCAATATCTTCCTCTTTTGCCTTTTCGCCAAGTTCCCACATTTCATCCCATGTCTCAGGAACTTCCCAGCCTTTTTCCTCGAACAGTCCTTTGTTGTAGAACAGTCCGCAAGGTCCGTAGAACATCGGCATCAGATATGTTTTTCCGTCTCCGTAAGGATTTGTAATAGAGTTGTCCACAAATCCCGGAAGGATCTTGTCTTTTACAGTTACATCCTCTCCCGGTACTGTCATTTCCAGTACGTCAGTCATTTCCTCTACGTTATTGTCCTTAACAAAGGTTTCTGTAAGAGCAGATTCAGATCCCACTGCTCTCATGATAACATCCGGATAATCACCGGATTTCATAGCCGGTGTAATGATATCTTCAAGCTTCTTGTCGATTGTGAGTTCTACCTTTACTCCCGGATTTGCCTCCTCAAATTTTGCGCAAACATTTTTCCACATATCCTGTCCATATGCGGTTTCTACAACAGCCAGTTTCAGAGTCTGCTCTTCATCTGCCATAACAGTTGTTGCCATTCCTGACATTGCGCCTGCTGCCATAACTGCTGAGAGTGCAAGACTGGTAATTTTTTTTGCTTTCATCTCATATCCTCCTTTAGATTTTGTACATAAGATACAAAAACTTTTTTATTTTCTTAATAATAACTCATTAAAATTACTTTTTCAATTTATATATTGCTGTATACTTTAGAAATATTGCTATGAGTTACAGATTCAACGACAATATTACTTCTAATTGATATTTTTCTCATATTTTGATTGTTCAGAGCACCGGCATCTGTTAGACTGTAGTTACTGTAACATTCTCCTGAACATATTCTGATCTGTATGTTTCCAAGAAAAACGGAACCGAAAACCTTATCACTTTCTATGGAGCAGCCGTGTTATGATATATGAAAGTATACCTCTTGCCAAAGATCTTTCTGTAGAAAAAATTTATACCATCCATTACTTTGAATACTGCAATGACTTTTCCTATCCGGGTAGAACAGCATGATTTCTGGGAATTTCAATGTGTAGATAAAGGAACTGCCCGGATTCAGGCAGATGAAGAAGTTCATGTCCTTACTCACGGTCAGATAATTTTTCACCGTCCCAACGAATTTCACAACCTGTCTGGCAACCGGAAAATCATGCCCCTAACTATTGTAGTTGTTTCCTTTTGCCTGTAATTCTCCCCTATATGAGCTTTTTTTTGAAAAAACAGATTCTGACCCCTTTCGGATACAGAGCGAACCCTGATCGGAAAAATCATCGCTGAGGCCCGGCGGTGCATTGCCTCTCCTCTTGACGACCCCTATCTTCATAAAATGGAATTAAGAAAAGACAGCCCTGTGGGTTCCCAGCAGCTTCTTGTTCTTTATCTGGAACAGCTTCTGATACATATGCTCCGAAGATATACTACACAGGTACCGCACTGTGTCAGAAACATTGGCGACCCCTCATTTGAATCTTCTGCCTGCCGGAGGATCACCCGTTATCTGGAGGATCATATCTGTGAATCCCTTTCCCTTGAAGCAATCTGCCATGACAATCTCATCGGAAGATCCCAGCTTCAGAAAATCTTCCGTGAGGAATACGGCTGCGGAGTGATCGACTTTTTTTCTCATATGAAGATCAATTTTGCCAGACAGCTAATCCGGGAAAATGACATGAATTTCACACAGATCTCGGAATTTCTGGGCTATTCCTCCATTCATTATTTTTCCAGACAGTTTAAAAAACTCTGCGGAATGACGCCTACAGAGTACGCGCTTTCTATTAAAGCCATCTCCGAACGTCCTCAGAATTCTGAAAAAGACATAAAAAATGGAGCCGATGACTAAAACATCAGCTCCATTTTTGTCCCCTTTCCGGGCTCACTGTCAAGATTGATCTTTGCTTTATGAAGCGCAGCCCCATGCTTTACAATAGAAAGCCCCAGTCCTGTGCCTCCGGTCTGACGGGAATGACTTTTATCCACCCGGTAAAACCTCTCAAAAATACGTCTCTGTTCATTCTTCGGAATACCGATCCCATTATCCTCCACAAAATAGCATGGATGATGTCCTTCCTGCCCTGCAAACACCCGGACAGTTCCTCCTGCATCGGTATAGCGGATGGCATTGTCCGCAATATTATAGAACATTTCATAAAGAACCTGCCGGATTCCTCGCACCGCCACATGCTCCCCTTCCAGAACAAGACTGATCTGCTTTTTCTCTGCCGAAGGCTGGAGATGATACACAATGTCCTCTGCCAGCTCATAAATATCTACTGCCTCAAATGGCATGTCGCTGTTTTTCTCATCAAGCCTTGAAAGCTGGATGATATCTGACACAAGAGAACTTAAACGGCTTGCCTCATGGTAAAATCCTTCCGGAAAAATTTCAGGAACCTTGTCTTCTCCCACCATTCCGTTCATCATCAGCTCCGCATAACCGGAAATAGACATCAGAGGGGTTTTCAGTTCGTGAGAAAACATTGGCAGAAAAATTCTCTTCGCATTGCCTCAGCCTCCTTCAGCTCCTCCAGCTGAGACGCGATCT
>ENA-OQBV01001572-OQBV01001572.1-human-gut-metagenome-genome-assembly--contig:-NODE-1572-length-11020-cov-2.958873_pt1 | contig 11020 bp, 19 predicted proteins | sample MGYA00242750_ERZ504559 | MGnify/ENA primary metagenome ERZ504559 (study PRJEB26092, sample SAMD00036230) | human gut metagenome | host: Homo sapiens | study: EMG produced TPA metagenomics assembly of...
ATAACTTTTTTCAATCGTCTAAGATGTTCCATTAGTAAATATAATTATGTTAAATTATAAATTTAATTTCGATTTATTCTTTCAAAAATAATTACTTTGTTTATAATTTGCACCGTCATACAATTTTTGTATGCGGACAAATATACGAAATAATAAATAAAATCGGAATAAACTGATAAGTAAATTATTTGATATGGAAAGAATTACTGACAAACTCAAAAAACTTCTCGCTCTCGCAGAACGGGGATGCGGAGGGGAGGCAGAGAACGCCCGCCGTCTTCTTGAAGAACATCTGAGAAAATACGGTATGACGCTTGAAGACATCTGCGAAAACAATATTTCACGCAGGACATTCAAGTATAGGAACAAAGAAGAACGCACGATTATCATTCAAGTCTTCCTATCGGTTCTTGGTAGCAAGAGCGAAGCATTTAATGGGTCAACTTACAGTGCTTCAAAGAAGACAATCTACATAGACCTGACAGACTTGGAATATGCCGAAATATCCGACATGGTTGCGTTCTTCAAGTCTCAGTTTAACAAAGAGAAAAAACGCCTAATGAAAGACATTCTCCACGCTTTCGTCAACAAACATAACATCTTTGATTGTACCCCTAACGATGATGACAAGGCAAGCGACAAGGAAATAGACCTTGAAGAACTCATGCGCATTTTATCCCTATCAAATGGTATGGAAGACGTGACATACAGAAAAGCAATTTCAAACAAATGACGATATGGAAACAATGATTTTTAAGACACCTTGCCAAACAGAACGGGAAACCCGTGACTTGGCTATTTACAACGAGTATAACGCCCTGATTGCCGTTGAGGGACAGAGTAAAACGCTCGTAACAGAACACCTGATGAAGAAATATAACATACACAGCGCAGGAACTATTTACTTGATTCGCCGCCGTGTGGAGAAGAAATTGGAAGCGCAGAAAGGGGGTATAAATGGCACTAAGTAAAGAGGCGCAAAAAATCAAGACCGAGTACAATAAAAAGTACATGGAAAGATATTGGGAGCGCAAAGCTGAAAAGAGAAAAAACGAGACCAAAGCGGCGGCAGAAAAGACAAAGACTGTGACAACAAAAAGAACGACAAAGACTGTGAGCACCGTTACAATCAAAGAAACAGAACTTTTTGAATGGCTTTTCCCCGAACCGCACGTCACGGAGGTAACGGTCTCCCGGAACGGACAGTCTGACGCACAGTATATCAAAGCCCTTGAAACGGCTAACAAGACCATAAACACGGAAAACGCCCGTCTTCAAAAACTCTTGATTAAATATCAAGACATCGTAAGAACGGGATTGAAAGCGATAATGTTTGACATCGAAAACTGTAGGTCATTATGAAAAAGAAAATTATTCAATGGGGGCTGATGACCGTTCTCGGTCTTTGGGGAATGGTTTCATTCATGGTTCTCGCAGGAGAAGAAGCCCCCGATGTATGTATGACATTGGGCGATTTCTTTCTGATTAAAGCCCTTGCGATAACAAGTTTTTCAGGTTGTATTCTATGCGGGAAATGGCTCTCAAAAAAGGGTCTTTTACCGGAAATAAACATACAGGAGGATTGAATATGGAAATCACTTTGGAACAACTCAATGAAAAAATAGACAACCTTTCACGGTTGACGCTTATCAGTTCAAAAACGGTTCTTGACTTTGAAGAAACGATTCTGTTCACGGGATTGAGCAAAGGACACCTTTACCGCCTGACAAGCAACCGACAAATACCATACTTCAAGAAAAACCGCAAACTATATTTCAAGAAGTCTGAATTGGAAGAATGGATGCTTGAACGGCGCATACCGACAGAAGAAGAAATTCAAAGTCAGGCTACAACATATTTAGCAACCCATAAAATTTAAATCAATCATTTTATTAACAATCAAATTTCATCATTATGGAAAATGACATTATTGAAATCAAACAAGCTGAAATGCTTGCGGGAATTACCCGGTCAGAAATTGACATTCAGATTGCCACGGCGAAGCAATATCCCCGTGACCTGAATACAGTCTTGAACAAAATCGCCACCTATGCCACAATGGATAGGGAAACGGCAGAAGACTGCTTCTATGTTCTCAGAAGAAAGGACGCAAACGGTAATGACAACACCATTGAAGGGCTTTCAATCCGTATGGCAGAAATTATCGCAGGGGCTTGGGGAAACCTGAGAGTTCAGACCCGTATAATCGGGAATGACGGGCGTAAAATCACGGCTCAGGCTGTCTGCCATGACCTTGAAACAAACTACGCCGTATGCAAGACCGTTGACCGCCGAATAACAACGAAAACGGGCAAAACATATAGTGACGATATGCAGGTTGTGACAGGCAACGCTGCCTCTTCAATCGCTTTCAGAAATGCAGTCTTGGCGGTCATACCGAAAGCCGTTACAAAACGTGTCATCAATGAAGTTAAAAAGGTTGCGCTCGGTCAGGCGATTGACGTTGAGACATCACGCAAGAACTGTTTGGCAAACTTCGCAAAAGCGGGTGTGACGGAAACCATGATTTGCCAATATCTCGGTATCAAGACTATCGCAGACATAGACAAAGAACGTCTGTTTGAACTGAGAGCCACTTGGAACGCAATCAAAGAGGGAACGACAACCGTTCAGGAAACCTTTGTCAAACCACAACTTGAAGCCAAAGCACAAGAAGAAGCCAATAAAAAGACCGCTTCGGCGGCTGACAAGGCGGCAGCGGCTATCGCACAAGCAACGGGAGAGATACCCAGCCAACGTTGACCCTGAAACGGGTGAAAATAAAAGAAGAAAAGTCAAAGAAAACATCAACATCTAAAAAGTAAAACATTATGAAAGAAGTAATTGAAGTCAAAAGAGACGATTTGCGGGAACTTTATCAGGTATTAACCAATTACCCGGCAATTTCAAAAGAACAGGTTCAGAACGAAATGCACAAGGTTTTCGGGGAAGATACATTCAAACCCAAAGACATCATGGAGCGTGTAAAGACCTTTGAAGACGCTTGCCGTGAACTTGGGGAAGAACACCCATTTGTAAGGTCATATAACGGTTATACAAACAACATCCACGAAAACAATAAAAACGATACGGACATACTTGCATACCTCAAACTCCGTATCATCTGCGCCGCCTTGAACGAGGGCTGGGAGCCTCAATTCACAGAGGACGAATGGCGTTATTATCCTTGGTTTTGGCTCTATACTCAGAAAGAAATCAATGACATGGATGAAGACGAAAAAACAGACCGCCGCTTAATGTCAACAGGCGAATATCAAACAGGTTATGCGGGTCTCGCTTGTGCGTATTCGGGTCTCGCCCCCTCGTCTGCGAATGCGAATGTCGGTTCTCGCCTTTGCTTAAAGAGCGACACGCTCGCCGTTTACTGCGGGAAACAGTTCATCAACATCTGGGCAGACTTCTGTCTTATCCGCAAGTGAGTAACAACAAATGTTTAACATTCAAATATCAACAATTTATGGAAACTAAAAATAACAGCGAATTTATGTCACAGGTTGACGCATTTTCAGAAGAAATGCAGAAGTTTATAGAAAAGTCTGATAAGAGACACGCCTTAATTATCATCGCCTCTGAGCCTGACGAAAACGGGGAAGCTCACGTCAAACCGGGTCTATCATGGGAAATGAAGAAGAAGTCGTTCACGCTTTAGTCGGGTTTATAAGACAACCCCAAGGACGTGAGTTGTTAAAGAGAGCTGCTTCTCTAAGTATGCTTGATTCTTTAATGAAATCAGTATTAAACGCAAAAGAACGGGAGGAAAGAAAATGAGCTACACGATTATCAGACCGAAAGACCGTAACGAATGGCTTGAACATAGAAAGTCAGGTATCGGGAGCAGTGAGGTTGCAACCATTCTCGGGTTGAACCCGTGGGAAACCCCTTATCAGCTTTGGAGACGCAAGGTTGGTCTTGATGAACCTAAAACAGAGACCTTTGCTATGAAAGCGGGGCACTATCTCGAAGACGCAGTTGCGCAGTTTTGGCATGACGATACGGGACGTGAAATAATCAAGTCATCAGCCGGGGACTGGCTGATAAGAAACAATGAACGCCCCTATCTACAGGTCAGCCCTGACCGTACATATTGGCTCGCAGGAGAAAAGAAGAACGCTTCAAACAAAGGTATTTTTGGAATGTAAGACCACCCAAATGAAAATTTCCTCTGACGATCTGCCGAAGCATTGGTTCTGTCAGGTTCAATATCAACTCGGAGTTGCAGAATTGAAAGAGGGCAGTTTGGCTTGGCTCTGTTCAGGACGTGAGTTCGGCTATAAAGACCTGTCTTTTGTTCCTGACTTCTACGCATGGATAGTTGAAGAAGTTGAAAAGTTTTGGCGTGACAACATTCAGGGGAAGAAAGAACCCGAAGCGACATCGGTTCAAGACATTCTGCTGAAATTCAACCGTCACACGGACGGGAAAATCGTTGAAGTGAATGACGCTATTTTCTCAGACTATCAAAAGTTGAAAGAAGTCAAGAAAGAGATGGATAAACTTGATGAAATCAAGACAGAGTTGGAAGAACGCATTAAACTTGGCTTCGGAGATGCAGAGGCTATCAGCTACGGAGGTCAGACGCTCGCCACATGGAAAGCCCCCAAGCCGTCAATGAAGTTTGATGACAAGGCTTTCAAAGCCGCACACCCTGAAATGGTTTCCGAGTTCTCAAGGGAGGTTCAGGGGGCACGCCGCTTCCTGTTAAAATAAGGTTCAATCAACAAAGAAAGGTCAGACGGTTATGTATATCATTTCAAATAAGCAAATGGAAGATATAATCAGCTATATCGAAGCATGGAAAGACGGGGTTCAGGTTGAAGAAAAGGACACCCGGACTTATAACAAGGTTCGCCTCGCAAATATCCTTGTGAAGAAACTGAAAGCGAAACAGCCGCTTTCAAAGCCTGAACTTTCTGAGAGCCTTAAAAAAAATCTTCGTGATTTAAAGTGAGTATAATGTAATCACTTATCTTTGCAATAACCGAAATGAAAAGACAGTTAAACAACGATATAAACTCCGTACATGGGTTGAACATCCGAAAGGTTTTCAAACGCTTGCTGTTATGCGTGGTTAGCCCTAAATACGGAGTTTTATTCTCTCAAATATGATAACACTCAGAGAAAACCAAACAGAGCCGATAAACAAGGCTATTCAGTTCTTCACGGAAAAGAAACCGAAGCCGAGTTTGATTGTTCTCCCGACCGCTTGGGGAAAATCAATACTGACGGCTTTTGTCGCAAAGAACAGCAACGATAAAATGATTGTTCTTCAACCCTCGAAAGAGTTGCTCGAACAAAACTATTTGAAATATTGCTCACTATGCGGGGATTTCGCCTTGAATGCGGGCATTTACAGCGCGAGTTTCGGGCGAAAGGACATCGCCCATATAACTTACGCCACGATAGGCTCAATAAAGAGCCTCGGGGCTAAATTCAAGTCTCTCGGGTTTACAAAAATGTTGATTGATGAAGCGCACCTTTATCCCCGTGAGGCTGACAGTATGCTCGGGCGTTTCCTGAAAGAAAGCGGTATAACCCACGTTCTCGGAATCACGGCTACCCCCGTGAAGCTGCAAACGAACCGGGATAAGGACGGACAGAACTTCTCAAAACTTGTCATGCTGACCTCCCGTTCAAAAAAAGGAAACTTCTTCAAAGAAATCATTCATGTCGGACAGGTGGCTGAAATGGTTCGCCTCGGCTTTTGGTCTCCGCTTCAATATGAGACAACGGGATTCGACAGCAGTCTTCTTGTCTTCAACAGTTCAAAATCTGAATACACGGAAGAAAGCGTTCAGCGGGCGTATGACGCAAACGGAGGGTCTGAACAGATTGTTCAAGCCCTTGACAGACATTCAGACCGCCGCCATATTCTTGTCTTCGTTCCCTCTGTTGAGGACGCTATAACGCTTTCAAAGAAATACCCAAACTCAGCCGTGATTTACGGGGAAATGGATAAGACGGAACGTTCTCAGGTCATCACACGTTTCAGGGCGGGCGAAATACGGGTCATATTTAACGTCAGAGTGCTTTCGACAGGCTTTGACTATACAGGTATCGCCTGCATCGTTTTAGGCGTTTCTACGGCTTCTATCGCCTTGTATTATCAGATTATCGGACGTGCGACACGTATTGACCCCGAAAAAACGGACGCTTTGATTGTTGACCTCGGCGGCAATGTTGAACGTTTCGGGCGTGTTGAAGACATCACGTTTGAGCAGGGTAAAATGTGGCGAATGTTCGGAACGGGCGGGCGGCTTCTGTCAGGCATACCCATTTCGGACATCGGTCATTACACCCGTGAAGACACACGGGCGATAGACGCTCGGGCAGAAGCCCCGATTGAAATCATGCCTTTCGGCAAATATAAGGGGAACAGAATAGCGGACATTCCCCTTGATTACCGTCAATGGATGATACGCTCCTTTGAATGGAACGCAAGGAACGAGAAACTCCGCAAATCAATTCTTACAACCCTATAAATCCATCAGGCTATGGCAAGACCGAAAAAACAAACCGTTGATTATTTCCCGCACTTCGTCAAGGGCGGGCGCACGATTTTCATCCTTGAAAATAAGTTCGGGAATGACGGATATGCGTTTTGGTTCAAACTCCTTGAAATTCTCGGGGAAAGTGAGGGGCATTTCTATGATTGTTCAAACGCTTCAAATTGGGAGTATCTTCTTGCCAAAACACGTGTCACAGAGGAAAAGGCGAAAGACATTATCAACGTCTTGATAAATCTAAACAAAATTGACATTGAGCTATGGAACGAACATCATGTTTTATGGATTGCGAATTTTGTCAGAAACCTTTCAGATGTTTACAGAACCCGTAACACCAACCTCCCGTCAAAACCCTGTTTTGAAGACAAGAAACAGCCTGAACAGAAAGTTCCTTCCGAGAAAACACAGGATGAAGAACGGTTTTCTACGCAAGAAACCCCTAAAGGAGAGGAAAGTAAAGAAAAGGAGAGCAAAGAAAAATATCCTTATCAGGATATATGCGCCTTGTGGAACTCAATCTGTGTTTCTCTGCCGAAAGTTCAAAAAACTCAATGACAACAGGCGAACAAAAATAAAATGCCGTTGTGACGAATGGGGCAAAAGCCGTGAGACTTGGATACAGACCGCAGAAGACATCTTCAAGCGTGTTCAGGCTTCCGACTTCCTGACCGGGCGGCAATCCAACAAAAGGGCGTGGACGGCGACATTCGATTGGATTTTGAGAACGGTTCAAACTGGATAAAGGTTCAAGAGGGCAACTACGACAACGATAAAGGCAGCGGCGTTCAGAACGGTTCAAAAGTCACAAAGGTTCAACTCGGTGTCGGCGAGTTCTATGACAACTCAGGGCGAAGGACATACGGTTCAGGCAAGGCAATAATACCTCCTACAGCCCCGCCACGTCCGTCTGACAGACACGCTTGGGATTCATCATCAAACACTTGGATTTTATTATGAGCATAAATTGGGAAAAATACGGGATAAAAGCCCCATACGGGCGTTCAGGGAACAGAAAGGTTTTCTGCCCACAGTGCCATGACCAGCGTCACGACAAACGTGACAAAAGTCTTTCTATCAACCTTGAAACAGGCGAGTTCAATTGTCATTACTGCGGCTTCTCGGGCTGTGCAGCGGAAAAAGAGCCTTGGGAAAAAGAAGACCGCCCGTGGCGCAACGCCGCCCCCATACGCCGCGAGAAACCCGTTTACAAGAAACCCGCCCCACGTCAGGACTGTTCTTCAATCTCTGGGAAAGCCCTTGAATGGTTCAAAGGGCGTGGCATCAGCGAAAAGACCCTGACGGCGATGAAAGTAACCGAGGGGCTTGAATGGATGCCACAGAAGAAAGGCAAAGCGAATACGGTTCAGTTCAACTACTACCATAACGGGGAACTTGTCAACACGAAATTCAGAACGGGAGACAAATGTTTCAAACTCTGTTCAGGCGCAGAACTTCTCCCATACGGGATTGACAACATCAAAGGTACGAAAGAATGTATCATCACAGAGGGCGAAATGGACGCTCTGTCATTCTTTGAATGCGGACGGACAGATGTTGTGAGCGTTCCGAACGGGGCTAACTCAAAACCTTGACTACCTCGATGATTATCTCGAAGAATACTTTGATGACAAAGAGACAATATACATCGCATCCGACACGGACACGAAAGGCGTTGTTCTGAAAGAAGAACTGATAAGGCGTTTCGGGGCTGAACGTTGCCGGATAATTGAATACGGGGACGGATGCAAGGACGCTAACGAACACTTGCAGAAGTACGGGCGTGAAAGTCTTCTGAAATGTATCGCTGACGCTCCCGAGATAAAGATTGAGGGCGTTTTCACGCTGTCAGACTTTGAACAATCCCTTGACGCTCTGTTTGAGCATGGCTTGCAGAAAGGGGTAACAATCGGGCATGACAACTTCGACCGATTGTGTTCTTTTGAAACAAAGCGTCTGTGTATCATCACGGGCGTTCCGAGTTCGGGTAAGTCTGAATTTATTGACGAAATTGCAGAACGATTGAATATCCGCTACGGCTGGCGTTTCGCTTATTTCAGCCCGGAGAACGCCCCGCTGGAATATCACGCCTCAAAACTGATTGAGAAGTTCACGGGCAAACAGTTTGACAAAGAACACTTGACCTACGGGGAGTACAAACAAGTGAAACAACACCTTGAAACAAATTTCTTCTTCATATCCCCGAAAAGCGATTTCAGGGTTGACGCTATTCTCGAAAGGGCGAAATTCCTTGTCAGACGCAAGGGGATTAAAGTTCTCGTTATTGACCCATATAACAGGCTTGAAGATGAAAGCGAGGGCAAGAACGAGACTAAATACATATCAAGGCTGCTTGACAAACTGACAAACTTCGCACAGCAGCACGATGTGTTGGTCATCCTTATGGCGCACCCAACAAAGATGCAGAAGAACAAAGACGGCGAGCCTGAGATACCGACACTTTATGACATCAGCGGCTCGGCTAACTTCTACAACAAGGCTGATTTCGGTATTGTCGTTCACAGAAACCGACTTGAAAACACGGTTGAAATCTACGTGAAGAAAGTGAAGTTCAGACACCTCGGAGAGTGCGGCATGGCTCTGTTCAAATATAACCTGAACAACGGGCGTTACAGCCCCTTTGTCAACGGAACAGAACCCGTTTGGGACAACAGCAACCATTTACAGGAAGAAATCAAGCGGCGTGAACAGGAAGCCTTTGAAGCCTCTCAATTCAACTGGGATGACTTTCAGCCCTCCGATGAAGAATGCCCGTTTTAACCATTTAACAGAAAATAGATATGAAAACGTATGTAATCACACTCTCACAGGTTTTCCCGACATGGCACAAGCGAGCGGGAGAACCGACAAAATTCAGAGCAGCTTTCCTAAGCGGACAGACCTGTTCAAAATGCAAGAAACGTAACCATGCCATGTGTACGAGCGAATGTTTCTCAGGCTTGAAAATACACACCATACGGGCAAACTATCCACTATGGCTGAAACGCATCACAGAGGTTCAACAAGGCAAGGCAGTTCTCTCTGTCAGACAATGGTCGGGAAAACCATACAGAAGCCCACAAATTGAAATAACAAGACTGACTGTGAAACACAGTGTTGGTATTCAGAAAGTTGTATTTTATAGAACTGAGTGGTATGATGATGACAACAAATACCATTATTGCTATGATGTTACATTGGATAACGACAAAGGAATAAACATTGATGATATTGCTCGCAATGATGGTTTAAATCCTATTGATTTTATTGAATGGTTTGACAGGGATATATGTAAGCAAAAGTTAGATGATGATGGTAGAGTTCATAAAGAACTTGCAATTATTCACTTCACTAAATTCCGGTATTGACATGAAAGCCGAAAGAATTTTTTTGACGCTGTTGTCCGAATGAGAGAAAAGCAGCAAGAATACTTCAAAACAAAGACAAGTTCAGCCCTGACAGAAAGCAAGAGACTTGAACGGGTCATTGATGACGAAATAGAGAGAGTTCAAAGAATTATCCACGAAAGACAGAACCCGAAGTTATGGCAAGATTAGACATTGAAAGGCAAAAACGGCTTGAACCCACACGCATTGAACATGCTGTCAGTCGCATTCAGGAACTCGGCTTTGAGATTGTTCAACGTGACAACACTCAGATACAGTTCATTCACAAAGGACAATCAGTGACGTTCTTTCCGTACAGCGGATGGGCGACAGGAAAAAGCATAAAGGACGGGCGGGGTCTTGAAAGACTTCTTAAACAGTTGAGACCATGAGACCAAGAGGAAACGGACTGACAACGCTTCACGATGAGAAGCAAGAAGAACGGGGCTTCTTCTGTATAAAGCTGGTTCAGTTTCTGAACACAGAAGCCGAAATGGGAACAGAAGAATACAAGCGGCTTTGGGATGAAAGGTTCTCAGCCGCTAAGAGTGGTCATGCTTTTATAGAAACCGCTGCCGATATATGAAAGAACGGTCAAAAACAGACCCGTACAACTGAATTTATTCACTTAAAAAATAACGAAAAATGAAGAATTATCAATTTGAGGAAATAACATTTTGGCTCTCGTTGATTGCGTGTTTACTGGCTTATGATGCAGAAATATTGTGGCTTGCAAAAATATTGGCAGGAATAAGCGTGATAAACTTTTTTTGCGCAATCGTTACGGCTTGGATAGATGTGAAACATAAAAAGAATTGAAAATGAAAATGAGAAAACAGAAAAAACAAATCCCTGCGGATTTTCGCAAACAGATGTATGAGAATTACAAAGCTAATATGGCTTTCTACGGTAAGCCGATAAGTTCATATAAACAGTGGCTCAAAGATGTGTTTAACACTAAAATACCAACAAAATGAAAAAGATTAGTAAGTTTCCAATTTTAGGGTGTCACCTTTTAGACGGGTGCCTGCTGGCACCCGTCTAAAAAAGAGTCCATAAATTTAACGATTATTATTTGCATATTGTCATGGGAAGAAGGTTTTCGTAATCAGT
>ENA-OQBV01001573-OQBV01001573.1-human-gut-metagenome-genome-assembly--contig:-NODE-1573-length-11019-cov-3.790397_pt1 | contig 11019 bp, 15 predicted proteins | sample MGYA00242750_ERZ504559 | MGnify/ENA primary metagenome ERZ504559 (study PRJEB26092, sample SAMD00036230) | human gut metagenome | host: Homo sapiens | study: EMG produced TPA metagenomics assembly of...
GTCTCTTTCACTTCAAACAGCCCTAAATTCATAGATTTCTGTGTGGGCGAGTTCCATTCCGTTCCTTTTCTCTTACTCAGATATCCATTTTCACGCAACCACTCAAATAAGCGCTTCTGCCCTGTTTCAACGCCGTTCTGTTTCAAAATCTTCGCCAGATCGCCGATTAAGATGGATGTATGACTGGTAGCGACAGCATCCGCAAATATCGCTTTCGGGCTTCATTTCCTCAATCTGTGCTGTCTGCTCTTCAATGGTCTTCTGCGCTTCCAGAACTGCCAGTGCAAGAAGTTCTTTACCCTGCGGAACGTGCTCTTTGATGATATTTTCCATCTCATGAAACCGTTTGATGTATTTTGCTGTGAACTCCGTCCCTTTGACTCCTGTGAGTTTGTGGGCGATAAATTCGCAGCCCTCTTTTGTGATTAAATAGCACGGATACTCTTTTCCTCTCTCGTTTTTGTACTTAGATTCTACAAAGAAATCTGACTCACCAATTTTGGAGAGTGAAAGTTGTTCGATGTATGTGCGGATATCTCTAAGCAATTTATCATGCGCTTTTCCTACCATCTCAGCAACTTCCCGGCTGTCTAATTTCTGTTCTAATTTGTTCAATACTTTTTACCTCCTATTTTTATTGCCGTCGTAACCTCCGTGGCGGGATTGTTTTCTTTTGGTTTATCTCCTATACTGTAAATACAGGGCACCGCCATGCCTGAGTATTACGAAAGGAGCGATTTTATGAGACGTTGTAATTCGCCATTTAACGGCAATCGCTATGTGCTTAATAAAAACACTGGTGAAATCCATGATTTAGACCGCGAAACCTCGTGCTGCCGCATAAATGATATAAAGTCCGAACATATCTTTAATTGCAGTTCCTATGAGGAAGCTGTTGTTTTTTCTTCCATGCTTGACATCAGAGAAACGGATGTGCTCACTGCATGCCAGAGAAAAACAACGGATAACCATTAAGAGCTGCTTCTTTTAAATGAGGTAGCTCTTTTTCAGGCATCTCCTCTTCAAGAAGTTCTGCAAATGCTTCAGGAGTTTTTTTGACTTCGATCAAGCCAAATACCATATTAGAAAACTCTTTCTCTCTAGTAATGGATTTCAATACATCGAATTTTTTATCTTTCTATCCTTATTTTCTTCGTCAAGGCCTATAAACTCATCGATATATTTTTCGATACGTTCAACCCCCTGAATTTCTTCGCGCAACTCTTCTGGTTGTTCAAGAATTTTTTTCACAGCATTCCTGATTAAATTCTCCGTATTTACCTTCTGAATTTTGATGTCATCTTCACACTTTTTGATGCGATACAACAAGCAATCCCATTTTCGTCTTGAAACCCACATCTTTCTCACCTTCCTTTCTTTAAACTCTGTCCTCTGCATTTCTCAATCCGGGCTTGGAACCGGCTTCGGCTGCATTGCAGTGCCGGGACGTATCCGGCGGTTTATCAGAGCTGTTGTCATTTTCTTCAAGCCCAAGATCAATCAACATATCATTGAATTGATTGGAAATCTTTAAAATAAATTTTGTTAAAATAATAAGAGATTTCACATTCCCACGATCTGCTATCTTCCTGTGAGCTGATAGCAGATTTTTTATAACTGTCCTTCTAATGTAAAATCAAAATTCTTCTTTTATTTTCATTTTCATTTCCTCACTTTCGGTTTGTTTGTGTTGTTGTTTTCTTGTTGATGAACAAATAATAACTCGTTTTACCTTGTTTGTCAATAAGATTTTTCAAAAAATTAAATATTTTTCTTGTTGACTAACAAGTATAATAATGATATACTGATTTCAGAAAGGAGGAAGCCTTTTGGAATTAAATATAGGAGAAAGAATTGAAATCTTAAGAAAAGACTTAAGTATGTCTAGGAGAGTTTTTGGAGAAAGACTTGGCGTCAGACGAAAGCGTTAATTGTTAATATAGAATACGATCGTTTGAAGCGCCCAGATCAAAAAGAATCCTTATATAAGTTAATTTGCAAAGAATTCAATGTAAACGAAGAATGGTTAAGAACCGGAAACGGTGAAATGTTTATCCCGTTGACAAGAGACCAGTTGATTACAGACTTTGCTGCTGATCTTATAATGGAAAACGATACATTTAAAAAGAGATTAGTAGAAGCTCTTGCAAAGTTGGATGAAAATGAATGGGAAGTCCTAGAAAAAACTCGCTGAGAGCTTAATTAAAAAAGACTAGGGTTCCCCTAGCCTAAAAGTTTTTTGCAGAATCGGTATACAAGTTCCAACATCTCAATGTTGTTGGACTTGTTAACCAATTCAATGATAAGTTTTTTGTAGTCCATTCGCGATCCCCCTAACTGCAAAAACACATGTTCGAAATCCCTAAACATATAATACTATTTCATTGGATAAAAATCAATATTTTGTTCGAACATTTGTTCTGTTATTTTTTGGTACTTATGTACCTCTCTATTAAGTAAACAACCTAAAACAAGGAAACTTACGCGAAATTGGACAATCGTCCCAGATCTGGGACACTTATTGATATGGAGAGTCGATAAGGTCGAAAATTCGGACTTCTAATCCTTTGGCAAGTAATTCCAGCGTGTCGGCTGTCGGTGATATTTCACCATTTGCAATACGGTTAATCGTTGATTTTGATATTCCGGTCGCAATGGATACTTGCCGAGTAGATAGGTTTTTATTGGACATGATCTTATCGAGTAATATCTTCATAATATTTTAATTGTAGTATATTCCAAATCTGGAAACTACAGGTAAATAATGGTAATGATATAACCGCTTCGGCGTTTATATATAAATTGCGGGAAAAGTACAGGAGAGAAAAAGAAGGTGAATTAAGAAAGGAATGGGATTTCGTTTCAGAAAAAGTTTTAAAATTGCTCCCGGTATAAAGTTTAATCTTAACAAGAATAGCCATAGCTTCACGTTTGGTGGAAAAGGAATTCACTACACTGTTAATTCTGATGGAAAACGGACAAAAAGCTTTGGAATTCCAGGGAGCGGACTGTATTACACAGAAACCAAAAACGGAAAAACTAAAGAAAACAAGGGGAAAACAATGAGTAAAGCATCGAATAAGAGTGGTGGTGGATGCCTTAGTGTTATTGCATTGCTGATAATGCTCTCTATTGCACTTGTAGTGTATTCTTTTTTATGGATACCAGCGATACCGGCATTGATATACTGTGTTGTATCCAAAAAAATTCCGGCCATACAGGATCAGGAATACTGTGATATGCTCGATTGTGTTTGCAACATCTCTAATTATCTTTATATGGCTTGGATCTCCGTCTGAATTGAACTCTATATCTGCAGAGTGGGGGAAAGAAGAATTTAATATCGGAGATGTAACGGAGGTAAAAATTACTCCAAAGCCCCGTCGGACGCAAAAATCGAAAGCTTGGAATTATCCGAAAATAATATCGCAGATCTCGAATATAAGGACGGAAAAGCCGTCATTACATTTACGGGTTCTGGGAATGCATCACTATTTTTTACGGCGAATGGAGAAATTAAAAGCAGTTCGAAAACTATTACCGTTATAGATCCGGAAGAAGAAGCGAGAATAAAAGCCGAGGAAGAAGAACGGATTAGGTTGGAACAGGAAGCTCAAGCAGCTGAACAGGCGCGTATCGAGCAAGAACAGGCTGCGGCTGCTGAACAGGAAAGGATTGCACAAGAGCAAGCTGCAGCGCAAGCAGCACAAGAGCAGGCTGCACAGCAAAGCCAAGATGACCCCATCGTGTATATAACAAACACTGGGGCAAAGTATCATAGCGCTGGATGCAGAACTTTGAAATCTAAGATAGAAAAACATCTGTCTGAGGTACGCGGAGTTTATGAACCGTGCGGCATTTGCCATCCACCACAATAAAATAAAAACCGCCCCTGCGCCAACAGAGACGGTATACATATCCGAAGATATGCGATTGAAATCCACGAATATTGTATCATCTTCGGGGCAGTCACACAAGCGGAACATATGTTTTGCGCTGGCTGTTATTTTTGTACCAATTTTAAATATATTTTACAAAAGGAGAGTGATGCAAATGCCAGAAAAAATACTGCGGTGTGCCATATACATCCGCGTCTCCACATTTGAGCAGAGCGTACATGGCAAGTCTCTGCAAGCACAGAAAGAATGCCTGGAGCAATACGCAACAGACAACAATATGTCTATAGTAGGTGTCTATGCGGACGAGGGAAAGACTGCCAGAAAAGAATTGAAGAAAAGAAAAGCCATACACGCTCTTGTAGAGGACGTAAAAAGGGATAAAATTGATGTGATAATTTTCTGGAGACTCGACAGATGGTTTCGAAATCTGTCAGATTTCTATAAGGTCCAGGATGTACTTGATGAGCATGGAGTGCGTTGGATCTCGGTTTCCGAGCCAGGAATAAACATGGAGACCAGAGACGGACGATTGCAGTTAAATGTAGTGCTGTCGATCGGGCAAAATGAAGTAGACACCACATCCGAGCGAATTAAATTTGTGAATGAAGCATCTATAAGACAGAGGAAGTTAATATTCGGAGATGCAAATATGCCTTTTGGATATAAAACAGGTGTTGTGGATGGAAAGAAATGCATGGTTAAGGATCCGGAAACAAAACACATGGTGGAAGATTTTTTTAATTATTTTAGAATCCATAACTCCAAAAAAGGTGCTGTCCGGTACATGCAAGAGGCCTATGGTATTGATTTTAGCTATGGAATGTTGAGAACAATGTTATCGAGCGAATTTTACAAGGGGACGTACAGAGGGTATCCTTATTGCCCCGCCTACCTGTCAGAAAAAGAATGGAATGAGATGCAAACTATCTCGAAAAGAAATATAAAAAGCACACCATCTGGCAGAGTATACCTATTTACTGGTTTAATACGTTGCCCTGTATGCGGACAGAAATTAGTCGGTACAGGATGCTCGTCCGTTATAAATCGTAAAACGTGGGAAAAAAGGACGTACTGCTACTACCGTTGCAATAGAGCGCTTAAAGACCATATTTGCACGTATAGGCATAGGGTGAGCCAGAACCTTGTCGAAAAATATTTGCTCGAAAATCTCGAAAGAGAATACGAAAAGTATAAAGTACGCAGCAACCAGATCAGTGAAGAGCTAAAAAAGCAAAAGAAAACGAAAGATCCGGAAAAGCTGAGAAAAGAAATGGAACGATTAAATTTGTTATTTCAAAAAGGGAGGATTTCTTACGATTACTACGATAAGGAGTACCAGAGATTGGAAGAAGAACATTCCGCTTCTGCTGCTTTTCCAGAGGAGGAAGAGACGAGAAGCCTGCACTATGTGGAAGAAATATTAGAAACTGACTTTCGGCAAATGTATGATACGCTATCTTTGGAAAATAGACGTTCTTTTTGGAGATCTACAATACAGGAAATTTATCTAAACGAAGACAATACGATTAAAGGTGTTGATTTTATTTAGTGCGCCTTGTACTAAACATCTAGCCCCATTTGGAGCCGACAAAACGATGACTGCTGTACTTTCTGGTGAAGCAGATATCGGATTTATGGGGTCGGAAGCTTCCATTTACACGTATAACGAAGGCGCTTCTGACTTTGTTGTAAACTTTGCCCAGCTCACCCAGCGCGCAGGCAATTTTCTTGTTGCCAGAGAAGAGAGGCCCGATTTTGAGTGGACAGATTTAAAAGGAAGCACTGTACTTGGCGGACGAAAGGGCGGAATGCCGGAAATGGTTTTTGAATATATCTTAAAGCAACACGGTATGGATCCGAAAACCGATCTGAACATTGTACAAAACATTGATTTTGGTTCCACTGCCGCCGCATTCTCAGAAGGTCAGGCCGACTATACCGTAGAATTTGAACCCGGAGCCACATCCCTGGAAACAGGCCAGAAAGGATATGTGGTCGCTTCTCTCGGAACCGACAGCGGATACATTCCTTATACCGCTTTCAGTGCCCGCAAAAGCTATATCAGTGAACATTCAGATACTATTCAGGGATTTGTAAATGCCCTGCAAAAGGGAATGGACTACGTACAGACACATTCTCCGGAAGAGATTGCCAAAATCATTGAACCGCAATTCCCGGAAACAGACCTTTCCACGATCACAACCATCGTATCCCGCTATTATGAGCAGGATTCCTGGAAAGAAAATCTGATCTTTGAACGTGACAGCTTTGAACTGCTCCAGGATATCCTGGAAAGCGCCGGCGAGCTGAAGGTCCGCGCTCCTTATGAAAAACTGGTCACAACTGATTTTGCAGAAAATGCCGGACAAAATTAGTGCTTCACAATTTCTTTTGGTTTTATTAACATTAGATTCAAATTTATATCACACTTTTTACACAATTTCTTTTTATACTATAATTGTTCAAAAGAACAGAACACTTTTTCATAAACTTTTTCCCCCTTTGAGTCACAGAAATGTGGCTCTTTCCTTTTTGTCCTTTTTATTCTTGCATCTTCTCTGATGCAGTGTTACTCTATAGTTAATAACTTTTCAGGAGGGAACACCATGATCGATAAGAAACTCATCCCTGTCAAAGGATTAAAAAAAGAACCCTTTTCAGGTTCTCATTTTGGAATGCGCTATTATTTTTGTGCTGACGATACAAAAGAAAACTTTCTCGTATTTGTATATCCGGAGCCATGGTCATTTGAAAAGACACCAGACGAACAAAAAACACAGAATACATTTCCCATGACCGAGGATGGAATGGATGCTGCGATTTCCTGGCTTTTGGAGCAGTACGATGCACGCAGGGATTTCTGGAACTCTGTTTCCAAAAACACGATGCATCTCGTCAATCAGACTTCCTAATTCTAAAAAATCTATAAGCTCCTTTTTATACTTTCATTACATTTAATTAAGATATTTTTTCACTTCTTGTCACATCTCATTCACAATTCACTGGTATTCTATATCTATCAACAAAAACAGAAGACGATGGCTGCACATGCAGCGCATCTGTGGTCATTGGACTTCGCCCAGATATTTATTTTTGACATTACCTAATTTTAGATAAATTTTCCCTTTTCTCAAGGCTGCACAGGATGAAAGTCCTGATGCAGCCCCTTTTCATATTACCGGATATATCCTTCCCGGTATGCCTTCTGTTTATTTGCCTCATACAGCTCTGCAAATACAGTCTCATAATAAGGTCTTACAAAAAATAATCCTGCCAGTCCAAATGAAATCTTTTCTAAAATAAACCAGCCGATAAATGAAAGATCTAATACGAATACATCCATTTTCTGCCCCATCATCATGCGGCGGCTGATCTGAAATGCCTCTTCTCTTGGCATTGTCGGATTCTCTGCCAGAATATATGGAATCATCCGATATTCATAGTGCTTGATAATCCCCGGCACGACAAGCAAAAGTGTCCAAAGTGCAGTATACAGATCTTTCAAAAAGATGGTCAATGCGATGTTTCCGTAATTTCCATTCTGAAATCCGAAAAAGATAGTTCCCGCAGACGGATTCTCTCTCCTGTTCTGAATAAAGAAACGAATGCCGCCTACATAGACCACGTTTCCCACAACAATCTTGATCAGAAGCAGTACCAATGCAATAAACAATGAAAAAACGGACCATAATACTCCAAACCAGTATCCCAACCCATCAAACAGACTTGACAACCAGCCCTGATATCCATAAGCAGGAAGAATATCGGTGTAATCTCTGATCTTCAACATGATCTCTTTTTTCGGTCCATCCGGTTCCATCATCAGCACAAGTGTCAAAATCAATGCCATGCCTACGCACATCCAGTAATTTTTATAAAAATTCATCTTTGCATTGTTTTTCAGCTGTCCTCTTGTCCAGTTCGGCATCTTTTTTCCTCCATTTCCGGCTCACTGTTTTGTTCTGTGGCCTGTTTTTTATTATACTTCTGAATGAAAGGAAAATCTACCGAATCCTTTGATATTCCGGAAAATACTTTTCAAAGCTCTTCTGCAGGCAGTCCCTTGTTTCTTTTTCCATCTGGCGATAGCGCTTCATCAGGGACTTTCCTTTTTCTGTCACCGTACATTTTCCACCACTTTTTCCGCCGTGCCTGCGCTCCAACAACTCATAGCCCAGTTCTTTTTCTGCCCGGTTGATGATCTTCCAGCCTTTGCTGTAGGACATTCCCATTTCCCCACAGGCATCCTTCATGGACTCCGTCACCAGAATGTGCTCCATCAAAATGACCAGTCCCGGTCCAAATACCAGATCTTCCTGATATATTTTAATTTTTAATGTCGGATGAAACATCTCTCACATCCTCCTATTCTTCTAAAAGCAAAATTCGTTTCGGGTCCACCTGTACCCACTGCGGGATCTGTGTCTGTTCCCGCTCCATCTTCATCCACATATTTTCTTTCGGATTTTCTCTGTTTCGAAATAAAATCGTCCACTCAAACGGCGCGCGTACCTCGCGGTCCACAGCCACCGGAATTTTATTCTCACTATCATGTGACGAAGCATCCGCCGGATGAAAATCATGCGCCCGAATTCCTACATGGGTGATTTTTTCTGAAACTTTCCGGTCTACCGTCAATTCCACACCCCAATCCATTGCATACACTTTATGCATTCCACACTTTTTTGCTCTCGAAATATTTTTACATCCTGTCAGCCTCGCTGCAATAACACGCTCCGGCTGTTCAAACAGTTCTTTCGTATCTTTTGAAACCAGAATTTCGCCCTGCCCCATCACCATCGTTCTGTCACACAACTTGTATATTTCATCCCGGTCATGACTTACAATGATTGTCGTTTTTCCAAACTCCCGGAGATGTTGTTTCAACTCAAACTGGAGTTCTTCTTTTAAGTAACTGTCCAGTGCAGAAAACGGCTCGTCCAAAAGGAGCAGTTCCGGTTCACAAGCCAGTATCCTCGCCAGGGCCACTCTCTGCTGCTGTCCTCCAGAAAGACGGGCGGGATAGCCGGATGCCAGCTCTGACAGATGAAATTTTTCCATCATTTCCATTGCCCGCTCTCTTTTCGCCGCCTTTTTTCCCTGGATTCCTGCTTCAATATTTTGAAACACTGTCATATTGGGAAATAAGGCATAACTCTGAAACAAATATCCCACACTGCGTTTTCTGGGCGGCAGATTTACTTTATGACCTCTGTGAAACAATTCCCGTTTTCCCAGGCAGATTTTTCCCGAATCGGGTGTCTCGATTCCGGCAATCGCTTTGAATGTCATACTTTTTCCGCAGCCTGAAGCTCCCAGAATCCCGATACATCCGCCTTCTGCCTGAAATTGTATATGCAGGGGAAAGTTCTTGAGTTTTTTCTCAAAATTCACTTCTAATACGTTCATCTGTACTACCTCCGGCTAAATTTCTGAAATCCGTGCGTGACTGCATTCATTCCTGTCACTACCAGGAATGAAATGATCACCAGAATCCACACATACTGATACGCTTCTTCCATATTTCCGGCTGACACCGCGGAATATACTGCAAGCGGAAGCGTTCTGGTCTCTCCTGCAATATTTCCTGCGATCATGGCAGTTGCTCCAAACTCTCCTAATCCTCTTGCAAATGCAAGGATTCCGCCTGACAAAATTCCGGACATAGCGTTTGGAAACCATACTTTCCAGAAAATGCACCATTCGGACATCCCAAGCGTCCTGCCTGCATAAAGGAGGTTTTCATCTACCTGCTGCAGCGCTCCTCTTGCCGAACGGTACATCAAAGGGAACGAAATCGCCACTGCTGCCAATACTGTTGCCTGCCATGAAAATGCAATCTTTGTCCCGAAAAATTCCAGAAAAAATCTCCCCACCGGGCGTTTTACCCCAAAGATGTACAACAGGAAAAATCCTGCCACCGTAGGCGGCAGGACAAGAGGAAGCGTCAGAATACCGTCACAGACCAGCTGCAGCTTTCTGCTGCGGATACGCTCCACGCCATATGCGGCTGCCAGTCCCAGAAAAAAAGTGATCACAATGGACACAGAAGCCGTTTTCATAGAAACAATGATCGTTGAAATCTCCATGTGCTCTCCTTCCCCAGTTACTCTGCATTCTTCTGAAAACCGTAGGATTCAAATACTTTCAGTGCCTCTTCGGACTGTAAAAACTCTACAAATTTTTCCGCTGCATCTTTATGCTTCGATGCGCTTACCACGCCGACCGGATAAATTGCAGGCTCTGCCAGACTGTCTTTCGGTGCTTCTGCCACTACTTTCACCTTATCTGTAGTCGCTGCATCTGTCGCATACACGATTCCGGCGTCTGCACTGCCCTCTTCTACCCATTTTAAAACTTCTGTAACATTGGTTCCGAGACTTGCCTTTGCAGACACTGTATCCCAGATTCCCAGATTGGTCAGCACTTCTTTCGAATACTGTCCTACCGGAACACTTTCCGGATCTCCGATTGCGATCACATTTGCTTTGGTAATATCCTCAAAGTTCTGCAGATCCAGCGTAGAATCTGCTGCTGTGATCAGTACGATCTGATTCTGAAGAAGATCTACCACAGAGTCCTTCTCCACCAATCCCTGCTCCGTCAGCGCATTCATCTGCTTCGTCGCCGCTGACATAAAGACATCTGCCTCAATCCCCTCTTCGATCTGTGTCTGTAATTTTCCCGAACTGTCATAGGTACCTTTTACGGTAATATTCGGATTTTCCTTTTCAAACATAGGAAGCAGTTCTTCTTCATAAGAATATTCCAGACTCGCTGCAGCAGCCACCAGTAATTCTGCCGGTTTTTCCTCCTGCTTTGTTTCTTTTGTCTGTTCTTCTGTTTTTACTTCTCCGCATCCTGCAAGCAGGGAACCTGTCAATGCTGCCAGTGCCAGAATACTCCAGATTTTTCTTCGTTTCATCTCATACCTCCTCGTTTTGTGTTTTTCTTTTATTATACATCAAGTTATTTTCAAAAACAACTTGATGTGTAAATCGCGCAGGCGTTGAATCTCCTGAGAAATCAGCGCCTGCTCATTTCTTCTTTATTTCTTTTCTTTTCATACGGTGTTCCATGAAGCGGCAGCTTCGTCTGGAACTCACCAGTCAGTTTATAA
>ENA-OQBV01001575-OQBV01001575.1-human-gut-metagenome-genome-assembly--contig:-NODE-1575-length-11009-cov-9.247289_pt1 | contig 11009 bp, 8 predicted proteins | sample MGYA00242750_ERZ504559 | MGnify/ENA primary metagenome ERZ504559 (study PRJEB26092, sample SAMD00036230) | human gut metagenome | host: Homo sapiens | study: EMG produced TPA metagenomics assembly of...
ATTGATTAAGTTAAATTTGTTGATAAAAGAAAAGAGGAAAAAACATGACAAAAGGAATGACTGTTGCATATGCGTGTGCGAAAAAAGTAGCTGAAAGATTACCAGAGAATAAGAGAAAGAGTTATCGTCAGAGGTTGACAAGTTCACTTGCACTGAAAGATTATAGTGCATTTTTGGATATTCTTGCCCAATTGTCCAATTATACAGATATACAATTTGATTTTGTTTATGATTTATTTGAAAATTTTGAGGATAACAAGGAATTAGCTTATACATTTGCTAATGCGATGACAAAGAAAAGTAAAGTGCAGGATAAGCAAACGGGAGGTAAGGAGAATGAATAAGAAAGCTTTGACAATTACAATAGTAGCCAATATGACATCTAATTATTCGGAATCTCTGGGAAATATCGCCAGTGTACAAAAGGTATTTAGAAATCGAAAAGTGTATACAATTCGAAGCAGAGAGAGTCTTAAAAATGCAATTATGACTCAGTCTGGTTTATATGAAGACTTGAAAACAGAGATTGATGGAGCAGTGCAGAAAAAAGTTACAGAAGAATCAAATGCATCTAATTGCAGAGCTTTAGAAGGTGGATATATGAATACAAGCGGCACTACATATATCAGAAATAGTTCATTTTACGTAACAGATGCCATTTCTTGCGAAAGCTTTGTAAGTCAGCCAAGATTTCACAATAACCTTTATATGGCCACGAATTATGCAAAAGAAAATGGATTAAATGTACAGAATCATGCAGATCAGGTAGGATTGATGCCATATCAGTACGAATATGATAAATCTTTAAAAATTTACAGTATAACAATAGATTTGGAAATGGTGGGAAAAGATGATAACTTTCAGGAGGAAGCAGAAGCAGAGGAAAAAGCTGAAAGAGTATGCATGTTGCTTAATGCAGTAGAAACGTTAAGCCTGATAGTAAAAGGAAACATGGATAATGCGGAACCTGTTTTTGCAGTAGGTGGATTGTCAGAGAGGAAAACACATTATTTTGAAAATGTAGTACATGTAAAAGAAGACAAACTGGAATTATCGGAGGATTTAATTATAAAGAAAAATCAGGGATTTCATGCGGCATTATTAAAAGGGCAGACACTGGAAAATGAAAAAGAAATAGAAGAAACTCTGAAAACAATGAATATGCCGGAATTTTTCCAGACTTTAAAAGAAGAAGTAAGAGAATACTATGGCGTTTAACAGAAAGGAGAGATTCTGTTATGAAAGCATTTCGACTGGTTATCCGTCAGACGAGCGCAAATTACAGGAAACCAGAATGCGTGGATAATAAAATGACATATCCGCTCCCCCCTTTTTCAACAGTAATTGGAGCGTTGCATAAAGCATGTGGATACACAGAATACCATCCAATGAATGTAAGTATACAAGGACAGTATGAATCTATGCATCGTGAACCGTATACCGATTATTGTTTCTTGAATTCTTTACAAGATGACAGAGGAATTCTTGTAAAAATGAAAAATGGAGAAATGCTGTCGACTGCGTTTGACAAGGTTGCTGTAGCTAAGAAACCACAGGGAAATAGTTTTCGAAAAAATATAACAATTCAGGTATACAATGAAACATTATTGAAAGAGTATCAACAGTTAAAGGATTTAAATGATACTATTTCTGAATTCAAGAAAAATAGACTTGGGCCAGTTTTAAATCATTTGAAGAAAAGAAAAAAGCATTAGCAGAGAAAAGAAAAAAGGCAAAAGCAGCGGGCATTCCATATGAAAGTGTACTTCAGAGAGAAAATGAGCTTAAAAAGTATGAGAAAGAAATAAAGCAGCGATATGATGAATATGTAAGAGAAAACTATACGAAACCTATTTCTTATTTTCGGACATTAACTAAGTCTATGAAATTTTATGAAGTTCTGAATAATATTCAATTGATTATTCATATACAGGCAGATGATGCGGTTTTACATGATCTGGAACAGCATTGGACTGACATAAAATCTATTGGAAGAAGTGAAGACATGGTAGATATACAGCAGGCAAAAGTTATAGATTTAGTTGAAACTGGAAATATCTCGGCGACAAGTGAGTATTCTGCTTATATAGATTCTGAAGCTCTGAAACTGGATGAAGAAACGGATGAGAGAAAGGTTTATCCATATAAAATACGAAATCGTGTGAAAGCAAATGGAACCAGATATTATCTGAATAAAAATTATGAGTTAAAAGATGGAAAAAGAATTTTTGAAAAAAAATCTGTAGTATATATTTCACAATATGGTATCGATAAAATTGGAAATGGAATATACCTGGATCAGGAAGATGGGAAAAATTATATTGTTAATTTTCTTTAAAATTGAGGCAGCAAATGGGAGTTTGCTGCCTTGCTTCTATAATAAAGGAATGCATTCTGGGAAATGAAGGAGACAAAGGATGAATTTAGAAAGGTATTGGGCAAAGCCAGATAAAACGATTCAACAACATATAAATGATTTATTGACGCATTTAGAAACATTAAAAACAATGGGATATATTGACTCAGATGATTTATACGAATTGGTAAAACAGGCTTGTTATTATCATGATATTGGAAAAGTAACGGAAAGATTTCAACAGAGAGTTCTCGCAAAAGAAAAACAATATTTTGATCCAGATAGAGAAATCCCACATAATGTACTGTCAGTATATTTTGTAAATGAGGACCAGGTTCAAAAGATAAAAGGGCATGATAAACGGGATTATGCACGAGTCTGCTTTGCAGTAATGTATCATCATGATTATTGTGATCCGATAAAGACTATTTTGGAGAGAGAAGATACAATTAAGGAAAATTTAGCCGAGGTTAAAAATGAAATTTTCAAATTATCCCAAAAGTTTTATACTCAATTGGCTATGGTTAAGGATATTGAAGATATTCGAGCAGTAAAAATTAAAGGGTATTTACATAAATGTGATTATAGTGCCAGTGGAAATTATATGATTGAGTATCCTCATGATTTTCTGGAACAGGGATTGGAAAATTGTATGAGAAAGTGGCAAAGAAAAAATCCCAATGTGGAATGGAATTCACTACAACGATTTTGTATGGAAAAACAAAATCAGAATATTATTGCCATAGCTCAAACAGGAATGGGAAAAACGGAGGGCGGTTTATGGTGGATTGGAAATCATAAAGGATATTTTGTGTTACCGTTACGAACTGCGATTAATGCAATCTATGACAGAGTGTGCGAAGATATACTGGAAAATGAAAATTTGTCTGAGAAAGTCAGTCTTCTTCATTCTGAATCGTTGGAGTATTATGTCAAAAAGAATGTGGGAACAGATGAAGAAATATTTCAGTATGAGCAAAGGGGAAAAGCATTTTCTATTCCATTAAGTATTTCAACAATGGATCAGCTATTTAATTTTGTATTTAAATATCAGGGATATGAATTGAAATTGACAACCTTGTCTTACTCAAGAATTGTAATTGATGAAATTCAAATGTATAGCCCGGATTTGTTGGCCTATCTAATATATGGAATGGAACATATTGCAAAGATGGGTGGAAAAATAGCGATTATGACAGCAACCTTATCTCCATTTGTAAAAGAGTTATTAGAAAAATATGTTGGATTTTCAAAGGACAATCAAAAAGTATTTATTAATGATTCCATTCGCCATAATGTAAAAGTCATGGATAGAAAAATTAATGCAAAAGATATTCTGGATCTATATGAAGAAAATGAAAGAAAAGGCATCAGTAATAAAATACTAGTAGTTTGTAATAAAATTGCTACGGCACAAAAACTTATGGAAGCAGTGAAGGCAGAAGCAGCAGGTAAAAATATATCAGCTACTGTAAATATTTTTCATAGTCGATTCATAAAAAAAGACAGAGCTAAACTTGAAGAAGAAATTATAAAATTTGGAAAGACGTATGACAAAAATGGGAATCTGGATAAACAATCGGGAATTTGGATTGCGACTTCAATTGTAGAGGCAAGCCTTGATATTGATTTTGATTATTTATTTACAGAGCTTCTTGATTTAAATTCTTTGTTTCAGAGATTTGGAAGATGCAATAGAAAAGGCGCAAAAAATGTGACCATGTACAATTGTTATGTATATACGCAATTGGATGAGGGCGATTTCATATTGGGGAATAAAGGATTTATTGATAAAACAATATTTGAGTTGTCAAATAAAGCAATCCATGATATTAATGGAAAACTATCTGAAAGTAAGAAACAAGAGTTGATTAACAGATACTTAACAACGGAAAATATTTCTCAAAGTCATTTCATAAAGAAATTTAGGGAAAAGTATCGTTTCATAGATTCTATTAGTATATATTCTTTTAAGAAAAATGAAAATAAATTGAGAAATATTTTAAGTGAGACGATCATTCCTGAAACAGTATATGAAAAATATAAAGAAGAAATAGATACTATATCTCAGAAATTAAATTCAGAAAGATTAACTGCGATTGAAAGAAAATGTTTAAGAAGTAATATTTTGCAGTATTCGCTTGAAATTCCATATTATCACTGGAACTCTTATGAAAAGGCTATGAAAAAAGGATGTGTGCATCAATATCAATCAATTAATCTGAGTCCAGGCGAAAAAATTAAAGTTATGCAATGTCGATATGATGAAATGGGATATTATAAAATTGAATTTGTAGATGATGTAGATTAATAATGAAAAATTCTGTCGATGTTCGATAAAATAAAAATGCGAAGAGGTCGACAATGGTATGTAAATAAAGGGAATGAGTGGATTTTTTTGATGAAAAACATGATAAAATGAATGGGAAAATAGAACAGATATAGTGAAGTCGACAAAAATGAGCAAATAAGCATAAAAAATATGCGGAACTGACAGCTATAGATTAAAGTAGAACCATATTGGAATGTAAAGTTATTTCTTTTATCTTTTTTGTTTCGCTTGTGTTCCATTAAAGTAGAACCATATTGGAATGTAAAGGTAACAATGCTTCCTTCTGCATTGCCTGCAATAGAATTAAAGTAGAACCATATTGGAATGTAAAGTCTGTTGTGTTGTCGTCGACTTCTACCGGGATCAGAATTAAAGTAGAACCATATTGGAATGTAAAGTAGTTACTCTTATTTCGTCCGATTTGGGCGTTAAATTAAAGTAGAACCATATTGGAATGTAAAGATGAATATGCGAGACGGATGCATTATCGCATTCGGATTAAAGTAGAACCATATTGGAATGTAAAGAAATTTGACAGCGACACAAACACATACACAGCAAAAATTAAAGTAGAACCATATTGGAATGTAAAGATTTCTGCATCTCCGCTCATTCTGTCGAAGTTTTCATTAAAGTAGAACCATATTGGAATGTAAAGCAGGCAAACAATGTAGATATCAGTACGCCATTTGGATTAAAGTAGAACCATATTGGAATGTAAAGACACTTGCAAGTGAGATTATTTCCGACCTTGAGAAATTAAAGTAGAACCATATTGGAATGTAAAGTAACTATATGTACGAGCAAGTTTCTTGGCACAATCATTAAAGTAGAACCATATTGGAATGTAAAGGAGGTAGCGTTCGTTCACGCTCTTGATACCGAAGCAATTAAAGTAGAACCATATTGGAATTATATAGATTCTTATGTTAAAATAGTTCTTTAATTGATACAAACGATTAATTTTATTTAAGCCAATACTTATATATCAATTCATAAAGAAAAAGGAGCTTTTAAATATACTATGGAGAAACTTGTTGTAGGTATCCTTGCGCACGTAGATGCCGGTAAGACTACGTTGTCGGAAGGGATTTTGTATTTGACTGGAAAGATTCGTAAGCTGGGGGCGGGTGGATCATAAGGATGCTTATCTGGACACCTATAACCTGGAGCGGGAGCGCGGAATCACGATTTTTTCCAAACAGGCAGAGTTTGAACTGGGGAACAGGGGGATAACTTTGCTGGATACGCCGGGGCATGTGGATTTCTCTGCGGAGATGGAGCGGACACTGCAGGTTCTGGATTATGCCATCCTTGTAATCAATGGAGCGGATGGTGTGCAGGGACATACCATGACCTTATGGAGACTTCTGGCAAGATACCAGATCCCGACGTTCCTGTTTATCAATAAAATGGATCAGGACGGAACTGATAAAGAGAAACTTTTGGCAGAATTAAAGAAGCGATTAAGTGATAATTGCGTTGATTTCACCTGGGAAAACACAAGTGGAATGGAAAATAGTATTGACGAAACAGCGGAGAAAGCAGAAGATGAAATATCAGCTCTGCATTCTCAGTTTCTGGAAGATGTTTCTGTCTGCGATGAGGAACTGCTTGAAAAATACCTGGAAACAGAGAAAATATCAACATCAGATATCCAAAAAGTAATCAAAGAGCGAAAACTTTTCCCATGTTTCTTCGGCTCTGCGCTGAAAATGACAGGTGTAGAAGAATTCCTCCATGGGCTGGAAAAATACTGTGAGACACCGATATATCCGTCTGAGTTCGGGGCAAAAGTATTCAAGATTGCCAGAGACGATCAGGGCAATCGTTTAAGCTATATGAAAATCACAGGTGGAACATTGAAGGTGAAGGAACTTCTCACAGATACAGAGAAAGCGGATCAGATCCGTATCTATTCCGGTGTGAAATTTGAGCTTGCAAAGGAGGCTCCTGCAGGAACCATCTGTGCAGTAACCGGTCTTTCCCAGACACATCCGGGACAGGGCTTTGGGATTGAACGGGAATCTGAGATGCCGGTTCTGGAACCTGTATTAAATTACAGAATTCTGCTTCCTGAGGACTGTGATGTTCACCAGATGCTGAAGAAACTCAAAGAGCTGGAAGAGGAGGAACCGGAGCTTCACATTGTATGGAACGAGCAGCTTGGAGAAATCCATGCCATGCTGATGGGTGAGGTTCAGATTGAGATATTAAAGCATCTGATTTGGGAGCGTTTCCACGTAGCAGTAGAGTTTGGCACAGGAAATATCGTATATAAAGAAACAATCGCAGAGCCGGTAGAAGGCGTAGGCCATTTTGAACCGCTGCGTCATTATGCAGAAGTACACCTGCTTCTGGAACCCGGAGAACTGGGAAGCGGTCTGCAGTTTTTTACTGCATGCAGTGAGGATGTGCTGGACCGTAACTGGCAGCGTCTGATTCTGACTCATCTGGAAGAACGGGAGCACCCGGGAGTACTGACCGGTTCTCCGATTACGGATATGCAGATTACACTGATCACAGGGCGAGCTCATCTGAAACATACAGAGGGCGGCGATTTCCGGCAGGCGACGTACAGGGCTGTGCGGCAGGGATTAAAGAAAGCAAAGAGTGTCCTGCTTGAGCCATATTATGAGTTCAGACTTGAGATTCCGGGAGATATGATCGGGCGTGCTATGACTGACATTCAGAAAATGAATGGAACCTTCCAGCAGCCGGAAGCGGATGAGGATGATATGATGGTTCTGAAAGGCAGTGCACCTGTATCAATGATGCGAGATTATCAAACCCAGGTAACCTCCTATACAAAGGGACGCGGCAGATTATTCTGTTCATTAAAAGGCTATGCACCATGCCAGAATCAGGAAGAGATTGTAGAGGAGATTGGATATGATTCCGAACGTGACCTGGATAATCCCACAGGTTCTGTATTCTGTGCTCATGGAGCCGGATTTGTGGTGCCATGGTATGAAGTAGAGGATTATATGCACTTAGAGGGTGTTGACGAGTCTGAGCTGGGTGGTACCATACCGAAGGGTGAAGAAAGTATAGCAGGAAACAGAAATGGAAGGAATCAGGGAGACTCGGGGTATTGCCCGCCAAAGAATGCCGGCGTAGGAAGCTATGAGGATGAGGAAGAACTGAAAGCTATTTTTGAGAGAACTTTCGGACCGGTCAAGCGTTACAAAGAGCCAGAGTTTAAGAGAACATTTTCTTCAAAATCTGACAGTAGCAGTTATTATCGTAACAGTTCTTCTGCTAAGAAGAAAGAAAAGAATATCTTCTTGTAGACGGTTACAATATCATTTATGCCTGGGAAGATTTAAAAGAGCTGGCAGATGCAAATCTCCATGCAGCTCAGACAAAACTGATGGATATCCTGAGTAACTATCAGGGATTTAAGAAATGCACACTGATCCTTGTATTTGACGCTTATAAGGTAGAGGGTCATGCAGAAGAAGTGATCACCTATCATAACATTCATGTGGTTTACACGAAAGAAGCCGAAACAGCGGATCAGTATATCGAGAAAACGGTACACAAGATCGGTCGCGAAAATCAGGTAACTGTAGCAACATCCGATGGACTGGAGCAGATCATTATTATGGGACAGGGCGCTCACCGTATGTCTGCGAAAGGTCTGCGTGATGAGATAAGATCTACAGAAAACCAGATCCGGCAGCAATGGCATGAGAAACGCCAGAGCAGTAAAAATTATCTGATTGACAATATTTCTGATGAGATGGCACAATATATGAAAGACAAACGACTTGGAAAACAGTAAAAGGGAGATGCAGTCATGAGAGAAAAGCTGACACAAAAAGATATTGAGAAAATCCAGCAGGAGATCGACCACCGCAAGCTGGTTGTGCGAAAAGAAGCAATCGAAGCTGTAAAAGAAGCAAGAGCCCAGGGAGATCTGAGTGAGAACTTTGAGTATTATGCGGCAAAGAAGCACAAAAATCAGAATGAAAGCCGTATCCGCTACCTTGAAAATATGCTGAAAACAGCAACCATTGTTTCTGATGATTCCAAAGACGATGAAGTTGGAATGGACGATATTGTAGAGGTATATTTCGAGGAAGACGATGAGATTGAGAAATATAAACTGGTAACTTCCATCAGAGGAAACTCTATGGAAAACCGCATCAGTATCGAATCTCCTATTGGTATGGCATTAAAAGGTCATAAGGTTGGAGACAGAGTGGAAGTAAAGGTAAATGATAATTACAGTTACTTTCTGGAAATTCGTTCTATTGATAAGACTGGCTCCGAGGATGAAGAAATCCGTGGATTCTGATAATCTGATAATACTGATGTCAGGATTGAACATTTGGAGTCTATAGATTTAAGAAAGAACTATTGTAAGAGATGAACACAGGATAGTGTCATATCTTCTGCAATAGTTCTTTTTATATACCAATATTATAAAGGAATTCATAGGCACTTCTACATAGAATACATGTGATGGCTGGAAATTTTACATGGATTTAACATTCTCATGGGGATGATTTTACAAAGCATGGTTATGATGAGAGACGAGTCAGGGGTATGTATCGCAAAAAAATATATATGCCTGCACATGTCTGAGACTGCCATCAGATGGCAGAAAGTAAATAACCATATACTTATGAAAAGGGAAAAGGAGAATAATCATGGATTTATTCAGTATATTAACATTGATCGGAGGCCTTGCATTATTTTTGTATGGTATGAATGCAATGGGAGATGGCCTTGCGAAGGTTTCCGGCGGAAAGCTGGAAAAGATTCTTGAAAATCTTACTTCAAATCCGATAAAAGCAGTGCTTTTGGGAGCAGGAGTAACAGCAGTGATCCAGTCATCTTCAGCTACGACTGTTATGGTAGTAGGTTTTGTAAATTCAGGGATCATGAAATTATCACAGGCAGTAGGTGTGATCATGGGTGCCAATATCGGTACTACGATCACTTCCTGGATCTTAAGTCTGACAGGGATCCAGAGTGACAATTTTATTATTCAGATGTTTAAACCAACATCATTTTCCCCTGTGCTTGCGATCATTGGTGTTGTTTTCATTCTGTTTATCAACGATTCAAAGAAGAAAGATATCGGAAGTATCTTTATTGGTTTTGCAATTCTGATGTATGGTATGGATATGATGAGCTCTGCTGTAAAACCGCTTGCAGAAGTACCGGAATTTACAAGTCTGTTACTTAAATTCTCAAATCCACTGTTAGGTGTTGTAGCAGGTGCACTTCTTACAGCAGTGATCCAGTCATCTTCAGCATCTGTAGGTATCCTGCAGGCACTTTGCCTCACCGGAGCGGTGCCCTTCAGTGCTGCCATCCCAATCATTATGGGACAGAATATCGGTACCTGTATTACTGCAATCCTTTCTGCGATCGGGGCAAAGAAAAATGCAAAGCGTGCAGCAGCAGTACATCTTTATTTTAACCTGATCGGTACAGCGATTTTTATGATAGTCTTTTATCTTGTGAATGCACTGGTTGGATTTTCCTTCTTCCATCAGGCTGCAACACCGGCAGGAATTGCCATTGTTCACAGTGTGTTTAATATTGTTGCTACTATTATCCTTCTTCCTTTTGCAAAAGGACTGGAGAAACTTGCCTGTCTTACAATCAGAGACAAAAAAGAAGACGTTGTTGTTTCAGCTGAGGACAGAGAATTTATGATCCTGGAACCACGTTTCCTGGAAAAGCCGGCATTTGCAGTGGAGCAAAGCCGTAATGCAGCAAGAAAAATGGCAGAAGAATCCCACAATGCACTGTTTACAGCTCTGGATTTGGTGGATAAGTACAGTGAAGAGGGGGTAGAGTGTGTAAAAAACATGGAAGCCAAGGTTGATCGTTATGAGGATGAACTTGGAACCTATCTGGTGAAACTGAGCCACAAGGACATTTCGGAAGCAGACAGTCACAGTCTTTCAATCATGCTTCACTGTATCGGAGATTTTGAAAGGATTTCCGACCATGCAGTGAATATTATGGAATCAGCACAGGAGCTTTATGAGAAAGGGCTGAAATTTTCCGCAAATGCAAAGAAGGATCTGGAGGTGCTTGGACAGGCAGTAGAAGACATCATCAATATGGCATACAAAGTTTTTGATACGCAGGATACGCAGCTTGCAGAGAAGATTGAACCGTTGGAAGAAGTGATAGATGAGCTTTCAAAAGAAGTGAAACGTCGCCATGTACAGAGACTGCGAAATGGAGAATGTACCATTGAGATGGGATTTATCCTTTCGGACATTACCACCTGTCTGGAACGAGTGGCTGATCATTGTTCTAATATTGGTGTCTGCGTGACACAGGTGAATG
>ENA-OQBV01001577-OQBV01001577.1-human-gut-metagenome-genome-assembly--contig:-NODE-1577-length-10992-cov-2.677312_pt1 | contig 10992 bp, 16 predicted proteins | sample MGYA00242750_ERZ504559 | MGnify/ENA primary metagenome ERZ504559 (study PRJEB26092, sample SAMD00036230) | human gut metagenome | host: Homo sapiens | study: EMG produced TPA metagenomics assembly of...
AATTTCAATAATAGACTATCATACAACATACATATATGATATAACGATACTTAGTGGTATAATAATTCAAGGTGGAATATTTTTAATATCACCAGACGCTAAAACATACATAACATCACTGTTAGTAGGAATTATAATACCATACATATTAGCTAAAGTAACTAAAGGATTAGGTGAAGGTGACATAGGTCTTTATGGCTTATGTTGTTTTGTGTTAGGTAAAAATTATTCAATATACCTAATATTTTATCCTTTATATTAGCATCGATATATTGTATGTATATACTTTTAACAAAAAGTGATAAAATAAGAAAAATACCATTTGCACCATTTATATCACTAGCAACAATTTTAATAATATTAACCAATTTTGATATACTCAATTTTTGGTTTAACATAATAAGTAATTAAGGAGGAATACTATGTACGTAGTAGTAGGTTTAGGAAACCCTGGAAAGCAATATGAAAATACAAGACATAACGTAGGATTTAATGTTATAGATATTTTAGCAAAGGAATATGACATATCTGTGACGAAAATAAAACATAAGGCATTAATAGGAGAAGGAAGAATAGGTTCTGAGAAAGTTCTTTTAGTTAAGCCACAAACATATATGAATTTAAGTGGTGAAACATTAATAGATATATATAAGTACTATAAGGTTGATTTGGACAATATAATAGTAATATATGATGATATAGACTTAGATGTTGGAAAACTAAGAATAAGAAAAAAGGGAAGTGCAGGAACTCATAATGGTATGAGATCTATCGTAAAATGCTTAGGGTCTGGAGACTTCCCAAGAGTAAGAGTAGGAGTTTCAAAACCTATGAAAGGGCAAGATTTAGCTGATTTTGTACTTTCTAGATTTAGAAAAGAAGAACAAGCTGACTTGGAGATAGGTCTTGAAAAAGCTTATAAAGCAGTAGAAGCTATGATTAAGGAAAATGTAGACATCGCTATGAATAAATACAATGGATAATGAGAGGGGAATTTAATATGAATGACATATTTGTATACCCTTTGCAAAATTCAAAAGAATATAAAGATATAATAAATTGTATAAATAATAAAGGCTCATTATTAATTAATGGCCTTTTAGCAGTACAAAAACCACATATAGCTTACTCTATGTATAGGGATTTAAATAGACAAACTATTTTTATAACAAATAGTGATTTAGAAGCTAAAAAGGTTTATGATGATTTAAGTTTTTATATGAAGGATAAGGTAGAATATATTGGGTTTCAAGATATCTTATTTTATCATTTGGATGCAAAGGATAGAAGTGAAGAAGCTAAAAGGTTAAAAGTATTATTAAAGTTAGCTAAGGAGAAATAAATAATTTAATTATAAACATCTATTGAAGCTGTTATGAGAAAATACATACCTAAAGAAATACTTTTAGAAAACATTTATACATATAAAATAGGTGATGTAATAAACCTAGAAAAAATTAAGTGAAAACCTTAGTAAATTTAGGTTATGAAAGAGTTTCAAAAATAGAGGGATTTGGACAATTTAGCATAAGGGTGGAATAGTAGATATATTCTCTCTAGAATATAATAATCCTATTCGTATGGAATTATTTGATGATGAAATAGATTCTATACGAACTTTTGATGTTTTCTCACAAAAATCTATAGAGAAAATAAATAAATTTTCTATAACTCCATCAAGAGAATTTATATATCCTGAAAATGTAGAAGAAGCTGTAGATAAAATTAAAAAAGATACAGACAAGAACACTAATGAGGATGTATTTTTAAATATAGATAATATAAATAGTAAAACTTATTTTCCAAAGGTATAGAAAAACTATATTGACTATTTATATCCTGAGGAAAATAAAAGTATTTTTACCTACCTACAAGAAAACGCTATAGTATTCTTTAATGATATAAGTAGGACTAAAGAAAGATGCGAAAACTATTTAAATGAATTTAAGGAAAATTATAAATTAAATCTTGAAAGAGGTTTAGCTATAAAAATCAAGGGAAATTATTATATACATATAATGATTTAGATTTTTTATCAGAAGGTAGAAAATTAGTATTAAATACACTTTTACCAAAACCAATAAATGATTTTAATGTAAAATCAATAATAAATTTTGATTCTAGAGAAGTTCCAACTTTCAATGCGAAGGTAGATGTTTTAGCAGAAGAATTAAACAGATTGAAGTATAACGGATACAAAATAGTACTTGCTACTAACACATATGACAGAGCAAAAAAATTACATGCAGACTTATTAGATTTAGATTTAGAATCAACTATATCTAAAGATAGAGGTATGGAGATAAAATCTTCTCAAATAGTGATTATACCTGCTCGTATAACTAGTGGTTTTGAGTATAAGTCTATAAAATTTGTAGTAATTACAGATAATGAGATGATAGGGGTTCATAAGAGAACTTCAACATCTAAATCTAAGAAGCAGAAAAAAGGAAAGAAATAGAGTCATTCTTAGATTTAAATATAGGTGATTATGTAGTTCATGAAAATAGTGGGGTTGGTAGATATACAGGTATTGAACAAATAACTGTAAACAACATAAAAAAAGACTATATGAAGTTAGTTTATCAAGGTGGAGATAATCTATATGTACCTATAGACCAAATGGATAAAGTACAAAATATATAGGTGTAGAAGAAGACAAGGTTAAATTAAATAAACTAGGAACTAATGAATGGACAAGAGCTAAGGCTAAAGTTAAAAAGAAATAGAAGATATGACTAAGGAGCTTATAGAGCTTTACGCTAAGCGTGAAAAAGTAAAAGGATATAAGTTCTCTAAGGATACTCCTTGGCAAGGCGAATTTGAATCATTATTCCCTCATCAAGAAACAGATGATCAATTAAGAGCTATAGAAGAAACTAAAAAGACATGGAATCAGATAAAGTAATGGATAGACTTATCTGTGGAGATGTTGGATATGGTAAAACAGAAGTAGCTATAAGAGCAGTATTTAAAGCTTGTATGGATCAAAAACAAGTAGCTGTATTAGTTCCAACAACTATATTAGCTCAACAACATTATAATACTTTTAAAGAAAGATTTGAGGGTTATCCAATACGAGTTGAGGTATTAAGTAGATTTAAAACTCCAAAGCAACAAAAACAAATTTAGAAGATGCTAAAAAAGGTTTAGTTGATGTTTTAATAGGAACTCACAGAATAAATATCTAAGGATATAAATATGCCTAATTTAGGTCTAGTTGTAATAGATGAAGAGCAAAGATTTGGAGTAAAGCATAAAGAATCATTAAAGAAAATTAAATCTACTGTAGATGTTCTTACATTATCTGCAACGCCTATACCAAGAACACTTCATATGTCACTTAGTGGAATAAGAGACATGAGTGTTATAGAGGAACCACCACAAGAAAGGCATCCAGTAATTACTTATGTTACAGAAGCTAAAGAAAGTATAATTCAAGATGAAATAGAAAGAGAACTAGGTAGAGGTGGCCAAGTATTCTTCGTATATAATAGGGTTGAGCGTATTGAAGAAATGGCGAGCATGATTCAAAGATTAGTACCTGACGCAAAAGTTGCTATCGCTCATGGTAGAATGACTTCAAAAGACCTTGAAAATATAATTTTAGGATTCTTAAATAAAGAGTTTAATGTATTAGTTTGTACTACTATAATAGAGACTGGTATGGATATATCAAATGCTAATACTATGATAGTATATGATGCAGATAAAATGGGTCTAGCTCAACTTTATCAATTAAGAGGTAGGGTTGGAAGAAGTACTAGACAAGGTTATGCATACTTAATGTATGAAAAAGACAAGTCACTTAGTGAAATAGCAGAAAAGAGATTAAAAGCTATAAGAGAGTTTACTGAGTTTGGGTCAGGTTTCAAAATAGCAATGAGAGACCTTGAAATAAGAGGGGCAGGAAATATACTAGGTTCACAACAACATGGTCATATGGCTGTAATTGGATATGACTTATATGTAAAAATGTTAAATGAAGCAATAAAGAAAGTCAAAGGTGAAGTTGTTTCAGAAGATATAGATGTAGAAATAGATTTAAGTGTAAATGCTTATATACCAGATAATTATATAACTGATGAGTTAATTAAGATAGAAATGTACAAAAAAATAGCCTCTATAGAAAGCAAAGAGGATATGTATGAGGTTCAAGAAGAATTAGAAGATAGATTCTCAGATATACCTAAATCTGTAGAGACTCTATTAAAGATAGCATATATAAAAACACTATGTAAAAAGTTAAAAATAGAAAAAGTAAGACAAATTAAAGATGAAATATTATTAAATCCGTTAACTAGATATAAGACAAAGGAAAAAATAGGTTATAATATAGTTAACGAGTTAGAAGAACTTTTAGAAAATATGTGTAATTTAAAATCAAATTAAAAACAAGGAAGGGTGTTTAATTGTGAAGAAAATAATAGCATTAACTTTATCATCTTTACTGTGTATATCTGCAGTAGGATGTAGTAGTAAAAAAAAATAATAGTGATATTGTAGCAAAGGTAAATGAAAATAATATAACAGTAAAACAATTTGAATCAACACTAGCTTTAATACAAGGAATCTTTAGAAGCAATGTATGGAAGTACTATATGGGATACTGAAGTAGAAGCAGGAGTAAAGTATAAAGATAAATTTAAAGATATAATGCTTGATCAAATGATAGATATAGAAGCAGTATGCGAACAAGCTAGAAAAGATAAGTTAGCTCCATCAGAGGAAGAAGTAGATAAAGCTTTCGAAGAATTAAAGAAGAATATAGATGCAGATGAAGAGTATAAAAAGAAATTAGAAGGTTTAGGTATAGATGATACATATCTTAGATCTCAGCAAGAACAAGATTTAACAATACAAAAGTATAAAGATAACTTTGATAAGAATTTAAAAATATCAGATGAAGAAATGAAAAAGTATTATGAAGAGCATAAGGCAGATTATTATAAAGATGAAGTAAAAGCATCTCATATACTTATATCTACTGTAGATGATAATGGAAAGGAACTTTCTGAAGCTAAGAAAAAAGAAGCTAAAAAGAAAGCAGAAGAAGTACTTAAAAAAGCTAAAAGTGGAGAAGAATTCTCGGAACTTGCAAAAGAATACTCTGATGATCCAGGGTCTGCAGCTAACGGTGGAGATTTAGGATACTTCACTAAAGGACAAATGGTGCAACCATTTGAAGAAGCGGCATTTAGCTTAAAATCAGGTGAAATATCAGGATTAGTAGAATCAGAATATGGATATCATATAATCAAAGTTTATGACAAAATAGATAAACAACTTACATTTGATGAAGTTAAAGATGAAATAAAGAAAACTTTAACAGAAGATAAATATATGGAAAGTATTGAAGCAATAACAAAAAAGGCTAAAGTAGAAAAAAATGAATCTGTAATAAAGAAAGTTAAGTTTTAATTTTTAAAAGCTATGTATAGTAATACATAGCTTTTTTTGCATATTTTTCTTGTCATTGGTAAAAATAAGGTTAAAGTTACTAACTGGAGGGATAATTAGAATGAGAGCAACTGGAATAGTTAGAAGAATAGATGACCTTGGAAGAGTTGTTATTCCTAAAGAAATAAGAAAAACTTTACGTATAAGAGAAGGAGACCCTTTAGAAATATTTACAGCTAAAGATGGCGAGGTAATCTTAAAGAAATATTCACCTATAGGTGAATTAAATGAATTTTCTCAAGAATATGCAGAAACTTTAGGTGAAACATTAGGATGCGGAGTAATAGTTACAGACCTAGATTCAATAATAGCAGTTTCTAAGCTTCCTAAAAAAGAGTATAAAGAAAAGAGCATAAGCAATGATTTAGAACAACTAATAGAAAATAGAGAATCAAAACCATTTAAAGATAGTAAATTAGTCCCGCTACATAAGGACGATGCTATGGAGTATACACATCAAATAATTATGCCTATAGTAAGTTCATCAGGGGATTGTATAGGATCTATAGTTTTAATTTCAAAAGAATCAGAGATGCTATCTGAGGGTGATGAAAAAACTACTTAAAATAGCGGCTAATTTTTAGGAAAACAAGTTCAGTAAAATATAAAAAAGACCCTTATAGGGTTCTTTTTTATTTATAAAAAATTAAATTGATTAAGCCTAGTTACAATTTTTTATACACAATAATATATTTAGAAAACTAAAAAGCTTAATTTAAAAATATTATAAAAGGTAAAATTCATCTATATTATTTTGGGATTTTTTGGTAATATGTTGAATGTCATATTGAATATATGATATATTAAAGTTTGTTATATAAATAATTTGGAGGGAAAGTTATGAGTAGTGTTTAAAGCAAAAGACTCATTTTTAAAAGGAGCCTTTATACTTGGAATGGCAGGTATTTTAGTTAAAGTAATGGGGGCATTCTTTAGAATACCACTAGGAAACCTTATAGGTGCAGAAGGTATGGCTTATTATCAAGCAGCATATCCAGTTTATACCCTATTTTTAACTTTAGCTACAGCAGGATTTCCAACTGCGCTTGCTAAGTTAGTTTCAGAAAAGAATGCAATAGGTGACCATAAAGGTGCTCATAAAATATTCAAAGTATCATATACAGTATTATTTATGACTGGAATATTAGCATTTTTAGTATTCTTCTTTGGAGCAGATTACATAGTAAATAATATAATGAACAACCCAGGTGCAAAAAGTGCAATGCTAGCAATAGCACCAGCTCTTATATTTGTTCCACTTATGTCTTCATATAGAGGATACTTCCAAGGAAATAGAGATATGAATAAGATTGCTATATCTCAAATAGCTGAACAATTCTTCAGAGTTATTTTAGGTATTGGATTAGCATATTTCTTAATGGAAGGTTATGGACCAGAATTAGGTGCAGCAGGAGCTATCATGGGGGCTACTATAGGTGCTGTAGCATCTATATTATATTTAATATTTGCATATATTAAGGGAAGTAAACAACGTAAAATAGATATAAAAAATAGTAAACACTTTAGAGATGAAAGTGTAATGACTGTGCTTAAAAAACTTTTAGTTGTGGCAATACCTATAACAATAGGTGCATCTGTAATGCCATTAGTAAATATGATAGATAACGTAATAGTTATAGATAGACTTATGGTTGCAGGATATACACATACACAAGCTTTAAAAATGTTTGGTCAATTAACAGGTATGGCAATGTCTATAGTAAACTTACCATCTGTTATAACAGTTGCAATGAGTATGAGCTTAGTTCCAGCTATATCAGAAGCTTTTGCTTTAGGAAATAAAGTTAAAGCTAGAAAAGATACAAAGAGTGCAATAAAAGTAACATTACTTATAGTTTTACCATGTGCATTTGGTATGGCTTCACTTGCAACACCTATAATGCAATTACTATATCCAAAAGAACCAACAACTGTAGGAACTATACTTTTATTCCTTACACCATGTGTAGTATTATTAGGTTTAATACAATCTATGAATGGTATACTTCAAGGTATGGGAAAACCAATGATACCAGTTATTGCATTAGTTGTAGGTATGATATCTAAAATAGTTATAAGTTACACATTAACTGCAATACCATCAATAAATGTATTAGGTTCTGCAATAGGTACAGTATCTGCATATTTTATAGCGGTTTTAATAGAGCTTGCTTGTATAAAGAAAGCTATGGGAGTAAAGTTCCCAATTAAAGAATTTATTATAAGACCATTAATAACAGTTATAACTATGTTTATAGCGGTCAAACTAAGTTATGCTTTCATAGCAGGTCTAATAGGTGGAAAGCTAGCAACTTTAATATCTATAGCTATAGGTGGAGTAGTGTATGGATTGGTTTTAATAGGAATAGGTGGTATCAAGAAAGAAGAAATACTTACTATGCCTAAAGGAAACAAGATATATACAGTACTTAGAAAACTGAAACTTATGAAGTAATAAATAGAATATATATACAAATAAAGGAAATACTTATAAATAGTTAATTTCCTTTATTTATTTTATAAAAATAAATTTATAATAAGAAATACAAAAGAGGAGTGACAAAATGTCTAAAATAAGTATTGTAGGACTTGGACCAGGAGAATATTCTCTTATAAGCCAAGGTGCTTTAGATGCTCTACATTCAAGTTGTAGAATATATCTAAGAACAGAAAAACACCCAATTGTAAATAAGCTTAAAGAAACTATAAAAATACACTTCTCTAGATTATTTTTATGATAGTGAAGAAAAATTTTGAGGATGTTTATTATAAAATTTCTAAACATATTGTAGAATTAGCTAAAGAAGGAGATTTAGTTTATGCAGTTCCAGGTCATCCTAGGGTAGCAGAAAAAACAGTAGGAATAATAGAATCTATGGCTAAAGAAAATAATATAGAAGTTGAGACAATAGCTTCTATGAAGCTTTGTGGATGCAATGTTTAACTACTTAGCAGTAGACCCAGCGGATGGATTTAAATTAATAGATGCATTTGAAATAGAAAATTCATATATAGATACAAATACTAGTATGATTATAACTCAAATATATGACCATTTTATAGCATCGAATATAAAGTTAAAGCTTATGGAATATTATGATTATGATCAAGAAGTATGTATAGTAAATGGCGCAGGTGTTAAGAATTTAGAAAGTAAGAAATATGTACCTCTGTATGAATTGGATAGAAGTGAAAATTTATTTAATTACTTAACTAGTTTATATATACCAAAAAGTTCTAAAAAGATGTATAATACAGTACATGACTTAGAATCTATAATGAATACTTTAAGAGGCGAGAATGGATGCGATTGGGATAAAAAACAGACGCATGAATCTCTAAAGAAATACGTTATAGAAGAAGCATATGAGCTTTGTCAGGCTATTGATAATGATGATATCGATGAAATGATAGAAGAACTTGGAGACATTCTTTTACAGGTTATATTCCACTGTCAAATAGGAAAAGAGGAAGGTTACTTTGACTTAAAGGAAGTAGTAAATGGAATTTGTACAAAACTTATTAATAGACACCCACATGTTTTCAATAATGTTGATTTAGATATGAGTCAATTTGAGAAAACTTGGGAAGAATTAAAAAGAGATGAAAAGGGTGAAACTAGTATAACTTCTGGTTTAAAAAGAATTCCAAATCATTTACCTGCACTTATAAAAGCTGAAAAAATTCAACATAAAGCAGCACTTATAGGTTTTGATTGGGACGATATAAAGGATGTATTTGAAAAAATTGATGAAGAATACAAAGAACTACTTGACGAATGTAAACAAGGAAATATAAAATACATAAAGGAAGAACTAGGAGATTTACTTTTCTCAATAGTAAATTTAGCTAGATTCTTACATATAGATTCAGAAGAGGCATTAAACCTTACAAATCAAAAGTTCATAAATAGATTTGAATTTATGGAAGAAAATGCGTCTAAACTACATAAAAAGTTAGAAGATTTGACGCTTGATCAAATGGAAGAACTTTGGCAAAGTGCTAAGAAAAACAAATTGTAAAAATTAAAAGGAAATTTGTCAAAAATCTAGAATTTATAGTTATAAAATTATAGTTCTATATTATAAATATTTTAGGAGGTATAACCGTCGTGAATAAAGCAGAATTAGTATCAAAGATGGCAGAAAAAAGTGAATTAACTAAGAAGGAAGCAGAGGCTGCATTAAATGCATTCATGAAATCTGTTGAAGAAGCATTAGTAGCAGGAGATAAAGTTCAATTAGTTGGATTTGGAACATTCGAAACTAGAGAAAGAGCTGCTAGACAAGGAAGAAATCCTAGAAATCCTGAAGAAGTTATAGAAATACCAGCTTCTAAAGCTCCAGTTTTCAAAGCAGGAAAAGGATTAAAAGATATAATAAACGGATAATTAAAATGAAAAAGTGTGGGAGTATATACCACACTTTTTCTGTATATAAGGGAGGCGTATTTATGAGATTAGATAAATTTTTAAAAGTATCAAGAATAATAAAGAGAAGAACAGTTGCAAAAGAAGCTTGTGATAAGGGGATAGTTACTATAAATGGAAAAGTAGCAAAGTCTTCATCAGAGGTTAATATAGGAGATTTATTAGAAATTCAATTTGGGGAAAAGAAGATGAAGTTTAAGATAAATGAGATAAGGGAACATGTATTAAAAAATGATGCAAAAGAATAGTATGAGATGAATAGAATAAAATTAACAATCCCTCAGTATATTTATATTAGTATAAAATAAAATATTTTTGCTGGGGGGATAATATGGAACATAGTATAACATTAAAAGATAGATCTAGTTTGGATATATCAGGCATAGAACATATTTATTCTTTTAATGATAAAAAAGTAGAACTTAGAACATCTGCAGGTGAAATGGTAATAGAAGGCGAAAACTTAGATATGGGAAAATTAAGCTTAGATGAGAGTATTATAACGGTTGAGGGAACTATAAACTCTATAGTTTATTCTAAGGAAAGAAAGCCACAAGAAAGTTTTATAAAGAGGTTATTTAAGTAAATGATTCCATTTACAGAAGATTTAAGCTCATTTTATGCCACTATATATGGTGGCTTACTTATAGGTTTATTGTTTGATATAAATAGAAGTTTGAAATCTAATTTTAAAATATTAAAATATTTCTCCATAGTTTTTAATATAGTATTTTGGATAATGGCAACTGTAATTATATTTATAACAGTAAACGCTATAGAATCTTTTGATTTAAGATACTATCATTTTGTGGCTTTATTAATAGGTTTTTTATTATATTACAATACAATAAGTAAATTTGTTCTAAAAATGCTCAATAAAATAATTGGATTTATAGTATTTTTAATAAAGAAAACTATAATTTACATATCTGTAGTCTCTGAAAGTTTATATTATATGGTTGTTTATACTATACACCTTTTACTAGATACTATATTTTTTATACCAAATTTATTTTCAGCTACTAAGAAGGTTATAAAAAGAAAGCATAGAATTAAATTAAAGGTAAACAAAAAAGCATAGGTAAGGTGTAATTGATATGAAC
>ENA-OQBV01001578-OQBV01001578.1-human-gut-metagenome-genome-assembly--contig:-NODE-1578-length-10988-cov-3.042906_pt1 | contig 10988 bp, 16 predicted proteins | sample MGYA00242750_ERZ504559 | MGnify/ENA primary metagenome ERZ504559 (study PRJEB26092, sample SAMD00036230) | human gut metagenome | host: Homo sapiens | study: EMG produced TPA metagenomics assembly of...
ACAAATATAAAATGACTGCCACTTTCGCAAACTCAGACGGCTGAAAAGAAATGGGTCCCAAAGAAAGCCATCTTTTGGACCCATTGTACTCATCTCCTATAAACATGACTGCTACAGACAGAACGATTGCAGTGACATATCCAAGCTTTGCAAAAGGAATCCACCTGTGATAGTCGATCCCTGCCACAATAAACATGCCTGCCAGTCCCAACGCTGTCGCAAATCCCTGCTTTTTCAAATAGTAAAAAGAATCATGGAACTTTACCCGGCCATTATAGGCGCTGGTACTGTATAGCAGTATCAGACCAATCCCGACCAGGAGCAATACCACCACAAGCAGAGTATAATCATACCGCTGCTTTTTTTGCCGGATGCTTCAATGCAGATCCACTCCTTATAATTGATTTACAAGTTCTTTGAATTTATCTCCGCGTTCTTCATAATTCTTAAACATTCCCCAGCTTGCACACGCCGGAGACAAAAGAACTGCATCTCCGGGTTCTGCCTGTTCTACACAGATATTGACCGCCTCTTCAAACGTATCTGCAAGAATCGTATCTGTAAATCCCAGCCTTTTTGCCGTCTCATTGATCTTCTCTTTTGTCGCTCCGAGAAGCACCAGTTTTTTTACCTTTACCGTCAAAAGACTGAATCCACTCATCATAAGAAGAATCCTTGTCATATCCTCCGCCGATCAAAATGTAGGCCTGTTCATTGCCTGGATTCCTTTGATCGCGGCATCCGGATTTGTGCCTTTGGAGTCGTTGTAATATGCAACCCCGTTCTTTTCTGCCACAAACTCGATCCGATGTTCCACTGCCGTAAATTCCCGAATGGTCTTACGGATGATCTCCATCGGAACGTGATACGCTGCCGCCATAGCCACAGCTGCCATTACATTTTCATAATTATGCATTCCAAGCAGTTTTAATTCATCCACATGACAGACTTTCTCCGGATTTTCTCTGCAATAGATGATATTGCCATCTTCCAGATAAATTCCTTTTTCCAGTCTGCGGCGGCTGGAAAAATAAATCACCTGCGCTTTGACTCTTTCTCCGAAATTTTCTGGTCACATCATCCTCATAATTCAAAACACAGACATCTTCTTCTGTCTGGTTTTTTGCAATCTGCTCTTTGGCTTCGATATAAGCTTCCATCGTGTGATGGCGGTTCAGATGATCCGGCGTGATATTCAAGATCGCACTGACTTTGGGACAGAATGTGTGAATCGTCTCAAGCTGAAAACTGCTCATCTCTGCCACAATAACAGAATCATCCTTTGTCTCCCGCACAACGCTCGTGTAAGGATTGCCGATATTGCCTACAACAATGTGCTTTCCCGGAAATTTTTCACTGATTGCACCAAGCAGTGCTGTCGTGGTCGTCTTTCCATTTGTTCCGGTGATCGCCAGCACATCCCCCTTTACCAAGGACATATGCAGTTCAATTTCACCCCAGATCGGAATCCCGCATCCCGCATCTGATTCACCGATGGTAAATCTGTCGGAACACCCGGACTCATCACAACCAGAGAAAGCTCTGAAAGAAGCGCCTCGGGAAATGCTCCGAGAACAACGCTTACGCTCCCCTTTGCCTGTCCTTCGATCTGTTCTTTGATTCCTGCCGCATCCAACCGTCATTCCCATCATACAATACGACTTCTGCACCTTCCTGCAGCAGCAGAGCCGCAGCAGAAACACCACTGATACCGGAACCAAACACCAGTACTTTTTTGTCTTTAAACTTCATGTCTATACCCCCATTAATGCGATCAGACAGAGCAGTGCAGTCACAATTGAAAATACTGCCACAACTCTTGTCTCTGACCAGCCGCACAATTCAAAATGATGATGGATCGGTGCCATTTTAAAGAAACGCTTTCCACCGGTCTTCTTAAAATATGTAACCTGGATCATCACCGATGCCACTTCCACCAGATAGATCAGCCCTACAATAATGATAAACAACGGCATCTGCATCATATACGCCGTTCCTGCCACGAAACCGCCCAGTGCAAGAGAACCGGTGTCTCCCATAAACACACTCGCAGGATATACATTAAACAATAAAAATCCAAGGAGCGCACCTACAACCGCACAGGTGATCGGCTCTACTCCGCTCTTTGTTCCAATAGCAACCACCGTAAAGAACGTAGCTACCAGAACCGTCACGCTGGATGCCAGTCCGTCCAGTCCGTCTGTAAAATTCGTTCCGTTTACAGTACCGATCACTGCAATAAATAAAAGCGGAACTGCCAGCCAGCCGATATCCCAGTATTTTCCACCGGAAAACGGAATCAGCATAGACATCGGAATGTCTGCCACTTTAAACACGTAATATGCAAAAATTGCTGTCACCACCAGCTGGAGTGCCATCTTCTGTTTCGGATACAGACCGTCTGAACGTTTCATCACAACCTTCAGATAATCATCCAGAAATCCAATCAGACCAAAACCAAGCGTCAGAAACAGGATCGGAATCACTTTCGGATAATCTTTTACATAAAACAGGGACGTGATAACGACACTGGCCAGAATGATAATTCCTCCCATGGTCGGCGTTCCTGCCTTCTTCAAATGAGACTGTACTCCCTCTTCCCGTTCTGTCTGTCCCATTTTCAGTTTTCTAAGGAATGGTATTACGATCGGTCCGAGCACCAGGCTCAAAGCAAACGATACCAATACCGGTATTACTACATGATAACTCATACTTCCACCTCTTCATCTCTTTTGTTTCAATATCTCAATTAGTATACCGCATTACCTACTGTTTTTCAATCCCGAGATATGGAAGGACATTGTCAAAAATACTGCGAAGGACCGGTGCGGCGATCGTTCCTCCATAATAAATCCCCTGCGGATTATGGATCACCACCATTCCCAGTACCTGCGGATCCTCTGCCGGTGCAAATCCGATAAAGGAAGAAATGTACTTATTCGCACTTCGCGGCAGTGTCTGAGAGGTGGCTGTCTTTCCGCCGATGGAATATCCTTCGATATATGCATTTTTCCCGGACCCATTGGCAACAACTCCCTCCAAAAGTGTCTGCATCGTTTTCGATGTTTTCTCTGATACCACACCTGATCTTTCTTCATAGGACAATGTTTCCAGCACATTTCCTTCCCTGTCAAGAACGGCTTTTCCGAAATGCGGGGTAACTCTTCGCCCTCCATTGATAATGGAACTGACTGTCACTGCCATCTGAACCGGCGTAACTTGAAATGACTGTCCAAAACTGATGGTGGCAAGCTCCACCAGACCGATATTTTCCACCTGATGCATAATGGTTCCCGCCTCTCCCGGCAGATCGATTCCCGTCAGATCCAGAAGTCCGAATTGCTGAAAATAGTCATAAAACCGCTCTGCTCCGAGACGCAGACCAATATCGATAAACACCGGGTTGCAGGAATTCTGAATTCCCTGAACAAAGGTTTCACTGCCATGTCCGCCCACTTTGTGACACCGGATTCTTCTGTCTTCTACCATGCGGTATCCCGGACAGGAAAAGGTATCCTCAGGTGTCACGACTCCCTCTTCCAGGCAGGCTGCAGACGTAATGATCTTAAATGTGGATCCCGGCTCATACGTATCATTGATACATCGATTTCTCCACATTGCATTTAACGCATCCTGCAATTTTTCTCCTTCCAGTTCTTCTCCTGTATTCAATTCAAACGGATCATTGAGATTAAATTCCGGCACATTGACCATAGACAGAATTTCTCCGTTTTGCGGATTCATCAGTAAAATCGACACTCCGTCCGCCTGTTTTTCCCGCATGACTTTTTCAGCCGCCTGCTCACAATATTTTTGAATATTATAATCCATACTGATCTCCAGCGTTTTGCCGGCCACAGGCTCGATCCGGCCTTCCGCGACCGCATCCAGTTCGATTCCTCTTGCATCCGTTGTCGTGAGAATGGTTCCGTTGCTGCCTTTTAATGTCTCTTCATATTTCACTTCCAGACCAATGATCCCCTGATTGTCTCCTCCTGTGAATCCAAGCACCTTGGATGCCAGGCTGTCATACGGATAATATCGCTTATAGTCTTCATCCACCTTGACTCCATCCAGATTATACTCCCGGATCTTATCTCCCACTTCTTTTTCCACGTTGGTTTTTACTTTTTCCATGGAAGAGACCTTCTCCACTCGCTTTCTCACCTCTGCCTGATCCATTTCAAGCTCTTTTGCGAGAATTTCCGTCACCCGTTCGGGTTCCTTGATCTGACTGTGGATCACAGAAATCGTACACACTGTTTTGTTTGTAGCAAGCACAACGCCATTTCGATCCACGATTTCTCCTCTGGCTGCCTTGATCTTACGTTCCCGTTTATGCAGATCCTCGGCTCGTTTCTGATAATACTCGGCATCAAACACCATCAGATAGACCAGTCGCCCGATCAAACCTGTCAAAATCAGAAACGCGCAGGTAAACACTACCAGAATTTTCTTTTTATGATACGTTTTATTTTTCATAAAAAAACCTTACAGAAGACTTTATACAACATATTTTCTCTTCTGTAAGGTTATTCCTGTTTTATTCTGTTGTTTCCGATGATTCCGGAGAGGTTGCCCAGCTATCATAATCCGGCTGGTAGTTCGGATCGATATAGGCGCCATCCTGATTACTGTAGGTATCTTCGAAGTTCTCATCGAAATCCTGCTGTACGTCTTCTCTTACACCGCTGTCCTCTGGCAGTGCATCCCCGTTTCTTGTAATGTTCAGATATGGAAATGCTTCCGCCATGATCTTCTGTGACAGCTCCAGAACATACGAACTTAATTCCTGATTTTTCCACATTTTGGCTCATCGATGACCACATAGATCACAACTTCCGGATTTTTCCTGTGGTGCATATCCAATAAAAGAAAGCAGATAGTCTCCATTCCCTCGCGGAAGCTTTCTCCGCTGTTCCGGTTTTTTCCGCCAATGTCGTATCCCTCTACATTTGCCGGAACTCCGGTTCCGTCTGTCATTACCGCGCGAAGCGCTTCTTTGACACGGTCAGAAGTCTGTTTTGATACCGTTTTTTCGAAGCAAAGTCGGATCGTTTGTTTCAATCACGTTTCCGTTTTCATCCTGAATCTGCTTCACCACATGAGGCTGATAATAATACCCGCCATTGATCAGAGAAGAAAATGCCGACACCATCTGTGTCATCGTTACATTGAAACTCTGCCCAAAGGAAGACGTTGCAAGATCTGTCTCCCCCATATTCTCTGCAGTAAAGATCAGATTTTCTGTGGACGCCTCTCCCGGCAGGTCAATTCCCGTGTACTCTCCAAACCCAAAGATATGCTGATACCGGATAAAATCTTCCACTCCGATCTTATCGGCCATAGCCATCAGAGCCACATTGCAGGAATTGGCGATTGCCTGATCTACATTCTCTGTCCCATGCCCTGACGTATTGTGACATTGAATATACCAGTCACCTTTCCATGTACCACCCTGGCATACATAGGTTTCCTGACCGGTCAAAGTTCCGGTCTCCAGACCTGTGGCCAGAGTAAACGGCTTGGCTGTCGATCCCGGTTCAAAGGCATCACTGACGCAGAAATTTCTCCAGAGATTGTTCATTGCATTCAGCTTATCATCATCTGACATTTTTGCCAACGCTTCCGTCGTATACCACGGCGTCAGATCTCTTGGATTATTCAGATCAAAATTCGGGTATGAAGCCTCTGCAAGAATCTCTCCGCTGTTCGGATCCATTATGATCACAGCCGTATTCTTACTTCCCAGCTCATCCTCCCGTTCTTCTCCTTTGTGTGCCTCATTAAATTCCAGAATATATTTTTCTACAATGCTCTGCAGTGTAACGTCGATCGTGGACACTACCGTATTTCCATTCTTTGCCGCTTTCACAGTACGTTCTACTGAAGAAGCACTGTCAAAATATCCATATTCTCTTCCGTCTGTACCGTTAAGAATATCATTGTATGCACTTTCAATGCCGATTGCTCCCTGATTTCCGGATACGGAAAATCCGATCACATCACTTGCAAGACTGTTGTAAGGGTATGTACGCTGGTAATCATCCTCCAGCCAGACCCCCTGAACATTCGGATATTTTTTATCATCCTCGTCAATTTCCTGGAATTTCTTGGCATCTTCATAAGAAACGCCTTTTTTTAAAACCTCGTAACGGCTGTCCGGATTTGCCTTGATCGTATCCCTTACTTCTTCACTGTCAATACCAAAGCATTCTTCTAAAACGTCCAGTGTGGAATCGATATACTTATCGCTCTCTCCCTCGTCTGTCACAACCACCACATCCAGGATCACATTATACACACGCTCACTGGTCGCTACTTTTGTTCCGTTCCGGTCTACGATATCTCCTCGTTTATACGGAATGGTCCTGCTTCCATACTGCTGTTGGTTCAGAACGATCCTGGTATACTTTCCACCTTTGAATACATTGATATACGTAATTCTTCCGATAAGAACAACAAAAGCCAGTATAATTGCCACAAACAGCATTACCAGCTTCTTTTGCATCCTTTTCGGAAATTTTTTTGTTAAAAATTGAAATGGATTTTTTCTTCGTCTTCTTGTCATTACATCTTCCTATTTTGACACGTCCTTTGACTTTGCAAGAATCCCGTCAGATGGTATCTCATTATACTGCTTCACGTAATCACTGGTCGGGCTGTCATACTCCACCACATTACCATTCGCCGCATATACCATGCCAAGTTCATTCATTGCTTTGTCCCGGATTTCCTGCAGATTCACAGAATCTGCTGCCGCATTGTATGCCGTATCATTCGCCTCTGTCAGATCTGACAGCTCTTCCTGAAGAGCCGTGATATTTTCTGACCTCTGCACGAGTTCTGACTGGAGCTGCAGATATACGACACAGATGAAAACCGCACAAACAGCCGCCACTGTCAAAAACCCTGTATAGATCGGGCTCATATCCAATGCACGCCTGCGGTTCTTTTTCACCTGACTGCTTGTCCGTTTTTTAGGACGTACTTCCACTGCTTGTTTCTCCTGATTTGGCAATACCTTCGGCTGATGCGCTACATTTCCATAGACGTAGAACTGTCCAGATCTGTTTCCTGTATTAGATTGTCTTCTGTATGTAGTTCTCTTTCCTGCAGCCATTTGGTCTGCCCCTTTCCACGTACAATCTGCCGGGCTCTCCCCTTCCCGGCAGATTTTATTTTTTCAGATACTCACCCTCATTTTTTTCAGCTTCGTTCGAAAATGCGAAGTTTGGCACTTTTTGAACGGCTGTTATACATCAACTCTTCCTCAGAAGGAAGAATTGGTTTCCTTGTGATCACTTTTCCTTTCGATATGTTTCCACATACACAAACCGGAAAGTGACTTGGACAGGTACACGGATTTTCATTCTTTCGGAATGCACTCTTTACAATCCGATCTTCCAGAGAATGAAACGTGATAATACAGATCCGACCTCCCGGATTCAGCATATCGATCATATCATCCAGAGTCTCCCGCAGTACATCCAACTCTCTGTTCAGCTCGATCCGGATTGCCTGAAATGTCCTTTTGGACGGATGTCCGGATGTTTTCTGAAACTTCATCGGAATGGCTCTTCTGATAACTTCATTTAACTGTCCTGTTGTCTCAATTGGATGCTTTCCGCGCTCCATCACAATGTGTTTTGCAATATTCTTTGCAAATTTATCTTCTCCATAATCACGGATGACACGGTAAAGTTCCGCTTCGCTATAGTCATTGACAATGTCTTTTGCTGTCGTAGTCTGTCTCTGATCCATCCGCATGTCAAGCGGCGCATCTGTGCGGTAAGAGAAACCGCGCTCCGCCGTATCTAACTGATATGAAGACACTCCCAGATCGATTACAATCCCGTCTACCTTGTCAATTCCTATTTCATGGAGCCTCGGTTTCATATCACAATAATTGCTCCGGATTATTGTTACTTTCTCCCCGAAACCGGATAATCTGGCGCCCGCCGCTTCAATCGCGTCGGCGTCCTGGTCTATTCCTATAAATCTCCCCTTGTCACTTAAGCGGCTTGCGACTTCATCATGCATGTCCTCCCCCGCCAAGTGTCGCGTCTACATAGATGCCATCCGGCTTCACCTTCAGACCATCTACTGTCTCTTCAAGTAAACTGATGTGTGTTTAAATGCCATAGAATCCTCCATTCACTCTCTGTCCAGAATCAAATTCGGATACCGATCGCCTCCATACGTTCTGCAATCGCATCCAGATCTTCTTCACTGACCATACTGCGCTCTTCCCAAAGTGCTTTATCCCAGATCTCCACGCGGTCCTGAACTCCCACCAGGACAACGTCCTTCTCCAGATGTGCAGCTTTTCGAAGTGATGCAGGTACAGAAACCCTCCCCTGCTTGTCAAAGCATGCCCTCAGAAGCACTTCCAAAAAAATAACGCTTGAAAATTCTGGCATCCTTGTTCATCCGTGGTAAGGTATTTAATTCAGCAACAAACTGATTCCATTCGTCTTGAGAATACACAAAAAGACACCCTTCCAAGCCATTACAGATCACAAAGCTTTCTCCCAAGTCATCTCGTAATTTGGCTGGAATGATGAGTCGGCCCTTTTTCATCAATACTATGATTAAACTCTCCTAATAACATCTGGAATCCCTTCTAAAAGCAGAACTCCACTTTCGCCCCACTTTATGCCACTATTCACCACTTCCTACCACTTGAAACCATTGTAAACCACCACGCCCCCTTTTTCAACCCTTTTTTCACATTTTTCACATCTATGTCACAATTCTGTAAAAATTTGGTTAAAAAAAGAACAGGCTTCCAAAACCTGTTCTCATATCATTCTTTATTCTTTTATTCGCCAAGTCCGCTCAGATAATTATTCACCGCATCATAATTCACTTCTGCCACTTCCCGTTCCTGCTTTGACTCATGAGACACATATGCGGAATATCCGAGCCATCCCACCAATGCCAATGCAGCCAGTGACAGTACACACTTTCTGACAATGTTCATAATGCGCTGCTTTTTCATGTTCTTCTTCCGATTCGCCTTTTCCTGTTTATAGCGGTCTACTTTTTCCTGACTCATATCTAAAAGCTCCTTTGTCCCCTATGTATTTGACAGCTTCTGTCCTGCACTCTTTCTACATAGTGTACCACATCCGACTCTAAACTACAACAATAATTCCTCCGTCATTGGCATAAACCGTACTGATCCCGGATGTATCTACGATAAAACTGGACTTCACTGCAAACCGTTCTTTTTAAAAGGCGCTGCACTTCTTTTGCTCTCTCCTCACAGTTACAGTGTGCAATAGCCAGAATCTTATCTCCTGCATTGACCACATCTGCTGCCACGCAGTCCGCCATCTTCACAAGTGCTTTTTTTCATGCCTCTCGCTTTTTCCTTCTGACAGATCGTTCCCTGCGGAGTAGATCCCATGATCGGTTTGATATTCAAGGCTCCCGCTACCAGTGATTTGATTCCCGTAAGTCTTCCGTTCTTTCTTAAAGTATCCAGATTCTCCAGTACAAAATAAGTGTGCTGCTCCTCAATATAACACTCTACACTTTCCACAACTTCTTCGAACGTCATCCCGGCCTTTTCACACTGCTGAACCTTCAATGCGATCAAAGTCTCTCCTACTGAAGCGGAGCGTGAATTAAATACATGAATCTGTTTTTCCCCATATTCTTCTTCATACAGATTTTTTCCAAGAACCGCACTGTTATATGATCCGCTCAATTCTGCCGATAGTGTCACCACATAAATACGTTCGGCATCGCAGTGATAACTTTCCATATATCTTTCCGGAGACGGACAGGATGTCTTCGCACAGGATGTACTTTCTGCAATCTTTAAAAGCAGCTCTTCCTGCTTCAAGCTGTCATCATCTGTCCACTGAGTGTCTTCTATCTGAATTCCGAGAGCAACGTGTTCAAATCCTCCGTCTGCTTTCATCTCCGGCGTAAATTCTCCGCAACTGTCAACAATTACTTTATAGCTCATGTCTTTCCTCCCAAACCACACTTTCTTTTTCCACCATCTATTATATGTGGTTTTCAATACTACGTTACTTAATATACCACACTTTGTGTCGGATGAAAAGACATTTTTATATCTTTTGCTTTTCCTATTCTGTCTGAAGCTTAATTCTCCTGGATACACTCAGGGCAAGTCCCATCTCCGTCATCAGGAACAGAACCGAAGTTCCTCCATAACTGACAAACGGAAGCGTAACACCCGTTGTCGGGATCATGTTCGTTACAACCATGATATTTAAGATCACCTGCAGCGCGATATGTGCAAAAATTCCGGTCACGATCAGTGAGCCGTACAGATCCGGTGCATTTCTTGCAATAAACATCAATCTATATAGAAGAAGTCCGAACAGGATCAATACTACGATTGCTCCGAAAACGCCAAGTTCTTCGCAGATAACGCTCAGAATCATATCATTCTGCGCTTCGGGGATCATACCAAGCTTCTGCGTGCTGTTTCCAAGACCTTTTCCGAAGAATCCCCCGGATCCGATCGCATACAGTCCCTGAAGCACCTGGAAGCCGGTGCCATCCGAGTGTCCTTCCGGATCCAGCCATGTTGTGATTCTTCCGATTCGGAAATTATCACTGTTCGTCGCATAAACCGCAAGTATGGCCACTATCACGATCAAAATTCCTGCTCCGATGGCAGCGATCATCAAAAACGGCTTTGTCTTCGGATGTGCCACAAAAATCAAGACACAGGTAATCGCCATTACGATCACGGCAGTACTTAAGTTGTCTGTAAGAATAAACACTCCACCTGCTGCCACCCCGCCATAGATCAGAAGTCTCCGGATTCCAAGCCAGTCATTGACTTTTCTTCCCATCTTACAGATCTCACAGGAAATAAACAAAATAATCGCGATCTTTGTAATCTCAGATGGCTGCAATGTCATATTTCCCGGAAGCTGGATCCATCGTCTGGCTCCATTGATCGTTGTTCCAAGAGGCGTCTGCACCAGCGCCATCAT
>ENA-OQBV01001581-OQBV01001581.1-human-gut-metagenome-genome-assembly--contig:-NODE-1581-length-10961-cov-2.747831_pt1 | contig 10961 bp, 13 predicted proteins | sample MGYA00242750_ERZ504559 | MGnify/ENA primary metagenome ERZ504559 (study PRJEB26092, sample SAMD00036230) | human gut metagenome | host: Homo sapiens | study: EMG produced TPA metagenomics assembly of...
GATTTGCAGAAATCGAATCATATCCGAAAATTATCGGGATTTATTGTGAACCAGCTCAGAGGAAATATATTTGAACTCTATTCTTCAGAAGAACTTTTGCGAACAGAGTATGGAATACTTATATAAAACAATCTATGTAGATTGGAACGATGGCAGATCCCATTAATTTTGAAAAATATACGTACAATTCGGTGCCGAAGTGCTTTACCCTGATTGATACAGAGGCGTTAAGCCAGTCTGGAATCTTACAGATACAGAATTATCCCACATTGGGACTGAAAGGAAATGGAGTGCTGGTCGGATTTATAGATACCGGAATTGATTATGAAAATCCTGTTTTTCGGAAATATTGACGGAAGTACCAGAATTTTGGGAATCTGGGATCAGAGTATTCAGGATGGACAGCCGCCGCAAAACTTTTGTATGGAACAGAATACACGAAGGAGATGATTGATGCGGCTCTTAGTAGTGATAATCCAAAAGCGCTTGTTCCAACTCAGGATGAAAGCGGGCATGGGACTTTTCTTGCAAGTGTTGCAGCAGGCGGAGCTGATGTGGAAAATCAGTTTTTGGGAGCAGCGCCGGAGTCGAAGCTTGCGATTGTAAAGTTAAAACCGGCAAAAAAATATCTGAAAGAGTTTTACCTGATCACAGAAGAAAAAGAGTGTTATCAGGAAAATGATATCATGCTTGGAATGAGGTATCTGAATGAACTGGCGAATCGATATGATATGCCGCTAGTCATCTGTATTGCACTTGGCTCGAATATGGGAGGACATAATGCGACACTTCCAATCACAGGACTTTTAGAGATGTATGCCAATATAGCAAATCGGGCAGTTGTGATCGGGGGAGGAAATGAAGCGAATCAACGGCACCATTTTTATGGAAAAGCCGAGAATGTAAACGATATCAAAAAGGCAGAAGTCCGTGTGGACGGCGGAATGAAAGGATTTACGATGGAACTGTGGACGGACATCCCCAATATTGTGGCAGTCTCCATTATATCGCCTTCGGGAGAAAGAATTCCACGGGTGCCAATCCGTCGGGGAGTGATGGAGGTATATCGTTTTGTGTTTGAGGGAACGACTATTTTATCAATTACAAATACTTGTGGGAAAATCAAATTCGGAATTGATATTTTTTAGAGTAAAAGATCCGGCCCCCGGAATATGGACGATTTTTATAGAGCCTGTGGAGTTGGCAGATGGCGTGTTCCATATGTGGCTTCCGATCACAGAACTTTTGGAAGGAGAAGTTTATTTTCTGCAGTCAAATCCGGATTATACGATCACGGAGCCTGGAAGTACGGTTTCCGGGATGACAGTTGGATATTATAATGGAGATGATAATAGTATTGCTATTCGATCGGGAAGAGGATATACTAGAAGTGAAAAAATCAAACCTGATTTTGTGGCTCCCGGAGTAAATGTAACGGGAGCAGCAATGCGGAATCAATTTACAGAGCGTACAGGTTCCAGTGTTGCTGTCGGGATTACGGCAGGAGCAGTTGCACTTATGCTGGAGTGGATTGTGTACCAGCTCGGGGAGAGCAGGATTGATTCCATACAGATTCGCAATCTTTTAGTTCTGGGAACAGATTGCAAGCCCGGCGAGACATATCCCAACCGAGAGTGGGGATACGGAGCTTTGAATCTATATGATGCATTTGATGCAATCAGGCGTATTTGACACATGAAGGGAGAAATGAAACATGGGAGACTTTTTTGAAGATTTAGGAAAACGAATTACAGAAACAGCAGGAGCAGTGACGAAAAAGACAGAAGAAGTTGTTGAGACACAGAAAATAAAAAGCCAGATCAGAGTGGAAGAACGAAATAAAGAAAGAGATCTGCAGCATCTTGGAAAGCTGGTTTATGACCGTTTCCAGAAAGGGGAAGTGATTGATACAGTATTTGTGGAGCTGTGCGAGGCTGTTGCACAACATGAAGACGCAGTTCAGTCCTATTTAAAAGAACTTGCGCAATTGAAGGGAATGGAACTTTGCAAGAACTGCAAAGGCGAATTGGAATCTGATATGGCATACTGTCCAAAATGTGGAACAAAAGTAGAAGAAGAGATACACTTTGACACAGAAGAAGCAGAAGAGACGACAGCAGATGAGGGGGTAGATGACTCAGCCATGCAGACAGTAGAGGAGACAGAGACGGTTTCAGAAGAGGAAGTATAGATGCTTGCTGTAATTTTGACGCTTTTGATAGGAACCTTATGTGGGATTGATTTATATTTGAAGTCATACATTGAGACTCATTACAAAGAGGGGGAAGAAAAGAAGATTCTCGGTGACACAATCTCAGTTCGAAAAGTGCATAACAAAGGGATGGCGCTGAATAAGGGAGAAGAACATCCAAAAAGAGTGCGAATGCTATCGGGGATTGTGACTGCGTTGCTCGTGTTGTATTATGTTTTTCTGTTTCGGAAGAAAGGCGGATGGATGCGCAAAAAAGGGAATTGCACTTGCCATTGCAGGAGGAGTGAGCAATACTTACGATAGATTTGTGCGAAAATATGTAGTGGACTATTTCGGATTTTGCACGGAGTGGAAAAAATTCGAAAAGATCACGTTTAACTTGGGAGATATGTTTATCTTTCTTGGCAGTATTTTAGTTGTGATATCTGAGATTTTTTCAAAAAAGCGATAAGAAAGATAAGAAAAAAGATGAGACCCGCGGGAAATCGCGGGTCTTTGTGCGGGTTTAGCGCTCTAAAATCTTTGGAAGAACATTTTTCGGAGTATCTAGGAAAACAAGATTCGTTCTTACGTCTGAATAATGAGGATTCTGGTGAACCACTACAATGGAGTTCCCACGGAAGTATTTGATATAGTTTTTATATGTATAGGATTCCAATGAGGTTCCAAGAAGCAGCAGCACATCAGCTTTCGCAATTTCGTCAGCAATTTTAGCGATGATCTCATGGTCAAGCATTTCTCCGAATAGTTTTACGTTTGGACGGATGATATGCCCGCATTCTTCGCAGAGTGGAACAGACGGAGATGTTTTTTACAAATTCGACAGGATATTCTTTCCCACAATGTGTGCATATGTTTTTGTGAATGGTCCCATAAATATTATATACATGTTTACAACCGGCTCTTTCAGAAAGAGAAAAACTATTTTTAGAAATAATGGTCTGCAATTTTTCCTGTTTTTCAAGTTCGGCAAGTGCGTAGAACGTTTCGCTTGGTTCAAGATCTTTGTCTAATATCTCAGACTTGTAAAACTTAAAAAACTTTTCCGGTCTGGTGCTGAAATAAGCGCTGGAATAGATATATTCCGGTGAGTCGCCGTATCTGTTCTCGATATCGTAGGCGACGTCAAGAGAGAGTATGCCCGGATATCCACATTCTTTTAAGATTCCAGAACCACACAGGGCAACTGTATATCTGCTGGAATCTAATATGTTTTTTAATGTTTGCAATTTTTTCTCCATAATAATCCCACCCTTACTTAAATAGTATGGTTATATTGTCCTATGTTTTGTCAGAAAAGTCAATCAAATTCACAACTAATGTGTATGTATTTTTAACTATTTTCTAAAAGTAAAATGGATAATTGTGAGTAAACTAGAAAAGCTTTGGAGAGGCTCCAAAGCTTTTCTGATTACATTATATAGTTTACATTAACTGCCTGTTCCCCTCTTGGTCCTTGAGTAGTGTCAAAGGAGACTTGCTGTCCCTCTTCCAAAGTCTTAAATCCATTGAGAGCAATTCCGGAGAAGTGTACAAAGATATCCTTTCCGCTTTGTTCATTGGTGATAAATCCAAATCCTTTTTGTGAGTCAAACCATTTTACTGTACCTGTATTCATGTGAGGTACCTCCTAAATTATAATATTTGTAAATTAAATAGAAATAAAAAACACATATTTTAGGTAAGAAATCAAACGAGTTAATTGCTTACAAAAATATGTGATCAAATAAAACATCTAAATTACTCGTTTATCATACCATGCAATTTTTGAAATTGTCAAGAAAATATTGAAAATTCTGAAAAAAGTCCTTCTGAAAAAAGTCATAGCCTCCCACATTGGAGTACTATGACTTTTCTTTTCCGTCGATGAGATATTCATAGGAAACATGGAAAATCTCAGTGAATGCTTTTAATTCCACATCTGTGACGTGACGTTTATTGGTCTCAATTCTGGTAATCACATTTTTATCCATATCATATCCATTCAGTTGAAGTTGGTAGGCTAAGAGCCGCTGTGACATATTGTGCTGGCGGCGCAGTTCGATGAGCCTTTGGCTGATCAGATTTTTCTCCCCGGTAGATGCTTTTGGTTTTGGCATATTTCTAATCCCTCCTACAAATAGTGTGCGTAAAAATATCTCATTTTTTGCACTTTTTTCTATTGAATTTTACATGGGATTAGAAATACGATCGGTTGTAAAAATGATACAAAAATAAGGGGAATGAAAGAAAGAAGAAACTAAATGCTGCAGATGCGATAGAAAATTGTTTATGTTGGCGTTGAGTAAAGTGAAGTAAATAGAGTATAATGTTGTCCATAAAGCAATGGAATTCAGAGACGGAGGCTTGTATATGAAACGAATATTAGTGATAGAAGATGACGAAATGCTGAATGCGGGACTTTGCTATAATCTTCAGATGGAAGGTTTTGAGGCGGCTCCGGCATTTGGAGCAAAGACGGCAAAAAAATTATGGAAAGAAAAATCATTTGACTTGATTTTGCTTGATGGCAATCTTCCGGACGGAGACGGATTTGCAGTCAGCAGAGAAATTCGAAAAGAAAGTAAAGTGCCAATTGTGTTTCTGACAGCGCGGGATATGGATGAAGATATGATTGAGGGCTTTGAAAACGGGGCGGATGATTTACATTACAAAACCATTTAATATCAAAAATTGTCATACAGCGGATTAAAGCAATCTTGAGAAGGTGTGAGGGCGATGACACGGTGGAGAAAGTGTTGCAGTGTGGAAATCTGGCAGTTGATTTTGAGAGCCACACGGTAAAAAAGCACGGAAAGCTTCTGACATTGACGCCCACAGAGTTTAAATTGCTGCACCGTTTCTGCCTGAATCCGGGACAGGTGTTGACAAGGCAGATTTTGTTAGAAAAGCTGTGGGATCAGGATGGTAATTTTGTGGATGAACATACATTGACGATCAATATCAGCAGGCTTCGTGCCAAAATTGCAGATGAAGAATATGCATATATTAAGACCATTTACGGGGGTGGATATAAATGGATAGGAGAAAGCCATGAGTAGAAGTGAATGGGTGACTATTGTGACAGCAATTGTTGTAGTTGTTATCATATCTGCCGGTCTATGGTTTTATTTCCGGCAGCGGTTTGTCAGAATGGCGGAAAAAGTGGAAGATGCCATTGATGCGATTATCGATGGGAGAGAACTCAAAACAGAAGAACTGAATAAGGATACCTTATTTTCGAAAATCCAGTTGAAGCTTGAGCAGTTATCCGAGGTGACAAAGTCTGCAGAGGAAAAGAATGTGAAGCAGAAAGAGGAGATACAAAAAATGGTATCAGATATCTCCCATCAGTTGAAGACGCCGATTGCCAATATCACGATGTACAATGACACGATTTTGAATCATGACCTTCCAGCAAAACAACAGTACCGGTTTCTGAAAATAATGCAAAAGCAAGTGGAAAAGCTGGATTTTCTTGTGCGCTCACTGATGAAAATGTCTCGTTTGGAGAACAGCATGATCAAGCTGAAAAAAGAGGAGAACAGTCTCTTTGATATGGTTGTGGAGGTTGTGGAGAATCTGTCGATTCCGATGGAAAAGAAGAAACTGGACCTTCAGATTGACTGTCCGAAAAACTTACGGATATGCTATGATCGGAAGTGGACAGCGGAGGCATTATTCAATGTAATGGACAATGCAGTCAAGTATACACCGGAATATGGAAAGATTCGGGTTGAGGCAGAGGTACTTGGAATGTTTGTACGTCTTTCAGTGAGTGACACCGGAATCGGAATTGCCCCGGAACATATGAATGATGTGTTTCAGCGGTTTTTCAGAGAGGAAAAGGTACACAATGAAAAGGTGTCGGAATCGGTTTGTATTTGGCAAGAGAGATTATAACAAAGCAGGGCGGCTATATGAAAGTAGTGTCAAAGGAAGATGCAGGGAGTACATTTTTCATCTATCTGCCAAATGAGCAGGAAGAATTGTCTCAAAATTGAAATGATTCATCGGGCGTTTGAGATATTATTGAAATAATCAGATGCTAAGATAAAGACAGAATCAAGAAAAGGAGAGATGATGATGGCTGTTTTACAGACGATAGATTTAAAAAAATATTATGGGGAAGGAGAGAATCAGATCAAGGCATTGGATGGCATCTGTTTAGAGATAGAAGAGGGGAAATTCACTGCGATTGTCGGAACTTCTGGAAGCGGAAAATCTACACTTTTACATATGCTCGGAGGACTGGATACACCAACATACGGAAGAGTGATTGTGGGCGGAAAGGATATTTCTAAGATGAAACCGGATGAGCTTACGATTTTCAGAAGAAGAAGGATTGGATTTGTATTTCAGAATTATAATTTGGTGCCGATCTTGAATGTGTATGAAAATATCATTCTGCCAATTGAACTTGACGGGAACAGACCGGATAAAGGATATATTGACAACATTATTACATTGTTGGGGCTGGAGAAAAAGTTGACCAGCATGCCGAATAATCTGTCGGGTGGACAGCAGCAAAGAGTTGCGATTGCAAGAGCCCTTGCGACTAAACCTGCGATTATTCTTGCCGACGTAAACTGAACCCCATGTGCTTACTGTACATAGCGTATATACAGTAGGATTGCATGACAATATAGGTACATGATACACAAGTAATGAGAAAAAATGTGTATGCAGTAGGAAGAAAGTATTGATATCTGGTATGAGGAAAGACATCCTTGTAGCAGGTTTTTTATTGTCAATAATAGACAGGTTTACAAGTAATATTTTGTTGGTATGTGTGAATAGCTTTTTGTTGGAGGATAGGGTAGTGTTGTAGTCGAAAAGGAAAGGAGAAATGTAAAATGAGTAAAGAACTTACAACAGAACAGAAGCTTATGCAGGCAACACAGTATGGACTATTGATTTATGCAGGACAACGGAAAATCCATGATGAGGATGAACGATTAAAGCTGGAAAAGATTGCAAACGAAATAGGAGAGTATTGGGGACTGGAAGAACCTGTAGCAGGTTATCCGGAACTTTTTGAGGAGATTACACTCCAGGGGCTTTGCAGATATGCTAGCGAAATGCAATATACGCATGGAGAAACAGAGCGGGAACGAATCAAAGAAGTATTGGATTTGGTGTATGAGATGAAGAAGCATTGGTCTGAATAAGGGCAACCGAATTAGACAGGAAGGGAGAAACCTCAAGGATTACTTTAGAACGTTAAGAAAGTGAAAGAACCATGGAATAATTTCAAAAGTTAAAAAGCAAATTAAAGAAAAGCCACAGCCTCATACAATGGAAGCTATGACTTTTCTTCTTTTCCCTCGATGAGATACTCATAGGAAACATGAAAGATCTCAGTAAGCGCTTTTAATTCTACATCTGTGACATAACGCTTATTGGTCTCAATTCTAGTAATCACATTTTTATCCATATCATACCCATTCAGCTGAAGCTGGTAGGCTAAGAGGCGCTGTGACATATTATGCTGGCGGCGGAGTTCAATGAGCCTTTGGCTGATCAGATTTTTCTCCCCGGTGGATGTTTTCGGTTTTGGCATATCTCTAATCCCTTCTGCAAATAGTGTTGACAGGTTCGTCTCACTTTTTGCACTTTTTCTGTTGATTTTACACGGGATTAGGAATACAATCGGTTGTAAAAGTGAGACAAAAAATATACCAAAATAGAACGATTGGATTGGTTGGAGAAAAACGGAGAGAATAAGAAAGAGCGATATAACAAGAGAAATTTAAGAAGTGGTTGCTTTTCCGGTTTAGAGAAGCTCGGAAAAGAATACGTTGATATCGGTGTGGAAGATTTTAGCAAGGGCAACAAGTTCCGATACCTTGATGTTCATACGGTTGGTTTCCAGCTTGGCATAAGTGCTTTTGGACATAGAAATCCCCATCAGGTTTAATTTTGCAATGACCTGATCCTGGGTAAGTTTATTCGCATAACGAATTGTCTGGATATTTTTTACCGATATCCATATCTGGTCTGATTTTCTGCATGATAAGGTCCTTTCATTTCTTGAATATTTCGCAATAAAGAAACTTTATATTGATTTTACTGGTTTCACTTTTTACAATGTTTCGTAATAAGGAATTATTTACAAGAAGGGTGATTGGTATGCACCAAAGAGATATGGAGCGGTTTGCTTTCCTGTTTTTATGCGGAAAGCGTGACAGGGCAATCTTGCTGGGAAAGGAAAAAATGACGTTTTCAGATTTGGACAGGCTGACGTATGTTTCTGATTTTCTAGGATTCAAGCTGTATAACTTAGAAATCTGGAATGAATATGCAGGACAGTTCAGTGAACAGTTTCGGCAGTTGGAATTGCTGTATGATGAAACCTGCAGCATTGTGTCCTGGGATCCGACAGAAGCAGATGAGCATTTACATGATAAATGGCTTCAGGAGTTTTGTACTCAGGTAGCGGATCAGGAAATGCGGAAACAGCTGGAACAGATCATCAAACAACAGTATCAGGAAAAAGGGATGGTAGATCCCACGGAGACAGACAATCGTGTAGGCGTTTATCTTTTTTAAAAAAAGTGAAAAAGAAATTATAAAAGATAAAGAATTGAGATCCAGATAATAAATTAAAATTACTCATTAAAAAAATGGGGGATTTATTACTTGGTGAAAATATCATTTTTTGAAAGATGTTGACTCATTGATGTAGCAGTATTCTATGCAACTTTATACTTAGTTATTCTATAGCTAGAGATAGGAAATTTTTTCAAATTAAATAATATGGAAATGTAAAAAGTAGAAAACATACAGGAATGTCGAAAAACATAGTTAAACTATATATAACAACGTAAATGCAGAAAAATAAAGAATAATATATTGACATTGAGAGATATATGAGTTATTATATCGAATGAAAGGAGGAGGAAAGATGAATAACACAATCCTGAAATCCTTATCTGTAGAGAATTTTACTTCGTTTGCAGATAGGATTACATTTACAACAGAGACAGACATTAGTAAAAAAGAATTTCTTAATAACACATTTGAAAGTAGAGACATGATGTTTAATAAAGTGTCTTTTCTGTACGGTGCAAATGGTTCGGGAAAGACTTTCTTCTGTAAAATCATAAGAGAGATTCAAAGATTATTAGACTGGTCACCATTGTTGGCAATGAACAATTCTCAACTACTCTCTTTACCACAATTTAAAGAAATTGATGCTCCGGTAAAGCAATTTATGTTTGATGTGGCTTATCAAGAGCGTCCATCAAAGTTTGCAATAGAGATTGTCCTTGATGAAACTACATATTATTATGAGTTTTCGGTACGAGAAAAAAAGATTGAATCAGAGTTGCTTACAAAAAAATATCGTAGAACAGAAAAATTACTTGAAAGAACATCTTCCTTATATAAAGATATTGTTTTACGCTCTGAATTAAAAGATTTTGAAAATAAGAAGCAGGCAGTTAAAGAAGAGGCCCTATGTCTTCCAGTAGCCGCATTATTGAACAACAGTTTGGCGTCTAAAATTGTTGACGCTATACAAGGAATACAAGTTGTTAGTATGACTGCAGCGAGATTAAAGCCTACGAAATCGAAAGAATCATTTTCAGAGGAGCGATTAAGAAAATATATTAATATTCTCCAGAAAGCAGATCCTACGTTAAGAGATATAAAGGTTTCTTTTGAAGAAGAAGAGATTGACCGTCAAAAAATTGAGACGGATGATTTTGAAAATCGAGAAATCATAGCTACTAAAACGACGGTAGGGGTAGATACGGCACATGCTGTTTATGAGAATGGAAAGGAGACAAGTAGTACACCTATGACTTTCTTTGCAGAAGAATCATTAGGTACTGTAAAACTTTTCACGGCATTACCATATCTGTATGATATTTTGGAATCAGGAGGGGTGCTTGTTATTGATGAGATTGAAAATGGATTGCATCTTTCTCTGGCTAAGGAGATAATTGGGCTTTTTACTAATGAGGAGAGTAATCCAAATCATGCACAACTTATATGTACATCGCATCAGCCACTTCTAGTTTCCGGTGAATATAGACGAGACCAAGTTTGGATTACGAGTAAAGATTTATATGGAAAAAGTTCATTACATAGAATGAGTGATTTGAAGACATCACGTGCAAAAGTTAATTTAACTAATCGAATTATTGAAGGGGCATTTGGATGTAACCCAGAAATGTTTTTTGAAAATAACACATAAAATATGAAAAAGAAAAACACCGAGTTGCAGCCCGGTGTTCTGCAGGACGACAAAGCAGCAGCCGTCGCTACAATATTAATAACCGTAACCATTGTATCACGCTTAATTGCTGTTTGCAATATGAAATTTGTGTCCAGAAAGGCAAAAAAATGCAGACTTTTTCTAAAAATGTGATTGAATATAGTAACTGTAAATTAAATTTTTAGAAAGAGGTATTTTTATGAGATTAAAGTACAAATATTACATTTGCCAATGCGGTAGAAAAGTTATTCCGTTTACCAACCCATGTAAATGTCCACATTGTGGGCGTATTACCCGTTTGAGATAAGGTAGGTGGGAAGTATGGGAAAAAATCAACATGTGACACCTCATCCAGATGGTGGATGGCAGGTAAAAGGACAAGGAAATAGTCGTGCAACGCTGAGGACTACAACTCAGAAAGAAGCAATAGATCGTGCACGTAGTATTTCACAAAACCAAGGCTCTGAATTAGTTATTCATCGACCAAATGGACAAATTAGAGATAAAGATTCTCATGGAAGAGATCCATTTCCACCAAGAGGATAA
>ENA-OQBV01001582-OQBV01001582.1-human-gut-metagenome-genome-assembly--contig:-NODE-1582-length-10961-cov-1.863762_pt1 | contig 10961 bp, 13 predicted proteins | sample MGYA00242750_ERZ504559 | MGnify/ENA primary metagenome ERZ504559 (study PRJEB26092, sample SAMD00036230) | human gut metagenome | host: Homo sapiens | study: EMG produced TPA metagenomics assembly of...
CTATCGCCGATGCCCTTTCACAGCCCAGGAATGTTACTGATACAACCGAAATTTCCAGCGGTCGGCAAAGCAGAGCCCCGGAAAGGTAGGCGTTATGGCGGAGAGAGAATTGAACCGCTCGGAGCGGGCTACGATCCGAAAGCTGGTTACGGAGCTTTGCGCCAACTATGACTCCCAGGATAAGATCTGCCTTCCTCTGGACAGCCCTTGTTACATGCTGAATAAAATGGTGGACCGGTGCTTAATTGCAGGTACTTTGAAAAAGCGGTGCTGCCGGTGGATGCAGCACTGGAATCAGCCATTACCGGCGAGGACACCTCCATGAGACAGAAAATATGCCCTGTGTGTGGAAAGGCATATCTTCCTACAACCAGCCAGGCATATTGTTCCGCTGCCTGCCGGGTCTATGCAAGACGGAAATCCGAGCGGGAACGCAAACGCCGGAAGCGGCAAAACCAACCATGATATGTCCGCAACTTAGCCTTAAAAGTCCTTGATTTTCAAGGGCTTTTTGCACCTGTTTTCAAGGGAGCTGTATAAGAATACTCCGGTGCTTTGAAATGAGGTTAAGTTGCAGACAAAACATATATTTTAACAAAAACGATAGGAGGCGATTTTTTGAATATCAACACGATTACCGCGGAGGACCTTCGCCGCATGCCGGATAAGGAAGGACTGATTTTACAGGGCTGTGGCGGGGATCTGACAGAGTGGGTGGACGGGATCAATGAAATGCTGACAAAAGCAGGCATATTGAAAGATGGCTGTCAGTTTGAGAATGTGGCTGCTTTTCAAGCACGGCGAACTGACCTGTCTGCTTTACCGTTTGATGATGTGAAACTGGATATAGGAAAACTTGCCCTGTGGCGTTTACAGACCCATGAAGTCTATGGCGGCACATGGCTGTCGGAACTTTGTGCCGAATTATTTAGGCGGATTTATAGAAAACACCGGAAGCGTTGGCAGATAAAACCGGATTGTCCGCTGATCGGAGCAGATGGGAACATTTTTAATCTGCTGGGTATTGCTTCCCGTACTTTGCTGGAGCATGGTTTGAAAGAACAGGCAAAAAGAAAATGTCTGATCGGGTATTTGTTTCCGGCAGTTATGGAGAAGCGCTCTGTATCATTGGCGAATATGTCAACATCACAGATTCCGAACTGGAGCATAAGAATTCTCTCCGTCAGCAGCTAAAAGCAACAAACCGGCAGACCCGGTAAAAAGCACAACTTCCAAACAGCAGGAACGATAAGGAGGGATGCGGAATGGAAAAGAAACGGACCTATGGTGTATGGGCAGTACGAAGCAGCACTTCTATTTTCGGACCGGCACAAAGCTGGTGCAAGGAAAATGGAAAACCGTTGGAGTTTGATACCAAAGCTGCTGCTGAAAACTATGCAAAGGAAGCCAACGAACATACGACAGCAAATGTCCGATACTATGTGAAAGAAAAAGAACCGGAGCCCGGTGCTGTTCGGAAAGGAACATCTCAACCGGAGCTGGATGCACGCAGCCATGAAGAAGTGATACCAAGAAATGATGCAGCGGAAAACAAAATGAGATTCCGGGCAGACAGATTCCTTCTCAAACAGATCCGCTGGTAGAAATCCGCTCTGCGGTCCATAGTAATTACGCGGGTATGGTCGCTATGCTGGGTGCGGACAACCGTGTGTATTTGGGGCGTGAGGAACGCTGCCATTACCAGAATATGCAGCCATCTTACTATGACAATCAGGACGGTTCCCTGTGTTTTGTCTGTGATCAGCCCGACATGTACTATTTTCTCTATGGAGAAGGCTGGGCGCATACCCAGGCGGAAATGCTGGAACGAGGGCTTACCCTGCGCCAGTATGAAGATTTTGCAAGGCTCCGGGAGGGTGTGCTTTCACAGTTTACGCCCCGCAGGGAAATCCTGTTTGCCGGGCAGCCTTTTAAGCCCCAGGAAAGCTACCTGTATAATGCGGAGCTTTACGAGGAAGGACAGACCGGCAACTACAATATGCTGGATGGCAGGCTGAATAATGAACCGCCGGAACGCCCGGATCTGACGGACGGCCAGACCTATGAGGAAATCCGGGAACTGGCACCGGAAACATTACCGGAGGAAAAGCCTTCCCTAATGGAACGACTGAAAGCCGACCGTCCGGAGCATGAGGCAAGGCAGGCCGCACCGCCTCTGCCGGAGAGGGAACGCTGATGGGCGCGGCAAGGTTTGAAGGTGTGGACATACTGGACAGCCTGGGGCAGATCATGGAGCTGCATACGCAGCACTATAAAGACGATTTCGACATGGATAAGGAACTGATCCAAAACCTGGTCCTGTCAGGGGAGCCGGAGGACCGCCGCCTCCTGTGGATGTCAAGACCCTGCGGCACCTATACCCTGCGGGAATGGGAAGTCTACCTGGAGGGCAGCCATGCAAATAAAGTGTGGCGGTTCTACCACGAGCAGACGAAAGACCCGATCCTGGCCTATGCCCTCTCTGTCAAAGATGTCAAGGACGGAAAAGTGACTGGAACTATTTATCCGCTGGATTATGGGACGCATGTGGAACGGGTGAAATCGCTGACCTGCCCCATTGGGAAAGTCGCTGTTGCTTTTGAGGATGGAACCAATTTCACGCTTCCCTACCAGGAGCGGAGGCGGCTTATGAATGAGCTTATGCCGCTGCATGGGAATCCAAAGTCAATGACGGATTTACCGGAAAGCGAAACGGAGCTTGCCATGATCCTGAGACGGGAACGGTTCAAACGTTCCTACCATGCTGTGAACGGCGATATAAAAGAATACATTGACAGCCTGAAGAAAAGCACCATGCGGGGAAGGCTCAAAGAGGCGCAGACGGCGGCAGCTTCTTCCCATAAACCGCCCTCCCGCAAAAGGGAGACAGAACGATGAAGGCCGGGCAGAACAAAAAAACTGTCCGGGTGGAGTTCGTCATGTCCGAGCAGGATGCGGAGCTAGTAAAGGGGCGCATGGCGGAGCTTGGCATTACCAACCTCTCCGCTTACCTTCGGAAGATGGCGGTGGACGGCTACATTATTCACCTTGACATGGGCGATATTCAGGAAATGGTGCGCCTCCTTCGTATCTGTTCCAATAACTTGAACCAGTATGCAAAGCGGGCCAATGAAACCGGCAGCGTTTACGCCGCCGATGTGGAGGATCTGCGTACCCGGTTGGACGGCCTCTGGGATGGCATGGATAAGCTGCTGCGGGGATTTGCGAACATTTCGTAAACAGGAAGAAACACCGTTGCTTTCCGTGGTCCGGCACGGTAGAATTTTTATAGGGAATAAACTTCCCTATCGAAAGGAGGCGGGCGTATGCGTCTGATTGGTAAACTGTTGGCACTCCCCTTTGTCCTGGTTATGGGGATCCTTTATTTGGTTTGTAAATTTCTTGTTGTGATTTCCGGCGCTGTGCTGGGAATTTTATCAGGAATTGTTTTTCTGGCGGCGCTGGTGCTGTTCTTCATTGCCGGATTCTGGCCGGGGCTGTCCTGGCTGGTGGTTGCATTTCTTTTAAGTCCTTACGGTCTGCCGATGGCGGCGGCCTGGCTTGTTGGCATGATCGGCGGCGTAAATGGCTCCCTGAAAGATTTTATATTTGGTTAAACAGGTTCGGCGGGGCGCATTGGCAGCCCCGCCCTTTTTCTATAATTACGGCTGTCTGTCAAGGCAGCTTTTTGATTGGAGGGATTTCATTGAAAGATACAACGCCAATTTATTTCCATTCTGCCACCTATGCGTATGAGCATGGGGAGCTGGATCAGTACCACGCTTCCCACAAGGCAAACATTGCGTGCAGGGAGGCAATCGAACAGGCCATAACGGACAACTACCGGGATAACCGTTTAGGTACGGCATGTGTGCAGCAGGTCTTACAGCAGTTTGATCCTGGCCGGATTTTTTATGTCCTTGCCAACACGGTCCGGCAGAAAGATTATGACGGGCGCATTTCACGGGACAATAAAGCATGGGCGCAGACGGTTCCGGTCTGTGAGGATAAGGACGGTTTCGGATATGACCGGAATGTTTGCTTTGCCGTGGACCGCTGCAATCCCGGACTTACCGACCTGTTTCTCTCCCAGGCCAGGCGGGAATGTCCGCTTACTCAGGAACAAAAGCCCTCTGTCCGAGACAGCCTAAATCAACATGCCGGACGGCAGGCAGCGCATAAGGATAAACCAAAAACGAAAAAAAGAACACGCACGATAAACATAATGATTTTCAGACTAAGGAGGTGACGATATGGCGACCACACGGCTGATGCCTCTGCACATTGGAAAAAGGCCGGGATATTTCCACGGCCATTGCAGACATCATTGACTACGTGGAGAATCCACAGAAAACCGATTTTGGGAAATTTATTTATGGCTATGAGTGTGATACCCGGATTGCCGACGCGGAGTTTCTTCTATCCAAGCGGCAGTATGCGAACCTGACCGGACGAAACCAGGGCGCGGACGATGTGATCGCCTACCATCTCCGGCAGGCTTTCAAGCCCGGCGAGGTCACGCCGGAAGAAGCGAACCAGATTGGGCGGGAGCTTGCTCTGAAACTGACAAAAGGCAATCACGCTTTTGTTGTCTGTACCCATGTAGACAAGCACCATGTCCATAACCACATCATCATAAATTCCACAACGCTGGACTGTCAGAAAAAGTTCCGCAACTTCTGGGGATCCACCTGGGCAATCCGGCGCATGAATGACAAGCTGTGCTTAGAGCATGGTCTTTCCATTGTAGAGGATCCGAAGCCCAGCCGGGATCACTATGGTACATGGCTGGGAAATAAAAAACAGCCCTCCCACCAGGAACAGATCCGCTGTGCCATTGACGCGGCCCTGGAAGAAAAGCCGAAGGACTTTGAAGAACTGTTGAAGAAGCTGGAGGCGGCCGGGATTGAAGTCAACCGGGAGCGAAAGTACCTTCGTTTTCGCTTGTCGCCGGAAGATAGATATACCCGGTGTGACACGCTGAAAGGCGACTATACCGAGCAGGCTATCAAAGAACGGATCACAGGCGCCCGGATAGTAAAGCCGCGCCGTACCTCTCCCCAAAAGCCGGTTTCCAAAGTCGGGCTGCTAGTGGATATTGAGGCGGCAATCCGTTCCGGCAAAGGTCCGGGGTATGAACGCTGGGCGAAGGTGTTTAACTTAAAACAGCTCTCCCAGGCGGTAATTTATCTCAAAGAGCATGGCGATATGAGTTATGAGGATTTGCAGGAAAAATCAGATGCCGTCACCGCCAGCTTTAATGCGTTGTCAGTACAGATCAAGGAACTGGAATCGCAGATGGCCGCCAACGGGGAGCTGCAGAAACAGATCGTAAACTACGCCAAGACGCGAGCGGTCTATGTGGAATACCGAAAAGCTGGGTACAGCAAAAAATTCCGTGCGGCACATGAGGCGGAAATCCTTCTGCACCAAACAGCGAAGAAATATTTTGACGAGGTGGGAATCACAAAGCTGCCCTCCGTCAAAGCTCTGCGAGAGGAATATGCCGGGCTTCTGGAACAGAAACGGAAAGCCTACTCTGCTTATAAGCAGGCCAGGGCTGATATGAAAGAGCTTTATAATGTCCGGGCGAATGTGGAGCATTTGCTGGATATTCCCACCGGGCGGGAACCGCAGAGGGAATCGCAGAAGTCACGGCAATAGGTTTCTTCCTGCTTTTGTTTTTTCAGCGTTCCAACGGAACGCGCAGCCATCACCGCAGGTGATGATCTCAGGGGTTTGGGGACATGTCACCAACAAGCATTTAGCAGAAATTCCGGGTACGGGATTTCTGCTAAATACGCAATCTTACGGAAGATTGCATTGCTTGCCAATTTTGTTTTACATCTCAAAATAATTTCAGAAGACTATTGACAATCCATCTGATACATGGTATAGTATCGAAAGTTTGAAAATGGAAGGAGGCTTACGTGTGTTAATTTGTGTACGCTAATATGCAATAAAAAGTAGAGGTATTTTTCCACTCAGTGGGCTTTTTTTGTGTGCGTATACATAATAAACACGTAAGTCTGACACGAACGGTCTTTGAACTGTATCGTGTAGCTTTTGTGCTTTATTCTTATGCAGGCGTTTGCCCTCTTTGTGGGGCAGCGCCTGTTTTTATTGCAAAAACAAAGGAACAATGCAATAAAAAGGAGGTTTATATTATGACTCAAAACAACAATTCATGGAAGAGAAATTATTTTACACTTCTCATTGGACAGGGTGTATCTTTTATCAGTAGCGGCATCCTGCAAATGGCTATTATCTTTTATTTGGTTGCGAAAACGAATTCCGCAATTATATTGACGATTGCAACTTTAATCGGCTTTTTACCACAGGCCTGTTTAGGGCCGTTTGCGGGGGTTTTCGTTGACCGTCACAGCCGTAAAGGTGTAATGATTGGAGCGGATTTGATGATTGCCGCCGCAGGTGGACTTTTGGCTTTGGCCGCACTATACACGGAATTGCCTGTATGGGCAATTATGGTCGTGCTGTTTATTCGCAGTACGGGAACCGCATTCCATTCTCCTGCATTTAGTGCGACAACGCCTATGATTGTACCGAAAGATGAGCTGACAAAATGTGCTGGTTACGCACAGACAATACAAGCGGTAAGCTCTATCATCAGTCCAGCCGCCGCCGCATTTTTATATGCCGTCTGGCCGCTTAACGCAATTATTATGTTGGATATTGTGGGGGCAATCCTGGCTTGCGTGACGGTCGCGATCTCTGCCATCCCAACTCCCGATGTATGCACAGAACAGAAAAGTCAGCAGTTTATGCAGGATATAAAAGAAGGCTACATGGTGTTAAAGCGAAACAGAGGGCTTTTTGCCTTGTTGTGGATTGGCGTAATTTATATGTTTTTCTATATGCCGATTAGTTCACTTTATCCACTTATCAGTATGTCCTATTTTGGAGGAACACCAGCCCATGCTTCTGCCGCAGAAAATTGCTTTTGCTGTTGGTATGCTGTTGGGCGGTATCATCTTGAGCATTTGGGGCGGCTTCAAGAGGCGCACGCACACCATCTGCTTTTCCGTCCTTCTTATGGGCATTAGCATTACCGTCTCTGGCCTCTTACCGTCAGGTGCATTTCTCATATTTATCGTATGTTGTACGGCTATGGGAATTGCTGCTCCGTTTTACGGTGTACAAAATGCAATTTTTCAAGAAACTATCAAGCCTGAATATTTGGGGAGAGTTTTTTCGTTGCTAACAAGTGCCGCATCTTTTGCTATGCCGTTGGGTCTTCTCATTTCCGGACCTTTGGCCGAGAAGTTTGGAGTTGAGAAATGGTTTGTGATTTGTGGAGTAGGTATCATAATAGTTGCCCTCACTGCATTTTTGCTACCCAGTTTGCGGAAAATTGATGATACGAAATAAGTAGTAAATTTATTCAAAACAACATGCGTTCAATATAATCAAGTCTTCATATAGGTAAAAAGTCCATTCAATACTGGTAGTTGTTTTTACTTCTATCTTTAGGACTATGTTATTTCAGAAAAGATAATTTGCTAAATGTAATAAATTTAAGTGAAGGAATGAGTGTGGAGGTGGTAGTATGGGAAATTAGTTGTTCTGGATATATCCGAATCCGGCAGACAGATAGGTGAGAAGTTATTTGCAGTTCTTAACGCTGATAAGAAAAAAGATTTGACAGAGTTTGTCCAAGAGTATGAGAAAATCTGCGTACCATGTTTCACTTCATATATCCGAGGGCACAATAACAGCCAACTGCTAACTGAGATTCAGGAGGGCAATCTGTATGTATGCCTGGAGCAAAGACTTGTACGGGTTCAAAATCAGGTTGTCGATCTGACGGCTAAAGAATTTGATATACTGGCATTGCTGATCCAAAATCCCAAGCGGGTATTCACCTATGAGATGATTATTGAGATTGTGTGGAATGAGGATTATTCCTACTACTCACGAAAAGCTGTCAACAACCACATCAGTAATATGCGGAAAAAGTTGAAAATCTCGCCGGATGTGCCGGATTACATTAAAAGTGTGACTGGCGTAGGATATAAATTTGATACTTAATGAGCAAAGCTGCAAGGTATGTTTTATCTTGTGGCTTTGTTCTTTTTTGTCCTAATTACACAAATACTATCTACTAATGCCAAAACTTGCGGTCATCTTGGTTGGAAATAGGATAAAACAGGTAAGGATATGGAATTTCCCCATATATAATGCCCTCAAAGAAAGGGGACCTGCTGTAAGTAAGCTTGCTTACTTCCTCCTTTCGGGGAGGGAGAATCTGGAATGCTATGGAAAGTACCTTACGGGCTCAGTCCGCGTCTTTATTCGAGAATTCAATTATTAGACCCTGCAATTCGTCAAAGAACTGCGGGGTTTTTTGGTTCGACAGAAAAATACAAATTCCGGCATATTCCAGTATGCTTTTACAATGCTCTGTTTTGGTGCGCGTCTGTGTTTTTGCAGGCGCGTTTTTTTGTACCCTGTTTTAGAAAATGCGAGTGTGACAGTCCCGGCTGCCGTTCCCCACCCTCTGATTTCGATTTTGCCTGTCAACTAAAAAATCGAAATTGGAGGAATTTACTATGAAGAAAATCAATCTTAAAGATTACTATCCCTATTATATACAGGATACTGTTGTTGAAGTGCCTGACGAAGTGGCGGATCTGCTTCGGGAATACAAACTGGCGGAGGCTTCCTATATTCTGCGTACATACCGGCATAAGGCATATTTTTCTCTGGACTACGATGCCAGTGTGGAACGTGATGCGCTGGTGATCGTCCTGACGCCGGCTGAAATTCTGGAACAAAAAGAGGAAAATGCCCGGCTATATCAGGCGCTTGCCTCTCTGCCTGAAAAACAGCGGAACCGGATTTACGCACACTTTTTTCTCGGTATGAGCAAGTCGGAAATTGCAAAAGCGGAAGGCACTCATAAGAGCAGAATCACCCGCTCTATCAATGCCGGTCTGCGGAGTCTGGAAAAATTTCTGAAAGAAATATCCTGACAGACGGCAACTTTGCCCCCGAAAATGAAATGTATAGTAGAGGGACATAATTCGGCGGGACAAGCCTGGCGGGTGTGGCGGCGCACATGCAGCCGCCCGCCCCAACTGAAAAACTGTCATAACTGCCACGCCCCTCGCTTGCTCCTTGACAACCGAATACACGCTGTTACAGGTACTTCATTCTGTGTTCCGAGCGGCAATGGGGCGGCGCGGTGACAGGCAGCCTAAGGAGGTGATGGATTCAGGCTGTCCGAGCGATAAACGCAACCCACGAAACCGGCTGTGGCAGGCCGGACGCGACGACGGCACAGATCATAATGGTACTTCCTCACGGCTCCCTAAAGACTTGGGGAGAGTTCCTGCGGCGTTTGCTTGCTTTGGCAAAGCGGCGGCGTATGCGGGGCTATGATGCGGCGACGCTATCCGCAGCCTGTAACAGTCCCGCCCTGTTTATTCAGGGCTTGCCGGGGGGCGTGGCAAATACGGCAGCTAATCGAAATCAGATACAATGGGCCGGGTCTGTGACTGTAAGAGCGCAGGCCCGACTTATTCATGTGGTTTTGATAATCAGAAATTTTCAGGAAGGAGTTGGTATCATGGAAAATATGACTGCTGCCGGAGGTACCGGCGCACTGGTTGACATCCGGGAAGTTTCCGTCAATAAGGAACTTTCCCGTGAGGAACGGATCACGGAATTTGTACGGCAGATCAAGGATCCCTACCGCTTTAAATGCGGACGTTTTACTGTACAGGCCAGCTTTGCAGCAGGAGGCGCCACCCTGGAGGAATGTATCAAAGGGATTCTGCGGTAGGCCAGATTTTTTTCAGGAAAGGGGCTGACTTTCCCGCAATGGCGTGGTAGAATAAGAATCGGAAAAGGAATTGAATACGGCACAGCCACACTTCTTGAATTGCGGGGATTTTTCTGCGCAAAGAAAGGAGTGTTTTTTTATGCAGGTTACAAAGCAATCAAGTACATCCGTCTTTCTTATACCGATGACAAGACGACGGAAAGCGACAGCGTCGCCAACCAGCGGCGGCTGATCGATGATTACATTGCCCGGCACCCGGAGATTGAGGTCGTGGCAGAAAAGATTGACGACGGTTACAGCGGTGTCCTTTTTGACCGCCCGGCATTTCAGGAAATGATACGGATGATCGAACAAGGCGAAGCTAACTGCGTGATTGTCAAAGACCTCTCCCGCTTAGGTCGTGAGTACATAGAAACAGGCCGTTATATGCGCAGGGTATTTCCAGCCTATGGAGTGCGTTTTATCGCAATTAACGATAATGTGGACACGGAAAATGACGCTGCCGATGATCTCACGGTTTCTGTCAAAAAACATTATGAATGAGGCTTACTGTCGGGATATTTCTGTTAAGACACGGAGCGCCCTGGAAGTAAAACGGCGCAGCGGGGATTTTGTAGGTGCTTTTACCATTTATGGTTATGTGAAAGTCGGAGATAAACACAAGAGCCTGGAAGTAGACGAATATGCTGCCAATGTTGTGAGGGATATTTTCAGAAAACGGCTGGAGGGATTCAGCGCTTCCCATATAGCGGATGAACTGAACCGATTAGGAATTCTTTCGCCTTTAGCGTATAAGCGCAATCACGGAATGCCTCATGCAAAAGGTGGCTATACAGACCGAAAAGATTGCAAATGGTCTGCAACTACAATCATCCGCATTTTGCAGGATGAAACTTACACCGGAACACTGGTCCAGGGCAAACAGACAACGCCCCATTTCAAATTAAAAGAGCGTGAGGACAAACCTTCTTCGGAATGGATTCGTGTGGAGGGAACCCATGAAGCGATCATACAAAAGCACGATTTTGATCTGGTACAACGGCTCCGCAGGATTGACACAAGGACTTCTCCCAAATCGGATAAGGTTTACCTGTTTTCCGGTATTTTGATCTGCGGCTGTTGTGGCTGCCGTATGACCCGCAAGACGAACCGCTAT
>ENA-OQBV01001584-OQBV01001584.1-human-gut-metagenome-genome-assembly--contig:-NODE-1584-length-10946-cov-2.908679_pt1 | contig 10946 bp, 14 predicted proteins | sample MGYA00242750_ERZ504559 | MGnify/ENA primary metagenome ERZ504559 (study PRJEB26092, sample SAMD00036230) | human gut metagenome | host: Homo sapiens | study: EMG produced TPA metagenomics assembly of...
AAAGATTAAAGATGTCAGAAGAAAGCGCCATTTCATCAATAATCTTTAGTAAACAATTTTTAAGTTCATTAGCGTGTGTATTCACGACGTCACCTCCTATAAACAAGGGGCTTCGCCGCAATTTTTTTGGTATTTGTCAACCATTTTTTTTAAATCACAAAAAAAGAGCAGGGTACATTTTTCTATATACCTTGCTCTATAAGAGAATACATTTTTAATATCTTAACTTAATGACATTGGCAAAAGAGCTTGCTCTTTTTTAATTTCTTAAGAAAATCTGTAAAATCATCAGAAATAGAACTGAAATCTTTAAGAAGTCTTAATAAAGCCCTTATGATATTTTAAAATTGATTTGGTAACATTAATACTAGAAAGAAGGAAAGTTTCAAGATTGTACCTTTTCGAAAAATGGATGTCCCTTTTTTGAAACTTTAATTTTATAAAATAAGAGTACTAAGAGGAGGATGGAAAGATGCAGAAAGAGGGAATGAAAAAAGCAATTAATATTTTGACGGTACTTTGTACTGCGGCAATGGCTGCATTTGTCATATATGGTGTAAAGAGTGGAATTTTTACAGATCGGGCCATGATGGAAGAATTGGTTCGAAAAGGCGGAATATGGGCGCCGGTGACATTTATCTTAATTCAGATGGTACAGGTGGTTGTTCCGATTATTCCGGGAGGAATCACATGTGCAGTAGGTGTTGTCATATTTGGACCATGGTATGGACTGCTTTATAACTACATCGGAATTGTGGTAGGTTCCGGAATCAATTTCTATTTGGCAAGAAGATATGGACAATGCCTGGTGAAATTTTTTGTGAAGGAAGAAACCTATGACAAGTATATTACATGGCTTGACAAAGGAAAGAAATTTGATAAGTTTTTTGCACTTGCGATTTTTTTCCCGTGTGCTCCGGATGATGTGCTTTGCATGATTGCAGGATTGACAAAGATGTCGTGGAAGAAATTTTCAGCGATCATTTTATTAGGAAAGCCGGCATCTATCGCAGCATACAGCATGGCTCTGATTTACGCAGGCGGATTTTTAGGGAAACTCATAGCATAGATAACAAAGGAAGAGAAAAGGGGACAGCATTATGAAAGTACTAATTACAAGCGATTTATTTGATTCAACTATTAACGGAGTGGTAACTTCTGTAAAAAATCTGGAGAAAGAATTGACAAAGCAAGGACATGAAGTGAGAATTCTGACTGTGTCTGATCAATATGCGTCCTACCAAAAAGATAATGTCTACTATATGAAATCTGTGCCGGCAAAGATATATCCGGATATTAGAATTCCGGTATCCAAGTGCGCGGATTATATAGAAGAACTGATTCGGTGGAAACCGGATGTGGTACACAGTCAATGTGAATTTTTCAGTTTTGGCTATGCAAAGAAGATTGTGAAAGCGACAGGCGCTGTGTTTATTCATACTTACCACACATTGTATGAACAGTATACAGAATATGTTCCGATTGGAAAGACATTGAGCCGGGCGGCACTTGGAAAATGGATTAAATTGAGATTGCGAAATGTAGATACCATCATTGCACCTACGAAAAAAGTAGAATATGCACTTTTGGAATACGGAATGGAAAACAACATTCAGATCATTCCATCGGGGATACAGATTGACCGTTTTTTCAAAAAGGAAGAGGCGGAGATAACAAAAAGATTAAAAGAAAAGTATCAGATTCCAGAGGACAAAACAGTTCTGCTAAGTCTTGGAAGACTTGGATTTGAAAAGCGAATTGATGAACTGCTGCGAGGAATGAAGGCACTGCTTTCAAAAAGACAGGATGTTGTTCTTTTGATTGTGGGGGGCGGACCGGCAAGAGGAAGCCTGGAGCAGCTGGCGAAGGAATTAGGTATCGAAAGATCGGTTCGGTTTGCCGGTATGGTAAATCCAAACGAAGTAGCTGATTATTATAAATTGGGAGACATTTTTACATGTGCGTCGACAAGCGAGACACAGGGGTTGACTTATATTGAGGCGATGGCAAGCGGACTTCCGCTTGTGTGCAGAAAGGACCCTTGTCTTTACGGAGTGCTGGAGGAAGGCGGAAACGGATATTCTTATGAATCAATCCAACAATTTGTGTCCGGTGTACAAAGACTTTTGGAAGAAAAGGAAATATTTGAAAATGCGAGACAGCACAGCCGGAAAATCGCAGAAGAGTATGGAACAAAACGATTTGGAAAGCGTGTGGAAAGCTGCTATGAAAAAGTATTATTGGAAAGAGAGTGTGAGAAAAATGAAAGTGCTGTTATATGCGAAGAATCGACAGGTCGTCTTAAAAAGTGGAGTGGGGAGAGCCATGGTTATGCAAGAAGAATCTCTTAAGGGAAACGGTGTGGAAGTGACAACAGACCCAAAAGATGATTACGATGTAGTACATATCAATACGATTTTTCCGAGTGACTATTTTATGGCAAAGAAAGCAAAAAAATGCGGGAAAAAAGTAGTTTATCACGCCCATTCTACAAAAGAAGATTTTCAAAACTCCTTCACAGGTTCGAATCTGATTGCACCGTTATTCAAGAAGTGGATTATGAAATGCTATCAGACCGGAGATCTGATTTTAACACCGACAAATTATTCGAAGTCATTACTTGAGGGGTACGGCATCAAAAATCAGATTGAGGTCATCTCAAACGGTGTGGATACTACGTTGTTCCAAAAGAACATGCTTGTTCGTGAGAAATTCCGAAATAAATATGGGTTTAAAAATACGGATAAGATTGTGATGTCAGTAGGGCTTTATTTTGAGAGAAAAGGGATTTTAGATTTTGTAGAACTGGCAAAACAGATGCCGGAATATCAGTTTGTCTGGTTCGGTTATACACCGGATAGCCAGATTCCGAAGAAAATCAGAGAGGCTGTTCACACAAAGCTGCCAAATCTCAAATTTACCGGATATCTGCCAAAAGAAGAGCTGCAGATGGCGTATAGCAGCTGTGATCTGTTTTTCTTCCCATCTTATGAGGAGACAGAGGGAATTGTCGTGCTGGAGGCATTGGCGTCCCAGATTCCGGTACTGCTTCGTGATATTCCGGTTTACAGTGACTGGCTGGAAGAAAATAGAGATGTCTATAAGGGAAGAGATAATCAGGAATTCAAAGAGCGGATTGAAGAAATTTTGGAAAGAAAGATTCCGACGCTGACATTGAATGGATTGGAGCGGGCAAGAGAGAGAGATGTGTCACATCAGGCAGAGATTCTGAATCGATATTATGAAAGACTGGCAACCGTATAAAAATTGCCACAGTTGTAAGGAGAGCTCACAACTGTGGCAGTATTTTTTTACTATAGTTGAATATTTTTGAATAAGTCGCCGAGACTTGTACCAATCTCTTCGGATTTTGGAATCTCTACTTCTTCTACGACTTCTTCTTCCGGCTCGATAAGCGCTTTGATGCTCAAGCTGATCTTTCCATCTTTGATGCCGATTACTTTGACATTGACTTCCTCACCTGTCTTTAGAACGTCAGCAGGCGTCTTGATACGTTTTTCACAGATCTGAGAAACATGCACAAGTCCGGATAATCCATTTTCCAGACGGATGAAAGCGCCGTATGTCTGGAGCGTCTCTACGGTTCCGGTCAAAACAGAGCCAACTTCGACAGATGCAAGTAATTTTCTTTTTCTTTACGCTCTTTTTCTTTCAGAAGTTCCCGTGCAGATAAAACAAGACGGTTGTTCGCCTGATCGACATCAATTACCTGAACCTCAATATCTTTTAATAAGTAGTCTTCCAAATCTTCGATATATGATAAAGATAATTTAGAGGCAGGAATAAATCCACGAAGACCTTCTACCATGGCGATTGCACCACCGTTTACAATTCCTTCTACTTTTACCGGAAGGACAGTTCCCTGTTCCATGTATTCTGTTACACGGTTCCATGGATTTGCATCGTCAAAATGTTCCTCGTAATCTGCCATTGTTTCTGTCTGTAATTGTTCTTCACTCATTTGTCACACCTCTTCGATTTTTATTTTATACTGTTCTTAGTATAACATATTTTTAGAAAGAAGAACAAGAAATGTCAGAAATTATTTGACAAATGCAAAAAAAATGGCAACCTAAAAGAGCAAAAGGAAGTGAAGTAAATGGAAAATAAGAAATCAAAGAGAGTATATGTAGTAGGACATAAAAATCCGGATACCGATTCTATCTGTTCTGCGATTGCCTATGCGAATTTGAAAAATCAGATTTCAAACAATGAGTACACGGCAAGAAGAGCCGGGCAGATCAATGAAGAGACACAGTTTGTGTTGAGGCATTTTGGCGTAGAGGCTCCAAGATTGCTTGCAAATGTACACCTTCAAGTAAAAGATATGGATATCAAGAGAATTGAAGGAATTAAGAGCAGCACCTCGATCAAAGAGGCTTGGGCGATGATGAAAGAAGAAAATGTGCATACATTGCCCGTGGCAAGAGATCATAAGTTGGAAGGCGTGATCACAACAGGGGATATCGCGACTTCCTATATGGATGTATATGACAGTAAGATTCTTGCGACAGCAAGAACACAGTATCAGAATATTATCAATACGCTCGACGGTGAGATTGTGATTGGCAATCCGCATGCATATTTTGTAAAAGGGAAGGTAGTAATTGCTGCCTCCAGTCCGGATATGATGGAGAGCTTTATTGAAAAAGACGATCTGGTTATCTTAGGAAACCGATATGAATCACAGCTCTGTGCAATTGAGATGGATGCAAGCTGTCTTATTGTATGCCAGGGGGCACAGGTGTCAAAGACAATTAAGAAACTGGCAGAGGAGAGAAGTATCGTTGTGATCACAACGCCACATGATACCTTCACAGTGGCAAGGCTGATCAACCAAAGTATTCCTGTAAAATATTTTATGAGCACAGAAAATCTGACATCGTTTAACACATTAGATTATGTGGAGATGGTAAAAGAAGAGATGGCGAAAAAGAGATATCGGGATTTTCCTGTCATAGACAGAAAAGGAGATGTATATGGTCTGATTTCCAGACGTCGTCTGTTGGAGGCAAGTAAGAAGAGGGTCATTTTAGTTGACCACAACGAGAAGTCGCAGGCAGTAGACGGAATTGAAGAGGCAGAGATTTTGGAGATTATTGATCACCACAGATTGGGAAGTCTTGAGACTGTCGGACCGGTTTATTTTAGAAATCAGCCGGTGGGATGTACGGCGACTATCGTTTACCAGATGTATAGGGAAAACCAGATTAAGATCAATGAGACGATTGCTGGTCTGTTGTGTTCTGCAATTATTTCAGATACATTGATGTTTCGCTCACCGACCTGTACAGGAATCGACCGTATAGCGGCAGAAGAGCTGGCAGAACTTGCGAAGATCAATATTGAGGAACTGGCACAGGATATGTTCCAGGCAGGAAGTAATCTGAAAGGAAAGACGGCAGAGGAAATCTGCTTTCAGGACTTTAAGAAATTTACAGTCGGCGATGTTACATTCGGAGTAGGACAGATTAATTCGATGAGCCGTGATGAATTACAGGAGATTAAATCAAAGCTTTTGCCGTATATGGAAAAGGCAAGACAGGCACAGCAGGTAGATATGGTGTTTTTCATGCTGACCAATATTATTCAGGAATCAACAGAGCTGTTGTGCTGTGGAAACGGCGCAAGAGAGCAGGTGCTGGAGGCGTTTGATCTGTCTGATGATATAGAAGAGATTATGTTAAAAGGTGTTGTGTCTCGTAAAAAACAATTGATACCAGCTTTTGTAATCTCGCTGCAGCAGTAGGAGGATACAGATGGGAAAACAGAGTTGGAAGCCGGGGAATATGATTTACCCGCTTCCGGCAGTCATGGTGAGTGCCGGAAATGCGGAAGGGCAGACGAATATCCTGACGATTGCCTGGACAGGAACAATCTGTACGAATCCGGCAATGCTATATATATCAGTGCGTCCGGAACGTTATTCGTATTCCATGATCAAAGAATCCGGAGAGTTTGTTGTCAATCTTACTACAGAGGAATTGGCAAAAGCGACGGATTACTGTGGCGTGCGTTCCGGCAGAGATGTGGATAAATGGAAAGAGATGCACTTGACGAGGGGAAAGGCAAAAGAACTTCAGTACGCGCCGATTATCGAGGAGTGTCCGGTAAATATAGAATGTAAGGTGGAAGAGATCAAAGAACTCGGAAGCCATCATATGTTTATCGCCAAAGTCATGGCGGTTCAGGTAAGCGAAGAGTATATGAATGAGAACAGGAAAGTTCTGTCTGAATGAAACTGGACTTTTGGCATACATCAACATGGAGAATATCTCGGGTTGGGGAAAAACAATAGGAACATTTTGGCTACAGTGTAAAAAAGAAAATGAAACGTAAAAAGTAAGAAGGAAAGTTTTAGAAGGGAAACTCCTTCTTCTTTTTTTGAAAATATATATGCTCTGTCAAACATATACATAGTGTTGAGGAAACAAAAGGAATCAGAAAAATGATGCGGTATAAAAAAGCAGCATTTGCATTTTCCATGCTATACGCAGTATGTCTGCTGGGAATAGCAGGGTATTGGAACAAGACAAAGCCTGTAGATGCGGCAGTGGAAGTGAGTGAGAAACCGAAATTGCAATCACATTTGATGATGGACCGAGTGTCTATACAGAAGAGCTTTTGGACGGACTGAAAGACCGAGGGGTAAAGGCGACATTCTTTGTGATCGGAAAAAGCGCTGTCTCCTATCCGGATATTGTAAAACGAGAAAGTAATGAGGGACATCTGGTAGGAAATCATACCTATAATCATGTGGAAATCACGAAAATAGGGGACAAAAAGGCGAGAGAAGAAATTGAAAAGACCAATACTGTACTGAAAGAGATGCTCGGAAAGGAAATCGAATATGTACGTCCGCCGTTTGGGGCGTGGAAGAAAAAACTGGAGCAGGAGATGAATGTACTTCCTGTGATGTGGTCGATTGATCCGCTTGATTGGACAACCGAAAATGTAGATGAAATTGTGAATAAGGTAGTGACGGAGGCGAAAGAAAATGATATTATCTTATTGCATGACTGCTATCAAAGTTCGGTTCAGGCAGCGCTTCGTATTATCGATATCCTGCAAAAAGAAGGATTTGAATTTGTCACTGCCGACGAACTACTATTAGATTAGAAAAGAGGATTTTAGTTTATGATACATGAATATTCCAGAACAGAATTACTTGTCGAAAAAGAGGGCTTACAAAGACTGAAAGATGCAACTGTTATGGTGCTTGGAGTGGGAGGAGTCGGATCGCACTGCATTGAGGCGCTGGCGAGAAGCGGAGTTGGGAGACTGATCTTAGTGGACAATGATAAAGTGACACTGACCAACATTAACCGCCAGTCTATCGCGTATCACAGTACAATAGGGCAGTATAAGACAAAATTGATGAAAGATCGTATATGGGACATTTCATCTGAAATTGAGGTCATCACACATGAAAAATTTATACTGCCGGAAAATCTGCATGAGATTTTTGATCGGAAAGTGGATTACATTATAGATGCGATTGACACAGTTACCGCAAAACTGGCGCTTGTGGAATATGCAAAGCAGCAGGATATCCCGATCATCAGCTGTATGGGAACAGGAAATAAACTGCATCCGGAGCTGTTTGAGATTACTGATATTTCAAAGACATCAGTATGCCCTCTGTGCAAGGTGATGCGAAAAGAGCTCAAAGAAAGAGGGATCAAACATTTGAAGGTGTTGTACTCGAAAGAAAAACCGGTGGATACATCTGGAAAATCAACCGGAGAAAATATGGGCAAACGGCGGGCACTGCCGGGAAGTATTTCATTTGTGCCGCCGGTTGCGGGACTTCTCATTGCGGGAGAAGTGATTCGGACGCTTGCGGGAGTAGAATAGAGGAGTTGAGAAAATGGATTTATTTGATTATATGCGTGAAAATGCAGCGCAAAAAGAGTCTCCGCTTGCTTCCAGAATGCGCCCGAAAACGCTGGAAGAAGTGGTTGGACAGCAGCATATCATCGGGCAGGATAAGCTTTTATATCGGGCGATCAAAGCGGACAAGCTGAGTTCGATTATTTTTTTATGGACCCCTGGAACAGGAAAAGACGACACTCGCAAAGGTTATTGCGAACACAACGAGTGCACAATTTACACAGATCAATGCAACAGTTGCAGGGAAAAAGATATGGAGGAGGTTGTCCGTAAGGCGAAAGACAATCTTGGCATGTATGGACAGAAGACCATTCTGTTTGTCGACGAGATCCATCGATTTAACAAAGGACAGCAGGACTATCTATTGCCGTTTGTAGAAGATGGAACGCTTATTTTAATTGGTGCGACGACAGAAATCCGTATTTTGAAGTGAATAGTGCGTTGATTTCCAGATCCAGCGTCTTTGAATTGAGGGCGCTGACGAAGGAAGATATCAAAGTGCTTTTAAAAAGAGCTGTATATGACGAAATAAAAGGTATGGGAAGTTACAGAGCTGATATCGATGACGATGCGTTGGAGTTTTTGGCTGACATTGCAGGGGGAGATGCAAGAAATGCGTTGAATGCAATAGAGCTTGGCATTTTGACGACAGAGAGAAGCAAAGAAGATGGAAAGATTCATATTACGTTAGACGTGGCTCAGGAATGTATTCAGAAGAGAGTTGTTCGATATGATAAGACTGGAGATAACCACTACGATACTATTTCTGCTTTTATCAAAAGTCTGCGTGGGTCTGATCCGGATGCGGCGGTATACTATCTTGCAAAAATGCTCTATGCGGGGGAAGATATCAAATTCATTGCCCGACGAATTATGATTTCTGCGTCGGAAGATGTGGGGAATGCAGACCCGAATGCATTGACGGTAGCAGTTTCGGCGGCACAGGCAGTAGAGAGGCTTGGTATGCCGGAAGCGCGTATTGTACTTGCGCAGGCAGTCACCTACATCGCATCGGCACCAAAGAGCAATGCGGCATATCTTGCGGTGGATGCCGCACTTGAAAATGTGAGAAATTATAAGACAACTGTCCCGGCTCATCTTCAGGATTCGCATTACAAAGGAGCCGCAAAATTGGGACACGGGATAGGGTATAAATATGCACATGATTATCCGGAGCACTATGTGGAGCAGCAGTATCTGCCGGATGAGATTAAAGATGCGAAGTTCTATTTCCCGACAGAGATTGGATATGAAAAGAATATGAAAGAACGTTTGGACAGACTTAAGAGCCGCAGACAGGATTCATAAAAACAGGAACAGGAGGTTTTCAAAGCCTTCTGTTCCTGTTTTGTTATTTGATATCTCGTTTTCGGAAAGAAATCAGTCCAATCGCTGTGGCAACGATAAAAAATCCGAAAGCTACGCAGATACTTCTTGCGGCCAGTTTTCCGGTAATATCGGAAGTGGCAATCTGTGTCATGTTTGTGTCAATCAGATAATTCGAGAGCGTGATAGACGTATCGAAAATCTTGTTAATGATCATCTCTCCGAACATGACGATGAGAGAGATAAATTCCAAAAAGAAGATATTGGCGGCAATCGCACCTCCACTTTGACGGATCAACATGCTGAACATGACAAACACGGCAGTGAATGCGCTTACCAAAAGAAATTCAATCCCGATACCTTTGCAAGCGTTAGCGACAAACGAACTGTCAACTTTGCCAAAGCCCCAGAGAGCTGTGCCAAGACCTGTAGCTACAACGGCGTAAAGGAGAGTCATGACGATTGCGGCGATGACAGAAACGATTATCTTGGAAAGATAGATCTGGGTGCGGGTATGATTTTTGGAAGCAAGATTTTTGATCGTTCCGTGTGAAAATTCTCCACCGACAAACAGTGACACAAAGATGGAGATCAAAATGGTTGTTGTTCCGGCAAACTGCATGAGGAGCATGTTGGAAGCATTTAGATCCGCAGAGCTCATCGGGATACCGTCGGTAGATATATTCAATCCGCTTTCTTCCAGTGCTGCCTCTTCCTGAGCTGCCTGCTGCGGTACTTTATCCATCAGTTTTACAGAAAAATCCATGATCAATACACTGAATACAGCGAGTGCGACAGCGAGAATCATGCATACCCAGAAAGATTTCGCTTTTCTTAATTTGTAAAAATCACTTCTTATCAAACTCTTCATAATTATTTTCCTCCAATCACTTTTAAGAAATATTCTTCCAGTCCAAATTCCTGACCATTTTCAGAAATACAACGTTTCCATAGTTCTTCTTCTGTAAATTCCTCGATAAGAGAGCCATTATGTATAATGCCATAGCGGGTGGCAAATTTGGATAGCTCGCTTAGGATATGGCTGGAAATCAATACCGTAATATGCTTTTTCTGATTCAGATGTAAGATTAGGTCACGAATCTCTTTGATCCCTTCTGGATCCAGCCCGTTGGTCGGCTCATCCAGAATCAGAAATTCAGGATCTCCGATCAGTGCAATTGCAATGGCAAGTCTTTGGCGCATACCAAGAGAAAAATTCTTTGCCTTTTTCTTTCCGGTATTGGAAAGTCCTACAAGTTCCAGTGTCTCGTCCACTACACGCAGATCTTTTACATTTGCGATGCGGCACTGTGTGATGAGATTTTCACGGGCAGTCATATTTGGGAAGAGTGCCGGAGACTCAATTACCGTGCCGATCTTTGCACGTTCTTTTACAAGGTCACTGCTTCCAAATAATTCAATGGAACCGGAAGATGGAGTGGCAAGTCCGGCGATCATACGGATCAAAGTTGTTTTTCCGGCGCCATTTTTCCCGATAAAGCCGTAAATATCTCCTTGCTGAATGGTCATAGACAATTCTTTTACAACCTGCTTGCTACTATATGTTTTCGTTAATTGTGATGTTTTCAATACAGCATTCATAAGAATCCTCCTCTTGTACTAATGTATTATTGAGTTAATACAATAATATTCTTAAAGTTTATTTGTCAAGAGAAAATAAAAAAAGAATGTGCATGGGCACATTC
>ENA-OQBV01001586-OQBV01001586.1-human-gut-metagenome-genome-assembly--contig:-NODE-1586-length-10939-cov-2.264891_pt1 | contig 10939 bp, 10 predicted proteins | sample MGYA00242750_ERZ504559 | MGnify/ENA primary metagenome ERZ504559 (study PRJEB26092, sample SAMD00036230) | human gut metagenome | host: Homo sapiens | study: EMG produced TPA metagenomics assembly of...
CAACTCAAAATCGCATGTCCTGTTCCAAAAGGCTTCGATTCTTCCTTCCGGTACAGAAAAACCTTCCGGCAGGTTCTCCAGTTCCTGGATATACATATTCTACTTCCATGAACTTGCTGACTCTGTCCCCGATACTCTTTCTAAAGTCTTCTTCGTGCTCTCTTCTGATAATGAAGACAACTTTTTCAAATCCTGCTCTTTTTGCATCATAAATTGAAAAATCAATGATAATATGTCCATCTTCATCTACCGGGTCAATCTGTTTCAACCCTCCATATCTGCTTCCCATTCCTGCTGCCATAATCACTAAAACAGGCTTTTTCATATCGTTTACCTCCATATTTTCAATTCCCTTCTGCAAGGATTAGTATATTCCTTTCCTTGGTTTACGTCAATAAAATACAACATAAATACATGTACCTTTTCTGTTCGTATATTAGCTTATCATTGTCCTGTTTTTCAAAAAACAACAATTTTCCATTTTTCTTTACTTTTTCAAACAGGCTGTCCGTTTTTCTGGCTCTCGATCTTTTCTGCCAGGTCGCTAAGATAAACCCAGCGTTCCATTTTTTCATCTAACGCTGCCTGTGTTTCCTCTTTTTGCTGTACCAGTTCGGAAAGTTTTACCGAGTTTGTTGCATTTTTCAGAATATCCTGCTCCAGTTTCTCCAACTGTTCCTCCAGAGATGCAATATCATCATCGATTGTCTCGTATTCCCGTGCTTCTTTAAATGAGAATTTTAATTTTACCGGACTGTTCTGTTTCCATGTTTTTGCAGTATTTTTGGACTTTGTCATCTCTGGCTTTTCTTCCGGCTGCACTGCATGCGATGCTCTTTTCTTTTTCGCTTCCAGATAATCCGTATATCCGCCCTCATACTGCTGCAGATGTCCGTTTCCGTCAAACTCAAAAATCCGATCTACCACATTATCCAAAAAGTAGCGGTCATGGGAAATCGTGATCACAATCCCCTGAAAGGAATTCAGATAATCTTCCAGAATCGTCAGTGTCGGAATATCCAGATAGTTTCCCGCTTCATCGATCAGAAGCAGATTGATATTCTGTGCCAGAATCCCCAGAAGATACAGTCTTCTTTTCTCTCCTCCCGACAATTTCCCGATCGGCGCATATTGCATATCCGGAGTAAACAAAAACCGCTCCAGAAGCTGCGATGCGCTGATTCTGCCATCTCTGGTGACAATATATTCGCCGATCTCTTTGACATAGTCAATGACTCTCTGGCTGTCATCCATCTCCTGTTCTTCCTGTGCAAAATATCCGATCTTGACAGTCTCTCCCACTTCAATCGTCCCGGAATCCGGCTGAACCAGCCCCGCCATCATTTTGATCAGGGTCGATTTTCCACAGCCGTTTGGTCCGATGATTCCAAGCTTTTGATTTTTGAGTACTGTATAAGAAAAATCTCTGACCAGTACCTTTTCCCCATATGATTTACTGACATGGTGAAGCTCCATCGTCTTCTTTCCCATGCGGGTTTCTACCGAATCCAGCGTGATCGTATCATCTGTCACCGGAGCACTGCCGTTTTTTCAGACTTTCCAGACGCTCCAGACGTGCTTTCTGCTTCGTTGTTCTTGCCCGGCATCCTCGTTTTGCCCATTCCAGCTCCATACGCAGGATGCTCTGCCGTTTTCGCTCGGATGCCAGTTCCATCTCCTCCCTCTGGGCTTTCAGTTCCAGGAACGTTGTGTAATTGGCATCATAGCTGTACATCTTTCCATGGCTGATCTCCAGAATCCGGTTTGTGACCTGATCCAGAAAATAGCGGTCATGTGTGACCATAATGACCGTTCCACGGTATGCCCGCAGATACCCTTCCAGCCAGGAGATCATTTCTCCATCCAGATGATTGGTGGGCTCGTCCAGAAGAAGCAGATCAAAGTCCTCTGCCAGAACCTTTGCCATTGCCACTCTTCTCTTCTGTCCGCCGGAAAGATGCTCAATCTTCATTGTATGATCTGTGATTCCGAGTGTATTCAGATTGCTCTGTACTCTCCACTCCATATCTTCTGCCACACTCTGCACATAAGATAAAATAGTCGCGCCTTCCGGAAATACGGGATTCTGAGTCAGATGGGCAATCTTCATGCCATTCTGCCGGATGATCTGTCCATCATCCGGCACCTCTGTTCCCGCGATCATCCGCAGAAGAGTCGTCTTGCCGGTCCCGTTGATCCCAACGATCCCAATCTTGTCTCCCTCCTGCACTCCAAAAGACGCGTCATCAAAAATTATTTTTTCTCCATATATTTTACTGATATGTTCAATATTTAACAGGTTCATATGCTAACTCCATTGTCTTTCATTAGATTCTGCTGTCTTTTTGACAACACTCTAACTTTATCACATTTATGGAGGTAAGTCACTCTTTTCATTCCAGAAATGTATCCTGCAGCTTTACTCCTGTTTCATTGAGCATCGCGATTAAAAGTCCGTATTCAAACTCCTGGATCGGCCGCCTTTCCTCCAGAAGGATTCCCATCACACCTTTGACGTCTCTTGCATCCTGGATCGGAAGATACATGGCTTTGGCGTCAGGCAGTGTGTGCGTACATGCTCCCGCACGATGATGATTCGCCGCCACCCACTGTGCCACTGCCAGCTCCTGCCGGTTGATACAAGTTTTCAGATGCAGCATATCCATCCCTTTTCTTGGAAACAAAAGCGGCGTATCTGACATCCGAGATCCTTCCATCGGATAAATGATCAGAGACAGATTTAAAAGCTTTCCTGCCTGCCCGGCCACCTGAGTCCACACTTCCTGTTTCGATTTACATCTTCGAAGCTTCTGACTGTTCTCGAGCAGAATCTCCGTCCGATATGCCTTTTTGGCACTTTCTCTGCTCTGCTGTTTCAGTCTCCTTGTCAGTGTCGCTGTGAACAATCCCACCAGAAACAACATCACAAACGTAGTCGGATATCCTTTGTCATATGCCTTCAGACTGAAATATGGTTCCGTAAAGAAAAAATTAAATGCAAACACACTGATCAAAGAAGAATACAGCGCATAAATTTTCTTATTTGCAATATAAGAGGACAGCAGAATCCCCAGAATATAAATCATGATAATGTTGGATTCCGGCAGTCTGAAAAGCCACAGCACGTAAGCTGCAAGTGTTGCAACTGCCATCACTCCTGTAATTTCAGCCAGATCCAGAAACACGTTTTTCCAGCTCGTTTTTCTGCGCCTTTGGATCTGCACCTCTCTTTTATGCGTTGCCTTCCGGATATCCGGAATAATATAGACATCAATATTGGGCGCCATATGGGTCAGCTTCTCCATCACTTCGATCCTAGGCCTGCGCCAGATTCCCCTGTGGTTTGTTCTTCCCATGACCACTTTAGAGACATTGCTCACGATCGCGTATTCCGCAATCTGATACGCTGCATCCTCACCATACACCGTTACGATTTTTGCTCCCAGCGCCTTTGCCAGTTCCAGATGGCTTTTTAAGGTTTGTTTCGTCTTCTCTCCCGCTTCCTGCATGGCAGGTGTTTCCACATAAAGTGCCGTAAACTGGGCATGAAAGCATAGGAAAGTCTGGCTGCTGTACGGATCACCTTGGCGCTGGATGGCGCAGCGGAAATACATGCCAGTATATGTTCTCCGGTATGATAGCCGGTATTTCCCAGAATATTTCTCTCTTCCTCCGCAATCCGGTTCACCCGGTCCGCACTTCTTCGAAGTGCAATTTCTCGCAGTGCCACCAGCTTTTCTCTTCGGAAAAAATTCTCCAGCGCCCGTTCTGCCTGCACCGGACCGTAGATCTTTCCTTCTTTCATACGCTCGATCAGGTCTTCCGGCTCAATATCTATCACCTCTACCTGATCTGCCTGATCAAACACACTGTCAGGAACACGCTCTTTTACTTCTATATTCGTAATATTCCCTACCAGATCATTGAGGCTTTCCAGATGCTGGATATTCATCGTGGTATATACATTGATCCCTGCGCGAAGCAGCTCCCGTACATCCTGATAGCGCTTTTCATTCCGGCTTCCTCGGACATTGGTATGGGCGAGCTCATCCACCAGGATCAGCTTTGGTTTTCGCTCCAGCGCCGCATCCAGATTAAACTCACGAAGCTGGATTCCTTTATAATCGACCATAAGGGGCGGAATTTCTTCCAGCCCCTCTGCCATTGCCTGTGTATCCGGACGTGCGTGCGGTTCGATATAACCTGCCACTACATCCACCTGATGCTTTTTTGCCTCATGGGCAGCTTCCAGCATGGCGTATGTCTTACCGGATCCTGCCGCATATCCAAGAAAAATTTTCAGTTTTCCCTTTGTCTGTTTCTCTTTTTCCTTCTCCTCGTACTGTAGTTTTTTCAACAGCAGCCCCGGATCAGGTCTGTTTTCCTCTGTCAAAGCAACCTCCTATTTTCCCATTGCCGCTGCAATATCCAGATTACATCCAAGTACATTTACCCGTTCTTCTCCAAATACACCCAGTGTTTTCTTTTCTGTATTTTCTTCTACGATCTTTTTTACTTCCTCCTCAGAGAGTCCGGAATTCTTTGCCACTGTCGGGATCTGAACCTCTGCAGATTCCGGACTGATATGTGGATCCAGACCGGAACCGGAAGCTGTCAGAAGCTCTGCCGGAACATCCTCTGCTTTCACTCCCGGATGCTCTTTTAAGAACTGCTCCAGATCTTTCTCCATCCGCTCTTTTAATTCCGGATTGGAATTTGCGTAGTTATAAGAACCGGAAGCAACACCTGCATATTCTCCGCTTTCTTTCTGCTCTTCTGTATAAGTATTGTAATTTACAGCGGAAACTCTTCCCTGAAAATAACAGTCCTCTGTAAAATCCTGTCCGATCAGCGCAGAACCTACCGCCTCTTTGGTATCTGTTGTGAGGTTCCCATCTTTGTCAACTTTACTTCCATCTGCCTTTGCCTTCATTGTAAGCTGGCTGACCCCTGTCAATGCCAGCGGATACACAAATGAACACATCAGCATCATAACAAGACAGAAAACAACTGTTTTTCCTACTGTTTTTCCAAATGCTTTCATAGTCTGCTTCCTCCTACATTCCGATCATTGCAAGCAGCGGTGCTACCAGCAGGTCGATCAGTTTAATTCCTACAAACGGTACAACAATTCCGCCAAGTCCGTAGATTCCCATATTACGAAGCAGCATTTTCTCTGCTTTCATCGGTCTGTACTTGACACCTTTCATCGCAATCGGGATCAGTCCCGGTATAATGATCGCATTGAAGATCAAAGCAGAAAGGATCGCACTTGCCGGCGTAGAAAGATGCATGATATTCAAGATCTGCATCTGTGGAAGTACCATCGTAAACATGGCCGGGATAATGGCAAAATATTTTGCAATATCATTCGCAATACTAAATGTGGTCAAAGATCCTCTGGTGATCAAAAGCTGTTTTCCGATTTCCACCACTTCCAGAATCTTTGTCGGGTCTGAATCCAGATCCACCATATTTGCTGCTTCTTTGGCCGCCTGTGTTCCGGAATTCATTGCCAGACCAACATCTGCCTGTGCCAGCGCCGGAGCATCGTTTGTACCGTCACCTGTCATGGCAACCACTTTTCCTTCTGCCTGCTCTTTTTTGATCGCCTCAATTTTATCTTCCGGTTACATTCTGCAATAAAACCGTCAACTCCTGCTTCCTTCGCAATCGTTGCTGCTGTCAGCGGATTATCACCGGTACACATGATTGTCTTGATTCCGATTTCGCGAAGTCTTTCAAAACGCTCCACCAGTCCTGGTTTTACTGTATCCTTCAAATAGATCACACCTAAAATCTTGTTGTTTACACATACAACAAGCGGAGTTCCTCCAAGATTTGAAACTTCTGTTACAATCCCTTCCAGATCCGACGGGATGATTCCGCCTGCTTCTTTCACAAAAGTCTTGATTGCTTCGGAAGCTCCTTTTCTGACTCTGGTTCCGTCTTTTAAATTCACACCGCTCATCTTAGACTGTGCAGTAAACTCTACAAATTCCATCTGGTCTGCTGCGCCATCGTCGATCGCACACCCAAAATTTCTTCCCAGTTCTACTGTAGATTTTCCTTCCGGGGTGGCATCCATCAAAGAACACATCACACAATAATCTGTCAGATCTTCTTTTGCAACACCCTTGACCGGATAAAATTCTGCTGCCAGGCGGTTTCCGTATGTAATGGTTCCTGTTTTGTCAAGAATCATCGTGTCCACATCTCCGCATGCCTCAACTGCTTTTCCGGACATGGCAATTACATTGAATCTGGTCACACGGTCCATTCCCGCGATTCCAATAGCTGAAAGCAGACCGCCGATCGTTGTCGGGATGAGACATACCATCAGAGCAATCAGCCAGGAAATCGGCATCTGTACTCCAAGATACTGTGCAAACGGGTACAGAGATACAATCACGATCAGAAAAATCAAAGTCAGCACGATCAGCAGTGTGTTCAGCGCGATCTCATTCGGAGATTTCTGTCTGGATGCGCCCTCTACCAGTGCAATCATTTTATCCAGGAAAGACTGTCCGGGTTCTGCCACGATTTTAATCTTTAACCAGTCAGAAACAACTGTCGTACCTCCTGTCACAGAGGAAAAATCTCCTCCCGCCTCTCTTGTAACAGGGGCGGATTCTCCCGTAATTGCAGATTCATCTACAGATGCAACACCTTCGATGATCTCTCCATCGTTCGGAATCACCTCTCCGGTCTTTACAAGCACGATATCTCCTTTTTTCAGTTCAGAAGCATTGATCACTTTCTCTTCTCCATTTGCCAGAAGCAGTCTTGCTTTTGTATCCTGCTTTGTCTTTTTCAAAGAAGCTGCCTGTGCCTTTCCTCTTCCTTCTGCAACGGACTCTGCAAAGTTTGCAAATAACACGGTCACAAACAGTACGACTGTTACAACTCCGTTGTACACGCGATATTCTTCACTTCCGCCAAACAGTGTTGGAAACACTGTCAGGATTAGAGTGAACAGAAATCCGATTTCTACGACAAACATGACCGGATTTTTTATCATGTAGCGCAGATCCAGTTTCTGAAATGCGCCCAGAATGGAGGATCTTAAAATATCCTTTGTAATAAATTTTGTCTTATCTTTCTTAGCCATGTTGGATTCTCCTTTCCGCTCATTTTCTACTGCCATAAGGACAGATGCTCAGCTACCGGTCCAAGTGCCAGCGCCGGGAAAAAGGTCAGAGCGGCAAAAATGTATACAATAAATACAAGAATGATCATAAAAGTTACATTATCTGTCTTTAGCGAACCGATTGATTCGTTCACTTTCTTTTTCGCCAGCAGAGATCCTGCGATTGCAAGCTGTGCTACAATGGAAAAATATCTTCCAAAGAACATTGCCAGCCCGGTCGTGATATTCCAGAATACACTGTTGTCGGCCAGTCCCTCAAATCCGGAACCATTGTTCGCCGCAGAAGAGGCAAACTCGTACAGAACCTGACTCAGTCCGTGATATCCCGGGTTCGTAATGCCGCTTGTTCCTGCCTGTGTTGCCACACCCAATGCAGAAAATCCAAGAATTAAAAGTGGATGAATCAAAATCACAAGCGCCACCAGCTTCATCTCTCTGCCTTCAATTTTTTTATTCAGATATTCCGGTGTACGTCCTACCATCAGGCCACAGATGAAAACTGCCAGGATCACATACATAACCATATTCATCAGACCCACACCTTTTCCGCCGAACACACAGTTAAGCATCATGTGGAGCATTGGAACAAGACCGCCAAGCGGTGTCAGTGAATCATGCATGTTGTTAACAGTTCCTGTTGTAAAGGATGTTGTCACCGTTGTAAATATTGCAGACTGCGCGATTCCAAAGCGAGTTTCTTTTCCTTCCATATTTCCTGCCTGTGCAAGTCCCAGTGAATGAGTCACCGGATTTCCTGCCATCTCAGCAGAATAGCAGATTACAAGTCCTACTACAAAAAGGATGGACATTGCTCCGAAAATCACTGCTGCCTGTCTTCCCATCAGCATTGGCTTACCAAACTGTTTTGGTGCAACTGCTTTTCTCGCTGCATTTTCTTTTCTGTTGTCATGGATCATATGGCCAAATGCTACAACGCAAGAGCCCGGAAGTATCATCATGGAAATCGTTTCTATTATATTAGAAATAACAGTCGGGTTCTCAAACGGTGTCGCTGAGTTTGCACCGAAGAATCCACCTCCGTTTGTTCCCAGATGCTTGATTGCTTCCAGTGCGGCTACCGGTCCAAGTGCCAGATCCTGCATCTTTCCTTCGATTGTCTGTATCGTTTCATTTGCCTGTAATGTCTGCGGCACTCCCTGACTTACCAGAAGAAGACCGATTACAAACGAAAACGGAATCAGGATTCTGGTCGTTACGCGGATCACATCTTCATAAAAGTTTCCCATCTTTCTTCCGGAAACTCCGCGGCAAAATGCCATACATGCTGCATAACCGCTGGCAGCTGAGGTAAACATCATAAAAATGATCACACACAACTGACTTCCGTAAGAAAGACCGCTTTCTCCTGCATAATGCTGCAGGTTTGTATTTGTCATAAAACTGATGATCGTATTGAAGGAAAGACTTGCCTCCATTCCATCAGCTCCGTTCGGATTTAAAAACAGCAAATTCTGTAATCGTAAAATCAAATAACCGATAAATACCATTACTGCATTTGCCAGTACTAAAGACATCGCGTACGTTTTTTCCAGCCCATGTCTTCTCGTTTGATTCCGCAAATTTTATATAAAAAATTGTCGATCGGATTGAACATCTTATCCGCAAATGTTTTTTGCTTTGTGGCAATGTGATACATATATTTTCCCATCGGAATGACCAGTATCAAGAAAATTGCCAGTGTGAGTATAATCTGTAACATCTCTCTTCCTCCTGTTGCTGTCCTTTCTCATTTTCTCACAATTTCTCCGGATGTATCAGCGCATACACAAGATATCCGGCAAGTAATAAAACTAAAATTCCAAGAACGATCATCTTTATATCCTCCTATTTTCTTTTGGATTGATCAGCGATTCACAAAAATTCGCAAATAATTTACACATCCAAACAAATAATTAAAATTCCTAGTGCAATTAAATCCATCATATTTTTTTCCTCCTTGTCTGTTCCCTATTGTAGGACATTGCAAATAAAATCTGTATTAAGCTGAAATGGATTCGTATAAAGATGGTATAAAGATTCGGGTGAAAAAGGGGATTGTGAAACACCTTCTCTTGAATTAGCATTTAAAATTGCAGAAATATTTGAGGTTTCGATCGACAAAATTTTTGAATATAGGAAGGAGAACTAATATGAATGAACAAACTATAATTTTATTTTTTCTTATTGTTTCATTAGGTGTAACACTCAGCCTATATATTTTTAAAGCTAAGAAACAGATGAATTATATGGGGGATGAACGGTGGGAAATGATACAACTAAAATCATACAGAATTGCCAGTATCTCCACTTGGCTTTTTAATAATAGTACTTTTAATTTTGCCCATTTTCGTAGACAGCCAATCTACAATCACCATACAACGACTAACCATTTTTTGTCTATTTTACATTGGAGCCCGTAATCTTCTTGAACTTTCTGCAATAATATATTTTGATAAACAATTATAAATAAGTTTTGAACTCAGTAGATACGGACGTTCCGCCTTCTGGAAGAACCGTCGAATTGCTTCCTGCATTTTTTATCGCGGTTAATATTCTGGCATTGACCTCTTCGTCCCAAAAGTATACCTTGTTACATTTGCAGATTCCCCCGAAATCTTAAGAAACTCAGTGGCTTTTTATAACATTCTATAGTATGCTAAAAACAAAAAGGAGTTTTGCACAATGTTTCACAACAAAGTAGTTGTCATCACAGGCGGCGCACAAGGTATTGGAAAATGTATTGCCGAAGAATTTAAAAAGAACAACGCTTTTGTCTGTATCATCGACAAACAGCCAAATGATTACTTTGTCGGCGATTTGGCTGAAAAAGAAGTTCTGCACCGCTTTGTGGAAACAGTAATTGCTGACTATGGCAAGGTAGACTATCTGATCAATAACGCACTGCCGCTAATGAAAGGGATCGAGGAATGTTCCTATGAAGAATTTAACTACGCTTTAAAAGTAGGCATAACAGCGCCATTCTATCTTACAAAGCTTTTTCTTCCGTACTTTGCTCCTGATGCGGCAATTGTAAATATCTCTTCCTCCCGGGACCGTATGAGTCAGCCACAGACTGAAAGCTACACTGCTGCTAAAGGCGGTATAGCAGCTCTTACGCACTCCCTTGCTGTCAGTCTTGCCGGGAAAGTTCGTGTAAATTCAATATCTCCCGGTTGGATCGATACCGCTTACACAAAATATGACGGTGCAGATGTGATTCAACACCCTGCCGGCCGCGTTGGGAATTCCCTGGATATTGCCAATATGGTACTATACCTTTGTTCCGATAAAGCAGGTTTTATCACTGGGGAAAATATATGTATTGACGGCGGCATGACGAAGCAGATGATATACCACAATGATTATGGATGGACTCTGAATCAGGAAAATAATTGAGAAAGAGGGGCGTATCACAATACATGATACCCCCACTTTGAAACCTTAAGTATTACATTTTCCGAACACAACCACTTCTGATTTACTGATATTTTTCATTCTATAAAATCCTAATCTAAAATCTTTCCGCCAATCGAAACTGTCACGACCTGCCATGGAATAAATTTTCCGCTGTTTTGCAGTGCTTTCTTTGCCGCCATTTCCAGGCCTCCGCAGCATGGCACTTCCATACGAAGAATTGTTACACTCTGAATCTCATTTTCCGCAATGATCTGTGTCAGCTTCTCACTGTAATCTCCTTCATCCAGCTTAGGACATCCAATAAGTGTTACTTTTCCACGCATAAACTCCTGATGTACATTTGCGTATGCATAAGCTGTACAATCTGCAGCA
>ENA-OQBV01001587-OQBV01001587.1-human-gut-metagenome-genome-assembly--contig:-NODE-1587-length-10931-cov-2.772492_pt1 | contig 10931 bp, 11 predicted proteins | sample MGYA00242750_ERZ504559 | MGnify/ENA primary metagenome ERZ504559 (study PRJEB26092, sample SAMD00036230) | human gut metagenome | host: Homo sapiens | study: EMG produced TPA metagenomics assembly of...
CAGTCCCATCACCACATATAGCATCCATCTTCCGAAATAAGACTGAACTGCTGTAAACTTCGGCACGACTTCATCTTTATCAGACTCCAGTTTGAAAATTGCGATCAACACAATCCCCCCTACCCAGATGGCAAGGTTTGTATAGAACGGAGTCATGGCGCTTCCATAATTTTTCACCGGATAAAAGGACTCTGTTTTCAGAGCTACCGGTGCAGACATAAACTCCGAAACTGCTTCCGAATCCAATCCTGTCAGATTCAGAAAATCCTGATAGGACTGGGAACTTCTGAGCGCATTCAGATCTGCTGTTACTGAATTCAGTTTTTTCCTGTACTTTCTGAAGCGCATTTCCTGTACTCTCAAGTGCCGTCTTGGAGTCATTCAGGCTTGTATTGAGATTGTCAAGAATTCCTTTCGTCTGATCCACCAGTGGATCCACTCCGCTTAACACACCGGAGAGTTTTCCGGAAAGCTGTCCGAAAGAATCCAGAGATGTGTTCAGCCCTGGAAGTACATTCTGCTCAAAGCTGCCTTTGATTCCACGAAGCTGCTGCTGATTTTCCTTTACCAGACTGCCAATCTGCTGTGCTGTATCCGTTGCCGTCTGAGCCGCATTGCCGATTCCCGCATTTCCTGCCTGCAGACTATTCAAAAGCTCCTGATGTCTCTGGTTCTCTGCCTGCAGCTGTGCGATCAGATCTGATGCCGGACTGCCTGGTATGGCACTGTCCAGCTGTGAAAGCAGATCAATGATCTTTTCATTCAGCTGGATCACACTGTTGATGGAAGACATGGCACTGTCCACTTTTCCATTGACTGACTGAATCTTTTCATTCAGACTTCCCAAATCTGCCCCTGCGGAATTCCCGATGTCGGACAGAAGATTCTCCCCATCCGTCAGCGTTCCAGATAGTGCAGAAGAAAATGATGAGACACTGTTTCTTCCTGCCTGAAGTGCAAAAGCCCCTGCATCCAGAGCAGCAGCCCCTGAGGAAGCAGCGCTTTTCACCTGATCCATGGCAGACTGCACCTCTTTGATCTGCGCATCACTGTCCTGAAAGGTTGCCTGGAACTCAGACAGTATCTGCTGATAACTTGCGATATTGTCAGATACCTTCTGAATATCTGAAACTACATTTTCCTGCAGCGAATCCAGATTGCCCGCTGCATCTGCAATCGAATCTTTAAAAATTTCTGAAACTGCTTCTGATGCAGCAGATACAAATGCCTCATTGACCTGACTCTGCACCGCTGTCGCCCCACTGTCCGTAATTTTCGGTGCGATCGCATTTTCTTCTCATTCAGATAATAAGTAAATTTAGGCTGTTCAATCGTTCCCGTCAGTACACTGGTCAGGGATTCACTGAAATCTTCCGGAATCACGATCGCAGCATAATACTTGCCGGATTTCACCCCGTCTACAGCCTCTTCTTTTTTCACAAACTTCCAGCCCAGATCATGATTCTCCTTCAACTGATCTACAATCTCCTCACCTGCATTGAGCGAACCGGTAAGTTCATTTTCTGTTCCTTTATCCAGATTCGCCACCGCGATCTGAACTGCTCCCGTATTTCCATAGGGATCCATATTCGCAGCAATATTAAACCATGCGTACAGCGATGGGAGCAGACAGACGCCGGCCACAACGATCATTGCGATTGGATTGTGAGCCAGCCGTCTCATATCCCTTTTTAAAATCTGAAATGCGCGCTTCATCTTCAGCCTCCTTTAATAAACACTCTGTCCATAGTAGTGTATTGTATCATAAAAAGAACCATTTGGGCTATTGCAAAAAAAGATGAATTTTGGTCAGAAATTTTACTCATTTTTAACAACAAGCCACTTATTTTCTGTTGATTATCTCTTTTTTATCAAACGGAAAGTATATTCCACCTTCCATTCTTTTTAACAACAGGCAGGCAATCACGGCTGAAACCAGTTCCGCCACCGGAAAACTGATCCAGATTCCCGCCGCTCCCATTGTTCGTGACAAAAGATATCCAAGCGGAAGGATAATGACCAGCTGGCGCAAAAGTGAAATGATCAGAGAATCTCCGCCCCGTCCCAGCGCTTCAAACACACCGGAAAAGATCACACCTGCTGACGACACCAAAAATCCAAGCGAAATCAATCGCAGTGCCTCCATTCCTGCACGCATCAGCTCTGCATCTGCCTGGAACATACTCAGAATGATGTCCGGAATTGCCAGAGAAACAACCGTTCCCACCAGCATCAGTACTGCCGCAGAAATCAGACTGTAGCGTATCGTATCCCGCACCCGTTTCTTTGATCCGGCTCCGTAGTTATATCCGATAATCGGCCGCATTCCCTGTACAATTCCATTCGCCGGCATATAAATAAATGTCTGAAGTTTGAAATAAATTCCAAGTACTGCTACATACGTATCCGAAAATGCAGCCAGGATTCCATTTAATCCGCCCACCAGAACAGACGGCATCGTCATCATCAGAGAAGACGGGATTCCGACCGAATATATCTGACGGATCAGCCGCCAGTCCAGATGCAGATATTTGGGATGAATCGTAACACCCGGATTTTTTCGCAGATAAACAACAATATATAGAAGAAATGCGCTGATCTGCCCGATCACAGTTGCCACTGCCGCCCCTTTTACTCCCATTTCAGGAAATCCAAGAAGGCCGAAGATCAGGATCGGATCCAGGATAATATTAATCATTGCACCTGCTCCCAGAAGTATCATTGTCGTTTTCATTGCTCCGATGCCCTGATAGATTTTTTCCATCGCGATCTGAAGCAGAGAACCAAACGAAAAGCAAAGAACAATATACGTATAGTCACATGCCTGTTTCATGACCTCGGGTTCCTTTGTAAATAATCCGATAAATGGTTCTGTGATCACAAGGCCCAGGATCACAAACAGTACACAATGGATCAGCGTAAGTGCCATCCCCATTGTAGCAGCCTCATTTGCCCGTTTCTGATCCTTTTTTCCCAGACTGATCGATAAGACGGAAGCAATCCCGACACCAATTCCGACTGCCACAGACAGCACGATATTCTGCAGCGGGAATGCCAGTGACACTGCCGTGAGAGCCCCTGTTCCCAGATACGATACATAAATACTGTCAATAATGTTATAAAGAGACTGCACCAGCATGGACAATACCATCGGCAGAGACATGCTCATCAAAAGCGGAAAAATGTCCCTTGTCTCCATCTTGTTTGTTTCCATAATACCCTCCATTCCTCAAAAAAAGCCATGTGTTTCTGTTTATTCTGAAACAGAAAAACCACATGGCTTTGTACATGACCTATTTTTTTAGCTTTGTACAGCATAGCATACTTTTTCTTTCTGTCAATTGCTTTTTCCAGGATACGGCTTGTGTCTCATTTTTAATTATGATACTATGATTTCGTATGGACATCGAAGCGGTCCATCAGCATACAGATAGAAAGAGGGGACATTTATGCACACACTGAAAAAATTTATCCATTACTACGGTCCATATAAAGCCGTTTTCTTTTCTGGATCTGATCTGTGCTACGATCATCAGTCTAATCGATCTGGCATATCCTCAGATCCTGCGTACCTGTACCAATTACCTTGTTTACGAAAAGCAGTTCCTCTATTTTAAGCGCACTGCTTCCCATTGCAGCCGGTCTTCTGATCATGTACCTGATCCAGAGCCTGTGCAAATATTATGTCAGCTATCAGGGACATATGATGGGCGCTTATATGGAACGGGATATGCGTCAGCAGCTTTTTGACCACTATGAAAAACTTTCTTTTTCTTATTATGATCAGAACAACTCCGGACAGATGATGAGCAAACTTGTCTCTGACTTGTTTGATATTGCAGAATTTGCGCATCATGGACCGGAGAATCTGTTTATTTCCGTGATCAAGATCATCGGATCGTTCATCTTCCTCTTCCTGATCAACTGGAAGCTGGCAATTCCACTTCTGTTTCTGGTGTTTTGCATGTTTGCATTTTCTATGAGCCAGAACCGACGAATGCAGTCTACCTTTATGGAAAACCGGAAGAAAATCGGAGATGTCAATTCCCGTCTGCAGGACACCCTCGCCGGAATCCGCGTGGTTCAGTCTTTCGCAAACGAGGATGTGGAAAAAGAAAAATTCCGCAAGAGCAATCACAATTTTCTGCTCTCCAAGGATGCCAACTACAAATGCATGGGCAGTTTTATGGGCTATAACCTGTTTTTCCAGGGAATGATGTATCTTGTCACACTGGTATTCGGCGGCTACCTGATCGCAAAAGGAGAAATGCAGGCGACAGATCTTGCCATGTATGCACTGTATATCGGAATTTTCATCAGCCCGATTCAGATTCTGGTGGAGCTTACGGAAATGATTCAGAAAGGCTTCTCCGGATTCAAACGGTTCCTTGCCGTGATGGAGACAGAGCCGGAAATCCAGGATTCCCCGGATGCAAAGCCACTCAAAGACGTCCGCGGACTGGTTTCCTTCGAGGATGTATCCTTCCACTACAGTGATGACGATACCCTGGTATTATCCAACGTTTCCTTCCAGATTCCGGCAGGAAAATCCATTGCCCTTGCCGGTCCGTCAGGAAGCGGAAAAACTACAATCTGCTCCCTTCTGCCAAGATTTTATGATGTGAGCAGCGGACGCATTACGATCGACGGCAAAGATATCCGTGATCTGACATTAGAGAGCCTGCGAAACCAGATTGGAATCGTACAGCAGGATGTCTATTTATTCTGCGGCACAATCAAGGAAAATATCGCCTACGGAAAACCGAATGCCTCTATGGATGAGATCGTCGATGCTGCCAGAAAAGCAAATATTCACGATTTCATCGAAAGTCTGCCGGATGGCTATGACACCTTTGTGGGAGAACGCGGAACCCGTCTTTCCGGCGGTCAGAAACAGCGGATCTCCATTGCCCGCGTGTTCCTGAAAAATCCGCCGATCCTGATCCTTGATGAGGCCACCAGCGCACTGGACAACGAAAGTGAACGCTGGATTCAGCAGAGTCTGGAAGTTCTCGCTAAAAACAGAACAACCATCACGATCGCACACCGACTCTCCACGATCCAGGGAGCAGACGAGATTCTTGTCATTGCTGACAATGGAATCGCAGAGCGGGGGACTCACGAAGAACTGATCGAAAAAAACGGAATTTATGCGCACTATTTAAGAGCATAAAAAACGTACATCCTGTAAGGATAACTCTCCTTCTGGATGTACGTTTTTCATTTTAGTAGTTTTCTGCGTGAACCTCAAAATAGCTCTGCGGGTGATTGCAGGTCGGACAAATTTCCGGTGCTTTTGTTCCGACTACAATGTGGCCACAATTGCGGCATTCCCATACCTTTACTTCACTTTTGGCAAATACTTCTGCCGTCTCCACATTCTTTAAGAGTGCACGATACCGTTCCTCATGATGTCTCTCAATCGCTGCTACCAGACGAAATCTTGCAGCCAGCTCCGGAAATCCTTCTTCCTCTGCTGTTTTTGCAAATCCGTCATACATATCTGTCCACTCGTAATTCTCTCCATCTGCTGCCGCTGCCAGATTCTGTGCCGTATCGCCGATTCCCTGAAGTTCTTTAAACCACATTTTTGCATGTTCTTTCTCATTGTTTGCCGTCTTCAGAAACAGATCTGCAATCTGCTCATATCCTTCCTTTTTGGCAACAGAAGCAAAATATGTATACTTGTTTCTTGCCTGTGATTCTCCTGCAAAAGCTGCCTCTAAGTTTTTCTCTGTCTGTGTTCCTGCATATTTGTTTTCTGACATGATTCAAAACCTCCTCTTTTGATTTTAACTCTATCTTACCACTATTTTCGGTCGGATATCAACTTAAGTTCAGAAATTTGAGAAATTCTTCCGCCTGTTTTTAAAGCATCTTTTCGTTATCTCCCTATCAGAACCTGCTTTCCGCAAAAAGCAAAACCATGCTTCCTGCATTGGCGTATCGTATTCATCTAATTCATTGTCAGTGTTTTTCCGAAGCGGCGCGGCCGGGTAATTAAAGTAACACGATTTCTTCTCTCCCACCACTCTTTTATAAATTGTGTTTTATCTACATAAAACAAATCGTTTATAATAATATCCTCAAATTCCTGATATCCAATTGATACTCTTCGTGCCATACCCTAGCCTCCCTTCTCTGCATAAATTCAATTATAGCCCTTTTCCTTCATAATCACAACGGAGATCTTCTTCCAACATCTGATAAGAAAAGAAACCATCAACAAACTCAAAAAATACGTCTCTTACAGTTTTACTGTAAAAGACGTATTTTATACTGCCTTACTCGATCACCTGAATCCATCCTTTGGGTGCTTCAATCTGCCCCATCTGGATTCCTGTCAGTGTGTCATACAATTTCTGAATGGTCGGTCCCATCTTTTCCATTCCGCTCGGGAAGCAGATCTCTTTTCCGTGATCCACGATCTTTCCGACCGGAGAGATGACCGCCGCTGTTCCACACAGTCCGCACTCTGCAAACTCTTTCACTTCATCCAGATACACATCCCGCTCTTCCACTTCCAGACCAAGATAATGCTCTGCCACATATAACAGAGAACGTCTTGTGATAGACGGCAGAATCGTATCAGAATGCGGTGTCACCACTTTATTGTCTTTTGTCACGAAAATAAAGTTTGCCCCGCCTGTCTCCTCAACTTTCGTTCTTGTTGCCGAATCCAAATACATGTTTTCATCATAGCCGTTCGCATGTGCTGTCACGATCGCATGAAGACTCATTGCATAATTCAGTCCGGCTTTGATATGTCCTGTTCCATGCGGCGCCGCACGGTCAAAATCAGATACACATAACGTCAATGGTTTTACTCCGCCTTTAAAGTACGGTCCGACAGGTGTCACAAACACCCGGAACTGATACTCATCTGCCGGCTTGACTCCGATGACCGGATTGCTTCCAAACATGTATGGGCGAATATAAAGTGTTGCCCCGGAACCATACGGAGGCACATACGCTGCATTGGCTTTTACCACTTCTTTGACTGCCTCCAGAAAACGTTCTTCCGGAAATACCGGCATCTCCAAACGTCTCGCAGAATCTGCCATCCGGGCAGCATTGAGATCCGGTCTGAATACAACGATCTTACCGTCTTCTGTCGTATAAGCTTTCATTCCTTCAAATACAGTCTGTGCATACTGCAGGACTCCGGCACATTCATTGAGTACCACACCGGCGTCTTCTGTCAGTCCTCCCTCATCCCATTTTCCGTCTTTATAATTGGAAACATATCTCTGTTCAGTCTGTACATAACCAAATCCGAGATTCTCCCAATCGATCTGTTTCTTCTCCATCAAAAACTCCTCCATTCCTCAATCGAACGTATTTGCAACTTGTTTGTTGCAATTATAATACTCTCACGCTCAAAAATCAAGAGTGCGCTCTGTTTTTTATCGTTCCATCATACTGATGGATTCAATCCCGACACTTCCGCCTCTGACGACTTCAATACTTTTGAATTCTTCTTTTATCAGCTTCACCACTGCGTCGTTTTTCGTCCCGGTCTGTACAAATTCCAGAAGCAGGCTGTCTCTGTCACAGTCGATCACTTTTCCTTTAAATGTCTCTGCGATCTGATGCAGCTCCACTTTCTGATCCAGTGTACACTTCCGGACTTTGATATAAAGGATTTCTTTCATCCGCACAAAAATATCTGTAAAATCGATGACCTTGATCACTTCTACCATTCGATTGAGCTGCTTTTTGATCTGCTCAAATGTCTCATCATCACTGACTGTGGCGATTGTCATTCGGGATACCGTCGGATCTTCTGTGGTTCCTACTGTCAGACTGTCCAAGTTGTAGGATTTTCCGGAAAACAGACCGGAAATCTTAGAAAGCACTCCCACCTGATTTTCCACATACAGAGAAATCCATCTTTTTTTCATACTTTTATCTGCCATCGTCCGTCTTCCTCCTAACAATCCATAATCATATCTTCCAGTGTTCCGCCCGGCTTGATCATCGGATATACCATCTCTTCCGGATCAATGATAAATTCAATCAGGGTCGGAGTTTTTGTATTTTTCTTTGCCTCTTCAAATGCTGCCGAGATCTCTTCTGTTTTTGTCACACGGATTCCTTTTGCCCCATAGCTTTCTGCCAGTTTTACAAAATCCGGCGTATACTCCGGAAATTCGGCTCCATCTGTCCGTCTCGAAAGCGCTCCTGCGCGCAGATTGGTCATCCCATAGCGTTTTCCGTAAAACAGCTTCTGCCACTGACGCACCATCCCCAGATATGTATTGTTAAATACACAGGCGATGACCGGTGTCTCCTCCAGAACTGCCGTTGCAAACTCCTGAATATTCATCTGCATACCGCCATCCCCGGAAACTGCGATCACTCGTTTCTCCGGATTACCGATCTGTGCTCCGATCGCCGCCGGGAATCCATATCCCATCGTCCCCAGTCCTCCGGACATGACAAGCTGCTTCTTTTCTGTAATCTCCGCATACTGAGACACCAGCATCATATGCTGACCGACATCTGTCGTGATGATTGCATCGTCAAACTGACGGTTCATCTCTTCAATAATATCCAGAGGGCTCATCAATGCATGCCGTTTCATCCGAAGCGGATGCTCCTCTTTCCATGCCGCGATCTGCGCAAGCCATTTTTTTGTCTCGCACTCTTCCACATACTCCGTCATCTTCGTAAGCGCTTCTTTGGCATCTGCTACGATTGGAATATCCACATGAATATTTCTGGAAATCGATGCCGTATCGATATCAATATGGACAATTTGTGCATGAGGCGCAAATTCATGCAGTTTTCCCGTGATCCGGTCATTAAAGCGCGTCCCGATGGAAAACAGCAGATCACAGCCGCTGACTGCCATATTGGCTGCATAAGCGCCGTGCATCCCCAGATTTCCGATAAACAGCGGATGATTTGTCGCAATGGCGCCTCGCCCCATGATCGTTGTCACTACCGGCACCTGTGTTTTTTCCACCACTTCTGTAAACAATGCACTGGCGCGCGCAATATTCACCCCTCCGCCTGCCAGAAACAGCGGTCGTTTTGCCTTGTGAAGCATCTTGATCGCTCTTTTCAGCTGTCCGATATGTACACTGGTATTCGGCTTATATCCTCTGATATTCACCTCTTTCGGATACTGTGCACTGCCAAGCTCCGCCATCACATCTTTCGGAAGATCGATCAGAACCGGTCCCGGCCTTCCCGTTCTTGCGATATAAAATGCCTCCTTGATGATCCGTCCAAGATCTTCCCGCTTCGTGACCGTCACACCATACTTGGTGATGCTCCGTGTGATCCCCACAATATCCACTTCCTGAAATGCATCATTTCCGATCAGATGTCTCGCCACCTGTCCGGTAAAACAGACCAGCGGAACACTGTCATAATTGGCAGTCGCAAGTCCTGTCACCAGATTGGTCGCTCCCGGTCCGCTGGTCACCAGACAGACGCCGACTTTCCCCGTTGTCCTCGCATACGCATCCGCTTCATGCACCAGTGCCTGCTCGTGTCTCGGAAGGATCACATCAATCCCGCTCTGCTTATACAGCTCATCGCTGATATCGATCGTACACGCGCCCGGATATCCGAACAATACTTCTACGTCTTCTTCTTTTAATGCTTTTACAAATAATTTGTTTCCTGAAATCTGCCTCACCTTTCACACCCTCCTTATGCAAAACGCCCCAAGCTGTCAAAAAGCTCAGGGCGAATAAAATTCCTCATACACTGAATTTCAGAGGCTTTCGCTGCTGAAATTTATCCTCATTATACGGTGTATTTTTATCTTTGTCAATTTCCTTTTCTTGATCTTTTTTAATCCAATTCGCATTTACTTCCCGTTGTTTCTGTTTTTCAGGGCTCCGATCACACTGTAGACAGCCAGCATTGCCATATTGACCACAACTACACTCGCACCTGCCGGTGTTGCATACACATAGGAAATCGTCACTCCCAGAATCAGGCATACAACCGATAGAATCGCTGAATTCAGAATCACACCCTTAAAGGTCTTAAACACCCGCATGGAAGTCAGCGCCGGAAAAATAATCAGACTGGAGATCAGAAGTGCTCCCATCATCCGCATTCCCAACACGATCGTAACTGCCGTCAACACCGCAATCAGAGTATTATACAGATTTGCACGGACTCCTGTTGCCCGGGCGAAAGTCTCATCAAAGGTGATCGCAAAAATCTTATTATAGAAAAACAGATATAAGATCAGCACCGCAACCGACAGAAGAATACTGAACTGCACATCCTCACCACTCATGGCAAGGATACTTCCGAACATATAGTTATAAACATCAGTGTTCATTCCTGTCGTCATCGAAATCACCATAATCCCGATCGCCAGTGCTCCCGTAGAAATCAGTGCAATTGCCGCATCTCCTTTGATCTTGCTGCTGCCGCTGATGCGAAGAAGCAGAACCGCAGCCACCACGACCACCGGAATTGCAACCGCCAAAGGCGCCATGTTCAGCGCAGCCGCGATGGCCAGTGCCCCGAATCCAACATGAGAAAGCCCGTCTCCGATCATCGAATAGCGTTTCAGTACCAGACTGACTCCCAGAAGTGCCGAACACAATGCCACCAGGGAACCCACCAGAAACGCCCGTACCATAAATGGATAGGACATCATTTCCATAAATGTATCAAGCATTTCCCTCACCTCCCAGAAATCTCTTGCCGACTGCACTGTTTTGATATTCCTGCGCAGTTCCGTAAAACAGGGCGCTCTCCTGCAAATGCAGGATATGGCTTGCATACTGTATCGTACTTTCGATATCATGAGACACCATGACAACTGCAATTTTAGCCTCCTTATTGATTTTTTCAATCAACTGGTAAAACTCTGCAGTCACCAGCGGATCCAGTCCTGTCACGGGCTCGTCTAACAACAGGAGCTTCTTTGTGGCACACAGCGCTCTCGCCAG
>ENA-OQBV01001588-OQBV01001588.1-human-gut-metagenome-genome-assembly--contig:-NODE-1588-length-10929-cov-2.830402_pt1 | contig 10929 bp, 15 predicted proteins | sample MGYA00242750_ERZ504559 | MGnify/ENA primary metagenome ERZ504559 (study PRJEB26092, sample SAMD00036230) | human gut metagenome | host: Homo sapiens | study: EMG produced TPA metagenomics assembly of...
ACTTGATCCGGTTTCAAGATTTTCCAGCACCGGATAATACTGTTAAGCTCCTGCGTTTCTTCCAGCCCGGCCTCTTCCCGCTTGCGGACGCTCTCCTGAAATTCCTCTTCAATCTCATTTGCTTTTTCAATCAGCCTCTGCGGCTCATCCAGAAACAGGATCGACTCTTCTGTCGGAAAATACTCCAGAAAAGACTGCTTCTTCTGACTCTGCAGTTCTGCTGCCGGATAAATCTCAATTTTCTGCAGGTTTTCAATCGAACGCTGACTTTCTACGTCAAATGTCCGGATCGAATCTACCTCATCGCCCCAGAGCTCCACACGCACCGGAATCTCTTCTGTAAGCGGAAAAATATCCAGGATCCCGCCGCGCACTGCAAACTGTCCCGGTCCTTCAATCTGTACTTCCCGCGCATACCCCAGGCCGGAAAGTCTCTCCTGAAGCTCCGTAAAATCAACAGTATCTCCGGATGAGATCTGAATCCGCTTCGAAACGATTTCCTCTGCCGGAGAAAGCCCGTCCAGAAAAGCATCCATAGTCGTGATCACTGTAATCTCCTGATTCTTTTGTCTTGTCACCATACTGCGGATCACTTCCATCCGCTGCTTCATCAGATAATTTCCTTTGATATCCGCATGGTAAAACAACAAATCTCTTGCCGGATAATACAATACCCCGGAATCTAAAAAGCGATATTCTTCATATGCCTTCTGCGCTTTTTCTTCACTGGAAAAAACGATGATCTTGTAAGAAAAACCATCGCCAAGCGCATACATCAAATGTGTTTTTTGTGAATTGACACAGCCTGCGATCTGCAGAATCCCCTTTTCTTTCCTTCGCTTCTGTAAAATCTCCTGATATTCTGCAAGTCCCGCAAGCGGTGCGATAAAAGCCTGCATCATTTTATTTTTCCTTCTTTTTCCGATTATACTCGTTCATTGCAGCCTCGATATTGCCTGTCACAATCTCCTTCACTGCACAAACTGCATGTTCATATCCCTCTTCCATCTGTTCCTGTTCTTCTTTTGAAAAATGTCCCAGCACATAATCAGCCAGATCCCATTTCGGCGGTTTTTCTCCCACACCTACTTTAATACGGGGAAATACCTGTCCACCCAAATGGGCAATGATATTTTTGATCCCGTTATGCCCTCCGGCACTTCCTTTCGCCCGAATCCTTATCTGCCCCACTCCCAGGCTGATATCGTCATAAATGACAAGAAGCTCCTGCTCTTCGTCCACTTTATAATAGTCCAGAAGACTTCTGACGCTTTCCCCGCTCAGATTCATATAAGTCTGAGGTTTTGCCAGGATTACCTTTCTGCCCCTCAATCATTCCTTTTCCGATATAAGCTCTGTGTTTTTTTCGTATCTACATCAATATTATATTTTCGTGCCAGTGCATCTATTACTTCAAATCCGACATTGTGTCTCGTTCCCTCATATTCTGGTGTCGGATTTCCAAGTCCTACAATGATAAACATAGTTGTCCACCTCTTCTTTTTCCAATCTGTCCTTTTAAACTGCGTTACCTATTTTACAGGATTCCCCGGCTTTTGTCACGCAAAAGACGGGAATATTTTCCGGATATGCCTCATAAAATGATAAAAAACAAGGGGGATTATTCTTATGGATTCCAAAACAAAAATCGTTGTCCTTCACACAAAGGAGCTCATCTATACTGCTGTGTTCGCGCTCCTTTGTATTCTTCTGATCGTGCTGCTTTTCGTCATGTTTGGTCCCGGACATACAGACAAAAAGCAAACATCTCACAAACAGTATACACCTGGTACTTACACATCCACCCTCACACTGAACAACACAAATCTGGAAGTGGAAGTATCTGTGGACAGCTCCAGGATCAATTCCATCCGGTTTGCCAACCTGGATGAAACCGTGACTACAATGTTTCCTCTGATCCAGCCTGCGATCGAAGAAATTGCCGACCAGATTTATGACACTCAGTCACTGGACGCCGTGGAATTGTCCGATGACGCGCCTTATACTTCTCAGATCATTCTAAATGCCATCCGGCAGGCCGTAGAAAAAGCCGCAGTCAACAAAACTGCGGCTTCCTGCATATCTTTGATTGTCTTTTACCCTTCCACGATCAGATAGCGTCCACCTGAAAGCGGGAATACTTCAGATGCCTCTTCGAGTTCTTCCGCATCCATATTCTCCACGTCTGCACCGCTCTCCTCAAAATATTCTCTTACTTCATCCAGAGAATCTACTACGACCGCCATACAGTCTTCCAGAAAAGCCTCTGCCTCTTCCATTGTCTCTGCCACCGGCTCGTCAAAAAGCTGCGATTGTTTTTTCAGAAACGTAAGCAGACATTCCTCATCGTATTCATTCATGCTCCGTTACCTCCCTTTTTTCTCTTCCCATGCGGATATCAGTTCCAGAAGCTCCTGTGCCGTATCCACGATATACGCTGCGTTCGCTTCCTTTAAGACCTCTCTGCTTCGAAATCCCCAGGAAACGCCTATCGTGCGCATCCCGGCTGCATGTCCGGTCCTGATATCTACCTCGGAGTCTCCGATATAGATGGTCTCTTCAGGAGTCGCTCCCATCTCCCCTGCAATCTGAAGGACTGCTGTCGGATCCGGCTTTCTCGGCACGCCTTCTTTCTGTCCCTGCACTTTAAAAAAGAGATCTTTTCCAAATACAGTTTCCACAACATGAACCGCCTGTCTGTCCGGTTTATTGGAAAGAACAGCGCATCTGATTCCCGCTCTTTTAATGTACCCAAAAGCTGCACGATTCCTTCATAGGGAGCCACATGATACATACAATTCTCATTGAAGACTCTCCCATATATTTCCATCGCTTCCTCCAGCCTCTCAAAAGCTTCTTCTGACGCGGCACGCAGTGCTTTTTCCAGAAGAACTCTGCTTCCGTTTCCCACAAACATCCGGCACTGCTCTCTTGTAATCTCTGGCAGTCCCATCTCTTTCATGGTCAGATTCACAGAAAATGTAAGAGAATCCAGCGTATCGGTCAGTGTTCCATCCAAGTCAAAAATACAACTCTTATACATCATCGTCTCCATCTCCTCCATCTATTCTACGTGTTTATCATAGTATGAGTTCTGGAAATTTCAACCGTAAAATCATTTTTATGCAGTTTTCTCTGAAATTTTGTTACTGGAAAGAATAACAGCCTTTAGCCCAACAGATATTGTTTCATTATTTTCAATGCATTTTTTTCCAGCCGGCTCACCTGCGCCTGCGAAATCTGAATCTGTTCTGCCACCTCCATCTGTGTCTTTCCTTCAAAAAAATCGAAGCTGGATGATAAAACGTTCCCGTTCATTGAGGCGTTCCATCGCTGCCTCCAGCGACAGCTCTTCTACCCAGTTTTCTTCCCGGTTCTTTTTATCACTCACCTGATCCATGATATACAGCGTATCGCCTCCGTCGCTGTATACCGGTTCATGAAGACTGACCGGCATCTGGATTGCATCCAGTGCAAACACGATATCTTCCTTGGATATCCCGATCTCCTCAGCAATTTCCTGCACCGTAGGCTCTTTGGAATATTTCTTCACAAATCCTTCTTTGGCGTAGATTGCTTTATATGCCGTATCACGCAGAGAACGGCTCACACGGATAGAATTATTGTCCCGCAGATATCGTCTGATCTCACCGATGATCATCGGAACTGCATACGTCGAAAACTTTACCAGCCTTGAGGGGTCAAAATGATCGACTGCTTTCATCAGTCCCACACAGCCGATCTGAAACAGATCATCGGCATTTTCGCTGCTGGATGAAAATCGTTTGATCACACTGAGTACCAGTCTTAAATTCCCCTTGATATACTGTTCTCTTGCTTCTTCGTCCCCCTCCTTGATCCTTGCAAAAAGCTCTTCCTTTTCCTCTTCTTTCAAAAGCGGGAGCTTCGCTGTGTTTACCCCGCATAATTCCACTTTATTTCCTGCCATTTGTGAATCCTCCTGTTCTGTTTCTACTTAAAAGAATTCACCATCTGCAGGCAGTCTATGCGGTTTGACGGAAAATAAAAAAAGTTTTACTCCTTGACAAGCTCACGTATCCATCTATGCCCTCTTCTCCATTTTATTTCTTTTCTGACTCTTTTTCCTGCTTTTTGTTTCTGATTGCCCGCCGAATGGCAAAAATGCCAAATACTGCGATTCCTCCTACTGCCACACCGATCAAACTGCAGAAAATCATAAAAAACACATATGCCGTCATGCCTTTGCCTCCTTCTAATTATTTAGTCTCTCATTTGACAAATCAAAGTCTTAAATCTGACAGTCCCATACAAAGAAAAAGCAATGTGCATTTCTAAATTTCAAAAAGAACTTTCTTTTTATAAAATTTGTTCCTGTTCAATTCTTGCCGCCTCTGCTTTCCAATATTCCATAATATTTCTAACCATTTTGATACATTCTTCCTTTGCAGTCTTCTCATCATAAATCTGGAAATCACTAAATGTATGACCACATGGTACTAGACTTCCTTTCATATCTTTTGCCTCTTATCTTCATTGTACCATTTCACGTATTCAGAGTCATTAACAAGCCTCAGTTTTTTCTCACAAAAAACCACGGATGAGATTTCTCCCATCCGTGATTTTCTCTTTCTCACTATTCCCAACGATCCCATTTATCAGCAAGATTATTGATCTGACTTTCAAATTTTGCTTTGTCTTTATTCGGAATTCCCTCTCGTTTGTAAATAACATCCAAAAGTCTTCTTCCTGCTGCGATAAGACGCTCAAATGCAGCGTCTGCTTTCTTCTGGGATGGCTTCTTGCCTTTCACGGCAATCCGCACACCTTCGTTTAAGATCTCATTCGCAGCCAGATCGACTTCCCCGTTCGGGAATGGCGCCCACGTCGGACATCCAAGCGTCTCTTCTACTTTCTGCGCAAATTCTTCTGTCACAGTGTCTTCGCCATGCACCACAAATACATGCTGAAGCGGTGTCTTAAATCCTTTCAGCCATGCTATCAGACCATTCATATCTGCATGACCACTGATTCCGTGAAGACTTTCAATTCTGGCATGAACCTCGATCGGCTCTCCAAACAGCTTGATATTCTTCTCACCTTCCAGAAGCCGCCTTCCTAATGTCCCGTTCGCCTGATATCCCACAAACAGAATTGTACATTCTTTTCTCCACAAATTGTGTTTCAAATGATGACGGATCCGTCCTGCGTCACACATACCCGATGCAGAAATAATTACTTTCGGCTTTTCGATAAAATTAATCAGTTTCGAATCATCACTTGTAACGGATGTCTTCAACCCCGGAAATACCAGAGGATTGATCCCCTCATCCACCAGTTTGATTGCTTCTTCATCGAAGCATTCCCGCATATTTTTTGTAAACACTTTGGTCGCTTCAATTGCCAGCGGACTATCCAGATATACCTCAAAATCAGAATATTCCGGCAAAAGTCCATGTTCTTTGATCTCCCGGATGAAATACAGCATCTCCTGCGTACGTCCCACTGCAAATGACGGGATCACGACATTACCGCCTGCATCAAAGGTTTCTTTCAAAATTCTCGTAAATTCAGAGACATAATCTATCTTCTCCGAAGAATGTACCCGGTTTCCATAGGTGGATTCCACTACCACATAATCTGCGGTATCCGTACACCTTGGATCTTTGATGATCGGCTGATTCACATTCCCCACATCTCCTGAAAATACGATCTTCCTGCTAATCTCACCTTCGGTAATCCAGACCTCAATACTTGCCGAACCAAGCAAATGGCCGACATCTGTAAACCGGATTTCCACCCCATCGCAAATATGAAGCCGTTCTCCATATCCACATGGAACGAAAAGATTGATCGCAGCCTCTGCATCTGCCATCACATAAAGCGGCTCAAACTCCGGCACTCCGGCACGTCTTCCTTTCCGGTTGCGCCATTCAGCTTCAAATTCCTGAATATGAGCGCTGTCACGAAGCATAATGTTACATAAATCCGCTGTGGCAAAATGTGGTCAATATCTGCCCTTTAAATCCATTCTTGCACAAAAGGGGCAAAAGACCTGAATGATCGATGTGTGCATGTGTCAAAAATACATAGTCCACTTCTCCCGCTGCAAATGGGAAGTCCTGGGTTTTCATACAGGTCCGGTCCCTGCTCCATACCACAGTCAATTAAAATATTTTTCCCCGCTGCCTGCAGCAAATGACAACTTCCGGTCACCTCATGGGCTGCTCCTATAAATGTAAGTTTCATATAGCTTCACCACCCTTTTTTCTCATTATAACACCTTTTTTACGGAGTGAAAGCACTTTTTGAGGATTCTTCTAATTTATTCATAACGCACGATTTCCCGCTTCAATCTCTGCATGATCTTTTTCTCCAGACGGGAAATGTATGACTGTGAAATTCCCAGTAAATCTGCTACTTCTTTCTGAGTTTTTTTCGATTCCATCAGGATTATCCAGACCAAAACGCATCTTGACAATCAGCTTTTCTCTGCTGGACAACTGGTTGATGGCACGCACCAGAAGCTTTCTCTCCGCTTCCGTTTCCAGATCCCGATAGATGGTATCCTCCTCTGTTCCGAGGATATCAGACAACAGCAGTTCATTGCCGTCCCAATCCACGTTTAAAGGCTCATCAATGGAAACTTCCATTTTAGTCTTACTGTTTCTTCGCAGATACATCAGGATTTCATTTTCAATACATCGGGATGCATAGGTCGCAAGCTTGATCTTTTTGGTTGGATTGAATGTGTTGATTGCTTTGATCAGACCGATTGTTCCGATCGAGATCAGATCTTCTACTCCCACTCCGGTATTATCAAATTTTTTTGCTATGTACACGACCAGACGCAAATTGTGCTCAATTAACATTTTTTTTGCTTCCTGATCATATTCTGATCCGAGTCTTCTGATCACCTCTGTTTCTCGTTCTGTCTCCAACGGAGGCGGCAGCACTTCAGACCCCCCGATGTAATGAACCTCTTTCTGATTCGGAAACAGCAGCCCTTTCAGACTGGGTACTACTTTTAATTTAAACTGCTGCGGCATTGCTACTTTTACAACCATTTTTTCTTCCTCCTAATATTTCAGGGTTGATGATCATTTGATACATCCCTTGTTCTGATATCTGTTCTTCACATATCCCGACCAGCGGACGATAAATCCACTGTTTTTTCTGTACAATATACATTTTCTCTAATTCAAATACCGGCATGACACCACTTTTTCCTACTGTCCGATATGGAATCAGATGAAACCCTTTCAAGTTTTCCTTTTCTCCGGTCAGCTTTTCTATTGTGCTTTGCTCTAAAATACATACCGGCTTTTCACTCAGCGGATCTTTCAACACATTTCCGGTATCCCAAAGCCCGCGTATCTCACAGCAGCTTCCTTCCTGATACAAGATGATCCGGCAAATCTTGAGTTCCTCCTTCTGAAGCCGGCACAAAAACTCCCAGATCGCGCGGATTGTGTAATAGCAGCCAATCACAACAGCAAAATAGAGACTTGTGTATTTCACATAGGGTTTTAACATTCCCAGAATCCCGCCAATCAAAACGGAAACAAAATACAATAAAATATAACACTTTAAAAATTCCGAAAAGCTGCGAATTTTAAGACCGCATACCACCATCCCGCTGCTGACAAGCATATGAAGCACTGCCATTGTGATTCCCACGGGCAGCCGCAAAATTACCACCAGACAGGAAAGTCCTGATCCGACCAGACCGCCTGCAATCACTCTTTTCGTACTGCCCGGCATCTTCATCAAGGCTTTTACAGAAAACAGGATAAGGACGTCCATCATAAAATTCACCAAAAACATGACATTTATGTATACTTCATAGTACATGTTCCACCCTCTTTCTCGTTGGTACTAAATCGATTTGGCACTCAAACAAGATTTATTATAATCAGAATCATTTTGAAAATTTGTCAGAAACTGACAGAGAAACAGACTTTATTTCGACAACAATCGTGTGAAAAGGAAAAAAGGACAGGTCTCTTGTCGAAACCTGTCCCAAACTGACTTTATTATTTTTTAAAGAAATCCGGAATCTTAATGGACTGCTCTTTTACTGTGCTTGAAGGCACTCTTCCCTGTCCCTGAAGGGTCGGGATTGTGGAATTTCCTGTTGTTGTTCTTCCTGCACCGTACTCTGCTGCCGGTGTTCTTGCAAACTTGTCCGCATTTGGAAGAATAGATCCCATCTTCTGCTGTCCTTCCAGTCTTGCTTTTAACTTGGATGCACTTCCACCCACATTGTGAAGTCCTGTTGCAATAACTGTAATTGTAGCTTCATCAGATCTTGTATCATCATACATCGCACCGAAGATAATATTTGCATTCTCTCCTGCAAGTTCCTGTACATAATCAGCAGCATCAGATGCATCCATCAGAGTGATATCACCGGAAATATTAATGATAACGTGTGATGCTCCCTGAATCGTTGTCTCAAGCAGCGGACTGGCAACAGCCTGTTTTACTGCCTCCAGAGCCTTGTCATCACCGCGTCCCTCACCGATACCGATGTGTGCGATTCCCTTATCCTTCATAACTGTCTGAATATCTGCAAAGTCAAGGTTAATCAGAGAAGGTACGTTGATCAGGTCTGTGATACCCTGAATACCCTGCTGGAGAACCTCATCCGCTTTCTTCAATGCTTCCGGCATTGTCGTTCTGCGATCTACTACTTCCAGAAGTTTATCATTCGGAATCACGATCATCGTGTCTACATTCTCTTTTAATTTATCAATACCAGCCAGTGCATTCGCCATTCTTGTACGTGATTCAAAACGGAACGGCTTTGTCACAACTGCAACTGTCAGTGCGCCCTGCTCTTTTGCGATACGTGCGACTACAGGAGCTGCTCCTGTTCCGGTTCCACCACCCATACCACAGGTGACAAATACCATGTCAGCGCCTTTGAGTGCTGCGGAAATCTCTTCTGCACTCTCCTCTGCTGCTTTCTCACCTACTTCAGGCTGTGCTCCCGCACCAAGTCCTTTTGTAAGCTTCTCGCCAATCTGCATCAATGTTGGTGCTTTGCATAACTGCAGTGCCTGTTTATCTGTATTCACTGCTATAAATTCTACACCTGCAATCTGCTCATCGATCATACGGTTTACCGCGTTGTTACCGCCTCCGCCGACTCCGACAACAATAATTCTTGCAGCTGCTTCTGATTCGTTTGTCTTAATCTCTAACAAGGGTAGTTCCTCCTTCGTCGTCCTATCAACTTATTTTATACATCCCATCATAAATATGTATGAACAATAGAATTTCAATAAGTATATAATATAGTCTTTCACGCAAATAATCAATAGATTTTTGTGTATTTTATGTTTTTTTTATTCAGTTGTTTCTCCTTCACCGGTTCCTGCTGCAGATGTCTGATCCGTCTGTGCAGCTTCAGATTCTCCTGACTGATTTTCGTCCGTCTGTCCGGCGTCCTGGCCCTCATCTGCTTCTGTTTCCGCTGCTTTCTCCGGTACAAAACGCACGGAAGTACCGGACGTTTCATAATTCTCCAGGTGCAGTACACCTGCCTGCCCCGCAAACTTTTCATTAAGCTTCTCAAGGATCGGCGAAATCTGTGCGATCTTCATCTCATAGTTTCCTTTTCCCAGCTGCACTGTGACCACTCCGAAAATCAGATTGACTCCTCCGTCACTGCAGGTAAGCCGGTCGGAAGAAAGTTCATATTTGTTGGAAAGTCTTGTCACCTCCACGATACGTTCAAAAATATCCTGATCTGTGACCGGGAGTTTTTTGTTCATTTTCACTTTTTTGGTATTAAGCTCCAATCCCTCGATAAACGGCGCCCCGGGAATCACTTCCGTTGTCTTTAACGCAGCTGTTCCGTCCTCATCAAAATACAAAAACTCTCCCTGGTAATCAAAATAACCAAGAAACTCCTTCTCTTTTACCTTCATCACGACCGTCCATGGGTTTTTAATTGAAACTTTCACGGATTCGATCGCTGCCGGCTTTGTCACATCTCCATAATTATACTTCCACCAGATATAGATGGAGTTGAATGCATACTTGTCTTTTTGAACCCATTTTACCAGTTCTTCGTCCTGACAGTACTGGTTTCCGGTCACCTCGATCTTCCTTGTCTGAAACAGAAGAAATACCGCAAAAAATAACACAAGTACCGACAGGACTGTAATCAGTGCCGCCATTCGAATCTTCTTTTTCTTTTGTTTCATAAGGCTTCCTCCTTTTCTTTCTCTGCTTATTCTACCAAATTAGACACACTTAACACAAGCCCCATTTCCAACAGCAGAAATACCACCGAAGTTCCCCATAGCTGATAAAGGGGAGCGTGATCCCGGTATTGGGAATACTGTTCGTCACAACCGCAATATTCAAGATCACCTGAATCATCATATGCGCCATCGCTCCTGTTGCGATCAAGGCACCGGTCAGATCCTTCGCATGTGTTGCGATCACAAAAAAGCGCCAGATCAGAATCAGAAACAATAAAATGATCAGGCTTGCTCCGACCAGTCCCAGTTCTTCACAGATGATAGAAAAAATCATATCATTCTGGGCTTCCGGCAGAAATCCCAACTTCTGTACGCTTTTTCCAAGCCCTCTTCCAAACAGCCCTCCGGAACCGATGGCATAAAGTCCCTGCAGTGTCTGGTACCCTTTTTCATACTTTTCCGGATTTCTCCAGATTGCAAGTCTCTCCAGACGATAACTTTCCAGTGCCAGAAATATCCCCATAAACCCTGCCGCTGCCGCACCCATTCCAAGAAACTGGGCATACTTCGGACTTGCCACAAAAACAAGTGCTGCCGCAATTCCCAGGATAATAATGGCCGTACCTTAGATTACTTGCACCTACCAGGCCTACCACAGGAAGAACTGGCAGCATAACTTTGACAAGTGTTGTAAATTTTTCCATCTTTCTTGCCCTGGTTTGAGATTACGCAG
>ENA-OQBV01001589-OQBV01001589.1-human-gut-metagenome-genome-assembly--contig:-NODE-1589-length-10925-cov-2.714114_pt1 | contig 10925 bp, 9 predicted proteins | sample MGYA00242750_ERZ504559 | MGnify/ENA primary metagenome ERZ504559 (study PRJEB26092, sample SAMD00036230) | human gut metagenome | host: Homo sapiens | study: EMG produced TPA metagenomics assembly of...
TGATTTTTGTCCACTGATTTTTATCTCTTTTGGCTTTTACCACCGTTTGGTCTGTGGTCACGCTGATTTGGAACTGTTGGTCTTGTCTCATCCAAAAGGTTGTCTACGAATACACAACTTTGGTTTTCATTGCTGTTGACAAAGCGATGTAGATGTTTTTTGCCGGCATAAGGTTGTAGGCTTGCCGTGTGTTCCGTCCAGTCTCCGGCAAGGAAGTCTTCATAGTCTCCCGGAGTTTCGATGCCGGCATATATGGTGTCGCATTCGGCTTTGAACTTGGCGATACGTTCGCTGTTCATTGAAGAAAACTCATCTTCAGTTACCCAAACCAATACATAAAGGCTATCTTTTTTATTCTCCCGGAAACTTTGGGCATCAAATTGCAAATAACATCTGTCGTCCGGGATATAGATATGCGCTGTGACCATCCAGTCGTCAGACCTCCCGACGGGGTCATACAACGAAGTGGAAGCAGCGGCATAGTTATTGGGATCATCTTCATCGCGTACCATGGTCCAAGGATAGTTATCGCTATCGTTGAAATCCATTTTTTGCATTTCCTCCGTGGGTTTATTATGGTCTCCTTCATACAACATGGTCTTAGTGAACCCGTTGTTGAAATCCTCTACGAAGAGTGTATCGTTGTCATAACTTACTTCGCGTTCGAATCCGCCGATGTAGTGCAAGGTGATGGAGTCATTACCATTATTGCCCATGATGTCATATACCGCGTTGCGAGGAACCGTCACTTTGTAGTTGTGTCCCTTAAACAAATTGCGGGCTGTGACAGGGAACACATATAATTTATTGTCTGTGACTCCTAAACGTAAGGTGCCGTCCGGGGTCGTTTCGTCGTCTTTGTAAAGGTAACCGATAGCGTCCTCATTGAGGGATAATTGGGTGTCGAACGTTATGGTTATAGGATTGTTGGTGTAATTCAGCTGTTTTACTTCCGTGTTTTCATACGGAGTGGCAGATACCATTTTTACCGGAACATTATCACGTCCTGTATAAGTGACGGAGAGCTCTTTGTTTTTACGTTCCGTGTCGCCTTTGATGGCGATAGTACCGGCAGAAAGGGTCAGGGTATATTTCACTCCTGCTTGCAGGTTTGTGCTGCGGAAGCTGATATTCAAATCCTTGTCATCCGTTTTAAGACTTAAGATCGTACCCGTTTTTTTCCCGTTTTCGTCCGTAAAGGTCACATTGCTTTTGTCTCCTAATAGTTCTATTTCATAGGGGAATGTAAACGTGACGGTTTTAAGAGACGAGAATTCACTTCCGGCCTTCGGATTGACGATGTAGTTACCTAATAAGTCAATATCTGTGGTTGCTGCATCCAAGGTCTCCGGTAATTCCAAAATATAATTTTCTTTTTGTGGAGCTACGAATACAACGATTTTTTTGCCATCCAGGCTAGTGGCTATCGGTGTTCCTGTATTAGAGAAATTAGTCTCCGTAGAGAAGTTGATGCCATAACGTTGAGAGAGAATCAAAGAAATGGGATACCAATATTCTCCCACGCGCACGCTCCAGTCACGATAAGGATTGGTCGGAGGGGTTGCACCCAACACGATTCCATTACTGCATGCTGTAAAACCGGGCATGTCATCTTGTGCATCGCTGTATAGGGTGAATTTATCCGTTTCTATGTCGTAAACGTAACCTTTGGCTGCATCATTTTCCATGTACGCTTCGCCTGTGATATATCGTCCGTTGGCACTGAGATTGGCTGAGTTGATAAAATAAAGTCCTTCGGCACGCGGTGTCCAAACCGTTTGAGGGCCTTCTTCTGTTGTTTCTGTTGTGGTATCGAAACCGATAGGCTGGCACTTCTTGGTTTGGCGGTCATATACAAAAAAGAAGATGCCGGCAGGGCTTACGTAGCTGTATGATATGCAGCCTAATACTTTATTTCCATCAGGGGTTACACCTATCAGACGGCGTTGGTTGTTATTTTCGCCTACCATGTCTTCAAATGGAATGCCGGATAAATCGAGAAGCAGGCCGTCCTGTTGTAAATCCCACATGACGACAGCTTCCATGTAAGTATCTGCGTATAGGCCCCTTCCCACGGCGTAATGGCCATCGGGGGTGATGGCTGTGACTTCTCCACCTACACAGCTGTCGGGTACGGCCAACATGCTCCAACGTTTTTGGGCTGTGATATAGATAGCCGGTTGGCCGTCATAGCTTCCTGCCACCATGCTACCGTCGTCTGTCACGTCATAGGCCGCGCTTGTCAAGTTGGAGTAGTCTTCGCCGGTAAGCAGTTCCGTGACTTGGTTAGAGCTTAAGTCGATAAGTTTGGGAAACATCGTTTTGCTTTCCTCTGTACCATGAGCGGTAGCCCATTTCCCGTTGTTTGAAATGTTAGTAAGGATGGATACATCTTCAAATACAAACGGATGAATGGAGGCTCCTGGAACCCCTTGCGCTTTCGCGCAAAGAAAAAACGCCGCTCCTAATACTGAGAGGGCAATTTTTAATAGACCTTTCTTCATGTTTGGTTATAGATAATTATTAAAATAAAAAATATTTTCGAAATAAAAAACTGATTTCCGGCTGCAAAGATATATAAAAAAACTATTTTTCTTAAAATTAGGAAAGTTTTTTTGCTAAAAGAATGCTTTTTTTGAGAAAAAATAGTATTTTTGCAATCAAAACTTGTATAGATGAAGATTTTAGTAAGATTCTTTAGCTTGTGCACCCTACTGCTTGTAGCGGCAGCGGTTCGTGCGCAGTTGCCTTCTGTCCAGTTAAAAGATTTGGAAGGCAAGACCGTGGATACTTCCAAGTTAAGTAATGACGGAAAACCTTTTGTGATTAGTTTTTTTGCTACATGGTGTAAGCCTTGTAATCGGGAGCTGAAAGCCATTAGCGAGCAGTATGCCGATTGGCAGGATGAGACTGGTATGAAGGTCATTGCTGTCTCTATCGACCAGGCCCAAAATATTAATAAGGTAAAACCATTGGTGGATGGCGAAGGATGGGAATACGAGGTGTTGCTTGATCCCAATAGCGAGTTTCGCCGTGCCATGGGGGTACAGATGATTCCCCACGTGTTCATCATTGATGGTAAGGGTAATATTGCCGAATCACGTAGCGGTTATACAGAAGGTGCCGAAAGTCATTTGATAGAAAAGATACGTGAGCTGATTGCCGGGAAATAATCTGTTATAATATATAATAAGGTATAATGAAAATAAGCTTAAAGCCAATGGTGCTGTGTGGAGCAGGGCTGTTGGCCTTTGTTGCGAATGCGCAGGAAAGTGGACGTAAGGTCGTTTTGCACGGAAGCGTGCAAAGCGACGTGTTGATTCCGGAAGAAGATGAAAAAATCGGGACCGGAACTTACAGTGATTGGGGGCTGACCAATACTTATGCCGACTTGAATCTGATGAGCAAGTATGTCGATGCGGGTGCCCGGTTGGAATTTACGGAATTTCCTCTTCCCGGTTTTGAGTCGGATTTCAAAGGATGGGGAGTGCCCCACATCTATGTGAAAGGAAAGTTGAAGGGGGTGGATATTACAGCCGGAGACTTTTATGACCAGTTCGGTAGTGGTTTTGTGTTCCGGACCTATGAGGAACGTAGCTTGGGCATCGACAATTCCCTGCGTGGTGCACGGGTCAATGTGACCGGTTTGAAGGGGGTATCGTTCAAAGTGTTGGGCGGTCTGCAACGTCGTTATTGGGATTGGAGCAAGGATTCATGGGTCGGCGGTGCCGATTTGGAATTGAACTTGGAACAATATTCGGCACGGATGCGCGACAAGAACATCACTTGGATGGTGGGCGGTTCTTACGTGCTGAAACATGAAAAGGACGAGGACATCGTCGTGCCGGGTACGAACTACCGTCTGAACCTGCCAGAGATGGTGAGTGCCTTTGATGTGCGTTCACGTTTCCAAAAAGGCGATTACAGTTTGTTGGCCGAATATGCCTGGAAAAGCCAGGACCCGTCTTTCGACAACGGGTATATCTATCATCGTGGCAATGCCCTCATGTTGTCGGGGTCTTATTCCCGGCGTGGCATGAGTGCCCTGTTGCAGGTGAAGCGTAGCGAGGACATGGCCTATCGCAGTCAACGTTCGATGAACGGCAATTCGGTGTTTATCAATAATATGCCTGCTTTTGCCTACCAACATACTTATGCTTTGGCAGCCCTTTATCCTTATGCCACGCAGGCTGCGGGAGGCGAATGGGCGTTTCAGGGAGAAGTGGGCTATAACTTTGCACGCCGTACCCCGTTGGGCGGTAAGTATGGCACGAAGCTGAAAGTGAATTTCAGCCATGTGCGTTCATTGGACAAGGAAGATGTGGATGCTGCCGTGGGTACTTCCCTTTACGGGACGAAGGGCTACAAGTCCAAGTTCTTCAAGGTGGGGGGAGAAACCTATTATCAAGACATCAACGTGCAGATGGAGAAGAAGCTGACCAAAGCCTTCAAGTTGAATTTGATGTACATGAACCAACGTTTCAATGATGCGGTCATCCGTCAGGAAGATAACGGCATGATTAAATCGCATATTGCGGTGGCGGAAGGTAAATACCAGTTCAACAATAAACTGACCTTGCGTGCCGAGGCCCAGTATCTGGCTACGAAGCAGGATGAAGGTGATTGGACCTACGGGCTGTTGGAACTTTCCGTTTTGCCGTATTTCATGTTTACCGTGAGCGACATGTGGAACAACGGAGAGAGCAACGTGCATTATTATATGGGTTCCGTGACCTTCAATTACAAGGCGCACCGCCTGATGGCCGGTTATGGCCGCACGCGTGCGGGCTACAACTGTTCCGGCGGTGTTTGCCGTTATGTACCGGCCACGCGCGGTTTCCAGATGTCTTACAACTTTAATTTTTAACGCATGAAGGTAAAAAACTATATATGGGGGGCTTTCGTAGCCTTGGCGACTTTGGCCGGTTGTGACGAAGTGGACGAGCAAGACCGCTTTATTTCCATGGGTGATGTGGAAGTGAAACGTAACGTTTTGTTGGAGGACTTCACCGGGCAGGACTGCTCCAATTGTCCTACGGCCCATGAAGTGGTAGCCAGTCTGAAGGGAGCAATATGGAGATGCTGTCGTGGCTGTGGCTGTACATGCAACAAGTGTTTTTGGAATTCCGGAGGGGGATCCGAGAGGCGGGTTGATGTTACCGGATGGCAATGTCTATTTGTCGCAATGGGCCAATCCTGATAATGTATCATTACCAACGGGAGTTGTGAACCGTAGAGGGGGACTTTGTGATTATTCCAAATGGTCGACGACGGTACGTGATGCATTGGCTGAAGATACCCAGGTACAGCTCTCCATTGAGGCCGATTCTGTGGTAGGGAAGGATAGTATAGCCATCCGCGTCCATTTGGAGCCGGGTGTGACTGTGAATGCCAAACTTCAGCTTTGGGTGACGGAGAATGGTATTGTGGCTCGTCAGCGAAACGGGCGTCAGACCGATCGGAAGTATGTGCATAATCATGTTTACCGTGGTGCTGTGAATGGTGTAGGAGGAGAAGAAGTCTCCTTACAAAAAGACATGTTCTTGGATTTTGAGCGGGGCGTTCAGATTAAGTCTGAATGGAACGTCGAGAATCTTTCTGTCGTGGGTTTTGTATATACGGAAGCTGACGGGGTATTACAAGCAGTAGAGTGTGAAGTAAAGTGATTAAGTATTAATAGATAAAATGAAATGATTATGAAAAAAATTTCTACGATTTTATGTGCATCGCTGTTTGCCGTAATGGGAATAGAGGCGCAGACGCTGAAGCTCACTTACGGTGCGCAGGAGATAGGGAACGGGGCTACGGTCTATTTTGGTGACTATGATAAAGATTATTTGGAATACGATAATCAATATGCCTTTTTCCCACCAATATACTTGACTTCGGATGCTAATACAAATGTTGCTGTGGAAGTGAAATCTTTGGATGAGTCAACCATCGGTTTTTGTGCTTTTGGGGGGATGTATCAATACGAGTGCGGAAAACAATTATACGGTTTTGAAGAATGATGACCGTTGTAAGTTGTTTGCAGGAAAAGAGGAAGACTTGTTGATTGAATATTTTGGGAAAGTCGGTGAAACGGATATTACAATTACCAAACGCGTACAGGTTTCTGCATGGGTGCCCGGTAAAGAATCCGATAAAGTTTATTTTACTTTGGTGATGACCAACGATGATGAACTTCTTTCGGTAGACGGTGTGCAGGCAGATAAGAAAAAGGCTGTGAAAGTCAGTGGTAATGTCATTTCTTACAATTTCGCGTCACCGGCAGGTCGTACACTTTCCGTTACGGTCTGGATGGTGGCAAGGTAATGTCGCAGGAATTGGAAAATGCCAAGGGGCAGATTTCATTAGAAAAACCTTTCTGCCGGGTTGTGGCTTTATTGCATTGAAGGTGCGGACGGCAAGGTGAGCGGAAAGATTGTATTGAATCAGTAAAAAGCAAAAAGGTATGAATAATAAGATTTTAAAGGGGACATTTTCCGCAGCGTTGGCAGTTTGTGCTTTGTCGGTTGCAGCGCAATTACCAGTAGCGGGAGAGCATATTTCACACAAGCAGCACTTGTCTTCGTCCAGTCTGAAAGCATTGCGGGCTGCTTCGCCGGTGAATGCCATTAATCAGAAAGGTGCCAGATTGGCTGCGCCTCGTGTGATGCAAACGCAGGAGGCAGTGGATGTGTACAATGTAATGACGCGTGATACCCCCTCTAAGCCCGGTGCGTTTTATTCTGTAGATGCAGGCTATTATAATTTGGTGCCCGGATTTGCATTGACTATATTGGAGGATGACTCTGTTGTGTATGCGCGTAGGGGAATTTTGGGTTATCCCGACCGTGACCTCCATTTTGCCAACCGTTCCAAAGAAGGTACTTTTAGTGCTTTTGAGTGGGACTTCGATGGGGACAAGTTCTCGGAAGATACCGTATTGATGCATCCTTATTTTGCTAACAACGGGGTATATTTGAATACACCGAAACTGACGGCTACGATGAATGGTGTGGATTCTGTTTATCAAATGGGCTATAGTCAGGATTATGTAGACCAGACCAAGTTCCTTCCGGGTATGGTAGCTCTTTCGGGAATGGCTTACGTTTACAATGTGGATGTAGATGCTGAGCCGTTTGTGAATACCTTTTATTCTGCCCTTAGTCCTACGGATCCGTGGGGAAACGGTAATATGCTTTTTGGATGGGACACGGATATGCAACCGGCTTATGTGGAACTTTTTGATGCGCCTAAGGACGGGGCTGTGGTTTTGTGGGGAACTCATTTTTATGTGTTGACTCCGACAACTGTGGATTTAGGTAAGAAACGTTTTACTGTGAGTTGGGCCGAATACGATTCAAAAAAAGGATGAATGGGTCTTGGTAAAAGAGTTCAAGGACGTGAAAGCTAAATTGGATCGTGACCTTTCCACCACTACCTTGCGGGTTTGGGAAGTTGCCGTGAATACCGAAACTCCGGAATGTTTGGTGAACAGCAGTTTCTATGTTATGATAGACGGGCCTCAGGACGGTACGAAGTGGGCTTTGCTTTCCCAGTTGGACCGTATGGACTTTACGGATTCTGAGCGCAATACGGCCTATTATGTGCCGAAGAAAGGGGAATATGCTGGTCAAATGTGCCAATATGTGTTGCAACTTCAGAATGGTAACGAAGTGGTGGATTTCAATTATGCTAGCTCTCTTGATATTCATCAGTATGTGGCTACTCCTTATATGATTATGTGCAAGGATAATGCGCGCCTCGATTTTGTGCAAGACACAAACTATGATTTTAGCATAGACGGTGAGACTCAGAAATATTTGATTTTAGATTGGTTGGGTGGAGCTTCAAATGATGTGACGGTATCGGCCACCGTGTCTAATTCTTCGGATGGCGATTGGTTCACAGTGACTCAGCCGGTGGAAGCTGAAGGCAAATCCAATTTGTTTGCTATCAGCATGACGGCACAGGCCAAGCCATGGAATGTGAAAGGCCGCCGTGCCACGCTGACGCTGACGGATAATAAGGGCTTTTCGCGTGACCTGACGATTTACCAAGGAGATCGCAGTGCTGCCGACGACGCTTTGTCCGTAGAGGCAGTCAATGCCTCCGGCCGGGTGGACGTAACGGCGGAGGGAGAAGGTTTCGACGTGATTTATCCGTCTTCGTACAACCGTTTGGACGTATATGCCACTTCTGGACAGCTCGTGGGTACTTACGCTTTGTCTGCCGGCGGTTCTGCCCATATTGCGGCAGCTTCATGGCAGAAAGGAATTTATGTGTTCCAATTTGCCGGAAACGAAGGCACGCAGGTCGTGAAAGTTTTGAAGAAGTAATTACGGTCCGGTTTCGGGCTTATCCTCATAAAGGCGGGGCATACCATCCAAGTATGTCCCGCCTTTGTGTTTGGAGGATTAAGACAGCGAACAGAAAAAGGGAACTAAAAACGGGACGGTGAAATCGAGGGCAAAACCGTGGAAAATGGAAAGCGGGACAAACTGGTTGCCGCAGCATCCGGCGATGATGGGGAGCGTCGTGTCGCCCGTGGTGGCACCGCCTTGGCTGATGGGAGCCAATGGCCCGAACATGCGATATAGCAGGGGGGCGCCGATGAGTGCGGCCAGTTCCCTGAAGATATTGGTACATAAGGGCTATCGTGCCCAGTTCGGCTCCCCTCATTTCCGGTGATAAGGATGCTCGAAAGTGAATAATAGCCGAATCCCGACCCGCTGCCAACCAGTCAGCCGGGGTGTGCCGTTGGATGAGCAGGGCAGTGGAAATCGCCCCCAACCAGGTCCCGACGGCTGTTACGACCGGCAATAAGGCTTGCCGCTTGTCTATTTTCCGCAGGCCGTGGCGCATCTCGTCATTTTGCCCGATGCTGAATCCTACGCACCCCAACAGCAGGCAGAGGGCGTAGAATCCCGCTTCCGGTGGCAGGACGGGAATCCAACCTAAGCGGGTGCCCGAAACTCCAAAGGCAAAGAACCCTACGATGACCATGCTTTCGCCCGTCTGTTGCCGGATGGAGGGCTTCGGGGAAATGGGAGAGGAACTTGCTTCTGACAGGGAATTTGAGAGACCCGTGTTTTTGTTTTTCGGATGTTTTTGGAGGTACTCCCAAAAAGCCCATGACAGTCCCATGCAGCCCGCGAAGGAAGCCACGGTAAGGATGAGGGCTTCCAAGCCCAAGGTGCCTAATTGGGAAATCAAGTCCGGATTGGCTCCGACTTCGCATCCCATCAGGAACAACAGCAACCATACGGACCAAGTGGTAAGCCGTCCTACGGCTCTGAACGGATGGCGGCGCAGCACGTAGCCTATCGCCGCGCTGCCCCATAAAATCAAAATGACGGTAAACATGGCGCAAAGTTCGCCTTTTTTTCGGAGAAATGAAACCGTATGTCCTTCCCTATACCCGATTTTGCATCCTTTCGGGCGGATTTAACTCCTTTGGAATGACAGCGCATCCAAATTAGCCGTAACTTTGCACTCTCGAAGTATCTTTATTATATAATAGGAATGGAAAATCAGAATATCGGTAAAATCCAGGTGCGTCCGCTCCAGATAGAGGATTACGGGCAGTTGGCGCAGTCGTTCCGCCGTGTGTATTCGGACGGCAGCGATGTGTTTTGGACTCATGAACAGATAGAGACGTTGTTACGCATCTTTCCAGAAGGGCAGGTGGTGACGGTAGCCGATGACAAGATTGTCGGTTGCGCCCTTTCCATCATCGTGGATTACGATTTGGTGAAAGGAGACCATACGTATGCCAAAGTGACGGGAAACGAGACGTTCTGCACGCATAATCCCAAGGGGAATATCCTTTACGGCATCGAGGTGTTCATCCATCCCGACTACCGCGGCTTGCGCCTGGCACGCCGTATGTACGAGTACCGCAAGGAACTGTGCGAGAAGCTGAACCTGAAGGCCATCATGTTCGGCGGCCGTATCCCGAACTACCATAAATACGCGGATAGGATGCGTCCGAAGGAGTATATCGAGCAGGTGCGCAAACGGGAGATTTACGACCCGGTGCTGACCTTCCAGCTTTCCAACGACTTCCACGTCCGTAAGGTCATGACCAACTATTTGCCCAACGACGAGGAGTCCAAGCATTACGCTTGCCTCCTCCAGTGGGACAATATCTATTACCAACCGGAGACGGCTGAGCCGTTGCCTGCCAAGACGACGGTCAGGGTGGGGTTGGTGCAATGGCAGATGCGCGGTTACCGGACGATAGACGACCTGTTCGAGCAGATAGAGTTTTTCGTGGATGCCGTGTCGGGGTACAAAAGCGATTTCATCCTTTTTCCGGAGTATTTCAACGCCCCGTTGATGGCGGAATTCAACAACCTGAGCGAGTCGCAGGCCATCCGGGGACTGGCCGGTTACACCGACGAGATACGCGACCGTTTCTTGCAGTTGGCCATCAGCTACAACATCAACATCATCACCGGCAGCATGCCCTTGCAGCGCGACGGCAACCTTTATAACGTGGGCTTCCTGTGCCGCCGCGACGGCAGTTACGAGATGTACGAGAAGATACATGTCACGCCCGACGAGACCAAGAGTTGGGGGCTGTCCGGGGGCAGCATGCTGAAGACCTTCGACACGGATTGTGCCAAGATCGGCGTGCTGATTTGTTACGATGTGGAGTTCCCCGAACTGTCGCGCATCATGGCCGACCAAGGAATGCAAATCCTCTTCGTGCCTTACCTGACGGACACGCAGAACGCTTATTCCCGTGTGAGGGTATGTGCGCAGGCCCGTGCCATCGAGAACGAATGCTTTGTGGTGATAGCCGGTAGCGTGGGCAACCTGCCGCGCGTGCACAACATGGACATACAGTATGCGCAATCCGGCGTGTTCACTCCGTGCGATTTTGCTTTCCCCACTGACGGGCGCCGGGCGGAGGCCACGCCGAACACGGAAAT
>ENA-OQBV01001590-OQBV01001590.1-human-gut-metagenome-genome-assembly--contig:-NODE-1590-length-10917-cov-5.162002_pt1 | contig 10917 bp, 10 predicted proteins | sample MGYA00242750_ERZ504559 | MGnify/ENA primary metagenome ERZ504559 (study PRJEB26092, sample SAMD00036230) | human gut metagenome | host: Homo sapiens | study: EMG produced TPA metagenomics assembly of...
AGCCGTAACCGCAAGTATCGACTAACAGGGCGTGCAGAGCAGATGCGCTAGCGAATGTCGATGGCGGCGACTGCGGCTACTGCACGAGCGTGGATTTTCCGACTGTCCAATAATCCACGCTCGTGTGGTGCCCGCTGTGCCCGCTGCCGAGCCAAAGTGCGCTAGGCCCCCACCATCCCGCCATTTCACGCACCGCACATCGAAACCTCGGCAAAGCAGTTACAATAGCCCAATGTGCATCGCGCACGACGATGATATCGGCGCCCGCGACTGGGGGAGACAACATGGCAGAGCAACAGATAACGCCGGGGACTAAGCTTCAGGTGGCATTCGACGTGCCCATGGGCCAAAAAACCGACTTCAACATGCTCGCCACGTACAAAGAGAACCTGGACGAGGCGTACTTTCTTATGAGCGCGCCCATGCTCGCCGGCAAGCCGCTCATCATGGACGAAAACCAAAAGCTGTTGCTGCAATACAAAGTGGGCGAGGAGACGTTCGTGCTCGCCGGCTACCCCGAGGCAGTCGAGAAAAAGGGCATCCGCACCTACTGGAAAATGCGCAAAGTCGCCGAGCAGCGCAGCTTTGTCAAGCGCCGCGACGAGCGTTTTAAGGTCGCCATGCGTCTGACCTACCAGCGCGACAACGCGCCGACCCCCGAGCCCGAGGACGCCATGACTATCGACGTCTCGGCCGGCGGCCTGGCCATTTACCTCAACGATTACCCCGACGTGGGCGAGGCCCTGGCCGTACAAATGCCCGCGATTCGCCTGCAGGGCGAGCGCCACGAGCTGCCCGAGCAGCTGGGCATTGTGTGCTGGGTGCGCCGTGCGCCCAAGGGCAGCCTGTACCGCAACGTCTGCGGCCTGCAGTTCCGCTACGCCGACGACATGGAGCGCGAGCTCGTCAAAGAATATGTCGGCTACATCCGCGCCAAATATAAGCTCTGATCGCCATGGCTCTGTTCAAGCGTAATAACAACAAAGATCAAGCTGCCGAGGATTTGCCCGAGGATTTGGCCGAGGGCCAGGCCGAGGAAGCGTCGCAGGACGCGCCCGGCGCCAATGCCGAGGACGCGCCCGGCGAGGACTCCGCGCCCGAGCAGGCTCCCGCCTCCCGCAAGCGCTTCGGCAAGCCCAAACGCAAGCCCAAGTCCAAACGCAACCTCCGCGGCGTGGTGCGCATCGAGGAGCTGGAGCAGGCGCTGGCCGACCAGGACTTCGACGACATCGACCCCGACGCGGTCGTGTCCATGTATATGCCCAAGCGCCGCATGGAGCGCATCGGCGCGGCGCTGCTGCGCATGGACAAGCTGCAAAAGGCCCTTGTGGTGCTGGCGCTTGCCTTTGGCGTGTTGTTCGCCCTGTCGTTTATGCAGGAAAACATGGGTAACTTCACCATCAACCTCAACCGCCTGGAGCTGTTCCGCCGCGGCGTGGCCATTGCCGACAACGGCGACTTTAACAACGCCACCGCGCGCCTGGCCGCCGACGCCTTGGACAACGGCACCAATATCGCCGCCGAGGACCTGCCCGACAACCTGGACGATATCGACGGCAGCCACAACGGCAAGAACTACGTGGCGTACACCTTTTATATCCGCAACGCCGGCAAGACCGATCTGGGCTACAGCGCCAAGTTCAAGGTGGTCAGCGCCAGCAAGGGCGTGGAGAAGGCGGCACGCGTGCGGGTGTATCGCAATGGCAAGCCCACCACCTATGCGGCGGCTGCGGCCAACGGCAATCCCGAGCCCAACACCGAGCCGTTTGCGTCCAAGGACGTGGTAACGACCATTAGCCACAAAAACTTCCGCGTGGGCGACGTGGACAAGTACACCGTGGTCATTTGGCTGGACGGCGACGACCCGGAGTGCGTGGACAAGATTATTGGCGGCGCGGTGGAGTTCGGTTTCGATTTTGATTCGTCCGAGACCGACGATTCGAGCCTGCTCGTTAAGTTCGTGCAAGATATTACCGACACCCTGACCGGCAACGACCCCATTAGCGCGAGCGGCAACGAGGCGCCCGATTACTACAAGGAACACAACGTGACTTGGAGTAACCGTCGCAACCAAAAGAACTCGCCCGCAGGGGACGGGGACAAGTAGAACGAAGAAGCGCCGGGCCGGGAGTGATTTCCCAGCCCGGCGCTTTTGGTGGTGGCTTATGCCGAGGTTTTGCCGTCGGAGGCGATGGCGGCTGAGGCGCCGTCTAGCAAGAACAACCGCAGCGCGAGTTTGATCGCGTAGCCTGGCTTGACCTGCGCCGCGTCTCCCATGCGTTCGTCCAGGTCGCTGCAGTAGGCATAAAGGTCGCGGATCAGATCCGCACCCGAGAGCGTGAACATGTAGCCCGCGTCCGAAAGCGCGTTGGGCGCTGCGGGCAGCCCCGCAGCCTGACAAAAGCTCGCAAGGTCGGGAGCTATGACGGCATCGTAGTCAACTGCGCGTCCGTTGTCCTGAGCAGCCTGCTCTTGCTTGCGGGTGTACGACAATGCCGCCGCCAGTACAAAGCTGGGTGTGGGCGCGTTGACGTCGTCGGTGGTGGCGACGAGCTTACCGGCCGCTTGCGTGACCAACCAGGCGACTTCGCGCTGACAACGGACGGCCTTACGCGTCACCGGCTTAATCGATCCGGTGGAAACGCTTCCCTTGGGTTGATTGGCGGCAGGCATGAGTCCTCCCAACAAATAGCCCGTTTAGCAGGCAAAAATGACACGTGCCACACCAATATAGCAGTGGGGAAGGGCTAGGGCGGAGCTCGGCGGAGGGTGAATGTATGCGATGGCGTGGCGCTGCGGTCGCAAGCCTTAAGAGGGGCTTATGACTGCGCGGGAGAGAGATCAAATAAGGTAAACGATGTTCACATACCGCCACATATAACCCGAGGTAGACCTATGAATCTGCCGGAATGTAGGCTGCCGAAAACTCATAAGGAAATCGTAAGAATTATGGTATTCTCAATTCCATGTCTAAAGGATGGGCAAGCAACATCCAACACGAAAGCGCGGGCTCCCCTTCCGGGCTTCTCGAGGGTCATCTGGGATGAATGGGGAAAGAAAGGGGTCCGCATGGATACCAAGGCATTAAAGAAGCAGATGGGCGCCGCCATCGCCATGGTCCTCGTGGCAGCCGTAGCCCTCGGCTCCGCCACCTTCGCATGGTTTGTGAGCAACAACAAAGTCGAAGCTAAGACTGCGTCGGTTTCTGCTCAGTCGAACGCTCCATTCCTGAAGATTGGCCTACCGTCTGATAAGGAGCTTACGAAGACCGAGGAAACCCAGACTGCGGGTGCTGATGAGGTCGTGCTCTACCCATCTCAATGGAATCATGTAGTTAATCCTGACACTTATCAGTTTGAGTCTGCATACGCATCCGATGCAAAGAAGTCGGATATGCTCGCTAAGTCTCGTTTCGCTGTTGGTGGAGTCGATGCGCCGACTCGCTCCAAGTATGCGCTGAAGCAGTCTTTTAAGATCGGCACCACGGATGAAAAAGCGGGCTCATTCCAGAACCTTAAGGTTGCTTCTGTAACGGTTAATGCCGGTGAGAAGTCGGATGGTCTTAAGAGTGCCATTTGCGTTCTCGTTAAGTGTGGAGATCAGTGGGGCGTCTACAAAGGGACCACCGATGGGACCGAGCTGACTGCCTATGGCGATGAGACCGCTATCGTCAACAGTCTGACCGGGAAGGCCGGGACGAATGTCAGCGATGCCCTTGCAGCAGAAATTGGGGCAAATAAAACTGTGGATGTGGATGTCTATGTCTTCTACGACGGCTCGGCTTCTACGGTCTTCTCCGATAACCTTGCTAGTCTGAAGAGCTGTGGTGTCACCGTTGCGTTTACTGCTACTCCGGTCAATACGGATGGCAACGCTGTTAATGTTGGCTAATCTCAAATCCATCGCGTTTTAACGGGCGCCCGGCTTATGCGCCGGGCGCCCGTTCTGTTTTTGAAAGGAGGATCACGTGCAATCGTCTAAGAGCCTCAAAACACAACTTGTTGCGGCTGCCGTTAGCGTGGTCCTCTCTGCGTTTGCTCTGTCTGCAGCGACCTATGCGTGGTACGTTGCGAATACAAAGGTCTCCGCAACCACGTCAACCATTAGCGCGACGACCAATGGTTTCATTCTTCAGATCGACGAACTCAGTAAGGGCGCCCAGCACGGTGGCGAGCAGAAGTCGCTCGAAGCCCAGACTACGGGCGCTACGCTCAGCCCGTCTTCGACTGACGACCTTAAAAACTGGTACGTTTGCAACGGCTGGAACAACCAGGGTCTGGTAACCGACTATTCAACGCCCAATTTCTCAACGACTGCTAAGGCTTTGCCGGGCGAGTATGAGGTTGCTGGCAAGAAGTACAACGCTTTCATTAAAAGCGACTACATCGTCTACACCATTACCGATACTGGCACGGCTGACGTTTACCTTGACGCGTCTGACGGTGAGCCCGTAACGATTGAGCCCGTGGGCGGCGAGGTGTCGGAGACCATGGTTGGTTCTCTGCGCGTTGCGATTACCACGCAGGAGATTGGGTCTGACGGCAAGTCGTGTGTCGGCGAAGAAAAACTGCGCGTTGTATATGCCATGTGCGATGAGACGGGCAAGGGTAACGATGCAAGCGCTATTGATGGCTGGACGAGCATCCAAAACAAGAATGGCACTCCGACGCTCGCGAAAGCAACCTATCCCCATATCTTTAAAGGCGGCACGGACGGATGGGTTGCTACTAAGGGTGACAGCGACGATTATTCGGTTGCTACAGGTACCGAACCGATTGCTAGGGGCGTTGGCTACAACGGCGTTGCAGTGCGTGTCTATATTTGGATGGAAGGTACCGACGCGGATTGTGTTAATGGCAAGTCCATCGAGAACAGCCCGACGACCTATAACGTCAGCGTTAAGCTCGCCGGTGTCGCAACGCCGTAATGCCGACGTTCGCTAATATGCAGACTGGCAAGGGCTCACTTCGAAGGAAGTGGGCCCTTTTTTCTTTTGGCGCTATCACTGCATCGGCGATAATATGGGGAACTGTTCTTCCTGGAGGTTCCTTATGGACGGCATCGCTTTTAGTGTTCCGCTGATTGCTCGGCCGAGTTTCGACCGCGCTTGCAGCTTTGTGCCGTCCGAATATGTCCAGGCCTGGGAGTGGTTCTTGCGCGAGGAGCAGCGTGGTGGCCTGTGGGACAAGCTACCGCATCGCACGAACGCCGACAGCCCTCAATATCCCTTCCGTCTGACGATTGACTCCGAGCTCTTTCCGGTGTCGCGCGATTCGGGCATCTTTTGGCCTGGTCGCGGGCGCGTTAAACATCCACGCGAGAAGACCTTTGCGCTCTCGGTGCACAATTCCAAGCGCGGCGCTTACCCCGATGTTCCGCCGCTCTATCTTGAGGATGGCACGTGGGTGCTCAAGTACTCGTCGCAAAGCGCTTTGGTCGAAAACTGGCGTGACCAGGACTACAACCAAAAGATGATCAACTGCATGGAATGCGGCGTTCCCGTTGGCGTGTTCTTTGCAACGAGCGTTGGCTACAAGGTGCTGGGCCTTGCATTCGTCGAGCGCTACGAACCCGAGAATAGCTGGTTTGTGCTGCACGGCCCCGTCCATAAGGGTGGATCCGACGCTCGTTTCTTCCCCGATATGAGCTATATGAAGGACGCTCCGGTCGCGGCGGAGTTTACCGGCGCTCCGGCGAGCGATGATGAAAGGGTACGTTATGCGCTGCGTCGCGAGCGAATCGGCCAGCAGCGTTTTCGCAATCAGCTCTTTGAGGCCTATACCGGTCGATGCGCCGTCTCGGGTTGCAACGTCAACGAAGCGCTCGAAGCCGCGCATATCGAGAATTACTCGGGTCCCAAGTCGCAGGTTGTCAGCAATGGCATCCTGCTGCGCCGCGATTTGCACTCGCTGTTCGATGCTCATTTGATTTCGTTTGAGTTGGTGCGCGGTGACTATCAGCTTTGCGGGTCGTACCTTCTGCAGCATACGGACTATGCAGCGTTTGCAGGGTCGGTATTGCGCGAGCCGGATGAGTATCGCCTGCGTCCCAACGCCCGATTCCTCGAAGCCCACCGCGCCGAATTCGACTTCTCGGAATCGCGCCGTCGGGCGGAAGCCGTTACTCCGTATTAGTTGGGTGCAGCCTGCCGCAACTCAATCATGTCGATTGATCGGATCGCGCCGCGCCGCATCGAGTGCTGCGCGATCCTGCCATCCTCTCCTCAACAGTTAAAACAGGAAAGGGGAGAACATGGGATGGCGAAGCGATATCGCACGAGGCGTGTACGGAAATCTGCCGCGAGCGCTAATGGACCGGAGACTGTTCCCGCTCGTTGAGGCCACCTGCAGCCAAATCTGTGTGCCGTGCCCAAGCTGCGGTGCAGACCTCCCATGCCTAGACATCAGCTTCATCGACACCCGCGACAAACACGCTATCGACCCGCGGGCTCGAACGGGCCTGCGTCTCCCGGTCTATCCTCAGCAATGCCCAACCTGCGGATGTGCCATTACCTATGACGAGACGGAGCCGTAGCTTCGAAGATCGAATTACCCATTAAACAAACCCAGTGCCCCGAATCACCGCCCTACGCCCGCAACGCTCCAATGGGGAACACGTAGACGTCGTGCTCGGCGTCGTAGCGGCAGAAGGGCGAGGTCGCGGTGATGACGGCGCAGAACTCCGGCTGGGGGTTGCGCGCGGCAGGGTTCAGAGCGACCTTGCGGCGCAGGCGCTCGATGTTGCGGATTCCGTCGCTAACCTTGGATTCGCCGAGCTTGATTTCTATCGCTGCCCAGCGGCCATCGTTCAACTCGATAATGGCATCAACTTCAAGCCCGTCGGAGTCGCCATAGTAGTGGAGCGAGCCCGGATGCGAGCCGGGCAGGCACGAGGTGTAGACGCTCAGATCGTGAATGCACAGAGACTCAAAGAGCAGGCCAAAAGTCTGACCGTCCGCAAGCAGCCTTTTGGGATTCATTCCAAGCGCGGCTGCGGGAATGGAGGGGTCGGCGAAATAGCGCTTTGGCTTGGTGCGCAGGCGGGACTTTGCGCGGACGGGTGCATCCCAACCGGGCAGATTTACAATCGCATACATGCTCTCCAGCATGTCGAGGTAAAACGCCACGGTCGAAGTTGCCGGCTGGGCGTCACTGTCGCCCAACGAGGCGTCTGCCGCGATGGTGTTGAGCGTGGCAGAGGTCGCAACGTTGCGCGCGAGCGAGGACACAATGTGCCGTGCCGTAGACCCCACGCCTCCTTTTTGCGGAACGCTGACTTCGTACATGGCATCGAGATACTGGTTGACGACCTCTGCGGCCATCTGAGGGCTCGCCCCGACAAGCGCCGGCCATCCTCCGCAGCAAATTGCGTCGGCCAGCATGGGGAGCGAGCCTGTATAGGCCGAAGGTTCGAATGATCCTTCGAATAGGTTTTGCAGCGAAACGGATCCCGTTGAAAGCCCTCGTTCCCAAAGCGTCATGGTGCTCATGTCGAGACGGGCTATGCGACCGGCGCCGCTGTGAGTGACAGAGTCTTTTGCCGGCGTTGACGACCCGGTGAGGATAAAGAGGCCCTTCTCGCCGCCGGATGCATCTACGGCGCGGCGTGTGGCGTCCCATGTTGCGGGGGCCTCCTGCCACTCATCGATGACGTGCGGCTTATTGCCCTGAAGGGCGAGCGAAGGATCGGCTTCGACCAGCGACTTTACGTTTGGGTCGTCAAGATGAACGACGCTCTCACCGAATGCGAGCGCGGTCCATGATTTGCCGCACCACTTTGTGCCCCGAATCTCGACCGCTCCAAAAATCTGGAGCAGGGTTTGCAGTCGTTCGTCCAAAAGGCGAGGACGGTAGGATTTGGGCTGTTCCGAACCATAAGAAATCATGATTTGATAGACCTCACTACCTGCGCATACTCGATTTTCGAGGATAATCATACTCGATTTTCGAGGATTTTCACACTCGATTTTCGAGGAAATCTGGACTCGATTTTCGAGTTTTGCCCTACAGGTAGATCCCCTCGAACAGGCTCTTGTGGAACTGGGTGTGGTGATCGCGTGCCCAGGTGAAGAGCGCCTGGTCAAAGTCGCCTTGGCTCGCGGGGATGCCGTAGACGCCGGCGACTTCCACGCGCACGAACGCCAGCGCGGGTAGCTTGTTGATGGCCGTGAGTGCAAACGGCGACGTGGGCTCCTCGAACAGGTAATGGCTGCCTTGCAGCGCGCCGCAGCCGGTGCAGGTGCTGGCGAGCGATACGGTCTTGGTGGTGCGCGACGTTACGGGCTTGTAGCCGCAGCGCTCGCGCAGGTAGTCGCGGATCTCGGCCGGCACGCAGCCCAGCGCGGGGACGATGGCCACGGCGTTGGCGCGGGCGGTGTCGATTGCGATGTGGCCAGCGTCGTCCATGGAGGGCGCTGCGCTGGGCGCAGCCTTGCTGCCCGAGTCCTCGGCCGCCCAATACGGAATGCCAAAGGCCGCGACCGTCGTCTGCTCGTGACACTTCCAACATTCGCGCTTGCCCAGCACCAGGTAGATGTAGGGCGCGCTGGGGTCGGAGCGATCCACGCCGGGCAGCCACGCGGCAAAGGGCTCGGGGTTGACGCCATCGGGCACGTACCAGATCTTCTTGACCCGGTCCCACTTGGCGCCCAGGGCCTTGGCCTCGTCTTTGTGCGAAAAGGGAACATCGAGCTCGGTGCGCATGGCGGCTCCTTTGTGTGGCTTGCGGTGCATGTGCTCCAAGGATACCCCAGCGGCGGGTGTGTGGTCGCTAAACGAGCGCTTCGACCGCCCGAGAAGTCGCGGAGCATTTTGGCGGGGGCGTGCCGTCAAGCAAATGGGCAAGTGCATGGTCAGCTTTTGGTCAGTTGAGCGGCAACCTTGCCAAAAGCTTGACGGATTTGCATTTAGACGTCGACGAATGAACACTTTGGTTGCGTCGCGGCAAAAAACTGCTGGTCGTTTGCCGAAAACTCGCCAGGGTCACGAGCCGCCGCCGACGCGCGTGCTATCTTCGCGCCATGGGGCACTTTATCGTTTCACATAACGCTGCGCTGGCGCTCTTGGCACACATCCCGAACCCGCGCTTTGGGGATTCGGAACCAGAGGTCGTGTCGATTGCGGACGCCTGCGCGCTCTGCGACCAGGAGGCGCAGGAGTTTATCGATCGCTACGACCTGGGGATCGAAACGCTGGATTTGCTGGTGCCGTCGCGAGCCGACCGTCGGCGGAGCAAGCATGTTAAGACGCACCTGTGCACCAACGAGCTCCCAGCAGGTTCGTTTATCTCGCTGGGCCACTGGAGAGGCGACCTGGATGCGTACGTATGCTCTCCCGAGCTGGCGTTTTTGCAGGCCGCGCACGATGACGATGCAGCGGCGGCCATCTATGCCGGTTATGCCATGACATCGGACTATCGGCTGGATAACCTTGCTCCCGGTGGGGTAACAAGCAGGGATGCGGGCATGCGCGATGGCAGGCTCACGACCAAGGAGCTCATCGCGGCGTATATCGAGAAGTCCCCCAAGGTGAGAGATCTTGCGAAGGCAAAGGCGCTCCTTGCATATGTGACCGAGGGGTCGCGCTCTCCGAGGGAATCGGGGCTGTGCATGTTTATGTCGCTGCCTACGCGCTACGGCGGGTATGCATTGGGCAAGGCCGAGCTCAACAAGAAGGTCTTCATCCGCGATGGATACAACGATGGGCGCAATCGCAGGCTTCGCGTGTTGGAACGCACGCCCGACATAACGCTTACGGCTAAAGTCGAGGTGGGCATGGATAAAGTAAAGGCCGGGCTGCTGCCAGAGGTACTGACCGCGATGGTCGATTACGACAGCGATGCCATCCACGACGGAAGCGAGAAGATCCACAAGGATGCCGAGCGCCGCAACGAGTTACAGCTGCTGAGCGGCGTGGCGTACTTTACCGTGACGACTGACCAGGCAAATGACTACGACAAGCTCGTTCGGCTGTGCGAACGCATCCGGCGGAAGCTGCATCGGAATAAGCGACCCATTTTTAACAAGCCCATGAGCGAGGAACAGCGATATTTTGCCCTCAAGCGCGTCGAAACGAAGCGTTTTAAGCTTTGGCAAACGGTTATCGAGGCGCGTCAACATTAGTAGGGGCGGTTGCTAGGGGTGGGGCCAGGGGCCTTATTTTCAGGTCTAATACTTTTCCCGAGAAGTGAACGAGTCAAAACGGACCCCCGAAACATCGACACTTTTGGTGGCTTATTTCCTGCGGTTTTGTCATTGGAATCCTGCGGTTTTTGCTTCGAAAAGTGTGGATGCTTCGGTGGCCCAAATAAGCTCGTTCACTTCTCGGGAAAAGTATTAGACCTGATTATGGGAAGGCTATCTGGATGTGGCCACGAGGCTTGTGAAGGCCAGATTGGGGCGGTCACCAAGGCTGTTTGGGTGGCTTTGGGCCTAATCGGGGTGATCGCTGGGGCTACTTGGCGATTTTAGGCGCGGCTGGGATGGTTATTGGAGCTGTCGAAGCGGCTTTGGGTGCCGCGGCGCCCTTTTGGCTTGGCGGCGTAAAACAAAACAGCTCAGAGGCGAAGCCTCTGAGCTGCGAACATTTGGTGGGCGTTAGAAGATTTGAACTTCGACCTCTTCCGTGTCAGGGAAGCGCTCTACCCCCCTGAGCTAAAACGCCCGATCAAGGGTGCGCAAGCGCGCAAGGGATAATATAACGGAGCCTGAACTCGGTGGCAAGAACATTTTTAAAATCGCTTACATTGTGGGAATTCCGGGGGCTTTGTCATATCCATTTCAAAAGAGCCCGCTGCCGCGATTTGGCTGTCGCATAATGCAAGGCCGTTGCGGTGTCGAGCTATGGAAAGACGCCTGCGGAATTGTCCTACCGATAAGCGGACAAGCCTTCGGCTGGTGCCTTCGCCGTGGTAAGGTAA
>ENA-OQBV01001592-OQBV01001592.1-human-gut-metagenome-genome-assembly--contig:-NODE-1592-length-10900-cov-7.008447_pt1 | contig 10900 bp, 11 predicted proteins | sample MGYA00242750_ERZ504559 | MGnify/ENA primary metagenome ERZ504559 (study PRJEB26092, sample SAMD00036230) | human gut metagenome | host: Homo sapiens | study: EMG produced TPA metagenomics assembly of...
AATTCCCATTTCTGTCAGCTCTGCAATCATTCCGTCCAGATCCTCTGCATAAAAAAGCCAGGTGGCGAAGCCCTGGCCGCCTCCGGTCCAGTCACACGCTTCGGCTGGGTTTCCATTTATCCCCCAAAAGATCTCCATGGTTCCGTTTGTTTTCATTGATTCTAAGATCCAGCTTCCAGTCATCTCTGACTGGACGGTAATTTTCCCGAATCACAGAAATCCAAAGCTTATTCACATAAAAATCTCTGGATTTCTCATAATCCGAAACAATAATTGCAATATGATGAATGGTATTCAGTTTCATAACTTACTTTCCTCCTGATCAAATAATGTAAAACCCCGAAAAGCCTATGCAGTTTTCACATACTCTGCGTCCATCTGCAGTCTGTGTCCACGCTTCTTCCGGGGTTTTCTTAATCAACTCTATTCTGCTGTCTCTTCTATTCCCTTTGCTTCCTGTACAGAATCATTCATTATTCTACAGTCACCGACTTGGCCAGATTTCTCGGCTTATCCACATCCAGTCCTCTGGCTACGCTCACATAATACCCCAGAAGCTGCAGAGGAATCACCGCAAGACTGGCTGCAAAATGCTCATCTATTCTCGGTACATAGACTGCAAAATTCACAGCATCCTCAATATCATACCTTCCATAAGAAGTCAGCCCCATCAGATAAGCGCCGCGGCTTCTGCATTCCGCCATATTAGAAAGCGTCTTTTCATACAACTGCTCCTGAGTCAAAACGCCAATCACAAGAGTGCCGTTTTCAATCAGACTAATCGTTCCGTGCTTCAGTTCACCGGCTGCATAAGCCTCTGAGTGAATATAGGAAATCTCCTTCAGCTTCAGGCTTCCCTCCAGAGAAACGGCATAGTCAACGCCTCTTCCAATAAAGAACACATCCTTTGCCATGGAATTCTTTGCAGCAAACCACTGGATTCGCTCCTTATCCTCCAGAATCTTCCCAATCTTTTCCGGAATGGTCTGAAGCTCCTCCAACAGAGTGGAATACCGCTTCTCATCCATCTTTCCTCTTACCAGCGCAAACTGCAGCGCCAGACAGTACACTGCAATCAGCTGAGTGCTGTAGGCCTTCGTTGTTGCCACTGCAATCTCAGGACCTGCCATAGTATAAAAGACATTGTCTGCCTCTCTTGCAATAGAAGAACCAACCACATTGACAATAGCCAATGTCTTCACTCCGCACTGCTTTGCCTCCCGAAGGGCTGCAAGACTGTCTGCCGTCTCCCCGGACTGACTGATCACAATCACCAGGCTTTTTGGATCCAACAGCGTCTTTCTGTAACGAAACTCCGAAGCCACATCAATCCGAACCGGAATCTCAGCCAGATCCTCCATCACATACTGAGCTACAGCCCCCACATGATAAGCAGATCCGCAGGCCACAATATGAATCTGGGAAATGCCCTGAATCTCCTCCTCTGTCAACCCTACGCCAGACAAATCCAGTCTGCCGTCCCGGATCACAGAAGAAAGGGTATCCGCCACAGCCTTGGGCTGCTCGTGGATTTCCTTCATCATAAAATGCTCAAAGCCGCCCTTCTCTGCCGCCTCAGCATCCCACTCAATCTCAGTCAGTTCCCTGGAAATCTCATCTCCATCCAGGTTGTAAAACGTAACTGCTCCATCTGCCAGACGGGCCATCTCCATATTTCCAATATAATATACCTGACGGGTATATTTCAAAATAGCAGGAACATCAGAAGCCACATAGCATTCGCCGTCAGTCACTCCCAAAATCATGGGGCTGTCCTTTCTTGCCACATAAATCTCCCCGGGATAATCACGGAACATCACTGCCAGAGCATAGGAGCCACGGATTACGCACCATGGCATGATTGATAGCATCTACCGGAGTTCCTTCATATTTTTTGTAATAATAATCAATCAGCTTAATTGCCGCTTCTGTATCTGTGGAAGAATAAAGATATAGCCTTTTCTCACCAGCTTATCCTTCAGTTCCTGATAATTTTCAATAATGCCATTTATGAACGCCCACAACATTTCCATCATCCGAGCAATGAGGATGCGCATTCGTTTCTGATGGTTCTCCGTGAGTAGCCCATCTAGTGTGACCAATGCCGCAGGTTCCCTTTAAGGTTTCTCCGTTGTTTGTCTTCTCCGCAAGCGCCTTCAACCGTCCCTTTGCCTTCACAATCTGAACCGGGGCATCACCGTCCCGGACAGCCAGTCCCGCCGAGTCATATCCTCGGTACTCCAGCTTTGACAGCCCGTCTAAAAGAATCGGCGCTGCCTGATGACTTCCAATAAATCCGACAATTCCGCACATATTGTAATCTCCCTATTAATTTGTAGTGTAAGCTCTCCCCCATACACACAAACTACCTCATTATTAAAGCACAATTCCTGAATTTCTGCAAATAAAAATCAATCGGATTTTTCGTAAAAAACCAAGCGAAGCGATTGCGTAAAAAGGTTCAAAAGTCTAGCCTTTCCCTCTTTTTCTCCCTGCTGACAGCTCCTGCTTTCTTATTTCTATTTCAGGATTGAACTGCAGCTTCTTTTTCCAGATTTGCCTGAATCTGCCTCACTCGATCCACTCCGCAGCTGCAAATTTGGGCAATCTGCTCTACCGGAAGATTCAATGCCAAAGCAGATTGTATTACTGAGCGGGTTGCCTCAACCCTTCCAATCTCTTTGCCTTCGGCCCTTCCTCGCTCCAAAAATTCATCCTCATACATCTGAAATCCTGTTTTCATATTGAATCTCTCTCCTTCCCTTACAGCCTCTTTCCACTTTGACAGCTCCCTGAGCCCTACATAGGACGATGCAAAATCAAAGGCATCCTCCTCCAGCTTCCCGTAGGCCGGCTCCTGTTCGATCAAATCTCTCAGCCTTTCCCGATTCCCGGAAAAACGAATCAAATCAAATACCTGCCGCAGATCAGTCCGAAACAAATCCGTTCGTTCCATCCTCCGCACATCAATCACATGAATCCGATAATTCTGCACATACTGGCGAATCTGCTCCGGAATATCCTGGAAATCAAGAATCCCATGCAAATCTCTGGATCCGTTCCACTCCTCTTCCCCATAATACAAGATAATCGTAATCACAGGGTGAAGGCGGTCACTTTTTGCGAAAGCCGTACAAATATTCTCCAGAACTCAGCTCTGTATCGGAATTTCTCCCACTTCGCCGAATCTCTCTGTAAATTTCCGCTGCCTGATGTTCATACTCTCCGGCTTCATATCCCAGAACACGAAGCGGAAGACGATAATCCAGTTTTTCCTGGTTTTCCAGTCCCAGAACAGCAAAATTCACACCGAATACTGCCTTCCGCACCAGATCCCGACGTTTTCCCTGGCTGGTTTCTGTGTCCATCTCCGACAAATCCTCCTGCTTCACAATCGGAATGCCGTTACAGACAATGCCATTGATCAAATCTGCAAAACGCCTGTTATCCGAATAATAACGTTTGGCCAAAAGATCCTGTTTCATCCAAATCCCTCCCGTCACATAATGGCAGAAGGTCTTTTTCCGATCTTCTGCTTTTACTAAATAATGAAATATAAGCATAGACCGTTTCACTGATTCCAAGAAAGAACCGATAGGCAAATGCCCCAAGAAAAATAGAAATATGGTATGCTTACAAAAAGCTTAGCACAAAGCAGATGGAAAGACAAGAAAAAGAATATGAAATTTTATAAAAAATCTATTATTCCTTCAGCTGTACCCATACGCATCTCCTCCTAAAATTGGGTATAAAAATACCCTGCCAGCTTTCACCAGCAGGGTTGATTAGAATTTTTACTTGTAAAGGTCTTCCAGCGTTATCAGCCGAACTTCACCTCTCTCTTGTGCCTGAAGAAGTCCATCTGTGAATCCGCCTTTCGAGAAGATATAGTAGTGATAGTTGTTGCCCTTTCCAAAAACTGAGGCATAATCCCGAATCAAATCGAGTTCATCCACACCGATTTTCTCATTCCGGTATTTGCATGAACCGATGATATAGTCTTTGCCCTCAACAGGAGTTCCGACGATATCAATCTGTATCTGCTTTTTCTTCTTCGGGTCTGTCCCCCACCACTGGCCGATTTCACTCAGCTCAATAGGAAGGCTATCCGAATAATAGAGCAGGTAATCCTGACACATCTTCTCATAAATTAGACCCATGTAATCAGGAAGATACTGCTTTACAGCGTGTGGATAGGTCTTTGCAATTCTGCCAGAGTCAATGGCACTCATATTGATTGGCACAAACCGATACCAGAAACGGAAGAAGTTATCAGCCAGCAGATAGATGGTTTTCTTACCCGGTTCTTCTGTAATCGGTGTTTCTTTCTTCGCAATGCCAAGGTCGATCAGCGTTTTCAGGTACTTCGATACGACCGAGTTTTCCTCGCCGACCTTCATCTTGATATCGTTCATTCGGGAAGCGCCTTCTGCAATCGCTTTAATGATTGCATTATAAATGGCCGGCTCCCGGAGTTCCTGCTTCAGTAAGTTCCCCGGTTCCTCATACAGATAGCTGGAGCGGTCAAAGAAATTATCCAACAGAGCTTCATCCACACTATCTCGCACATCCAACTTATTGATATAGTGGGGAACTCCTCCCGTGATCCCATAAATCAGGGAATTGTCTTCTGCAGACAGATTTGGGTGGAACACAGCGGTTTCTTTATAGTCTAGCGGCTCAATCTTAAACTGGCCAGTACGTCTGCCATACAACGGACTTTCCTTTCCAAGCACCTGACTCTCCATGAAGCTCATAGAGGAGCCGCAAAGAATCAGGTACATCTTGGACTCTGTCCATTTGTGGTCGATGATGTGCTGCAGCATCGCTGAAATAGCTGGTTTTGCTTTTGCAAGATAAGGATACTCATCAATGACAAAGACAATCCTCTTTTCCTTTGAAAGTGCTGTCAGCTCATCCAAAGCTGCATCATAGGACCTGAACTCCGGTGCAGACTCCATATCCGGCCGCTCAAAACTCATAATCGACTTTGAGAGAGCTTCCAGATTTTCCTTTCCTGTCGTGTTCAATGCAGAAAAGAAAATGGTAGGCTTATCTTTGCAGAACTCGTTGATCAGTGCCGTTTTACCAACACGCCGTCTGCCGTAGATGACAATGCACTCAAACTTATCACCTGCATACCGTTTATTCAGTTTCCGCAGCTCATCCTCACGGCAATAGAATTGACTCATCTGCTCACCTCTAATAATTATACTCGTGAGTTAGTAACTCGTAAGTTACTTCTTTACGAGTATAATAAATCAGATAGTCTGCAAAGTCAAGTAAAATAACGATAAGTACATATGTTGCCTTCCATCCTGACCACGATGTCGGCCCTCTGGTTCTTTTGGGATTTCGGCGCTCACTAGCTATCCCTGTTACCTTGCTGTCTACGCTTAGCCTGCAGCGTTACCGCGGCAGACTCAAGACTCGCTTCAAATGCTGTGGTTAGCAGCTTATTTGATGGGGCTTCCACCCACCAGACTATATACCCTTAGCTGGACGCACGGTCAGACCCCAATGTGGTCATAGCAACTTATTTGATGCTACTTTTTTCTCCAATGCTAGCATTACAACAGAGATATTGCCCTTGAAATTGCAAATGCAGACGAAGGCGAAAGTCTATTATTCAGCAAAAGATTTTCCATTTCATCAGAATTTATCGGAATAAATTTGATTGTTCCGAAAGATGTTTCCCAATTTCCATGAATTCTATTAAACAATTTATCTGATATTGTTTCATTTTCTACTACTAACATCATATTAATATTGAAAAATCCACCTATTACATCAAATCCACCACCTATCACTCTAATACTCACTTCTCCTGTATTTTGTAACTTTAAAATATCTACAATCTCTTCATATTGTTGATAGAACCATTCTGGATTCAGATAGTTATCTGGTTCCTCCATTTCTTTACGATCAAATAATTCTTCAGAAAACTCACTTAATATTGAATATAAAAGCGGATTGCTACTTTTTGATGCGTTTCCAAATCCAAATGAGGGCACAACCATAGTAATTCCCTGATAATTTGCACATTCTTCTGATCGTTTATGGGTACACACCAAATACTGTCCATTCTTTTTTATTATTACCGCCACATCGGCTCCTAATGGAACAGTATTTTGTGAAGAAAAGGATGATGGTATATTTTCTGGCAAATATTTTCTTCTAATCTGCTCTTTTTTCCTTTTCTCTATACATTTTAAATTAATTGGATAATCACATTTGTTTGTGTTTACGATCTGTAACAAGTCCGGATTTTTTAAAACGTCAAAGTTCCACTTGCTCCACGAATCGTTTACCAAATATGGAATTTGTACTGATCCATTTTTTATCTTACAGTTATATAAGTGATCCGAATAATACTGACGTACGTAATCAACTGTTTTTTTTCCTAAATATAATTGCTTACTTTGTTTCTTCACTCTTAACTTCTTCCATTTATTAAATCTAGGAATCATCATATAGTCCACCATACGATCTACAATAATTCCTATTATCATCCATATTAATGAATTTACTATTGTGCCCATAGTGGCCTCCTCTCAATTATATTCATTTCTGAAAAGGTTCCTTCACAAAATTTCTTCTTACTTTTTCCTACTTTTATTATAAACACATAGATAATAAATACGCAATCGGATTTTTGACATATTCATCGTAAGCGCCAAATAATAATGCGGTTAGATACAAGATTACTCCAGCCCTTTACGAGTTGGAGTAATTCACTATAATTCACATGCGATTTTTGATAGATTGGAGTTTTTCACTCCAAGGTGCCAGTTCCGCCAGCTGTTCATCGGTCATATTTTTACTCGGTCGGTTCTCCAGCAGAAATTTAAGATATCCGTAGATGTTCAGCCCATGTGCTTTGGCCATCTCAACCATTGTGTAGACTACTGCGCTGGCATTCGCTCCGTCCACGGAACTGCTGAACAGCCAGTTTTTTCGCCCCACTGCGAACGGACGGATCGCATTCTCACTGAGATTATTGGTAAAGCTGCACCGCCCGTCTTCCAGATAGGTTTCCGCTATATCACGCCTGTTGAGAACATAATTCACAGCTTTATCCAGCCGGGTATTCCGGACGGGCTTTTGCTGGTCAAGCCACGACCAGAAAGCCTCCAGAACAGGTTTTTCCTTCTCGAGACGCAGTTGTTTCCGCTTTTCATAATTACCGGGATACTTTTTGTTAATGGAGTCTTCCATGGCAAACAACCGATTGCAGTACTGGACTCCCTGTACTGCAGGCTGGCTGTAGTCATACTGCTTCCCTTTGGGAACAGCGTCGATAAAGTATCGGCGGATATGTGCCCAACAGGAGCAGCGCCTGATCCCAGGCAGACTGTTATAACCCTGATAGCCGTCCGTTTCCAGATATCCGCTGTAGCCTTCCAGAAACTCCTTTGCATGGCTGCAGCTCCTGGTCGGGGAATAGCCATACAGGATGATCTCCGCAAGTCCGTCCTCACCGCTTCGGAACAGCCACATGAATGACTGGGTCTGTGCCCTGCGTCCTTCCTCTTTCAATACCTGGACCCGCGTCTCATCTGCCATCGCAAAACTACGTTTCAGCAGCTCCCGATGAAAGTAATCGTACATTGGCTGAAAATAGTTCTTTGAACAGTAGATGATCCAGTTTGCAAGGGTCGTCCGGCTGATCTGCACCCCATACTGCTTCCAGTCCTTTTCCTGCCGGTAAAGTGGAAGCCCGTTGGCATACTTCTGGTACATAGTCCATGCAGCTGCAGATGCTGATGCAGGTCCTTTTCCAAGCAGAGCTGGCGGAACCTGAGACTTTACGATCACAGGCTTTTCTGTATCGCCGGGTCCTTCCTTGCAGGAGGGGCATCCATAGCTCTGGCTGTAGTATTCGATCACTTTACAGGTGGCAGGAATGAATTCCAGTTCCCGGCGGACATATTCCTCGCCGATCAGGACCATCTGCGTACCACATACCGGACAGATCTGATCCTCTTCCGGAAGTGGGACCACTACTTTTTCAACTTTCAGGCCTTTGAAGAGTTCCTCATGTGCTGCCTTCTTTTTACGGGTATGCTCCCGGATTACCGTTTCGCCTTCCAACAGGGATGGATCCTGTTCCACTTCTGCTTCATCGAAGAGATTCTGCTGTCCCGGAATATCATCAGATCTTCTCTCGCTGGAGGGACCAAAGAGTTTTTTTGTCAGATAATCTACCTGTTCCTGAAGAGCTTTCTCATGACTGGTTTTTTCGTCAATAATAAGACGGAGAGCTTTGATCAGTTCCGTCTGCTCCGCTATCATTGTTTTCAGTTGTGATACGGTATCTTTCAGCTCTCGAAGCTGGATATCTTTTGCACTGGAAGCCGTCGTTTCTCTCCTCGGATTTGATTCCTTTATTATACCAGAAAGGGGGCTTTTACTAAAGGAAAACAACGCCTGAAAAATGCCGGATTTACAAGGGATTTCCGGATTTTTCCATGCAGGATTTCTGCCAGGATCCACGCGCTTTTTATTCTGCTTTGAGGGCTTTTGGCTGGTCAATATCAATCCCGGACATCAGCCAGTCAAACTCCCGCCAGGAAAGATTCCGGACCTCTGACTGCTTTCTGGGCCATTGATAACCGCCGCGGACAGACAATCGCTTATAGATCAGAACGAAGCCATCCGGTTCGCGGAACAAGGCTTTAATCCTGTCCCGTCTTCTTCCACAGAAAAGGAAGAGAGCACTGGACGACGGATCCATCTTAAGCTGGTCTTCGATAACGGTGCTGAGTCCGTCAATAGATTTCCTCATATCCGTGTAGCCACAGACAATGTAGATCTTCTCAAGTCCGGAAACATCACCTAACATGAAAACTCCTGAAGCATGCGAAAAGTCCTGGTGAGCAGAACAGGATCCGCATCATTGCTGATGCGGACTGTGATATCCTTCATAGAAACTTCAATCGTATGTGGATTGTCAGGGTTCGAATTTAGCATCTGCGATGCGGTATGCTGTTCCGGAATGTGATCCGGAACAATGTCAATGGGAACCACGTCCTGTTTCGGGCGTGGAACCTCAAGATGACCATAATTCGCCGCTGGGATCTGATCCGCTGCTGTTTTCCGACAACGGCTGACCCAGTTGTAAAAGGTGCTTACTGCAATGTCGTTTTCACGACACCAGTCAGCATCTGTCATGCCGCTCTGACGGCATTCATTGATAAGTCTGATCTGTTCCAACATCGGAACGCGGGTCTTGCGAGTACCTGCCATAACCTATCCTCCATAATTGTAGTGAAATAATCTAAGTATCTATCAGCTGCAATTATAGGGGAAATCTAAGGATTTGAAAATCAGCAGGAATACTTGGCGCTTACCGGCTTCTTACAGAAAACTCCACACAGCGCCTGAGAATTTTCCCACCTAAGTATTATTCTTTCTAAAAATGGAACCAAGGCAACGAAACTACTTTTTTAAGTACTTTCATTGCCTTGGATTATAGTGTATTTTCTTTCTGTTTACGATACAAAATACAGCTAAAAAGGTATGAATTATTGCTACTACATATTTACTCCTAAGGGAGTCAATTATTTCTTACAGTACCTTCTCCTCATTTTTTTCTGGGGACAGGCACTGGATGCTTCCGTGGCCGGCTATTCGATGGCGTAATTCCAAGCTGATACAAAGTGGCTAACATAGTAGCGCCTTTCATCGGTGATCCATTGTCTGAGTGTAGCACTAACGGCTGCGTTGTAGGACGTCCCTGCTTTAGGCAGATCTGTTGGATTAGTTCGCTGGCATGTTCTGCACTTTCTTCTTCGTAGACTTCCCCGCCGACTATGCTTCGATCATAAAGATCTGAAAAAAGGTACAGGTAATAAAACATTTCCTTATGTAAACCATTCAGATAGGTGATGTCCATACTTTTCTTCCGGGCAATTCCAAGGACGGTACCTCGGACATTGACGTCCGTGTCATTGAAGTCACTCTCGATGACGGCACAAAAGAATACCTCGCTACCAATCTTTTCGATCCACTCATCACGCAGGCAATGTTTCAGGAACTTTATTTTTATCGCTGGCCGGTGGAAACCAAATATAAGGAGTTGCATTGGGGTCTGACCCCGGGTATCCTTTACTTTTACAATTTAATTCATTAAAGTTACAAACCATTTTTTACTGGCATCCTAAGATGCCAGTCATTACGTTTATAAAATTTTAATGGGATCCGCCCTCAATGTACATATTAATATTTTTCATTAGCAAATAAAGCATTTATGTTCATCACTGGTAGTATTACAGGGTCAAATCCAGGCTGTGACGTTAATAACGTCAATTGACTCCTAACATATGGAAAAAGTATTGCAACAGCATTAGTTTGTAACAGTCTTTTTCCTAACGTTGAATCTTCTTCTAATCTAAAAAATCCTGACATCGTAATATTCATATTACACACACTGTTCGAATTAATTCCAACACTAACTGTTACTTTATATAAACTTTTCTCCATTTGATTTAATTGTTTAGAAAAAGATACCTCTGCGTCCTTCTCTATTTTCGTTGCCTCAGTGTTGAATCTTTTAAACGATATATCCTCGACTACTATCTTTTCAAGTCGGAGAATACTTTTTTCATTTTTATCAATGTTCATCACTTCGCTCCCTATGCTGCCTCCGAGATATTAGTTTCTGCTGCATTAAACATATCAAAAGAAAAGCATCTCTCAATATTTATTGTTTCTTTATGAGCAGTGACAAAATCGTCATTGAGAATTGTATCTACTTTTCGTAATCTATCATTTGGATCAACATAATACAATCCACCATTTCCTTTCGAATTATACTGAATTTCAATACCATATAAATTTGCCAATTCCTCAAAGAACTGATTTTTCATATTAGCCACTCCCTTTCTATTATAGCCTT
>ENA-OQBV01001594-OQBV01001594.1-human-gut-metagenome-genome-assembly--contig:-NODE-1594-length-10895-cov-3.137909_pt1 | contig 10895 bp, 14 predicted proteins | sample MGYA00242750_ERZ504559 | MGnify/ENA primary metagenome ERZ504559 (study PRJEB26092, sample SAMD00036230) | human gut metagenome | host: Homo sapiens | study: EMG produced TPA metagenomics assembly of...
ATACTGTGCCTGGTCGATCTTCAGGGTTCCAGCCACTTTCTTCATACTCTTGATCTGCGCACTACCACCGACACGGGATACAGAGATTCCGACATTGATAGCCGGACGGAAGCCCTGGTTGAAGAGGTCACTTTCCAGGAAGATCTGTCCGTCGGTAATGGAGATCACATTGGTAGGAATGTAAGCGGAAACGTCGCCTGCCTGGGTTTCGATGATCGGCAGTGCGGTCAGTGAACCGCCGGCTTTACCTTTCCCTTCAGACTGGGCGGCAGGTCATTCATCTGCTCGGCTACTTCCTGCTGGCTGATGATCTTCGCTGCACGTTCCAGCAGACGGGAATGCAGATAGAAGATATCGCCCGGATAAGCTTCACGTCCTGACGGACGGCGCAGAATCAGAGATACCTCACGATAGGCTACCGCCTGCTTGGACAGGTCATCATAGACTACCAGGGCATGACGGCCGGTATCACGGAAGTATTCACCGATGGCTGCACCGGCAAACGGTGCGAAATACTGCATGGCAGCCGGATCGGAAGCCGTAGCAGCCACAACCACCGTATAATCCATGGCTCCCTTTTCACGGAGTGCACTTACGATGCTGGCAACGGTTGAACCCTTCTGTCCGATTGCAACGTAGATACAGTACACCGGATTACCAGCTTCGTAATTGGAACGCTGGTTGATGATGGTATCGATGGCAATAGCCGTCTTTCCAGTCTGGCGGTCACCGATGATCAGCTCACGCTGGCCGCGTCCGATAGGAATCATGGCATCGATCGCCTTCAGACCGGTCTGAAGAGGTTCTGTTACCGGCTGACGGAAAATAACTCCCGGAGCCTTGCGTTCCAGCGGCATTTCAAAACGTTCGCCGCTGATTTCGCCGCGTCCGTCCATCGGTACACCCAGAGGGTCGATGACACGTCCCAGCATTCCTTCTCCCACATTAATGGAAGCAATTCTCCGGGTACGTTTAACGATCATGCCCTCCTTGATCTGGTCAGTAGGACCGAGCAGCACAGCTCCGACATTATCCTCTTCCAGATTCATCACGGTACCCATTATACCGTTTTCAAATTGCAGAAGTTCGTTGGCTTCTGCATTGCGCAAGCCATAGATACGTGCCACACCATCGCTCACCTGCAGGACGGTACCTACCTCGTCGAATTTAAGGGAGGTGTCAATTCCTTGCAACTGGCGAAGCAGCACTTCAGAGACTTCGCTGGGTTTGATTGTATTTTCTGGCATAATTACTCGATTTGGATTAAACAATTCTTCTGTTTCTGGCGATAAACTGCTGTTTCACCCGCTTCAGCTGATTGGCAACACTGGCATCAAGCCGGAAACCGGACAATTCAATGATGTATCCTCCGATAATATTCGGATCAATCCGTGCATCCAGTTCCACATTTTCATGCGTCCGGGCACCAATCAGTTCCACCAGATGCTGCACCAGTCTTTCCGAAGGAACAGCAGTAGTAAGCTTTCCGATCAGGATATGCTTCTCTTCCCGGTAAAGATCGATGTATGACCATGTCATAAACTGGAGAAATTTCTCCCGCTTGGCTTCCAGCACCAGCCGGAAGAAGCGTTTCAATTCCTCACTGACATCCTTACCGCCTGCCGCTTCCTGAAGCAGTTGCAGCTTCGTTTCGATATCCAGTACAGGATTCTCTACGGCACGCCTCAATCCGGGAACAGTCACATAATGGTCGGCTAAAGTCTTGACTTCCTCATAGACCTGGTCTTCCTTTCCCTGTGCATCGGCATAGGCCAGCAGTGCCTTTGCGTAACGCATTGATACGACTCCTGTATTCATAAGACCTGTTATTTCTTAGAAGTTTCTATCATTTCGTCCAGCATTCTGTCGATCAGTTCCATCTGCTCTTTTTCGTCAGCCAGCTTGCTGCGCATTACCTTTTCGGCAATTCCTACAGACAATACGGCTACCTGACGGCGGATGTCACGAATGGCGCTTTCCTTTTCGGTCTCGATCTGCTTCTTCATTTCTTCCATCAGACGGTCGCCTTCAAGACGGGCCCGTTCCTTGGCTTCGTTGATGATGCGGTCACGAGTGGCAGCTGCTTCATTCAGAATACGGACTTGTTCTTCATTGGCCTGTGCCAGGATTCTTTCACCCTCCTGCTTCACGCTGGCCAGCTTTTCGTTGGCTTCACGTGCCGCCTTCAGCGACTGGTCAATGTATGCTTTCCGGTCCTCTACCATCCGGATGATTACCGGGAAGCCATATTTGCCAAGATGAAAAATACGACTCCAAAAACGATAATCATCCAGAAGAGCGCCCCCGGATCCGGAGTTAATAATCCCATAATCTTTTACCTGTTTAAGTTGGACGGTGAAATTATAAGAACAATGTCAGCAGACAAACAACGATCGCAATCAAAGCGACACCTTCTACCAGCGCTGCTGCGATAATCATGTTCATACGCAAATCGCCTGAAGCTTCCGGCTGGCGGGCAATACCTTCCATGGCTGAGCTACCGATCTTACCGATACCGATACCTGCACCCAAAACTGCGATACCTGCGCCGATTGCTGCGCCTAACTTACTGATTCCAACACCTGCAGCTGCCTGCAATAAAATTGACATTAACATAATTCTTCAAATTTAAAATGGTTATACTTTTTCCTGTTTTTATCTCTTTTAGTTTCTTTTGCGTGACCTTTCACGCGTGACAGTCCGATGAATACGGCTGACAGCATCGTAAATACATAAGCCTGGATGAAAGCTACCAGAATTTCAAGCGCATCCATAAAGATACCGAATACCACGGCAACGAAGGTCATGGAACCGTTGATGACCGGTCCGGCCTTTACGGTGATGAAAATGATAGCGATCAGACTCAGAATGGCTGCGTGGCCTGCCATGATATTGGCAAAAAGACGGATCATCAGGGCGAACGGCTTGGTGAATATTCCGAAGAACTCGATCAGCGGCATCATGGGTACCGGAGCTTTCAGCCAGGTCGGAACATCGGGCCAGAAGATTTCCTTCCAGTATTCCTTTGAACCGTAAAGGTTGGTCAGCACGAATGTACAGAATGCCAGCACCAGGGTGATCGCAATATTACCGGTTACGTTGGCTCCTCCGGGAAAGATAGGAATCAGTCCCATCAGGTTGTTGACCAGCACAAAGAAGAAGGCGGTCAGCAAATAAGGAGCATAACGCTTGTAGTCTTCACCGATACAGCCTTTGATGACATCTTCATAGATCATCAGCACCAGTGCTTCGATCATGCCGACTCCACCTTTGGGAGCTCCCTGCTCTACCGGATGTTTCTTGTACCAGCGGACACAGCTCATCAGGATAATGAGCAGCACGGCACTGTTGATGAAGAGTCCCAGCACATTCTTCGTGATGGAAATATCCAGCGGTCTTACTTCCTCGCCGGCAGCGTTGCGCTCCACGATCTTTCCGTCGTAAGCACCTCCCCTGGCGATGTAAAGGCCTTCATATTCCCCTTCTTCCAGACGGGAAGAAGAAAAGACATGCCAGCCGGTACTGCTATGCACGATGACCGGAAGCGGAATACTCAGCGTCTTGCCCCCGATGGTGGCGATGTGCCACTCGTAGGCGTCACCGATGTGTCCGAATACCAGTTCATTCACATTTACTTCCCCGGCTTCCGTTGCAGACGCCTCCTGTGCCTGAACACTGGCCGACGTTGCCAGCAGCAGGGAAAGCATTAGGACTATGTACCGTAATTTTTTCATTTTTTATTCTTTTGTCTTAGTTTCAGTTTCTCCTCAAAGCGAAGGAAAAAAACGAGTTTCAAAAATCAGAAACGCAAAGTAGAAGAACATGAATGTAGCAATGAAAGCCAACCACTTCTGCCTGATTACGAATCCGTAGAAGATCAGGACGAAAGCGCTTAATATAAATTTCAGCACTTTACAGACCAGATAGGTCATGGCCAGTTTTTCCAGACCCAGGCGATAGCTGAACGAAAAGAATGCTATGTAAAGCAAACCGAACAGATAAAAGAATATCGGAATGGCAGGGAACCAGAGGAAATACCTTTCCGGTATAAATAGGTGATACACTATGGCCACCAGACCTGTCAACACTACACCGATGACGGTGAGTTCCTTGATAAACTTTTTTCTTACGGTTAACAAAAACATAGTATCGTGCAGTTTTTCAGAAAAGCTGCCAAAAATTTTAGTTCAACAAATGCCTATTTGATGGAAAAATGACTTTTCAAAGTTCCACGCATGCGGAAACCGAATTGTCTCTCACTTCCACGAATCCTCCTGCAATCTGCAGGCCTTGTGTTTCCTGTCCGACAGTATATTTCAACTCTCCGGCCCCTAATGAAGAAATCAGCGGAGCATGTCCCGGAAGAATCTGGAAGCTACCCACTTCACCGGGCAATGTCACCGAAAGTACCTTTCCGTCATATACGGTCCGTTCAGGTGAAACGACTGTCAGATGTAATTCTTTCGTATCCATACGCTTATCCCTTTGCTGCCTCCAGCAGTTTCTTACCCTTTTCGATGGCGTCTTCAATCGTACCTACATTCAGGAAGGCCTGTTCAGGCAGATAGTCGACTTCACCGTCCAGAATCATCTTGAAACCTTTGATTGTATCTTCAATGGAAACCATCACACCCGGAACGCCGGTAAACTGTTCGGCCACGGCAAACGGCTGTGAAAGGAAACGCTGTACACGGCGGGCACGGTTGACTGTCAGACGGTCTTCGTCAGAAAGTTCGTCCATACCCAGGATGGAGATGATATCCTGAAGTTCCTTGTTACGCTGCAGAATCTGTTTCACACGCTGTGCAGTCTCGTAGTGTTCCTTGCCCACGATCAGCGGATCCAGAATACGAGAGGTTGATTCCAGCGGGTCAACAGCCGGATAGATACCCAGCTCGGTGATTTTACGGCTCAGCACGGTTGTGGCATCCAGGTGAGTAAAGGTAGTTGCCGGTGCCGGGTCTGTCAAGTCATCGGCAGGCACATACACAGCCTGTACTGAAGTAATAGAACCGTTCTTCGTAGAAGTGATTCGTTCCTGCATCTGTCCCATTTCCGTAGCCAGTGTCGGCTGGTAACCTACGGCCGAAGGCATACGTCCCAGCAAGGCTGAAACTTCTGAACCGGCCTGGGTGAAACGGAAGATGTTGTCAATGAAGAACAGGATATCACGCGGACCGTTGTCACCGGTCTTGCGGTCACGGAAGGATTCTGCCAGGGTCAGTCCGGAAAGAGCCACAGACTGACGGGCGCCGGGAGGTTCGTTCATCTGTCCGAACACCATCGCTACCTGAGACTTCTCAACTTCGTTGTAGTCTACCTTTGACAAGTCCCAGTTGCCTTCTTCCATGCTCTTCAGGAACTCGTCTCCGTAGCGGATAACTCCGGATTCAATCATCTCACGCAACAGGTCGTTACCTTCACGTGTACGTTCACCGACACCGGCGAATACGGAGAATCCGTTGTGCTTCTTGGCAATGTTGTTGATTAATTCCTTGATGAGGACCGTCTTACCTACTCCGGCACCTCCAAACAATCCGATCTTACCACCTTTCAAATAAGGTTCCAGTAGATCAATTACCTTAATACCTGTGAAAAGGACTTCCTGGGTCGTAGCCAGATCTTCAAACTTAGGCGGTTCGCGGTGAATGGGGAAACCGTCCGTACGATCGAGTTCCTTCATTCCGTCGATGGTTTCACCGACTACATTCATCACACGTCCCTTGATCTGGTTTCCTACCGGCATCGTGATAGATTGTCCGGTCGGGACGACCTCCATTCCGCGCTGCAATCCGTCGGTACTGTCCATGGCTACGGTACGCACCGTATCTTCTCCGATGTGCTGCTGTACTTCAACGACCAGTGTACGGCCATCTTTACGCACAATTGTCAGCGCATCGTGGATACTAGGTAACGCAATGTCCGCATCTTGCCCTTCCAGATTGAAGTGCACATCGACCACCGGTCCGATTACCTGCGAAATGTGTCCAACGATTTTTGACATAAGCAATTCTTTTTAAATTAAAAGTATCTCCGATTTTGTTCTTCAAACGTCTGGTTTTTTCCTTTTTCAGAAAGTGCCTTTCCGTTTGTTTCGGTTACGCAAATTTACTGAATAAAATCACTAAGGTGTTATCGCATGTAACATTTTTTAGCCCTAAAACTATGTTATCAGACATAAATCAAGGGATATAGAACAAGTGTATTTATAGAACAAAAGGTTTCTAAACATTTGTTCACACGGAGAAAAATAAAAAAAACGGCTCTGGAGTACACAGAAAGCCGTTTTTTTGTGCAAAAGTGAAATGTTCAGATTTCTTATTTTTTCTTTAACCAGATGGCCTGAACCTTCCGGCGGATGGCCAGAACATTGGCTGCCGAGACGAGAATAAAGAGGGAAAGACCGGTTATCCAGGCTGCGAGCAGACTCCCTGCCTCCATGCCCGGAAGCAGATGTTCCAGAGTTCCCAGATAGGCAGAACGGACTGGCAATACAAGAGCCATACCGATCAGCAGGACGGCTGCATTCAGCAGAACGGCCAACATCTGATAAGGGAGTGAAACCCGGGCCGGACTATAGCCGATCAGCAGCAAGGTTTCAAGCTTGACCGTATTCTTCTGCAAAAGTAAATAAATGCTGAGCATCAGGAGGGCAAATGACAGGAAACTGATCACCAGCCCGACCGAGAGTACCAGTCCGACCGTCATTCGCAGGAACCAGGTTGTTTTCCCGGCATCCAGCTTGTCACTTTCAGTGGTGTATCCCTGCTGCTGAAAGTATTGGGCAATCCGTTCATCAGCCGGATTGTTCACTTCCAGAATCAGGCGCGACGGACTCTTCTCTTTTTCTTCTCCGTAAGTACTGTTGGCCCAGTTCATGAAATCTTCGGGAACCAAAATCGTATTCAGCCGGTTCGAGAATCCCACGATACGTCCCTTCAGTGTCTTCACCTGTCCGCGTCCGGACATCCGGATATCCAGCGTCATCATTCCCATGACACTTTCCGAAAGCTGGGGAAGATTGCGGCTCTGGGCAAAACCGAAATTATAGAGATTCAGATAATTCCGGGGAATAATGATTGGTATTTCTTCCTGTCCCGGACGATAAGTCCAGTCATCTACCTTCACATCGACAAAACGGTCGGGAACCGATTCAAAAAACATGGCCGTAGAAAGCTGCATGCCCTGCATTCCCATACCGGCAGACACTTTGAAACGGGCTGGCTGAAAAGCCCCCACGCTCTCCGTAAAAGGCTGCTTTTCCAGTTTTGCCATTTCCGCATCCGAAAAAGTGCCGTCCCGTCCGACCAGCGAACCGAGTGTACTGACTTCTTTATTTATAATCAGGTAATCCTTTTTCAAGAAGCTGTCTCCCTGTGTAAATACCGGAAGCACATCCTTATAGAACTGTACACTGAGCAGGACAATAACCATACCGCAGAGGTTTGCCAGAAAGAACCCGGTCAGTTGCGACACGCTCAGATGCTGCCTTAATAATTTCCAAACCATATCTTCATCCGATTTCAAATTAATGTATTACAGCGAAAGTACCCGGTCATACACCAGTTCCAGATGTTTCCCGATAGAGGTTACAATGATTCCGGCTCCCTGTCTGGCGGCTTCTTCTGTCAGAATACGGGCCATGCAACGTCCGTTCCCGTCGTCCAGGTGACTGATCGGTTCGTCCAGAAAATAAAGTCGAAAGGCTGGCACAAGGAGCGGATAAATGCCACACGCTGTTGCTGTCCGAACGACATCTGCCCCACCTTGCGGTCCCATTTATCGGCAATGCCCAGTTCTTCAAACCACTGCCGGATCTCCGAACGTTTCTTGTAACCGGTCAGGCTGTTTTTCAGCTGCACATTCTCCCAGGCTGTGAGTTCCTCAAACAGACGGAGTTCCTGAAACAGCATGCTCAGGGAACGTTTCCGGATTTCTACCCAGCGGGATACGGAAATGTTCCGGATATTTTCTCCATCAAAGGACAGGATGCCCTGATAGTCTTTCCGGTATCCATAAATAAAACTGCACAGAGAAGATTTTCCGGTACCCGAAGCAGCTTCTACCAGATATTTCTGTCCTTTCTGGAAGGCCAGCTGACGATGCCAGACATCCGAAGTGATGCGGTCATTGCCGGCAAATACTTCCGGCAGGACCTGTTGGAGTTCAATGACATGCATGGTCAGCTGTTTATCAGGTTCATGGTATGTACGGCAACCAGTGCAGCCGTCTCCGTACGCAGGCGGGATTTGCCGAGACTGACGGCACGGAAGCCTTTTTCTTCGGCTCTGGCCACTTCTTCCGGACTAAAGTCCCCTTCCGGTCCGATCAGCACCAGAGCGTCTTCGCCCGGAACCAGCACATCCTTCAGCAGGGGCTTCTCGCCCTCATAGCAGTGAGCAATGAATTTCTGCCCCGGAAAATCGCGCTCCATAAATTTCATGAAATCCGTCATCTCGTTGACGACAGGTTTCCGGGCCTTGAGCGACTGTTTTACCGCAGAAACAACAATCTTTTCCACCCGTTCCGTCTTGATAACCTTGCGCTCCGAGAAACGGCAGTTCAGAAAACTCAATTCATCAAAACCGATTTCCGTCGCTTTTTCAGCCAGCCATTCAATGCGGTCCATATTCTTGGTAGGTGCCAAAGCCAGATGCAGATGTCCTTTCCAGAAAGGTTCCTGCGGAATGGTTTCCATAATTTTCACCTGACAGCGTTTGTTCGTAGCCGCACTGATGACAGCCTTGTAGAAACAGCCTTTTCCATCGGTCAGCATAACTTCATCGCCCATACCCAGGCGGAGCACCCGCAGACAATGTCCGGCTTCTTCTTCCGGAAGCTCATTGCTGACAGCAATGTCCGGAGTATAAAATACATGCATATTGTTCCTTGTTTTATAAGTGAAGAGGATTGGGTTCCTCTGTTTCTTTCTCTTCTTTCCGGCGCTTGATTTCATCGCGCAACTGCGATGCACGCTCATAATCTTCCTGTTTGACAGCCTCTGCCAGGGCCTGTTCCAGCATATCAGTGCTGACAGCATTGACCGTCAGCGTATAGACAGATCCGTCCGGAGAGATGTTTCTCAGGCGCTCACGTTCCAGCAGCTCTTCTTCGATATAGATCGGGAAATGAGCACGCATGGACAGAGCCACGACGTCTGTCGTACGTGCATCCGCTTCATATTCCGAGCCATCCGGACGCTCCATGTACAAATGCGTATAATAGATTCCATCCTTGACATCATAAATCACAGCCTGAATGAAATCCATTCCTCCTTCGTAGATCAGGTTCATCAGCAGTTCATGGGTAAATGGACGCGGTGTCCGGTAACCAATCTGGGCCATTTTGATGGCCTGGGCTTCCGGAGCCCCGATAATCACCGCCAGTTTTCTGTCCTTTCCTCCTTCAGCCTCTGTCAGTACCATTGCATAGGAATCAGACGGTTTCAACACCGTTTGACATATCGCCGAAAATCCATTTCAATCATTCTCATTTCCTTACGTGTTTATATTTAAAGACAAAGGCAAAAACGACAGCTACGATCAAGGCGTATCCGGCAAATATGTACCAGGCACAGCTCCAGCCTTCAATCTGGGGAGCTGTACTGTTGAAATCAACAAAGCGGTTGACCACCCATTGGGCACTCAGCGTACCGACTGTGGCTCCAATACCATTCGTCATGATGATAAACAGTCCCTGTGCGCTGGAACGGATGGAAATATCAGTTTCCTTGTCAACGAACAAGGAACCGGAGACATTGAAGAAGTCAAAGGCAACGCCATAGACCAGCATGGACAGAATAAACATCCAGACTCCGTTTCCCGGATTACCGGCACCGAACAAGGCGAAGCGAAGTACCCAGGCTCCCATGGCAATCAGCATGACCCGCTTGATTCCGAAACGTCCCAGAAAGAACGGAATCAGCAGAATGCAGCAGGTTTCACTGATCTGAGAGAGGGAAATCAGCAGATTGGCATGCTGTACGCCAAATGTATTCGCATATTCAGGAATCACGCTGAAGCTGGTGATAAAAGGATTGGCGAATCCGTTGGTAATCTGCAGGGAAACTCCCAGCAGCATGGAGAAGATAAAGAAAACGGCCATCTTCCGCTGCTTGAACAGCAGGAAGGCTTTCAGACCCAAAGCTTCAACAAAAGATTTTTTCTCCTGACCACCTCCGCTTGTCGGACATTCCGGCAGCGTGTTGGCATAAAGAGCCAGCAGGACTCCCCAGGCAGCGCAGGTGAAGAACTGGTTGGGGGTAGCCTGGAATCCCAGTAAATCAACCAGCCACATGGAACAGATAAAACCAATGGTTCCAAAAGTCCGGATCGGCGGGAAAGCTTTGATGGTATCCAGACCGGCCTGGTCAAGAGCCGAATATGCAACGGAATTGGAAAGAGCCAGTGTCGGCATATAGAATGCAACACTGACGGAATAGAAGGCAAACAGGACCTCAAAAGATACTGCATTTCCGGAAACCGTTCCATAATATCCCGCCCCTCCCATAAACAGGGCGGCCAATAAGTGACAGATGCCCAACAGACGTTGTGCCGGTACCCAGCGGTCGGCTATAATTCCCATAATGGCGGGCATAAACAAGGAAACGATTCCTTGCATGGCATAAAAAATTCCGATGTGATTACCCAAACCGATTCCGGCCAGATAAGTCCCCATCGATGTCAGATAGGCCCCCCACAACGGCAAACTGCAGGAAGTTCATCAAAATCAGTCGGGCTTTAATGTTCATGGTTTTCCAGTTTTTGTTAGTTAAGTTCAGGCTTTTTGCCCGAACAAATATAGAGAATATTCGGGAACTAACGAAAAAACGGCAGAAATTTGTACGGAAAGTCCTCGATACTGTCATAAAAGGGAACTGTTTCTCCTGAAAAGCC
>ENA-OQBV01001595-OQBV01001595.1-human-gut-metagenome-genome-assembly--contig:-NODE-1595-length-10892-cov-1.909707_pt1 | contig 10892 bp, 19 predicted proteins | sample MGYA00242750_ERZ504559 | MGnify/ENA primary metagenome ERZ504559 (study PRJEB26092, sample SAMD00036230) | human gut metagenome | host: Homo sapiens | study: EMG produced TPA metagenomics assembly of...
GTGACGAATCTGTTCAGGATTCAGAGGCGAATACTTTGTGCTCTTTTGCATCTGTTCCGATTCTGGTATGACCGGAACAGATATAAGAGTTGGAAGTTACAGATAGCTGCTTAATCAGCAGACACTAAATAAGATTGTTTCAGATTCAGAAATAAGATTAAATTGGATTAAGAAAACACAGGGAACAGAAATGCATCCTTTGTTAGATATGATTTGCACAAAAATAATGAATTCAAATAAATTGCTAAAAACTATACCAAAGAAGAAATAATTTCTCAGTTTTTTCCGGTTACAATAAATGGAGTTCCTTTTCTTGACCACATGCTAAATTCAAGTTTTGGAAGACCTAGAGATATTATAAATATGCTAAATATTATAAAAGAAGAATATCCAAATGCTATAAAATTCAGCGCAGATTACTTTAAGGCGACACAACAGGAGTATTCTAATAAATTTATAGATGAGCTAAGGAATGAATTATCTATTCATCATGACGCAAAAATGGTAAAAGAATCTTTTTTGATTTTACAATATATAAATAAAAAGACGTTTTGGTTGAGTAATGTTAAAGATGTTTTAGAAAAATATAGTGATGAAATATCATGGTTTACGTCAGAAAGACAGTTTTTGGATTTTGCATATCAATATGGTATGATAGGGAATACATGGAAATCAAAAAATGAAAATAAATACAATTTTTCATGGAAATACAGAGAAGATGGACATGAAAAACCAGACTATGAAAAAAGATTTTATTTACATCTAGCGTTGCGAAAGAACATATTAGATTAATAGAAAGCATTAAAAAGACACTACATAATTTGGTAGTGTCTTTCCTTATGAGAGCGTCTACATCTCTCTACATAAAAAATATTTATTTTAGTTATTACAGTATTATTATATGAGGATAAGGAAGAAAAAACAAGTGAAAATCAAAAATTAACAAAAAATTCATTTTTTAAAACAAATGAAAAGTAAAATAGACCAGATTGAAAGGTGGTGAGCTGCGGTGTTTTTATGCAGAGTATAGTATCGAGGGCAGATGCACAGGGTCGCGACCTGCGTTCCAGGTTCGATTCCAGGTGTCCGGATTGTGGACTACTGCAAGTTTCCTCATTGTATTATAGAATCCAGTAAAGTTGCCAAGTTACATATTTCAATTTTGCGGTAGTCCTATAAATTTTAAAAACTTCTGAAAAAGAAAAACTCCATAGATTGGAATGACGTGCTGGTTCAAACAATCGTAGGAGTTGTTTTTGGAGTGATAGCCGGAGTTATTGCATGGCTTATCACAAAATAGTAAGATACAGGAGAGGTAAAAAAGCCTCTCTTGTATAAATAATATAGCACATAGGCTCATCTGTGTAAAGCTATGAGAATAGAAGTAAATAATGGAAAATAGTAGAGAGCATCTGGCGAAAGCCGGGTGCTTTTCTGCGTCCTGAGCAAAGACGATAAAAGGCTCTGGGCAAAGGCCTGCACTGTGCGACATCGCACAAACAGAATGGAGAAAACAGTATGATATATAAACGGTGCAGCAGATGTGGAAAAAGAATTCCATCCGGCAGTCGTTGTGATTGTGGAAAGCTGAGGCATAAAGAGTATGACAAGTACAAGAGAGATAAGAAGAGCAAGAAGTATTATGACAGTGGAGAATGGGAACAGATCCGGTCGGAGGTATTGGAGATAGATGGTGGAATCGATGTCTACCTGTTCATGACAGAAGGAAGAGTGGAGCTGGCTGATACAGTACATCACATCATACCGCTTCGAGATGACTGGGAAAGAAGAAACGACATTAACAATCTGATGAGTCTGCATCATGATACACATAGTCAGATTGAACAAGCCTACAGAAAAAACAAGCTCCAGATGCAAAAAGAACTACAGGAAATGTTAGAAAACTCCAGGAACTCTGAGAAGGAGGGGCGGGTGAAAAAGTTTTGATGAAAACCATCCGACCGCACGAGTAGATACATACATACAAAGTTCCGAATAAAAATAAAAAGTGGTAAAAATGGAAGGAGGAGATATTCCGATGGGGAGACGGGGAAAACCAAAAGATATGCAGAAAGCCCATCTCACGCAGGCTGAGAAGGAACGACGTGAGGAAGAGGAACGTACCGTTTCCACAGGGAACGAACAGCTGAAGACCCCGCCGGAATGGCTTTTTAACCGTACAGCAAAGGCAGAATGGCGCAGAATCACCAAAGAACTACAGAAGATAGAAGTAGTCGGAAATCTGGATAAAGCAAATTTGGCGGGGTATTGTAATGCCTATGCAGCATACAGAGATGTAACAGAAAAATTAAAGGGAGAAGACTATTGCATTGAAAGAGAGACAAGAAATGGAACGATGATCGTAAAAAATCCATTGCTGTCTGTGCAGAAGGAGTATGCAGAAGAGATGAGAAAGTTTGCGGCGCTTTGTGGAATGACAGTGGACGCGCGATTAAAGGCAGCGGTAATCAAGGTGGATGAAAAAAATCAGGAAATTGAAGATAAATTCGGAGAAATTTGATGAAAAATTACGAGCAGATAAAAAATTATGCGAAGAAATGTATTTCCGGAGAAATCATCAGTTGTAAAAAACATAAATGGGCATGCGAACGATTTTTGCGTGATGCAGAAAAATTTGAGACAGATCCTGAGTATCCATATTACTGGAATGAAGAAGCTGCACAGAGTATCGTGGATTGGTTTGCATTGCTGCGGCATTCAAAAGGAATCCTTGCAGGAAAACCGATTCTGTTGACAGAGTGGCAGCGGTTTCGAATCTGCCAGTTGTATGGGTGGAGAAAGAAAAAGAACGGGATGCGAAGGTTTAAAAAAGCATTTACGGAAGTTGCCAGAAAAACGCAAAGTCTCAGGAAGAGGCTGGAATTGCGCTTTATGAAATATCTGTTACAGCTACAAAGAACAGAGAAGTATGTGAGGTATATACAGCGGGTGTAAAAAGAGATCAGTCAAAAATTGTATTTAATGAGGCAGATCTGATGCTGAGAGGTTCTCCTCTGAGAAAGAAATTTGATGTGACGAAAGTAATGATCACACATACAAAAACAGGAAGCTTTATCAAGCCGTTGAGCAAAGAAGATGGAAAGTCGGGAGATGGAACCAACCCGGCGGCGTTGATCGTAGATGAGTATCACCAGCATCCGACTACAGAATTTTATGACCTGGGGCTTGGGGCGAATACAAAAGAGCCGCTCCTTATGATCATTACAACAGCCGGTGTGGATTTGACGTATCCATGCTACACAATGGAATATACATATTGCTCAAGGATTCTGGATCCTTTTTCAGATGTGGAAGACGAAGAATATCTGGTAGATATTTGTGAAATGGATACAGAAGATTATGGGGATTTGGAAAGACTCGGGAATGAAGAATTGTGGCATAAGGCGAATCCGATCAGAATGACCTATGAAGATGGGCAGGATAAGATCCGTGGAGAGTATAAGATTGCAAAAGAAATACCAGAACACATGACGGCATTTTTGACAAAATGTTTGAATGTGTGGGTGCAGGCTCAGGAGAATGGATATATGGATATGGCAAAATGGAAGGCATGCCAGGTAGATGAAATTCCAATCAATACAAAGGGAATGAGTGTATATGTGGGATTTGACATGTCAGCAAAGATTGATTTGACTTCCGTAGCATTTATTATTCCCTTTTTGTCAGGAGAATATGACAATACCAATCAGGAAATTGTGAAGTATATTGTATATTCACACTCTTTTATTCCGAACAGGGAGAAGCTGATCGAAAGAAAAAGCAGGGATAAGGTAGATTATGATGCATGGGAGAGAATGGGATATCTTACAGTTACCGATACGCCGATCGTGGATCAGAACGCAGTACTGAAATATGTAAAAGACACTTGCGAGAGACAGGATTGGAAAATTGAGTGTCTATGCTTCGATCCGGCCAATGCAGCAAAATTGATGATGGACCTGTCGAATGAAGGATATGTGGTGGAAGAAGTGTTCCAAAGCCATAAATCATTGAATGAATCAACACAGGGATTCCGGGAACAGGTATATAGTAAAAATATTCTTTATACATATAATCCTCTGTTGAATTTCGCGATGAGCAATGCGGTGATCCGGCAGAATCAGGGGTTGATAAAAATAGATAAAGACGCAACCACAAAACGAATTGACCCGGTCGATGCAATCTTATGTGCATTTAAACTGGCAATTTATCATGAGTTTAGTTCTAATTTCCTGGAAGCAATCGATAATTTTTTAGAAAGTGAATGGTAGAAATGAAAATTACAGACAGAATCAAAGGCGCGTGGAATGCACTGAGGCATCCGGTGGAAGATCTGAATAGCGAAGGATTGCTGGAGTGGTTGGGAATAGACAGCCGCAATAAAAATCTGATCAGTGAAGTGACCTATTACACTTGCATGAAAATGTTAAGTGAAACCATGGGAAAACTGCCATTGAAGTATTATCAGGAAACAGAGCGCGGAAGAATTCGGGCAGAACCGGATGAGATGACCAGGCTGCTTACAGTACGACCGAATCCAATTATGACTCCAACGACTATGTGGAGCGCAGTAGAAATGAATTGCCAGCATTATGGAAACGCATTTGTCTGGATCCGAAGAACTTTTGAAAGGAAAAAGTACGGAGGAACATACAAGCCGCTGGATTTGTGGCTGATGCAGAGCAGCTACGTCACGGTGTTGATGGATGACGTTGGGATTTTCGGGGGAAAAGGAAAGCTCTACTATCAGTACAGTGATCCGAAGAGCGGAGAACAGTATTTGTTCAAAAGCGAAGACGTCATGCATTTTAAAACATGGTACAGTCTGGATGGGATTATGGGCGAGCCGGTCCGAAAGATCCTGCAGGATACCGTTGGAGGGGCACTGGAAAGTCAAAGTTTCATGAATAAGTTATATGAGCAGGGATTGACTGCAAGTATGGCAATGCAGTATGTGGGAGATCTTGACGAGAGAAGAAGAAAGCAGCTGGAAAATAAGTTTGCAAAGGCTTTGACAGGTCCGAAAAATGCTGGGAAAGTGATCCCGGTTCCAATTGGATTACAGCTGACACCGCTGGAGATGTCCCTGACGGATGCACAATTTTTTGAATTGAAAAAATATTCGGCGCTTCAAATTGCAGGGGCATTTGGAATCAAACCGAATCAGATTAATAATTACGAGAAATCCAGCTATGCGAATTCAGAAACGCAGCAGCTAGCTTTTTTAGTGGATACCATGGCGTACAGGTTAAAAATGTACGAGGAAGAAATCAATTTCAAGACGTTGCCGACACAGACGCAGAAAGACGGCTTTTCTATAAATTCAATGAGAAAGCCATCCTTCGGGCGGACAGTCAGACACAGATGGAAAATCTTGCAAAAGCAGTCAACAATGGAATCTACACGCAAAATGAAGCAAGGGAGTACCTGGACAAACCGGCAAAAGAAGGCGGAGATACTTTGATGGTAAATGGAAATTATATACCGATCACAATGGTAGGAAATCAGTACGATAAAGGAGGTGGAAACGGTGGCAGTGATTGATGTACGAGGGGACATTATTCCCAATGATACCAAATGGATTTATGACTGGCTGGAATGGGACAGCACATGTCCGAATGACATTAGAAATGCGCTTGCAGAAAAAGAAGAAGGAGAAACGCTTACGGTATTGATCAATTCCGGGGGCGGTTCTGTAATGGCAGGACAGGAAATTTATTCCTTGTTATACGGAAGAAACGATGTAGAAATCCAGATACAGTCTATGGCAGGAAGTGCAGCAGGCGTGATCGCAATGTCGAACAGAAGCAAGATCAGCCCGGTTGCGATGATCATGGTGCATAACGTATCCATGAGTGGAGCAAGCGGAGATTATCATGCGATGCAAAAGAATGCGGAAATCCTAAAACAGATGAATGCGGCACTTGCAGCTGCGTTTACTGCTAAGACCGGGAAACCGGAAGAAGAGGTTCTTAAAATCATGGATCGGGAAACCTGGCTGACGGCAAATCAGGCGGTAGAAATGGGATTTGTAGATGAAATGATTGTAAATTCTGTAGAATATACAAATGACTTGTGGGGTATGAGACTGACAGATGAAATCAGAGAAAAGGTAATCCGTGAGAAAAATGAAAAGGAACAGACAGAAGCAAGAAAACAAGAAATTTTAAATGGATTAGACATGTATGGTGTCTAAAGAAAAGGAGACAACATGAGTGAAAGACTATTAAATCTTTTGGATCAGATCAATGCGAAAAAAGCAGAAGTAAAAAATCTGGTGGAGGCAGGGAATCTGGATGAGGCAGAAGCCGCGAAAAATGAACTGAAAATCTGCAGAGAGAATTTGATCTGTTAAAAGACCTTGAAGATGAAGAAATTGAGAATGCACAGAATCGTGCCGACCATGGAAATATGGCACCGGTTCACAATGAAGAGAATAGTGTGGCAGAATTTGCGAATGCAGCCAGACATGGATTTCGGGTCACAAATGCATTGAGTTCCGGAATGCGGGAAAGTTCTGATCCGGATGGGGGATATATTGTGCCGGAAGACATTCAGACAAGGATCAATCAGTGGAAACAGGCGGAATTTTCCCTGGAATCGTTAATTACTGTGGAGAACGTCAGAACAAATAAAGGGCAGCGCACGTATGAGAAACGAGCTACCATGACGGGATTTGAGGACATTGAAGAAGGCGGAGAACTTCAGGAGATGGATACACCGCAGTTCGAACGGATCAGATACGACATTCAGGATCGTGGAGGATGGCTGCCTCTTACAAATGATTTGTTAAGCGATACAGATCAGAATATTACAGAGGTCATCACAAGATGGATCGCAAGAAAAGAGTAATGCGACAAGCAATAAAAAAGGTCATTGGCCTGATTGATGCAAAAGAGGTAAAAGAAATCGAACATGGATGAAATCAAGAAAGCAATCATGTTACGCTTGGCGCCGCATATAGAACAGGATCCAGAATTATGACCAACGATGACGGATTGTTATTCCTTTCTACATTGAAGGATACAACCGGAAGAGATTTGTTGCAGCCGAACCCGTTGGATGTGATGCAGATGTATCTTTCTGTTGGTCCAATCCGGGTGCCGATCATTGCAGTTCCGAACCAGGTGATCGCATCTGATATTAAGGCGAAAGGGAAACTTAAGATTCCGATGGTATGCGGAGATTTTAAAGAGGCATTCAAAAAGTACGACAGACAGAGAACAAGTATCATGTCATCCAATGTAGCGGTGGCGGGAAGTCTGAACGCATTTACACAGAATATGACGCTGGTACGTGCGATTGAAAGAAATGATTACAAGGTACTGGACAATGAAGCATATACGAACCTGAAAATGGTCATTGACGATGCATCAGTAAAGGGGGAAGAGTAATCCATAGCCAAAGCAGTGGTCTGCATACTGCCGGGGAACTGAAAAAAATGACAGTAAAGGAAATCAGGGAACTGGCAGTAAGACAGGGCTATGAGATTACAAAGACTGCGAAGAAGGATATCATTGAGGAGTACATGATGCAGCAGGAGGAAGCGTGATGTTCGACATGATAAAAACACGATGTGGAATCGCAAAAACCACAAAAGTATATGATGATGACATTCAAATGTATATCAATGACTGCCTGCTGGACATGAGAGACTCCGGTGTTCCGCAAAAAACAGTAGAAAAAGAAGATGAACGAGTGATCACAGCAGTCACTCTGTATGTAAAAGCGCATCTTGGAAATGACAGATCTGACACAGAAAAGTATATGAAACTGTACCAGAGAAAAGTGTTTCGACTTACATTAGATGAGGAGGAAACATAATGTGGAATGGAAGTATACAGTTAGGGATTCAAAAAGAAATCCAACAAAATGAAAATGGATTTGAAAAGAAAACCTACAATTTTTCAGAAGAAATACCAGCGGAAATCGCTGATACAACGCGAAACGATGAAATACTGGGAAAACAGTGCGGTTATCAGGCGGATATCAGCGTTGCAATCCTGAGTTGTAACTATCATGGGGAATCGGTGTTTCGCGACGTGGCTACAGGAGATACCTATGAAGTAAAGAGAAGCTATCGAGCCTCAAAATCTATGAACGTGATTCTTACCGGAGAGCGAAGAGAACATGGCAAAATTTGAGATTAGAGGACTGGATGACATGATGCAGGCACTAAATGCATTAGAGGTAGAAGAAGTTGCCGCAAAAATGCTGGAAGAGTCTGTGCCAATCTTGGAACAGGAAGTAAAAAAAGAGGTCAGCAGGCATAAAGATACCGGGGATATGTATGAGTCCATCGGAAGCACCGGGGCAAGAAGAAATCAAAGAGGATACTACATATGTGTAAGGCCAACAGGATATGCTTCTGCTAAAAAATGGAGAAATGCAAGGACAAAAGGTGGAAAACGTGCTGGAAAGAAAGTGCGGGTAAGAAATATGGAAAAAATGGTATATCTTGAATACGGAACTTCAAAGCAAAGAGCCACGCCGGTATTAAGCAGAGCCACAAGAAGGGCTGAAAAAGATGTGATTTCCAAGATGCAGGAAGTCTTTAACAGAGAGGTAGATGGAAAGTGACAGTATTTGAAAAAATCATAGAGGCAATCCGGCCATTCGGATATCCATATACGGCAGGGGTATATGAAGGAAAAGAAAAAAGATGGTTTACCTTTAATTTTTCAGATGACTATGGAGATGCCTATGCGGATGATACACCGCAAAGCGTGATCGTTGAAGTACAGATTCATTTCTTCCTGCCTTATGAGGAAGATTTTACCAGAGTTAAAAATAAGATACGGAATGCAATTTTCAGACAGGGGTTCACATTTCCGGAAATCCATATTCTGGAAGACGAGAATCCGGACATTCGGCATTTAGTGTTTGAATGTAAAATAGAAGAGAGAGAAGGAGAATAAACATGGCATACATTGGACTTAGAAAAACCGATTATTGGGAAAATGGAGGAATCAGGAACTTATGCAGAACCGTTTGCGCTGGGAAAAAGCAATTGGTCTGCAGGTAACGCCAAATTATGCGGAGGGATCCCTTTACGCAGATGATGCGCAGTCAGAGTATGACAAGGCGTTCAGTTATGCAGAAGTGACATTAAATACAAGCACCATTCCGATCCAGGCACATAAAGAGATGTTCGGACACAAGATCGGTGAAAGTGAAAAGAAAACGGTTGATTATAATGTAGATGACCAGAACAACTACGTGGGAATGGCATGGATTACTCAGGAGATCGTAGATGGAGTTCGGGCATTTACCGGCAATTTTTTATATAAAGTGAAATTTTCTGAGCCGTCTGAAGACTATGCGACAAAATGGGGAAAGTATTGAGTATAAGACACCGTCTATTTTCCGGGAACGCGCAATGGCAAATGATGAAGGAAACTGGAAATCTGTAGAAGTGTTTCAAACAGAAAAAGAGGCAATGGATTGGATCAATACGAAGTTTGGAAAAGAAGTGGTCATGGCAGCAGATAAAAAGACAAGGGAGAAGTAAGAGATGTTTGAGAGTCTGAAGTATATTGAATTATCCGGTGAAAAGTTTCCAATCAAATGCGACATGGTCGTATTGGAGAAAATCCAGGAAGAATACGGCAATCTGGATCTGTTTGAGGGAAAACTGAATGGATTTACACCGAACCGCAAGGAAGACGGAACCATAGAGACCAACGAAGAAGGGCTGACGATCGGAACGTTTGGAGTGCCGAACATTAAGACGGTGAATCAGACATTGATCTGGATGGTCCAGGAAGGTCTGGAAATCGAAGCAGAAAAGGAAAAGAAAACTGCGGAAACGATGGATGAGAAAACAATCCTCAGAAAAATTGATATGTCACCGGGAGAAATCGGAAGAGAACTGCATGCAGAATTTATGAGGTGCTTTGCAAGAAAAAACGCAGTGACCACGCATGGGAAGAAGGAGAAGAATCCGAACAAATAAACTTTGCGTGGATCGTATGTATTGGGTTGCAAATGGGATACAGAGAGAGTGAAATTGCACATATGTATTTTGGAAAGTGGTGCGACTTGTTTACAGAATATAAGAAAATACATAATATACGGATGCAGCGGATGATTTTTGAAGAGAAAAAGATTACTTCCATGCTGGATTTATAAGAAAAGCTGTGGTAAGATGAAGTCAACGGGGAGGAATACGGATGACGGAGAAAAAATCGAAAGCAGCAATTTATTTAAAAATCATATGGCTGACAATGAAGTATATCGGTCAGAGACATCCATATATGACAGCGGGATTGACGGTGTGGTGCATAGGATGTCTTGGAATTGCAATTACAAAGTCCTTTTCTCTGGGGATTTTATTGATCGCAGGGGTGATTGGTGCAATTGCCATAATCCGGTGGATGTTTATCACACTGGAAGATTTTGGAAGTGTGAGGAAGAAAACTCAGAGAAAACTGCGAAAAAAAGAAGCACTTGAAAGGTATCTTAAGTTTTTGGAACAAGGATTATGATAGAGCCACTTACTTGAAGCGAGTAGGTGGTTTTCTTATACCCATAAAAACATAGGAAGTTAATTGAATATAGGGGAGGAGTCCTTTCAGGGTATGCTCCTGATCTCCCCGGAAAGCTGGAGGGCGTAGCGAAATGCTACGTCCTATTTTGATGCATAAAAATAGAAAGGATATGGAATTATGGAACTGAAACTTGTAAAGCAAGGAGAATTTTTAGGGACTAGATGTGATTTTTATGTAGATGAGGAAAACAACATCTATATGAGCAGAACACAGATTGGATATGCGCTACAGTATAAAAATCCACAAGATGCGATAAAGAAAATTCATTTAAGACATTACGAAAAATTACAGCAACGCTATGTAGAAGTGGTGGGTGACAATTTGTCCCCGAGGCCAAGAGAT
>ENA-OQBV01001598-OQBV01001598.1-human-gut-metagenome-genome-assembly--contig:-NODE-1598-length-10876-cov-4.167737_pt1 | contig 10876 bp, 13 predicted proteins | sample MGYA00242750_ERZ504559 | MGnify/ENA primary metagenome ERZ504559 (study PRJEB26092, sample SAMD00036230) | human gut metagenome | host: Homo sapiens | study: EMG produced TPA metagenomics assembly of...
CTCATTGTAGTAGCTCTGCACGTCGAACGCCTCGGAGCCGCGGCGGCCCTCCGACATGCCGTAGTTGATGAAGTGATCCAGGGCCTTATCTTTGCTTCCGTTTGCCCATTCGTTAACATCTGGATACTTATTGAGATAGTAGTCGGCATCGAAAACAGACGAATAATCAAGCCAAGAGGATTTGGGGAACTGCGCGATGATGGCATCCGCATCAGCTTCTTCAAGGCGTTTGCACCCGGCATCACTAAAGTACTTGTTCGCATCGCCCCAATTAGAGATAAATCCGTGCTCAATCAAAATACCGGGGATTCCAGCTTCACGAGCGCAACGAATAACAGCGAATTCGTCGCCTACCTGCATCTGAAAGACACCACGGTTTGTAAGTCCGAGAGCAACAAGATTGTTCTGAACCTTCTGGGCCAGCTCGTACGAAACCTGGGTATAGTCAGCCCCGTTCACGGTAGGCGAATATACCTCGGCGCCATGAGCTGCGGACGAACCTGAATTGATATGGAAACTGATATAGGCCTGGGCGCCCTGATTGACGCAACGCTGAACGCGGTAAAGGAAGTCGCTGCTACCGTAGCTGCCCGACTGCTCACGAGCGAGAATTACCTTAAATCCGTAATTCTCAAGCTTGGTCTTACACGCGCTAACAATCTTCCAAGTTAGGTCGGCTTCACTCTTCCCATTGCCCTGAGCGCCGGGATCGGATCCACCGTGACCGGCATCAAGTGCAACCACGCGAACGTTTTTACGAGCCGAACGGGAATCGACGCTATAAGCCGCAATGTCACCATCACCTTCAGAACCGGAAAGCGCCTCTTCAATAGAGAAAGCCTCGACAGGATTGCCGTTCTCATCAGCATAGTAGACCGACAAATCATCGATATTGTCAACGCTATCAGATGAAGAAGACGAATTGACTACGTCAAAGCTGTAATCCTCAGAGGAGAGGTCCACTGAATAGATCGCGTTCGAATCCTTCACCTGATACGTAATACCGGTTAAAAAATACCGCGCTACCAACAAATCTTGTCCAAATGTAAAGCCCGCAGCATTCCCAGAGAAAGCCGAAGCTTCAACGGAGCGCTCTTCGCCAGAATTGCTGACGAATGATAGGGACGCAGAGGTCAAAACATCAGAATCAGATGCAGTTGCGAACGCCGCCTCTTGCATAGCACCCAAAGAAAGAGAGGGTTGCGAAATGTACAAGTATTGGAAAGAGGCATCGACACAAGAGGAATCGGAAGATTGAGCCGATTGAGCGGCCGATTCGACATCCGAATTACAAGAGCCTGCTTCGGCGGTCTTCTCAGTATCCTCACAAGAGTCGGCTTCGGCGGTCTTCTCAGTATCCTCGGAAACGAAATCCGAAAATGAAGAGGAGCTAGAGGTCTCGGCTTCATTATTAGAGAGCGAGGAAAACTCAAGTGCATAGGCCGACGAAACGGGAGCAAGGAAGGAAGAGGAAACCAGAACAGCGGTAACCAAATTAGCAACTGCGCAACGAACCTTTTTCATATATGCACTCCCAATAAATTAACGTAAATCTAAATAGTAGACTTTAACTAAAACAAAATAGAACTCGAATAATTCTAACTGAATTACTTGACCTGCCGTTAACCCATTTTCACCCTTACCCCATTATCGGAACCGAGCTGAGGAAGGCAGCGTAGGAGAATCGCGATTACGAATTTACGCACCGCTTAGGACTTGACCCAACAATGGCCTACTTCGGCAAAGAAACCCCTTCAATCTTGTCCCACAAAACATCAAACACCCTACCCGGATGCTTGAAAAACGCCCGATACAGAACCTGTCGAACCGCCTCGACGCAGGAAGCGGCAACATACACGCCGGTCACCACGAGCACCACCGACAGCAGTCCCCACGCTGGGTGGCAGTGGGAGAACACAAGCAAGTTCTTCCACAGCAGCTCCTGCATGTACGCGCTGTCCGTGGCAAGGTACACGCCAAACGACAACGTGGCCAAGTAATTGACAACAGGCCAATGCGCAGGTTGAGCGTTAAAGACAAACAAGCACACCGGAAGTGCGATCGTAAGCGACAAGAGGCTTGCGGGATTAGTCACCACCGATTCGTACACGTTGGAAGCGAAAGCGCTCAAAAGGAGCACATCCTTTTGAGCCACAAAGTAGCAAACATACACAGCAACGTACGAAAGAACGGGCAGCACCAAAACCCTCGCACCCGCCCCACCGCGATAATGCCACTTAAACCAACACGTCACGCACGCGATCACGACCGTCTGACCCGTCAGGGAGGAGACAAAGCCGCCAATTGTCGAATACGGCACAACGGGCAAGACCCCATATAACACGACCAGCAGCATACAGAGCTCACCCAGTCGCCGGCTCGTCAAGGTACGCAACCCGTCGAACAGATAGGGCGCCACAAGAATCAGCAAAATATACACCGTAGGAAACCACCACAGAGAGGCGAGCGGAGCAAAGACGGCAGCCATTAGCTCTTCAGCTTGCAGACCATCCCCCGCCTTAAACACGCCGAAGTACAGGACGAGTGGCACACTATAAAAGAGCATTTGCCCCAGCAGGGTCCAAGCCCTTCGCAGCTGACCCTTAAGTGTCAGTTGCGCGTCGGCCAGGTACCACACCGTAATGATAAAAAACACGGCAACGGCAATACGCCCCGAAGGGTACAACACGCCATGCAGCACCATGCGTGCAACGGTCCCGGGGAAAACGGAAATAGGCTCAGCATTATGAATCACGAAATGATGAGCTACTATGAACCACATCGAGATGATGCGCAGAAGCTCAACCTTTGAATTGCGCTCTTTTGATCGTCCCAAACTCTCCCCCATCAACCGTGCAGCTTTTATGAGTCGCCAACGTGTCCTGCATACCAACAATTTAGCCAATTACACCTGGAGGGCAAGTTGTGTCACGAAAAGAGGCGTAATTCCCTCCAGGGCCGTCGTCGGCCGTTATCCTACGCGACCTTACCGAGCTTGTCCATGAAGGCGGCCTTCAGCGCGGCAACGGTGGCGCCCCCGACGCGCTTGTGGCGGCACCACTCCGCGACGTTGCGCTCCAGGTGGACTGCTTCTGTCAAGGCTAAACTGAACACCGGGGACTGCAGCGGAAACCCCGGACTGTGTTCCTACGCTACAGGACCTAGGCTTCTTCGGAACTGCATCGGGCTCATATAGCCCAGGTCGCTCTTGCGGCGCTTGTCGCGGTACCAGAACAGATAGGCGTCCGGCATCTCCATGAACTCCCCCATGCCAGCATCGTCCCAGCCCCTTCCGTGGAAGGACTCCACCTTCAGCCTGCCGAAGAAGCCCTCCGCCCTTGAATTGTCGGGTGAGCACCCCTTCCTCGCCATCGAGCGCACGATGCCGTGCCCATCGCAGATGGCGATCCAACCGGGCCACCGGTAATGGCTGCCGCGGTCGGAGTGCACCCAGTGGTGCTCACCATACGCAAGCTGCGAGCAGGCCCGCAGGAGCGATGAGTTGGCAAGCACCGCGTTCGGGGGCGTGCCGATGGACCAGCCGACGGGCATTCCGTTGAAGCAATTGATCGCCGGCGAGAGGTGCACTTGCCGGCGGGGATGCGGAATTCCGTGATGCCTGTGACCCACAGCCCGTTTGGCTGGCCGCGAAGCGGTGTCTGCCCCTCTCGTCCAGGCAGGTGTTCCCAGGCGCCACGTAGACCTCGCCCACGTACGGGCTGTACCTGCGCCTCCTCCGCGGCGCGCAGGCGACCAGCCCCTTTGAATTGCCCATGGAAGGAGAAGACCTATGGGCATCAACTGGAGGGTCCGCACGAAGCCGCTGGCGTTCTGGCTGGGCATCGCGGGCGCGGCGGCGACACCGGTGCTCGCGTACCTGGGACTCGGCTACGAGGCCATTCCACGCGCATGGGCGGCCCGCGGCGCGACCGACCCAGCTCGGCACCCGGAGCGAACGCAAGTTCGGCGCGGGCGGCCCCCGACGGGTGAGCACGTAGCAGTGGTTGCTCCGCTGGGGGGGGCATAATAATGAACGGTTGGCCTGCGTCCCGTGGCGGTTGCTGCAAAGGCTCCGCTTGGGAACAGATGCAATATTGCGTCCGCACCTTCTGTTAGAATTGTTCACTAGTGTTTTATGCTGCGGTTTTCTGATCCGCCGGCATGGGCTAAGGGGTGTTTTTTGGCTGTACAGGGTAAATCAAAGGAGCGCGTTCAGGACGTTGGCGAGGTCTTCACCAACGAGTGCGAGGTGAACGCCATGCTTGACATGGTGAAATCCGAGACGGAGCGCATCGACTCCCGGTTCCTGGAGCCGCCGTACGACAACGGCAACTTCCTCGCTGAGGTGCTGCGACGCAAGCTTTCCGTGGTGGCCTCGCGCTACCGCAAGAGCGCGACCGACTGCATACACGGTGCCATCGCGGCGAGAAAGGCTGGCGCAGAGAAGCCGAAAACCGCGGCCGACAGCGGCGCGGCCGGCGTCGAACAAGGCCCAGTTGAACGCACTGGGAGCCGGGTGCAAGGTGCGCCACAAGGCATGGGGCGCCGGCACCGTGACGAGGATAGACGGCGGCTCGATCTACGTGAGCATCGGGGGCAAGGAGCGGATGTTTCAGTTCCCGGGCGCGTTCGAGCAGGAGTTCTTGAGTTTATTGGGAGCATGCATGTCTGACAACGCAATAAACATACCGGGCAACGTGTCCTCCGATATGCAGAAAGAATCCTCCAAACCCCTTTTTACCTTGCAGAGGGGTGCAACAAGGCGTGAGGTAAACGCGGTAGAAGCCAGACATTTTGTTCAAGGCATTCTTTCCAGGTCGATTAACCTAGCCACGCTTATCGGCTCTGGCGCATCTACTCCGGCCATTCCCCTGATGGGTGAAACCTTCAGGAACTTGCGAGCGGACCTCAAGCTCAACGATCCCGATCTATCTATCCTTCTGGAAAGTCGGATAACTAAAATTGCCTGTCGAGATAACGAAGACCCTGCGAAGTACTCGAACATAGAGAACCTCCTCTCGTGGCTGAGTCAGCGCATCGAGGGCTCTCTAGATAGCGCCGATGACGACAAGAGGGTTTCCGATGCAGTTCGCAAGGCCTTTCTCGAGTCCGTCGACATCAAATACAGCGCGGAGCACTCCGACGTCCTTGATAGCTATCGTAAGTTTGTTCAGGGACTTGGCGTATCGCGACAGATCCTTGCGCGCGGTGGTCAAGCTGCCTTCGACGTCGTTAATCTCTTCACAACAAACTACGACCTATTTCATGAGATGGCCCTTTGAATCGAGCGGCTACGCCTATGTGGACGGGTTCTCGAACGGGCTGATACCCACATTCAACCCGCGGGAATACCATCGCAGGCCGATTGACCTCGACGAGAGATTCAGGGATCACTACGAACCGGTGAACCCCTTCTTTCGCCTTTACAAGATGCACGGGTCCATCAACTGGAGGATTTATGACGGAAACGTCGTAAGGGTCCCCAGGTTTCCCGACATCACCGACGAGTACCAAGGCGACAGACAACTTATCGCCCCGATGACTTCCAAATACGCCTTGACCCAGGGCTCCCCCTATAGCGATATGTTCCGCGAGTTCGTAAATGCCCTCGCCGTCCCCAACACAGTCCTTCTGACTTGTGGATTCAGCTTCGCGGACTCTCACATATCAAACCTTATCAGCCAGGCTCTTGCGAGGCCCGATTTCACGCTCCTCGCCTTTATCGGCAACCCGGCAGAAGCAGATGTCGGTTCCCCTACACGTGTGTTCTACGATAAGGCAGGTGGCGCGAACACCTATTTCGTATATCCAAGTGAAAGGGAACTGGACCGCAAGCGCCCGCTATACTTCTCGGAATTTGCTGACTTTATCGGGCCCGAGATCACCTTCGGAGACGATGTGGCATCTGGATCTTTGGGGCTTGGTGACAAGAATGACTAATGAGGTTCCCAATCCGGGTTGGCTCATCGGCACCATCTGCTATATGGATCAGGAGAAGATAAGACTACGCGCATCACGTTCCGACTTTTCAGACCGGATGCTCGATGGCGAGCCAAGGCATCTAAACGGGCTCAATCAATATCTCTTTTCCTATCTCTCTATCTCGACAAAGATCATTTTTCGCGTGACTTCCGTAGAAGAGGCCGAGAGGCCGTATTCCGACCAGCCTTCGTCGAGGTTTAGCACGAGCTATATCTTCACCGCCGTCCCCATTGGAGAGATTGAAGGATCTTCCTACGTGCCCGGCGTAGTTGACCTCCCCATGGTCGGCTCCAATGTCTATGCCTGCGATGAATCAATCCTCAAGAGGGTCTTTTGCGTGCGGGAAGGAGTCGAGATTGGGTCCCTCGCTGGGTACGATTCAGTAAGACCCACTTTTGATATCGATTCCCTGTTCTCTGGTCATCTCGCTATTCTCGGTAATACCGGCTCAGGAAAGTCCTCAACCGCGCGGCTCCTGCTTGATAGGGCGGCATCGCTCTTAGATGCCGAGGACGCGCTCGATGCAGAGCCCCGATTCTTCGTCTTCGATCTGCACGGCGATTATGACTTTCTCACGCGCGGCGGTTACGGCTGCACGAGACGAATCGGCGCTGATGAGTACCACCTCGCGCCCGGAGAGTTGTCGATGGATGACTGGTCAGCTATTCTCGACCCCTCGCGACGCATCCAGAAACCTCTGCTTGAGAGGGCCGTGAGATACTCCCACCTCAACGAGGAGGGCAAGAAGAAGTTATTTGCTGCCTTTGCATATACCGCAATTCGGGACACGAGCATCGATAGCCACGCAGCGAGGAAGTTTCAGGTCTCAAAGTATTACCAGCCGATTGAGGGAGAACTTAACAAGATTCTCGAACGCGAGTCCGGACCTTTCTCTCGCCCTCAGACCGCTCATAACCTGTTAGTGTCTTTCAACCTGGAATACGGAAACATATCGAAAGATGTCGTCGAAGGGCTTGAGTCCCTTTTGAAGGAGTTCATCGAGGACGAATACATGTCCGATGGACTTCCCAATATCGAACGCATCTTATGTGAGTACGAAAAACCTAAAAGCGAGGTCTCAATCTCTGACGTCGTTGATGCGCTTGACTTCGTGTTCGACGAAGAAGAAGTGCGGGGCAACCGTCAGATAAGGTCGTATTCAGAGGGGCTGGTTACTCAGCTTAGAAACCTTAGGGAAAGGTATTCGCAAGACCTCTTCTCACTTGAGCGGGGCGAGTCAATTGCTGCCCTCTTAAACAAGGGGCATGGCATTCTTGTGCTAGACGTATCTCAGATAATCGACGAGTCAGGATTGAAGTTGTTTTCCCACTACGTTGCGCGCACCCTCTTTCAGGCTAGCCTAGATGCAGGAAGAGGCTCCTCGACACCCATCTATCTCATTTTTGACGAGGCGCATCGCTATATCAGGGATGCAGACCTGACAGACGACTCAGTGTTCAATCGAATTGCACGGGAGGGCCGTAAGTTTGGCATTTACCTTACCGCCATCAGCCAAATCCCCAGTGAGCTTTCCCGCGTCGTGCTCTCTCAGACGGGAACCTTCATAATCCACCGCATTCAGAACTCTTACGACCTCGATTACGTTCGCCGCAATATCCCTTCCATATCAAATGGCCAGGTCATGCGCCTTCCCGCATTCGCCCCGGGAACCGCGACCGCGCTGGGAAGCTCCATTACGGTGCCCCTTGAACTACAGATAGACGATGACTTTGCCGACGAGACGCCAACGATCCGGATGATGAAGAGCAATCGGATTCGATAAAGCTATTTGTGGCCGGCCCGGAGAATGCCCGCAACGGAGACGTTGTGGGCATTTCCTTTTGCCCGCTCGGGGCATGGGAGTCATACGTGGGTGAGTAGGATGGTAAGCCGCAGGGCAGCAAGGGCAGCCGGAGGAGCCGCAGGAGCAGGCGCCGCAGGTAGAGGCGGTGTCGAACTACTGCGAGCTTCTCAACCGGCGGGACGCGCGCTACGCCTAGCAACAAGCCAGAACAAGCACAGTAATTTTCAGCGCACCATACACGCACTCGCTGCTAAGGTTCGGCCCCAGCCACGGATCACCCGTCAAGAAGAACTCCAGCCAGTGCTGCATAAACAGTGCCTGCTCGCGCTTCCAACGGCGCAGCTTTTCCTCGCTGGCCTCTTCCCTGCTGCGCGAAGTGAACTCGTAGTGGTGCAGCTCAGCATAAGGTGTAAAGATGGTGCGGTAGCCCCCATACGCGCAGGCAAAAATCCGCATCGTTAAAACCGACGGCAAACTTCTCGTCGCAGCCTTCAACCCGTTCATAAACGTCGCGACGGACCATCTGGCAGGCGCCCGTAACGGCGCTGAAGTTGCCCGGGTGCACGGCACGGGCAAGATATCCCTCGCGCTTTGCCGAAAAGTCCCAGTTGGCATGGGCAAGGGCGCCGCGCACGCCGACCACAATGCCAGCTAGCTGAACCAGATGGCCAGCAAAGTAGAGCTTGGCACCCACTAAAGCCCATTACTTGCTCAGGATGACCAGGAAGTTCAAGAGAAGTAGGAGAAGGATAATCCTATCCATCTGACTACCCCCTGCCTTGTAGAACCGCGGCCCGGAATACAGCTGGCTTCGGAGAACAAGGCAGAGGACGACACACCGCCGCGTCCAGCTAAAATTTAAACAGAAATACGTACGCATGTTCGCGTTTCGTGGTACACTGTATCTACCAGAATAAGACAGAGTGAAAGTCGCTTCGGAGGCCCCCAATGGTACGAAGCGCCGGCGCCGCGGATCCCCGCTGCCCCGACCCTGGCTTAGCCGGCGCACGCGACGCCGACTGACCGGCGGGATGCCGGTTGAAGCTACGCAATACCGGCATGTTGAAACCACTCGTCCTCCGGCGTGCGGATCATAGCATGTCGACTAAACCGAAGGGGCATACATCATGGACAATTCCAACGCAAGCCAGCAGATCGCTTTGTACGAGGACCCCGACCACGCAGTCCACCTTGACGTGCGCGTCGACGGCGATACGGTCTGGCTAACCCAGCAGCAGATGGCGACGTTGTTCGGGCGCGGAGTGCCGACTATCTCCAAGCACATTCATTCCGCAGCAAAGGAAGAGCTTGCCGGAATTCGAACTATTTCATTTTTTGAAATAGTTCGCTTAGAGGGAACAAGAACGGTCAAACGTCAGGTCGAGCACTACAACCTCGACATGATCATCTCGGTTGGCTACCGCGTGAAGTCTCAGCAGGGCGTGTACTTCCGCCGGTGGGCAAATGGCGTGCTCAAGCAGCATCTACTCCAGGGATACTCCATCAACCAAAAGAGACTCGAGGCGCTCGGAACGGTCTTCAAGGTCCTCGAGAGGTCGAGTACTCCGGAACTCTCCGGTGCGGCAGAAATTCTACAGAAGTACCTTCCGAGCCTGACTCTGCTCGATGAATACGACACGGGAAGGATGAAGGCGCCCCAGGGCAACGAGCCCAATTGGGAGCTCGGTTACACCGAAGCCCTCGAAGTCATCCGCAGCCTACCGTTCTACTCGTCGTCCACCCTGTTCGGACGAGAGCGGGACAACCAGTTCGCCGGAATCATCAGCGCCCTCTATCAGGGCTTTGGCGACCAAGACCTATATCCCTCCGTTCAAGCAAAGGCCGCCAACCTTCTCTACCTCGTAGTGAAGGACCATCCATTCTTGGATGGCAACAAGCGCTCTGCAGCGGCGCTCTTCATTCACTTCCTCGACAAGAACGGGATACTGCGCAACGGCGAAAGACTCCGCGTGGAGGGCAACGCGCTCGCGGCCATGACGCTCATGATTGCCCTCTCTGACCCAAGCGAGAAGGACTCCATGGTTACGCTGGTGGAGAATTTCATCGCGTAGCGCCTTCGCCCGAGCACCAGAATCGACGTTCCTTCATATAGCAGATGCAAACGAGGAAAGGGCCATCAAAGTAAGGCACCGTCATGGCGAGGGAGGTGCCGCAATGAGTCGTTCCATGAAAAGCCATATAAGCCTACAATTGTCATCAGATGTAGGCTTATATGGCTTTCGAGGGGAGGCCGGCATGGTGATCACCTACCGGGAGGCGCTGGCTGAACTCGGGAGCAGGTACCGCGTTCGCAAGGCGGTGTCGGAAGGGACGCTCCACCCCGTCGGCCGAGGGATGTACTCGACCAACCGGGACGAGGACGCCCTCGCCGTGATCGCGAAGCGCTACCCCGGGTGCATCCTGACCGGGCAGACCGCGCTCTACGCCCACGGGCTCGTGACCGCGCCCCCCGACCGGATCGACCTGGCCACGAAGCGCGGTGGGACCAAGATACGCGACGCCGCCGTGCGCCAGCACTTCATCCCGGAGGGATGGCTGGGCGTCGGGAGGTCGACCGTCTCGGTGGACGGGACCGAGCTTGCCGCTTACGACCCCGAGCGCATGCTCCTCGAGCTCATGCGCTCGCGCAACAAGCTGCCCTACGACCTCTACCGGGAGGCCGTCGCCTCGTTCCGCAGGCGGTCGGAGCGGCTGGACATATACAGGCTGCAGGACTACGCGGAGGCAATCCCGCACGGCGAGGCACACCTCGAGCGCGCCATGGAGGAGGTATTCTGATGGACCTGAACGAGATGAGGGCGCGCTACGAGCGCGAGGAGGGCTACTCCTGCCTCAACGCGACCGCGCGCGTCTGCCAGGACGTGATCCTCTCAAAGCTGGCGGCATCCGGCATGCGCGACCGAGTGACGGTCAAGGGAGGGGTCCTGATGTGCGCGCTGTCGGGTGTTAGCGTCAATATATTTTTCACCATTTTCACCAACGTATTTTCGCCAATCGCGCCAACGCGGATGCGCCGGATTCGCCAACGCGGATGCGCCGCTTTCGGCGTCTAGGCTCCCTCCTCCTTCC
>ENA-OQBV01001605-OQBV01001605.1-human-gut-metagenome-genome-assembly--contig:-NODE-1605-length-10854-cov-2.470588_pt1 | contig 10854 bp, 12 predicted proteins | sample MGYA00242750_ERZ504559 | MGnify/ENA primary metagenome ERZ504559 (study PRJEB26092, sample SAMD00036230) | human gut metagenome | host: Homo sapiens | study: EMG produced TPA metagenomics assembly of...
CCTCGCCGGGCTCCATGCCGGCAATACGGTTAAATCCCCCAAGCGGCAGGGCCCGCAGCGTATAGACCGTGCCCTTTTCCTCGGTTTGATAAAGTTGGGACCAAAGCCAATGGCAAATCATCGACCTGCATCCCGACAAGTTTAGCCGCCGCAAAATGGCCCAGTTCATGCACTGTGATGAGCACGCCAAAGACAATAAGCGCGGCAAGGAGGGGTCGTCATTTAGGACCTCCCCCCATGGAGGACAGAAGGGTGCGGGCCACTTCCCGCGCTTTACGATCTGCTTCCACGATTGTTTCATAGGATAATGGGGAAACAGGTTCCACTTTGCTGAGGACGGCCTCAAATGAGGTCGGCCATGGCAAGAAAAGGAATCTGTCCTTTGATAAAGGCATCGTCTGCCACTTCGTTGCCGCATTGAAAACTGTCGGCATGATGCCGCCTGCCTTACCGGCTTCAATGGCAAGGGGCAGGGCGCGGAAGACCTCCCGGTCCGGTTCAAAGAACGTCAGGGGCCCACAGGAAAGAAGGTCCAAGGTTTCAAAGTGAACGGGCCAGCGCTCTGGATAGCTGAGCGCATACTGGATGGGCAGCCGCATATCGGGCGCGCCAAGCTGGGCAATGACAGCCCCGTCTTGATATTCCACGAGGGAATGAACAATGCTTTGGGGATGGATGATGGGCACAATTTGATCATAGGAAGCCTCAAAGAGCCAATGGGCTTCGATGACCTCAAGCCCCTTATTGGCAAGGGTCGATGAATCAAGCGTAACCTTCGTTCCCATGCTCCAAGTGGGATGGTTCATACATTCCTTGACGGTTACGTGCCTTAGTTCTTCCCGTTTCTTGCCACGGAAAGGACCTCCCGAAGCCGTAAGCAGGATGCGTTTCAAGGCCTTGTGGTCATTGCCTTCCAAGGATTGGAAGATGGCACTGTGCTCACTGTCGACAGGGGTCAGGCGCACGCCATTTTTTTTAACCGCGTCCATGACAAGGCTTCCGGCTGCAACAAGGGTTTCCTTATTGGCAAGGGCGATGTTCTTATGGGCTGCAATGGCGGCAAGGATTGGCTTCAAGCCTGCATAACCGACCATGGCTCCAAGAACTGTGTCCGCCTCTCCAACCGTCGCACAGGCAAGGATGCCTTCTTCACCGGAAAGGATTTCCGTAGGTCCGTCATAGCGGGCCCGCAGCCTTGCGGCAGCCTTTTCATCGCTGAGGGCGGCCACGTGCGGCCGAAATTTCCGGATCTGCGCTTCCAAAAGCGCATCGTTGGTATGGGCAGCAAGGGCTGCAACACTGAGCCTTTCAGGGCTTGCCGCCACAACCTCAAGGGTCTGGGTTCCAATGGACCCGGTCGACCCTAAGATGGATAGACCTTTCATAGCGTCTCCTTATCGATAGATGGGGATCCTTCCGTCAAAAAAAGGAAGAACTCCACGAAGTAATAAGCAATTGGAATGGAAAAAAATCAAGCTGTCACAGCGGTCAAGAACACCGCCATGACCGGGAAAAAAAGGTGCCTGAATCCTTGATCTTACAGCAACGCTTCATGATGGATTCCACAAGATCGCCCAAAGGGGCAAAGAAACCGACCAGGAGCGCAAGGATGAGGACACGAACGCTTTGATAGCCAAGATAGGTATGCCCAATGAGATAGATAACGGCAAGGGTTCCCAAAAAACCGCAAAGAGCGCCTTCCCGAGTCTTTTTTGGGGCTGACCGTCGGTGCCAGCGGCGTCTTTCCCCACATCCTGCCACCAAAATAGGCAAACGTATCACTGGCCCAGGTTCCTACCATGACTGTCCAGAGGAGACCTTCCCCCAGAGAGCGAAGAAAGATGAAATGGGCAAAAGGAAGCCCAATATAAAGCAGGGAAAGCGTGCTCAAAGCAGTTTTTTCAAGAAACTGGCCCTCCCCATGATGAAACAGACCATCCAGCATGATCAGAAGGGAAAAAAGGATGGTCACAGGCACAAGGAGTGCATGGGATAAGGAGCTATCCAAAAAAACAAGGGAAGCTGCTGCTACAAGGAGCACAATGCCTAAAAAGGCGGCCTTTCCATAAAGGTCATAACCTGCCGCGTGAATCATATCCCGATATTCCTTATATGCTACGGCAGCAAGCAGCAAAGTCCCCAGTGAAAAAAACAGACCTCCCAGTTTGATCAAAAGGAGAGCAATTGGAATGGCAATGAGTGCCGTACGGATTCGTTGTCCCATGAGTTACGCCTTCTTTGTCAGGCCGCCGAAGCGGCGGTCCCGTTTTTGATAGCTGAGGAGCGCTTCCTTGAATCGTTCCGGCGTAAAATCGGGCCAGCAGACGTCTGTCGTCCACAGTTCCGAATAAGCAATCTGCCAGAGCAGGAAATTGCTCACCCTGAGGTCACCGCCCGTGCGGATCAAAAGATCCGGAGCAGGGATGCCCCGTGTATAGAGATGGTCCTCAAATAGAGCCTTTGTTATGTCATCCGGCTGCAGCGTACCAGCCTTCACCTGCCGGGCAATCTCCGTTGCCGCGTGAAGGATTTCCGCCTGTCCGCCGTAATTGATTGCGATGGTTAAGAGAATTCCTTGATTGTCCTTTGTTTCCTGCTCGGCTTCTTCCATCTTCTTAAGGACAAGGTCGGGCAGCTCCTTGCGGGAGCCAATGAAACGCATACGGACCTGGTATTTCTTGAATTCTTCAAGCTCATTGGTGAGATATTCAACAAGGAGCTTCATGATGAAACTGACTTCCGTCACGGGGCGCTTCCAATTTTCCGTGGAAAACGCGTAGGCTGTGAGGGCCTCTATCCCGATGGAATCAGCATAGCGCACAATTTCGCGCAGCGCTTTGGCCCCATAGGTATGACCAAAGGTTCTCGGTTTTCCCTGCCGTTTGGCCCAGCGGCCATTACCGTCCATGATCATGGCAACATGGCGGGGAATCTTTTTAAGGTCCAGTTCCTCACTGGCAGGATGGGTTTGTGCCGAAGGAGCGGACGGTTCGGAGCGAAAAAGATGAGTTAACATAAGCGTTCCCCTATAAAAAAATTAGCGCAGCCTGCATCATTGCAAGCTGCGCAACGCGCCTCCTGCTTATTCAGCAGCGATAGCGCCAACCGGGCAAGCGCCGGTGCAAGCGTCGCAGTCGATGCAGCTAGCTTCATCAACCTTGTACTTGCCATTGTCTTCAGAGATAGCACCAACCGGGCAGGTACCAGCGCAGGAACCACAACCGATGCATGCATCTTGATCAATCTTGTGTGCCATTATGTGTACACCTCCCTTCAAATTGACAACCAATAATCAATGTTACTTTATGGTCAAGCGCATTGATTTGCTTCAACACGTAAGCAAAATCATCGCGCCAGACTAGCGTATCACGATGGAAGGCCGGTTCAGCCTTCACAAGCGTCACCGAAAGTCCCGCCTCTTTGGCCATCAAGACGGCTTCTGCAAGGGGACGAGCGACCAGGTCGGGAACAATCATCTCACATTCCATTAGATGGACATGACTTCCTTTTCCTTTTTCGCAAGGATGTCATCGATTTGCTTCATATACTGGTCAGTCAGTTTTTGGGAAGCATCCATAGCATCCTTGGAATCATCTTCCGTGATTTCCTTGCCTTTCAGCAGTTTCTTCACGGCATCATTGTATTCACGACGGATGTTGCGGACGGCAACACGGGCACTTTCACCCTTTTTATGAACAACCTTGACGAGTTCCTTACGTCTTTCTTCGGTTAAAATAGGCAGGCTCAGACGAATGACAGTCCCATCATTATTGGGATTCAGACCAAGGTCGCTCGTCATGATTGCCTTTTCAATTTCTTTCATCAGGCTCTTGTCCCAAGGCTGGATCACAATCATGCGGGGTTCCGGAACGGAAACATTGGCAAGCTGGTTGACAGGGGTCGCCGTTCCGTAATAATCTACTTTGACTTGATCTAGCAGGGACGGTGTTGCTCTTCCCGTGCGGATGGCAGCAAGTTCCGTATGCAGGGCCTTAAGGGCACTTGTCATCTTTCTTTCGCTGTCCGCTTTCAGTTCTTCAATCGTAGCCATCAGAGTCCTCCTACTACGGTTCCAATTTCTTCTCCCGCGGCCACCTTTGCAATGTTGCCCGGGCGGTCAATATTAAATACAACAATAGGAATATCATTATCCATGCAGAGACTGATTGCCGTGGAATCCATGACACCCAGATTCTTTTGGATGACTTCAAGGTATTCGAGATGATCGAACTTCTTGGCCTCAGGGTTCTTCTTCGGATCACTGTCATAAACCCCATCGACGCCTTTTTTAGCCATCAGGATAGCGTCGGCTTCGATTTCAGCGGCGCGCAGGGCAGCCGTCGTATCCGTTGAAAAATAAGGATTCCCCGTTCCAGCCGCAAAAATCACGACACGGCCCTTTTCAAGGTGCCGTACAGCACGGCGGCGAATGTAGGGTTCAGCAATTTGACGCATTTCAATGGCCGTTTGTACCCGAGTCGGCACGCCGCGGTTTTCCAAGGCGTCCTGGAGAGCCAAGGAGTTGATGACCGTTGCGAGCATTCCCATATAGTCAGCAGTCGCGCGGTCCATACCCTTGGAGCTGCCTGAAAGACCTCTCCAGATGTTGCCGCCGCCGTTGACGATGGCGACATCCAATCCGCTTTCACGGACGGCTTGGATCTGACCGGCAATTGCTGTCTACCGTTACAGGATCGATACCATAGCCTTTTTCTCCTGCTAAGGCTTCTCCACTGAGTTTAAGAATGACGCGTTTGAATTTTCGTTTTGCTGACATCTGCTTACATTCCTCCCATGAGTCATCTATCATTTGGAAGAAGCAAGAAGGCATCCCAACCCAAAGGATGGATGCGGGCTCCTTCTCAGCAAAAGGGGGCACTTCCCCCTTTATCCACTTCCATTCATTATATGAAAAAAAAAGGGTACATGCAAGACAGAATCCAAATTTGTCACGGATTCTGCCTCCTACACCATTTCAGGCCGCAAAAAAGGAAGCTGCCCAAAAAACGCATGGCGCAATTTTCGGTACAGCCTCCTCCTTTTCCATACTTTATTTCTTATTTAATGAAGCTCTGGACTTCAGAAGCAAAATCTTCCTGCTTCTTTTCAATGCCTTCGCCAAGCTGATAGCGGACAAAGCGAATGGCTTTGGCATTCTTTTCTTTCAGGAGACCGCTGATGGTCTTATCAGGATCCATGACGAATTCCTGATCAACCAAGCAGTTTTCCTTATAGAATTTTTGGATGCGGCCCATGACCATCTTTTCGATGATCTTTTCCGGTTTGCCTTCGTTGCGGGCCTGTTCAGCAAGGACTTCCTTTTCATGGTCCAGAACATCAGCCGGCACAACAGTGCGATCCATGTAGCCAGGGTTAGCAGCTGCAATGTGCATGGCAACATGTTTGGCCAGTTCTTCATCGCCGCCTTCGAGTTCAACGAGGACGCCAATCTTGCCTGCGCCATGGATATAGTGACCCAGGGTATGGCTGCCATATTCATAGACAGAGAAACGGCGGATATCAACTTTTTCACCAATCTTAGCGATGGCTTCCGTCACGATTTCACTGACCTTCTTATCAGAACCAGTGAAAGTGGAATCGAGCAGGGCCTGCATATCAGCCGGTTTCGTCAGGGCAACATGTTTGGTAATGGAATGAACAAGGTTCTTGTAATCATCGGTGTTGGCGACAAAGTCAGTTTCGCAGTTGACTTCTACGAGAGCAGCCACTTTGTTTGCTTCGTCCAGATAGATATCAACAAGACCTTCAGCAGCAACGCGGCTGGCTTTCTTAGCCGCCTTGGACAGGCCTTTTTCTCTCAGGTAGTCGATGGCTTTATCCATATCGCCGTCGGTAGCGGTCAGGGCTTTTTTGCAGTCCATCATGCCAGCGCCGGTGCGTTCACGCAGTTCCTTGACTTGACTTGCAGTAATTGCCATGTGTTTTTCCTCCTCAAGTGATGTTGCTAATGCTGATGATTATTCAGCAGCGTCTTCTGCTTTTGCTTCAGCAGCTTCTTCGTCGACAGCACTGGCCTTGCCTTCGAGGATTGCATCAGCCATTTTGCTGGTGAGCAGTCTGACGGCACGGATGGCGTCGTCGTTAGCCGGCATCAGGTAATCCACTTCATCCGGATCGCAGTTGGTGTCAACCGTGGCAACAACAGGGATATGGAGCTTGCGGGCTTCCAGGATCGTGTTGTGTTCCTTGCGGGGATCGATAACAAAGATGGCATCCGGAAGTTTCTTCATTTCCTTGATACCGCCGAGGTATTTTTCAAGTTTCGCCATTTCATGACGAAGCACAATGACTTCTTTCTTAGGAAGCAGGGCAAAGGTGCCGTCTTCTTCCATTTTTTCGAGTTCATGGAGCCGTTTGATACGGGTCTGGATGGTCTTGAAGTTGGTCAGCATACCGCCGAGCCATCTTTCGTTGACATAGAACATGCCAGCACGGGTGGATTCTTCCTTGATTGCGCTCTGGGCCTGTTTCTTCGTTCCAACGAAGAGAACCTTACCGCCCTGGGCCGCCAGTTCACGCAGGAAGTTGTAGCATTCTTCTACTTTCTTGACGGTCTTCTGCAGGTCAATGATATAGATTCCGTTGCGTTCCGTGAAGATGTAAGGAGCCATCTTAGGGTTCCAGCGGCGAGTCTGATGACCGAAGTGTACGCCTGCTTCAAGAAGTTGTTTCATCGATACAATAGCCATTTTTATTTCCTCCTGTTTTTTCCTCCGCAGCTATTTTCCGAATCTCCTAAAAAGGACAGGTACGTCAAACGCTGCGTGTGTTGTTAGGGGTGCTGTGCGCACCGGATAGCATTATAGCATACCAAGGTCTGATTAAGCAAGCTTTTTGTTATTTGCTGTTAAGCGCTTCCAGCATGGCCTTTTCAAGTGCCTTTGCCTGTGCCTTCCAATCAGACCCGGCTATACCCCCGCCTTGGCTCGATGTCGGGCTGCCCCCACCGCGGCCATGAAAGACGTTTTCCTGCCATGGTACACAAGTCACGGCAGCGCTCTTCTGCCCCTTTTGTCGCGGCAAATTGGTACATGACCTTATCGCCATTTTTAAGGATAAGGGCCGCCAAGATCTTTTCCTTTCCTGTCAATAGTTTCATGAGGCTCTTCCCGTCCCTTGGGGTTCCTTCGGTCAGGACGAAGACAAAACGTGTACCTGACGCAAGAAGAGGTGCCTTTTCCAAAAGGGCAGGCAGCTCAGCCTGGAAAAGGTCCTGGGTCCTTTCCCGCAGGCTAGCCTTGAGGTCTAGGACTTCCTGATGGAGTTTTTCCACAGCTGGCAGGACTTCTTCACTTTTGACAGAAAGGAGATTGCTCGTTTCTTCCAGGATGCGGCTGCGTTCATGGATGGCTTCCACGGCTCGTTTGCCGCAGAGGAACTCTATGCGGCTGCCGCCTTTATAGCGGCTGAAGCGGATGACCTTGATGAGCCCCACCATGCCCGTAAAGGGCGGATGGGTCCCGCAGCAGGTACAGGTATCGCCCTCTTTGATATCGACGAGGCGGACGATGCCCCGCAGCTTATCGTTTTTCTTACGAAGGCCATACTTTCCGAGTTCCGTGTAAGGAACATAATGAAGGGTAATGGGATGATTTTCCCAAACCGCGGCATTGGCTGAAAGTTCCGCTTCTTTGACGGTTTTTTCGTCTACTTCCTTATCAAGGTCAATGAACACGCTCTCTTCATTCATATGAAACCCTACATTATTGGCACCGCAGGTCTTCCAAAAAGCATAACTCAACATATGCTCTCCGCAGTGCTGCTGCATGCGGTCAAGCCTGACATCCCAATCGAGGCGAACGGTCACTTTTTTCCCCACCGGCAGGGCCTTGTGGGTAAAATGGCGCACGTCATCTCCTGATTCAGCCGCGTAATAGACGGGAATATCATCAATCCAGCCCCGGTCGGAAAGCTGCCCGCCCCCTTCGGGGAAGATCACGGTTCCATCGAGGACGATTTCAAAATGGTCCCCCACTTCCTTTGTCGACAGAACCGTCGCGCTGCACTCCTTGCGGAGTGAATCATTTTCATACCATTTTTTGGTCATGGAAGGTCACCTCGAATTGGCACCCAGCTTCCACTTGGACCTTGATCCTTCCGGAAGCTTCCCAGTGCTGAATATTGGAACGATGCTGCCCCCGTACAATAGAAGAAAGGCGGTCTGGCACCGTAATAACCATATTATAATTCCCGCTTTTCTGCTCTGCAATAAGGGCGTCAATCTTTTTTTGCCAGACATAGGAATGGACGAGTTCCCCAAAAGAGGGGTGGAAGGGACCGGCGAGAATCCTGCCCGGCGCCCTAAGATCCTCATCGGGCTGAAGCCCCATCCGGATGACGGGGATGCCAGCTGCTGTGAGCCCTTCGTAAAGATAGGCGCAGCGGCGAACCGTTTCAGCAAGGTCAAGGGGCGTATAACACCCCTTACGGTACCAATCGGCAAGTTTGGTTCCCTCAATCACAAGGAGCGGATAGATACGGCATCCCTCTGGATGCATGGCCGTAACACCGCGAAGGGTCTTTTTCAGGGTTTCTTCCGTTTCCCCAGGCAAATTGACCATAAGCTGATGGATGACAGCAAAGCCTGCTGCTTGAAGCTGTGCCGTGGCCTCATAGACGCAGTGCGCGTCATGTCCCCTGTCAAGAAGCGTCAACGTTACATCGTCAAGAGACTGGACGCCCAGTTCAACTGTGCGGACACCGTAGTCTCTAAGCAGACTTAAGCTGGCTGGACTTATGGCATCAGGCCGGGTGGAAAGGCGCAGGTCCGTAAAATAGCCAGCCTTACGATAAGGCATGACAAGTTCCAGCAGGGCTTCCTGTTCCGCCAACGGAAGGGCTGTGAAGGAACCGCCATAAAAAGCAAGCTCATTGCGATGGTCCTTTCTGACCCAGCCGGCAAGGGTCCTGAGCTGACTCTTGACATCTTCCACGCCATGATAGGCAGTACCGTTGATGATGGGCTGATTGCAGAAAAGGCAGCGATGGGGACAGCCTTTAAAGGAAACAAAAAGGGGAATGATCATAGCCTCTCCTCGTACAAGAAAAACCCGCCATAAGGAGAATCTCCTTGTGACAGGTTTCTTACAGGGTCACCCCTGCTTTTTCTTTACTAGGCGCAGTGCCTCACGGGCAGCGCGCTGCTCAGCAAGCTTCTTCGTCCTTCCCGAACCGGTTCCGTAGGTTTTTTCCCCTACAATGACCTTCATGAAAAAGGTCCGGTTATGGGGCGGTCCGTCAAAGCCCGCTTCTTCATAATGGATATCCGTCTGTCCTTGTGCCTGGATGAGTTCCTGGAAGCGGGTCTTATAGTCCCGATCGATCCCATCCGCGGTCAGTTCCGGGATCTTGTCGATGAGGACCCTTGTAAGGAGATCCCTCACCTTTTCATATCCTGCATCAAGGTAGTACGCTCCCATAACGGATTCAAAGGCATCTGCCAGGATGGAAGGATTGTAACGGCCACCCATGTGACATTCCCCACGGCCAAGGAGGAGATAGTCTCCAATGGCAAGGTCTTGAGCCAGTTCCGCCAAGGTCTCTTCGCAAACAAGGAATGCCCTAAACTTGGAAAGCGCTCCTTCATCCATCTCCGGGTAGGCAAGGTACAGATGGGTACTGACAACAAGGCTGAGAACGGAATCACCCAAAAACTCAAGGCGCTGGTTGAACTCCGGAACCACTTTTTCCTTGCACTCATAGGCATAGGAAGAATGGGTCAGGGCCTGATCCAAAATAAGGAAATTATGGAATTCTCCAAGGCCCAAGACCTGTATGAACTGTTCTAACTGTTCTTTACGAGTCGTATCCATCAGGTCAGTCTTCTTCTTTATTCAGCATATTTTTTGAACAGCAGCGTCGCGTTGTGACCGCCAAAACCAAGGAATTGGAAATGGCAACCTTGACGTTAGCATCGACGGCCTTGTTGGGAACGTAGTTGATGCCAAGGGCTTTCAGTTCTTCTTCCGGTTCCACGAGGTTGATCGTCGGATGGACCTTGCCGGTTTCGATCGTCATAGCGCAGGCAATGGCTTCGACAGCACCGGCTGCACCGAGGAGATGACCGGTCATTGACTTCGTCGAGCTCATGAGCATATCTTTGGTATGGTCGCCAAAGACGCGGGCAACGGCGACGGATTCATTAAAGTCATTGAGGTGAGTGGACGTGCCGTGGGCATTGACGTAGTCGACGTCTTCCGGTTTGAGGCCGGCGTCTTTTACAGCCAAGGCCATGCACTTGGACTGCTGGAGGCCTTCCGGTGCCGGCGCCGTGATGTGGTAAGCATCGGCATTGCTGCCGTAGCCGCCGATTTCACAGTAGATGTGAGCACCGCGCTTTTTAGCATGTTCCAGTTCTTCGAGGACGACGATGCCGGCGCCTTCGCCCATGACGAAACCGTCGCGGTCTTTATCGAAAGGACGCGAAGCGTGAGTCGGGTCATCGTTGCGCGTGCTGAGGGCTTTCATCGCCGCAAAGCCGGCAACTGCACCCGGAGAAACGGCAGCTTCCGTACCGCCAGCAAGGGCTGCATCGAGTTCGCCCCGCTGAATCATGCGGTAAGCGTCACCGATGGAGTTGGTACCCGTTGCGCAGGCCGTAACGACGCTGGCGCAGTGGCCCTGAAGGCCGAAGAAAATGGATACCTGGCCGGAGGCCATGTTGACAATCATCTTCGGTACGACAAAGGGATTGACGCGGGACGGTCCCTTCGAAAAGAGGCCTTTATATAAGTTATGCAGTGTTTCCATGCCGCCGATGCCGGTGCCGATAATGGTACCGATACGGTCGCGATCTTCTTCGTCTAAGTTGATTTTTGAATCATCTAAGGCTAA